>Ga0315899_10007763_pt1 | contig 11528 bp, 11 predicted proteins | sample LakEriMetagenome_2_FD_203518 | JGI IMG/M metagenome (GOLD analysis project Ga0315899, IMG submission 203518) | Freshwater fungal communities from buoy surface, Lake Erie, Ohio, United States - Buoy 4 MA112 | ecosystem: Environmental > Aquatic > Freshwater > Lake | place: USA: Lake Erie, Ohio... | reverse complement strand
GATGATTGTCCAGACGGTCTCATTTTCAGCCATGACCGAAGGGTAGTACCGTCAGTATTGCTATGGCACACGAACAGGTACTTGCTGACACCGAATTCTTCGCGGATGCTCCCGCCGAAATGCTTTCAACAATCGCTGCTGCGGGGAAGATCCGCGAACTCGTTCGCGGTGACGTTCTGTTTGAAGCAGGCGATGAGCCCGACTCCATCTATGTGGTGCTCTCCGGACGCATTGCAATTGCAATTGGCAACCGACCTTTCGATCATCGTGAAAGCGTTATTGCGCTCATGGATGAAGGCGACTTGTTTGGTGAGATGGGAATGTTGGACACCAGTCCACGTTCCGCTGGTGCGCGTGCACTTGAAATTTCCACTGTTCTTGAAATTCCTTATTCCGCAGTTCGCGCACAGCTCGACTCATCGAATCACTTGCTGTGGAATGTCATTCGTATGTTGAGCCAGCGCTTGCGTGCCATGGACCAAGCCCTTGCTGACTCAGTCTTCCTCGACGTCACTGGTCGTACTGCAAAGCGTCTTTTGGACTTGTCCGGCGGCAACGATGAATTCACACTTCCTGTTACTCAAGAAGAACTTGCTGGCATGGTGGGCGCATCTCGCGAGCGCGTCAACAAGGCAATTGCAAGCTTCATTAAGTTGAAGTGGCTAGAACAGCATGACCGCACGTATCACATCATTGATCGTGCGAAGTTGCAACAACGCGCAATCTAAGTTTTCTACAGCGCGCTCAACAGCCACGCCTGTGTGCGTGCAAATGCATCTGCTGCATCATCTGCTCTGTGAGAAGGACGTGATGCATCGTGTGCAAATCCGTGTTCTGCGTCTGGGTAGAACACAATCTGTGCCCCGGTAGCGCGCAACTGAGCAATGTCTGCTTCGGGTGTGTACGGATCGTGACCGCCCAGAATTGCGAGCACATTGTCTGCGTACCCATTAATGAGGTTCGCAAGTGGCTCCTGGTGGCCTGCACCTCTCCATGCCGGTGGCATCACAATCATTCCGTAGAAACTTGCAATGCGAGCAAAGCGTTCATCGCGGGCTGCCTTGAAGCAATACATGCCGCCCATACAGAAACCCAGCAGGCCAGTGACCTGGGTTCCAAGGGCGTCTGCAGCGGCGTGAAGGTCGCCGATGGCGTCTGTGTCCTTCAGTTCAGGAATAGCAGCCATACGAGGTTCAATCTCGGGTCCGAATCCACGTCCAGGAAATGGTTCCACTGCGATGACAGACATCTGCCAAGCGTCGGACAACGTCTGCACCATGTTGTCGAAAAGTGGCCGCAACCCAAAGATGTCGGGGGCAATCACCAACCCCATCTTCGGGTTCGAATGTTTCACCAATTCGGCTTCAGTTCCAGACGGCAAGGTAATGCGCATCTCCTCAGTATTGCCGAAGAAATTTGCCAGGTGAGACGTTCGGTGAAGGTGTTGCGTAAGGCCCCGTTGAACGGCATTCCGCACCGTCGCGGGCATGACGTACACATCAGACACACCTCTTGTGTGGAGCACCGTCTCCACCGGCCCCGCCCGCGACATCATCAACGAATGGGAACGACTCCGCCGTAGACCCCCAACATTGCGTCAGGTGAACGCTTGGGCATTCCTTCCCCGCCCAGTCACCGACCTTGATGAAGTTCTGGAACTGGCGGGATTTGGACGAGCAATTGACGACACGGAGGGCGACGCCTTTCTCTGGCGCCTCGTGAAGGAAGCAGAGACCAACGAGTTGGCAACTCGCATTGTGTTGCATCGAATTCTTCCGGCTCTTATGGCCATTGCCAAGCGACGTGGCCATGTTGTTCACGGCGGCGTGGAGAGCGCAATGGTGGATGTTCTTGGCACCGCTTGGTTTGTTATTCGCACGTATCCGCACCACCGTCGACTTCACAAAGTGGCGGCAAACCTTGTTCGCGATACCGAGTATCACGCTTTTGTTCGTCATCATCGCCTTCGACACGTGGATGAGACACAAGTGGGAGACGACATTCTCTACCGGTTGGTCGATCACAATCGTGACGGAGATTCACACACGTACATGTCAATGTTGACCGACGCCGAGGAGATGAATGTTGCAGAACAACATTTGGATTTGTTGCATGCATTCGCAGATGGAAGCGACAGCACTGAGGTGGCACAAAAACTAGGTATCTCAACGCGCACGGTACGCAACTACAAGCGAAACGCGGTTATTGCGGTGCAAGAAGCATACGCAGAAGTAGAGGGTGTGTAATTAACGCGACAAGCGAACGCGGCGGAGACGCAAACTGTTGGTGACAACGAATACTGATGACGAAGCCATGGCTAGACCGGCCCACATGGGATTCATACGGCCACTAGCGGCTAATGGAATTGCGGCCACGTTGTAGGCAAATGCCCAGAACACATTGGTACGAATTGTTCGCAGTGTTGCGCGAGACAAACGAATTGCATCGGGGACAGAACGCAGGTCGCCATTCACAATGGTGAGATCACTTGCTTGCATGGCAACGTCGGTTCCGCCACCCATCGCGATACCAACATCTGCTTGTGCAAGCGCTGCCGCGTCGTTCACTCCGTCACCCACCATGGCAACCGCATACCCACGCTCTTGTAGGTCTTTCACAATGGCCACTTTTTCGTCTGGCAAAACACCGGCATACAAATGGTGTTCATCGGTGTCAATCCCTACGGACTCTGCAATTGCGCGCGCGGTTACTTCGTTATCTCCGGTGAGAAGAATGGGGGCTAACCCCATCAACTTCAACTGCGCTATTGCATCGGGCGAGGTTGACTTTGGTTGGTCAGCAACACTGATGACAGCTTTTGCCTGTGCGTCCCACGCCACCACCACAGCTGTTTCTCCGCGCTCACGAGATGCTGTAAGAGCATCGCGTAAAACACTGGGAATTATGACAAGGCGTTCGCGAAACACTTCTTCGCGGCCCACTGTGATGATGGTTCCGTCCAGGCGACCAGTAGCACCAACTCCTGGCATGGCCATAAATTCATCGAGTGCGGGAAGGGAGCCGATTTGATCTTCTGCCGCAGTAACAATGGCGCGCGCAATGGGATGCTCGCTCCCCTTTTCCACTGCGCCTGCCATGCGCAGAACATCGTCGCTGGAGACACCTTCTATGCAATGAACTCCAGCAAGAGTCATTGCACCAGTAGTGACAGTTCCGGTTTTGTCTAGAACAACTGTGTCAATACGACGCGTACTTTGCAGAACGTCGATGCCCTTGATGACAATTCCCATTTGGGCTGCGCGACCGCTTCCCACCATTAGGGCAGTAGGTGTGGCAAGGCCAAGCGCACACGGACACGCAATGATGAGCACACTGACAGCTGCGGTAAATGCTTGTGTGGAGTCGCCATCGAAGAACATCCATGCCGCCAATGTGGCCAGGCTGATGGCGAACACCGTTGGCACAAAAATGCTGGACACCTTGTCGGCAACTCGTTGCACCGGAGCCTTAGTGGATTGTGCGTCACGTACCAACTTGGCCATGCGGGCAAATGTGGTTTCAGAGCCCACGCGTGTGGCACGCACCAGTAATCGACCGTTTTGATTGACTGTTGCAGACGTCACGGGATCTCCGGGCCCAACATCTACGGGCAAACTTTCGCCAGTAATCATGCTCATGTCAATGCTGCTGTTTCCTTCAGTAACAACACCATCGGCGGCAATTTTCTCACCGGGTCGCACAACAAGAATGTCGTCCACCCGAACTACAGAGGCAGGGATAGATACTTCTTCGCCATCACGAAGAACTGTTGCGTACTTGGCACCCATAGCAAGGAGTGCCCTCAGGGCGTTGCCTGCACTGCTCTTGGCACGCATCTCTAAGAAACGCCCCAACAAGATGAACGCAGTCACCGTTGCACCCACCTCGAAATACACATGGGATTGTCCAGGCATGTTCATGGTGAGACCACCCATGCTGTGGGTTGTGTCTAGTGCGTCGCCCCACACCATTGCCCACACGCTCCACACTGTTGCAGCAATAACACCAACACTGATGAGCGTGTCCATACTGCTGGCGCCGTGCAATGCGTTCTTGAATGCGGTGCGATGAAATGGCCATGCACACCATGTCACGACGGGGGTGGAAAGCGCCATTGCCCACCATTGCCAGCCATCGAACTGCCACGCAGTAACCATGCTGAGAAACACCACCGGGATAGACAAGGCAATGGAAATGATGAGTCGAAGTTGTGCAATACGAATTGATGCTCTGAGATCTTCATCAAACGACTCGTCGTCTACCGCATGAGCGGAGTAACCAATGCGCGAAATGGCGGCCAAGACCGCTTCTTGTGATTGCGATTCACCGTCGAACGCCACCATTGCGGTTTCTGTTGCATAGTTCACCGCGGCTTCAACACCGCTTATTTCATTCAGGGTCTTTTCAATGCGCGCGGCACAAGCCGCACATGTCATACCTTGAACTGCTAACTCAACTTCGATGATGTTCTCGGGGGGGGCAACAACAGTCATTACCTAGTTACCTATCACCAAAATTGGGACTTCGCTTTTCAAGAAACGCCGCAATTCCCTCTTGTGCCACATCGGATACTGCTGCCTCTGCCATAACTGCGGAGGCAAAGGTGTACGCGTCGGGGAGGTTCATCCCTACTTGCTGGTAAAAAGCCCTCTTTCCAGCAGCTTTCGACGTTCGAGAGCCTCGCGTAGCACGCTTCAACAATTCAGCGACAGCATCATCTAGGTCTTCATCATCGACCACTGAGTTAATAAGTCCCCACTCCGCTGCAACTTCTGCCGAGACAACATCGCCCGTCAACGCCATCTCTAAGGCTCGCTTTGGAGGAAGAGAACGTGCCACCTCAACTAACGGTGTGTGGCAAAACAAACCACCTTTGCCGCCAGGCAGTGCAAAACCGGCTGATCGTGCGGCGACTGCAAGGTCACACGATGCAACCAACTGGCATCCGGCAGCAGTTGCCAACGCATGTACTCGGGCAACGATTGGCTGTGGAAGTGAATGCATGAGTTGCATCATCTGGGAGCACACAGTGAACAATTCCAACGCCATGTCTTCTGTTGCGCCGGCCATGTCACCAAAATTGTGACCGGCTGAAAAAACGGGGCCTTCAGCGGCAAGAACAACACCCACTGCATCGGACTCCCCTACGGTGGTGAACGCATCCGTGAGTTCCCGAAGGACATCAAGGGACAACGAATTACGTTTGGCCGGATTACTCAACATGATCGTTGTGAATGAATCATCTCGAGTGATTCGAACTGCATCTGTCATGAGGAACCTCCCCGAAGAGCGACCAGAGCCTATGGTGCGCCCTCTGGGGCTCGAACCCAGGACCTGCGGATTAAAAGTCCGTTGCTCTACCGACTGAGCTAAAGGCGCGGAGGCGGAACGGAACCCAGAGGAGTCCATCGCTTCCTCTGTCAGGATAGTTCCCCGCAACCAAAAAGGCTCAACCAACACAGTCCATCTGCGCCCTCGATGCTGAAGTTAATGACTGACCACAGTGGACCCTGTTTTCGGAGTGCCATGTGTGGCAGTCTCTGCTGACATTGGCCCGATTTACTTTGCCAAATACTCGTTTCGAAGTTGTTGCTTGTAAAGCTTGCCGGTTGCAAGCCGTGGCAATTCAGGCCGGAAATCAATTCGACGTGGGCACTTAATAGAGGCAAGATTTTCTCTGCAATACGCAAGTAGTTCTTGTTCCAATTCTTTGTCGGCGACCACGCCTTCTGCTGGTTGCACCACAGCATGAACAATTTCTCCCAAGTCGTTATCGGGCAAACCGAAGACTGCAGCGTCAAACACGGCAGGGTGCATGATGAGCGCATTTTCCGCTTCTTGTGGGTACACGTTGACGCCACCCGAAATGATCATGAATGCTTTGCGATCTGTGAGAAACAGATACCCATCTTCATCGATGTATCCAATATCTCCCATGGTGGCCCAGCCGTTCGCGGTGCGCGTTGACGCAGTCTTTGCAGCATCTCCGTGGTATTCAAAACCGGCAGCTGCTGCAGATTCAAAGTAAATAGTTCCAGCTTCACCTGCTGGTAGTTCGGCGCCTTCTTCATCAAGAATGTGAATGACAGCATTAATACATCGACCAACTGTGCCTGGTTTGCGTAACCACTCTTCGCTAGTTACCGATGTTTGGCCGGGACCCTCAGTGCCTGCGTAGTACTCAAAAATAATTTGCCCCCACCACTCAAGCATCTTGTATTTCAGTGGGACGGGACATGGTGCCGCTCCATGAACAGCAAATTCATGACTAGAAAGATCAATTGAATTTCGAATGTCTTCCGGAAGAGTAAGCATTCGACTGAACATGGTGGGTACCCACTGACTATGGGTGATGCGATGAGTTTCAATGGCTCGCAATGCGGCCTCGGCATCAAATTTCTCCATCACATACACGGTCCCACCTAAGCGATGAACTCCCATTACAAACGTCAGAGGAGCAGAGTGATACAACGGAGCAGGCGATAAGTAACGCATTCCTTGGCGTCCACCAAACGCAAGCTGAAGCGCTAGTCCGATGCCTGCTACTTCACCAGGATGCCGACCTGGCAACGGACGCACAATGCCTTTCGGGACACCCGTTGTGCCAGATGAATACAACATGGGCCAACCTGCAGTTTCATCAGCCAATTCTGAAGTCGGGTGCTGAGCAACAGTTGAGTGGTAGTCGGCGAATCCGTCGGCTCCACCCACAGCCAAACGCGACACAACTGCATCAATCCCCACGAGAGCATCGTTCGCTTTGGATGCGAGCGCAGATGTGGTGATGAGTGAACGTGCCCCACAGTCACGAACAATGTAAGCAATCTCTCCAGACGTGAGATGTGAATTGATAGCGGTGAAATACAGACCGATTCGGTCGGCTGCCCAACACACTTCTGCAAATTCCTTCACATTTTCCATGAGCAAGGCAACATGATCCCCCTGCGACAACCCAAGAGAACGCCAAAAATGTGCAAGTTGACGAGATCTGTCATCTAGCTCGCCCCACGTGACAATCTCTCCAGATCCAGTCATCACAACCGCTGGCGTGTCGCGCCCAATTGAGTTTGCATCTCCCGGATACATGGCGTCTCCTTAAATGGATTGAATGAGCGGCACAAGTCGCTCAAGATGTTGAATCATTTCAGTAGATGTGCGGCCCACAGGCGCTATTCGCAGTGTGTTGATGCCCGCGACTTTTGCCGCCAACATACGTGTGCGAACCATTTGTTCTGTTCCCACCATGTAGATGTTCAACAAGAAATCGTCTTCCACTGCATTGACAGCGGCGGCTTTGTCTCCCGATACCCACAACTCTTGAACTTTGGTACACATGTCGGTCCAGCCTGCGCGCGAGTACGCCGAGTTATAAAAATTAGTAGACGCTGAACCCATGGCACCCAAAGTAAATGCCGCCATGGGTCGATACTTATTGAGAAGAACTTCAACATCATCACCAACTTCGATAGTGGCGTTAATTTGAAGATCTAAATCGTTCAGCGTTCTGCCCGACTTCTCCGCACCTCGACGAAGTGATGACAAAACATGATCCGATGCCTCGGGGATAAATGACGTACCCAACCAACCATCGGCCAGTTCACCCGTTAATTCCAACATTCGCGGACCAAGAGTGGCGAGGTAAATAGGGATTGCTGGTTGAGGTGGCATGCTCAACTTCAATGCCTTTCCTTCGCCCCCTGGTCGAGGCAACACATAGCGGGGACCGCTTGATGTCAGGCGTTCACCTGAAATTCCTTGCCGGATGATGGTGATGTATTCGCGCAGTCGTTCTGTTGCGTTTGCAAATGCTTCCCCGTGTAATCCTTCAACAACTTGCGGACCACTCACGCCTAAACCTAAGCAAAACCGATGATTGCTCAGTCGGTCCATAGTCATGGCGGTCATGGCGGTCATGGCTGGAGTTCGAGCACTGATTTGCATAATGCCAGTACCTAATTTGATGCGTTGAGTCAGTGGTGCAAGGTAGGCCAACGGTGCAATGGTCTCCATGCCCCACGCTTCAGCGGTCCACGCGAAATCAACACCAAGCGCATCAGCCGCCCGCACGAGTTCCACCATGTCTTCCCAGTTTGAGCCGTCGTAGTACGCGCTCCCAATGGATAATCCAACTCTCATCATTTCCCCCTGTAACGACTGTACCGATGATGTCTGACAGCCAACGAGTTGCATAATCTGCAAGTACCTAGTTCAGGGGGCAACATGGCAACACTCTCAACGGGCGTCAAGAACCCAAGAAATTCATCTCCGCGTTCACACGGAACCATCCATGACGACACGGTGGCCAGCAATCTGGGATTTCGTGGCGGTGCAATTGCTGGATCTATTCACCTTGACCAATTTGGTTCGGTACTAGTTGATGCCTTTGGTCAGCAATGGTTTGAAACCGGTTCGCTTGGACTGTATTTCTTGCATCCGCTTCTCGACCAAGAACCAGTTGAGGGGCTCGTTGATATCGGAAATGCATCGCCACCGCTGACGCAAGCGCGGTGCGATGTACATATGACCACGCCCGACGGAATCGCAGTCGCCGAGGGAACTTCAAGCGTCGGAGCAGTTAGTGCACCTTCACCTGTTACATCGCGCGATCGTCGCAGCATGGATCCGTCTGCACTTCGCATGTTGTCAAAAACTCACATTGGAATGAAACTTCCTCCGGTGGTTGTGTCTCCATCGGAAGGTGACCAGCGAGATCGAGTCACCAGTGGCTTGATGACGTCGCCACTTGATTGGTACGTCGGCGAATCCCCGTGGGGTGGAACTATTTGTTCTCCACTCACAATCTCACGGATGATGACCGGCGATGTCATGCAACCAATGGAAAAAGCCATAGGAAAAGGTGTCGGCCTCTACGGAGCCCTAGAACTTCACCATGTGTCTGGTCCAGTCTTTTTAGATGAAAGTTACGTTGTGTCCGGCGTACTCACTGATGTATCGGAAACACCGAAGACAGAGGTGTTCTGGTGCGATATGGAAGCACGACGAGCCAACAATCCAGATTCCGGAGTTGTTGCCACGTTCACAGCAATGACTCGTGTTTTGAAAGCATCATCCCCGTTGTACGCCGAGTAGTTTTCGACCATGGAGTCCAACATTGTTGAAATTATTGGCGTCTACGACGCTGATTCAACATTGGTCGGCGAAATCTCGTATTGGATTGGCGCTCGACTTGGGAGAACCCATTGTTCGCTCTGCGAACTCACTCACGGAGTTTTCACAGTAAAAAGCGAATGGAAATCTTGCGAGCAAGAGCTCCACGTTCCATTCACCACATACCACCGCAACGACGCACCTACCGATGTACTCACCTGTGCTGCGGGTCAGTTCCCGGTGGTACTTGCACGTACGAACCAAGACCTGATTGTGTTGCTCAACCGAGAACAACTCGATGCATTCAATGGCGATACAGAACGCTTCGGTAACTGGTTGAACAATTACATCGCTGCGCTGTAATTCTCTACTTCAGAATCTTGTTGGCAATTTTTCCTACAAGCGAGATTCGTTCGGTGACGTGGCCATTGATGGGCAAATTGATAGTGAGACCATCAACACCTGCATCAACAAACTCTTGAATCTTCTCGCCCACTGTGTCGGGGTCACCAAAGATGATCATGCCCTTAATCATCTCTATGACTTCGTCGGTCCAGCCCTTCGCCCCAGACAATGCGCGAGCATCTGCCATGGCTTGCTCCATGGTGGGCGCCACACACACCATGGTCATCTTCGTCACCTTGATATCGGCTCTGTTGCGACCGAGTCGAGCACAATGTTCATCAAGCACTTGCAATTTGTGCTTCACCTCTTCTGCAGTGCCACGCGAGAGATTTGATTCATCGGCATACTGCGCAACCATCCGCAGTGTTTTCTTCTCTCCACTTCCACCAATCATGATGGGGACACGTGATAACGGAGCTGGTGAATTGATTGCATCTGTGACTGAGTAATGCTTGCCAGCGAACGTGACGGTCTCGCCACGCAACATAGGAACAATGATTTGAAGTGCTTCTTCAAGTTTCTCAAAGCGATCGGTAAAGGTTCCGAACTCATAACCCAATGAGTTGTGTTCAAGTTCAAACCAGCCTGCGCCGATACCCAATGTCGCGCGTCCATTAGACACATGATCAAGCGATGTAATCGTTTTTGCCAGCAGCGTAGGGTTGCGATATGTATTGCCGGTAACCAAAGCAGACAAGCGCACTGTCTTCGTGTGTTGCGCCAGCGCAGACAACATTGTGTAGCACTCCATCATTGGCTCTGTATGTGCACCAATTCCTGGCAGTTGATAGAAGTGATCCATCACCAATACGCGATCAAAGCCTGCGGCCTCCGCAGTTTTTGCTTGAGCAACCACGCTGTCGAAAATGTTCATTCCCGCTGGATAGGTAAAATTCGGGATTTGATAACCAAGTTTTGTCATGATAAGTGTCTACACCAAAGGACCATCCGGTTGAGACCAAGTTGTTATGACTCATACGCATAGCGATTTAGGGTTTCTGCAAAGCATGCGGAATAGAAAAGTTGGTCTAGGTGTTGAGAGTGAGTCTGAACAAATTCAGCACTTCCCCCCAGGAGAAATTAATGAAAAAGAAAATCGTAGCGCTGGCTGTAGCAACAGCTTTCGTACTCACAGCATGCGGATCCGACGGTTCAACTGCCGACACAACCGTTCCAGCACCCGACACGACTGAAATGTCACAAATGCCCGGAACAATCGTTGAAGTTGCACAAGGAAATGAAGACTTCTCTACTCTCGTTGCAGCAGTAGTCGCAGCCGGTCTCGCTGACGCTTTGTCAGGTGAAGGCCCGCTCACCGTGTTCGCCCCCACCAATGCAGCATTTGCAGCATTGCCAGAAGGCTTGCTTGAAAAGCTTCTGCTTCCAGAAAACAAGGATGTTCTCGTCAAGATCCTGACCTACCACGTGGTAGCCGCAAAGGTGATGGCCGCTGACGTAACGGCTGGCGATGTCACCTCTCTTGAGGGTTCAACATTCGCAGTCACCACCGAGGGTGGCGTGAAGGTCAACGCCGCGAACGTAACAGCAACAGATGTTCCTGCATCAAACGGAGTTATCCACGTCATTGACGCAGTTATCGTTCCGCCAACTGTAGATCTTTCGGCTCTCTAAAAATCCCAAAGTAATTGGAGCCGGTCGAGGTTTTCCTCGGCCGGCTCTTTTTATTTAATGACTTTTACGCTCAGTCGGCGTTCAGAAATTGCGAGCTTTGTTGAGCGATATTTAATTGTGACAGAGAGGGTGAGGGGCTTTGAGAAGTTATACCGTTTCGCTGAATACTTCATTCCACGCTTTGTATTCACAACTACTGTTGCCTTTCCAAACTTTAACGATTGATAAACACCGGCGGCCTTTAACAGCGTTGATGCAGTCACTCTCTGGTTGCGCTTCACAGTAAGTACTCGCTGTACTGACATTGTGGGAATCGAAAAGCCGATTCCAGTTGATGACACCAGAAGACCATCATCGCTCGGAATGTATTGCGTGACAGGAAT
>Ga0315899_10007762_pt1 | contig 11528 bp, 6 predicted proteins | sample LakEriMetagenome_2_FD_203518 | JGI IMG/M metagenome (GOLD analysis project Ga0315899, IMG submission 203518) | Freshwater fungal communities from buoy surface, Lake Erie, Ohio, United States - Buoy 4 MA112 | ecosystem: Environmental > Aquatic > Freshwater > Lake | place: USA: Lake Erie, Ohio... | reverse complement strand
TCGCCCGACGGTACCCCTCGGCATAGCGCTCGGCCGAGCGGTCCCACCCGAAGTCGCGCAGCATGGCCGTCTTCATGCGCGGCAGCCACGCCGCTGGGTTATGGAAGCGCGCGAGCGCCCGCTGAATAGCCCAGTCGAGCGCCGGCGGTTCGAAGGCGTCGAAGAGGAAGCCCGTGACATCGTCCTCAATGGTATCGGCAAGACCGCCCACGCGTCGGCCAATCGGCAATGCCCCGTAGCGCTGCGCCCGCAACTGCGTGAGGCCGCACGGCTCGTACTGTGACGGCATGAGGAATAGGTCGGCGCCCGCCATGAGGCGATGCTCGAGACGATCGGTGAACTCGAGCTGTACCCCCACGTGGAGCGGGCGCGCTTGCGCGAGGGCCGTGAGCGCCGCCTCGTACCGCGGTTCCCCCGCGCCAAGGAAGACGAACTGTGCGTCGAGGTGCCGCACCAAGTGTGAGTTGAGGATGAGGTCGAGCCCCTTTTGTGCCACCATGCGGCCGGTAAAGCCGAAGAGCGGCGTGCGACGGCGCTGCGGGAGACCGAATGAGCGCTGTAGCGCTGCCTTGCACTTGGCCTTATTGGTCGGATCATCCGCGTGGTACATCGCGGTGATCTGGTCGTCGCGGCTAGGATCCCACACCTGCTGGTCGATGCCGTTGATGATCCCGGTGAACCGGTTGCCCAGCCACTGAAACACTTCCTGCAGGCCGAAGCCGCCCCCCGGCGTGCGCAACTCCGTGGCATGGGTGGGGCTCACGGTCATGACCATGTCCGCGAAGGTAAGCCCCGCCTTGAGGAAGTTGATGCGGCCGTACCACTCGGCATGCTCGAACGTATACACCTCGGGGGGGATACCGCATTCGGGCAGCATCGACGCCGGGAAATGGCCCTGATAGCCGGCGTTGTGCACCGTCAGCACCGTGGGCGTGCCGGCGAAGCGCTCGCGCAGGTCGGCATACGTCCGCATGTAGAGCAGGGCCAGCGAGGCATGCCAATCGTGCGCATGCACCAGGACCGGTCCGCCGATGAGGCGCGGAATGGCGTCGAGCACCGCTCGCGAGAACAGGGCAAAGCGGCGTGCGTTGTCGGCGTAGTCCCGACCGTGCTCCCCGTACAACCCGCCGCGCGCAAACGCCGACGGGATATCGACGAAGACGACCTTGGGACCCTCCGGCGCCCGTACCTCGCGGAAGAAGCGCACCTCTTCGCTACGGTAACCGAGATCCACACTGATGGGGCGACCGAGCGGTGCGAGATCGGGCGCACAGTCGCGCACGGTCCGGTAGAGCGGGAGAAATACCACGACGTTGGCGCCGCCCTGCACTTGCACCCTTGCCAGCCCCGCGACCGCTTCGGCCAGCCCCCCGGAGCGGGCAAAGGGGCTGTACTCCGACGTGATGTGCACAATGGTCGGCGCGCCATGCCCGGGAGTGCGGACGAGTGGCGAACCAAAGCTAGGGACTGACATTGAAGGGAAGGTCATACGATTAATGCTGACAGAAGCCCGCGCCGCTATCGCGAGGCGGGCGCTCGGCTCGGCCGATCATGCGACGGGTGGATCATCGGGGAGGGAATCGCCAAGGATGGACGGTGCGTAGTACGCACGCGCATACTGCTCCACCATGCGTCGTGCGGTGAACTGCTGGCCGGCCACACGGATGGCGTGCTTCATCGTAGTGAGCCAACGACGCGGCAATTCCGACTTGTCGCGCTCGTAATAGCGGGGCACCACGTCGCGCTCAAGCAGCTCGTACAGGCGGCTGGCGGTGTTCACGCCCGCATCGTCATCCACTTCCGGCTCGATGGCCCAGCCATTGGTTCCTTCGTAGCCCTCTTCCCACCAGCCGTCGATCGTGGAGCACTGCGGTACACCATTGAGGGCGGCCTTCATGCCGCTGGTGCCTGACGCTTCAAGCGGCACGCGCGGCAGGTTCATCCATAGGTCCACGCCTTGCACCAGCAGATGCGCGAGGTGCATGCCGTAGTCTTCGACGAACGCGATGCGCCCCTCGAACTGCGGGTCGCGCGTGAACTGATAGACGGTCTGCAGCACCTGCTTGCCTGGCGTGTCCGCCGGATGCGCCTTGCCGGCAAAGATGATCTGCACCGGGCGATTCACGTTCGTCACGAGCCGCTTAAGGCGCTCCACGTCCCGGAAGATCAGATCGGCGCGCTTGTACGTGGCAAAGCGGCGCGCGAAACCGATCGTGAGCGTGTTGGGGTCGAGCAGCGTGCCCGCACCCACCAGCTGCGAGGTCTCGATCGCACCCTGCGCGAAGGAACGGCGGGCCTCCTCGCGCACCAGGCGCATGAGCGTATTCTTGAGGAGCCGATGCGTGTCCCACAATGTCTCGTCGTCGAGCGAAAGCACCTGCTCCCAGAGCGCCGGATCATTACTGTGCCCCCAAGCGGGCCCGAGATGCTCGTCGAGCAGCGTCATGATGGGGTTCGCCATCCACGTGGCGAGGTGCACGCCGTTGGTCACGTGCCCCACCGGGATGGATTCTGCCGGACGTCCCGGCCAGAGCGCGCGGCTCATGTCGCGTGTCACGATCCCATGACGGCGCGACACGGCGTTCACGCGGCGCGACAGTCGTACGGACGCCGCCGTCATGTGGTAGACGTCCGATCCCGATTCCGGGTGATAGCCGATGCGCAGGAACGTCTCGGCGTCGATACCCATGTCCTGCCATGCACCGTTGGCGCACTCGCGCACTTCATTCACGTTGAAGTGGTCGTGCCCCGCAGGCACCGGCGTGTGTGTGGTAAACACGCTGCAATTGCGCACGCGCTTGACCGCCTCGGCGTACGGCACCCCCGTCATGCAAAGCTCCCGCACGCGCTCGACCATCATGAACGCGGCGTGCCCTTCGTTGGCGTGCCAGGCCGCCGGATCGATGCCCAGCGCACGGAGCGCGCGTACCCCTCCAACGCCGAGCAGCCACTCCTGACGCAGGCGCATGGCTGGCCCGCCCGAGTACAGCTTCGAGAGGAGGGGACGGTCGTCGGGGTGGTTCTCCTCCAGATCGGAGTCGAGGAGATACACTGGGACGCGCCCCACCTGCATCTTCCACACGCGGATGTGCACGTCGCGGCCGAACGTGTTCACCGTCACGAGATGGCGGGCCCCATCCCGGCCGGGCAGCGGCACGAGCGGCACGCCGTCGAACTCAATGCGCGCATCGCTGTCTTCCTGCCAGCCGTCCACCCGAATGCGCTGGTCGAAGTAGCCGTTGCGATACAGAATCCCCACCGCTACCAGCGGCACGCCCAAATCGGACGCCGTCTTGAGATGGTCACCGGCGAGGACGCCAAGGCCGCCTGAATAGATGGGGACCGAGTTATGGATGCCGAATTCGGCGCAGAAGTACGCGACCGTCCGGCCACGAAGCTCGGGAAAGGTGCGCGCATACCACGTGTGCTCCACGGAACGCTCCGCCGCGAGCCATTGCATGGCGCGGTCGTACAAGGCGCAGAACACCGAATCGGTCGCGAGTTCGTCCAGGCGCCCCGGCTCCACCAGCTGAAGCAGGCGGATCGGGTTGTGGCGCGTACGATGCCAGAGACTCTCGTCGATCGCCCTGAACAGCGAGCGGGCCTCACGGTTCCAACTCCAGGCGAGGTTCTGCGCGAGGTGCGCCAATCCGGCCAGACGTCCCGGCAGCGCGGGCGGCGCCTGGACATAGGGGAATTGCGGCGCGTCGGCGAGTAAGGTCATGGCGAAGAGTTCACTTGTTTCTGAAAACGAGCCTGGGTGGAGTCTAGCACCCGTACGCCGGAAAGTATGCCCCTCTCGGTAGGGTGTGGACAGGTGAAGCAGCCGGGACTAGTGTCGGGAAGTCCCGGAGGGCGCTCCGGGCGTTGTCACACACCGGTCTCATTCATGCCCGCATCGTCCGCTCCGTCGTCCAGACGAGTCAAATCGACGGCGATCGAGGTCTTCAAGTTCGGCGGCGCGTCGCTCATCGATGCCGCCGCGGTCCGTCATGCCATTGGCATCATTCTGACGACCCGCCCGACACGGACCGTGACGGTCGTGTCGGCTCTCGCAGGCGTGACGGACGCCTTATTGGCAATCGCCGAGGCGGCGCGGATCGGTGACAGTCGCGCGGTCGACGCCGGTGTCGACCGCTTGCATACCCGGCATCGGCAGGTGGCCGAGGGCCTCCTGTCATTGGCGCGGGACCGGAAGCTGTTGCTGGCGGACCTCGACGCAGCGTTCGCCGAATTGCGCACCCTCGCGCACGGGGTGGCCAGTCTGCGGGAGCTCACGCCTCGCACCCGGGACTTCCTAGTGGCACGCGGCGAACAGCTGTCGGCGCGCTTGGTGGTAGCGGGGCTCAAGGGGGGGGGAGCCAAGGCCCAGTACGTCGAGGCGGCCGAAATCATCCGAACGGATGGGGTGTTTGGCAACGCCTTTCCCGACCTGTCCGTGACGGACAAGCTCGTGCGGGAGCGGCTTCTGCCACTGGTGCGTCGTCGGATCGTTCCGATCGTGCCCGGGTTCGTGGGAGGCGGCGTGGACGGCGCGCTCGTCACGCTGGGGCGGGGAGGCAGCGATCTCACCGCCACGGTGCTGGGACGGTCGCTCAAGGCGCAGCGCATTACGCTCTGGAAAGACGTACCGGGGCTCATGACGACCGATCCCCGTCTCGTGCCGAGTGCGCGCATCGTGCCGCAGCTCAACGTGCGCGAAGCGGCGGAGCTGGCGTACTACGGTGCCAAGGTGCTGCATCCGCGCGCGCTCATCCCGCTCGCGCACATCACAGTGCCGGTGTTCGTGCGACCGTTCGCCGAACCGGACGCGCCGGGTACGGAGATCTCCACGCGGCGCACCCTGCAGCGATACCCCGTCAAGGCGCTCAGCATCGTGCGCGATCAGGCGCTCGTCACGGTCACCGGCAACGGGATGCTGGGGGTGCCCGGTATTGCCGCGCGTACGTTCTCGGCATTGCAGCAGGCCGGCATCAGTGTCACGCTCATTACACAGGCCTCGTCCGAACACTCCATCTCGTTCTGCGTGCCGGCGGATCGAGGGCAGGCCGCTCGTACGGCGCTCGAGCCGGCGTTCGCCCTCGAGTTATCGCGCCGTGAACTCGAAGGTCTGGATGTGAAGACTGGTATGGCCACGCTCGCCGTCGTGGGCCTCGGCATGGCGGGGTCCCCCGGCATTGCCTCCCGCATGTTCTCGGCGCTGTCGCGGGCGGCGGTGAACATCGTGGCGATTGCGCAGGGTTCGAGTGAACTCAACATCTCTGTGGTCATTGCCGAGCGCGATGCGGAACGAGCGGCGCGCGTGGTGCACGACGAGTTCCAGCTCGACAAGATCGGCGGCGGCGGCCTGCGCGACGACGATCGCCTTGATGTGATTCTGCTCGGTGTGGGGCACATCGGCCGCGAGCTGCTGCGCATCCTGCCACGTACACGCCGTCGGGTGAAGCCAACGATCGTGGGACTGATCGACCGCAGTGGCTATCTCTTCGATCCCGACGGCCTGTCTACGCGCACCTTGCTGGCGGCCGTCTCCCACAAGGAAAAGGGGGCCTCGCTGATGAGCCTCCCAAAGGCCCAGCGTGCCAGTGCGCCGGAGGCGGTGGCGCAGATCGCAAAGCATGCGCTCTCACGTCCGGTGTTGGTGGATCTCACCGCTGACGAAACGTTGCCGGCCATCCGACGCGCGATCAGTGCCGACTGGGACATCGTGCTCGCCAACAAGAAGCCGCTTGCGGCGCCACGGGCCGATGTACAGGCGCTACGGGCGCTGGCCGCACAGCACGGCGCGCGCATTCTGCACGAAACCACGGTCGGTGCGGGGCTGCCGGTGATGGACAGCTACGCCAAGCTGGTGGAGACCGGGGACAAGGTTTTGCGCGTGGAAGGGTGCACGAGCGGCACGCTGGGCTTCCTGCTCACCGAGATCGGGCGGGGCATTCCGTTCAGCGAGGCGCTGGGGCAGGCGATGGCGCTCGGCTACACCGAACCCGACCCGCGCGACGATCTCTCCGGCATGGACGTGGCACGCAAGGCGCTGATCCTCGCGCGGCTCATCGGCTTTGCCGGTGATCTGGCGGATGTGATCGTCGAGTCGCTGGTTCCGGAGGCGTTCCGCGCCATGCCCGTGGCGAAGTTCAAATCGACGCTTGCCCAGCAAGATGCGTTGTGGGCTGCGCGGCAGGCCGCCGCCACGAAGCAGGGGCGCGTTCTGCGGTACGTACTGCGCGCCACGCCCACGAAGGTGACGGTGGGGCTGCAGGCCGTGCTGCCGTCGCATCCGCTGGCTGGCCTCCGCGGCACCGACAATCAGATTGTATTCACCACCCGACGCTATCGGGCGCATCCGCTCGTGATCACCGGCCCCGGCGCGGGACCTGCGGTCACCGCCGCGGGGGTGCTCAACGACATCCTCCAGCTCACGCCGGCCTGAGGCCCAGACCATGGCAGTGAACGATTCGATCTTCCTGCACGCCCACGAAGCGCCGGGCCAGCAGAGTCTCCAGCGGTGCGATGCCTGCGGGCTCGAACTAGCGGAGCGCGATGCGAGCCCCGAGTGTCCGCAGTGCGGTGGGCTGCTCGCGATCATTCACCGCGCGCCGGTCGACGTGATGGGGGCGCCGCTCGCGGCCAACGTGATCCAGCACGCCTTCATGCAGCACTGCTGTGCGATGCCCATGGGGCACCCCAGCGGTGTGTGGCGCTTTCAGTCGCTGGTCATGCCCACCGCCGGCGAGGCCATCACGAGCCACCCCGAGGGCAATACGCCGTTGCTCACGCGAACGCGTGTGAGCGCCTGGGCCGGATGCGAGGGGCTGCTGCTCAAGCACGAGGGCTACAACCCCACCGGTTCCTTCAAGGATCGTGGCATGACGGTGGGCACCACGCAGGCGGTACGCACCGGAGCCACTGCCGTGGCATGTGCCAGCACGGGCAATACGTCGGCGGCGCTCGCGAGTTATGCCGCGCAGGCCGGTATTCCGGGGCTGGTCTTCGTACCGGCCGGGAAGGTGGCGCTCGGCAAGATGGCGCAGACCCTCGCGTACGGTGCGACCACGCTGCTCGTACGCGGGGACTTCGATGACTGTCTCCGCCTCGTACAGGATGCGTCGCGTGAGCTGGGCATCTATCTGCTCAACTCCATCAATCCATGGCGCGTGGAAGGGCAGAAGACCATCGTCTTCGAGATCCTGCAGCAGCTTGGCTGGCAGGCCCCCGATTTCATTGTGTTGCCGGCAGGGAACCTCGGGAACACCGCGGCCTTCGGCAAAGCGTTGCGTGAGGCGCACGCGCTCGGACTGATCGATCGCCTGCCGCGGCTGGTGAGTGTGCAGGCGGCCGGCGCGGCGCCCTTTGCGCGTGCCTTCCGCGAAGGGTTTACCGCACGCCATCGCGTGCAGGCCGAAACCATCGCGACCGCCATTCGCATCGGTGACCCGGCCAGTTGGGATCGTGCCGTACGCGCCATCCGCGAAACCGACGGGATCGTGCTCAGCGTGACCGACGAGGAGATCATCGACGCCAAGGTGCAGATCGACGCGGCCGGCGTGGGCTGTGAGCCGGCAAGCGCTGCCAGTGTGGCCGGCGTGAAACAACTCGTTCAGAACGGTACCATCACGGCGGCCGACCGCGTGGTGGCCGTACTCACCGGACACGTTCTCAAGGATCCCGGCATGCTCGTCGAGCTGCATCAGCGCGCGGACTTCGCGCAGGCCAACCGTCCCCTCGAAATCGACGCCACCGTGCAAGCGGTCGCCGATGTGCTCAAGACCCGCAGCGGAGCATCACGATGAATGCCGCAATGAATGCGGGCAGTCCCCGACGCACGTTGATCACCGGCGCGTCGCGCCCGCTCGGCGTGGAACTCGTGCGCCAGAGCCTCATACGCGGGGATCGTGTGTATGCGTGCTGCCGCAACCCGGCGCGGGTGCCCATTCTGGCCGACCTGCGCGCGGAGTTTGGTGGGCTTGAACTGCTGCCCCTCGACCCCGCCGATGCATCGAGTGTGGCCGAGGTGGTGCCAGTGCTCGAGAGCCTCACCGAATCGCTCGACCTGCTCGTGATCGGACCGGCCGAGCTGGGGCCGCATGACACCCTCGAAACAGCGGAGCGCGATGAACATCTGCAGTCCCTCACCGGCAGTGGGCTCACGGAGCATTTCCGCCGTCATGCCGTGGCGCCGCTGTTGCTGGTGCGCACGCTGCTGCCATGGCTTGTGCGCGGGGATGCGGCGCGCGTGCTGGTGGTCAACAGCTGGCTCGCGTCGCTCACCGGGAAGTCGCAGGGGGGAGACTATGCCACCTGTGCGAGTGGGGCCGCACTGAACATGCTGGCGCGCACGTTGGCGCACGATCTCGCTGGCGAGCGCGTGGTACTCTGTCTGGGCAACCCCGGAAACTATGCCACCACCCCGGACGGGCCCGCGTTCAAGGTACCAATTGAGGACGCCGCTCTTGGGATGCTCATGCAGTCGGACCGGTTACCGCTCGATCGCACTGGGGCGTTCCTCGACTGGACGGGGGCTGAACGCGCGTGGTGAGCATCGTGCCGTGATGCGTGCCGCGGTTCGTGCCGCCTCGGTACCCTTGACGAATACCTCGCCGGAGGTCGTCGTGCGCTGGGGCCTGGTGCTCGCTTTCGCCGCGGCCTGCTCCTCCGCTCCGGCTCCCGCTCCGGCCCCGGTACCGGCCGGCGCGGGGGCGCGATCGGCGGTGCCGACCGAGAAGAGCGGGTCAGCAGGCGTTGGTGCGCAGGCCGTCGTCCCCGTACGCGTCACCTACGTGTTGCGTGCGTTGCGTCCGTCGCTCGATTCGCTCTTTCCCGCGCGTGATTCACTGTCGGCGGCTCAGTGTGCCACGGTGAAGGGACTGGTCTGTCACCAGTACGTGTATCGCCGCGAGCCGCTTGTGCTACGCAGCGAGGGCAATCGACTGCTGATCGATACGGAACTCGCGTATCGCGCGCGGCTCGGTGTGGTGGGCGGAGCGCGGGTGGCGAGTTGCGGCTACGCCCCCGAGACCATGCGTCGCGCCTCGCTCTCCATGAGCACCGCCCTGTACTGGCGGCGCGATTGGCGCATTGGTGCCCAGGAGACCCGGCTTGCGGCCACGTTGCGCGACGAGTGCCGCGTGACGGCGCTCGAGGTGAATGCCACGCGCACGCTGCAATCGGTTGTTGACAATCAGCTTGGGCGCTTCGCGGCGCAGGCCGATACCGCTATTCCCGTAGCGGCCGACTTTCGCCCCCTGGCCGATTCGCTCTGGCGCAGCTTTCTCGAACCCACCGCGCTCGATTCGCTGGGCACGCTGTGGATGCTACTCGAGCCGGAAGCGGTGCGCGTGACGCCGTTCGTCGGCGCCGGCGTGAACATCACCACCACCATGGTTCTGTATGCGCGCCCGCGTATCGTGGCCGGAGCGCGTCCTGCCGTGCGCGCGCGTCCGCTGCCGCCACTGACACTCGGGACGGCGCCCGCCGACTTCATCGTGCCGGTCACGGTGGAGTTGCCCTTCGCGGAGTTGTCGCGTCGTGCCACCGAACTGATGATCGCCGAAACGGCAAAGCAGTCGGTCAAGGTCGATACCGTGTTCGTGCGCGGGGCAGGGGACACCATCACCGTGGATCTTGCGGTGTCCGGTGCGCTCCGCGGGCGCCTAGGGCTCGTGTCGCGCGTGCGCTGGGATTCGGTCGCCCGTGAACTCCGGCTCGATGACCTCGACTGGTCGCTGCAGAGTCGTGGCGCACTCTCGCGGGTGAAGGCGACACTGGCGGCGCCACTCGTGTCGCTCGCGGTGCGCCGTGCCACCAGTGGCGGCAAGGTGCCGCTCGGTGCGCAGCTTGATTCAGCCCGTACGGAGCTCATGGTGAAGCTCAACGGCCAGCTTGCGCCGGGGGTCGTGATGGGCAGCAGCGTGCGCGAGGTGCAGATTGTGGAGGTCGGCACCACCGCCACCGCCATCGTGGTCCGCGCGCGGCTCACCGGTCAGAGCGGGGTCTGGGTGCAGTAGGCGCCCGCTGGCTCGCCCTACATCTTCGGCATCAGGACCAACATGATCGCTTCTCGTATCTCGTTGCTGCTATCAGCTGTACTACTCACGTCATCGCTCCGCGCACAAACGATCCCCGCACCTCAGGACTCGACCACTGCGCGGCTCATGCAGCGGCTCGCGACCTTGTCGGCCGACAGCATGGAAGGGCGCCGCACCGGCACACCCGGTAGCGCACGCGCCCGTGCATGGATCGTGCAGCAGCTCAAGGCCATGGGGGCACGACCGGCCGCTGGCGCGTTCGAGATGCCGTTCATGTTCCGCGGCCGGGGCATGGCGGCGGGCGACAGCGCGGCGGGCGTGAACATCATCGCCCGTATTCCGGGCCGTACACCCGGCGGTCCGGTCCTGGTGATCAGCGCCCACTACGATCATCTCGGTGTGCGCAATGGCGAGGTCTTTAACGGCGCCGACGACGACGCGAGCGGCTGCGTGGCCATTCTCACGATCGCCGAGCGATTGCTGAAGGACCCGCCGCAGCACGACGTGCTCGTGGCCTTCTTCGATGCCGAAGAGATGGGGCTGCAGGGGGCCCGCGCCTTCGTGAATGCGCCGCCGGTGCCGCTCGCCTCAATTGCGGCGAATCTCAATCTGGACATGGTCGCTCGGCAGGATGCGGGCACGCTCTGGGTGTCGGGCACCTCGCATTCCCCGTTCCTCAAGCCGCTCGCCGAAGCGGCCTCGAAGGCGTCGGGGGTGGCGGTGCGCTTCGGACACGACACGAAGGACCTCAAGCCCGGCGACGACTGGACCGGCTCCTCGGATCACGGCGCGTTCCACGGCAAGGGTATCCCGTTCCTGTATCTGGGCGTGGAGGACCACCCTGACTATCACAAGTCGGGCGACGACGCGGCGAAGGTCGATCCCGCCTTCTACCGGAGCAGCGTGGAGTTCGCGGCCGCCCTGGTGCGGCGACTCGACGCGGCAACGGGGACGTTCGCGCGGTAGTTCGCCGGGGGCCTCCGTGCCTCCTCCTCTCCGCGTCGCCATCCCCCCGGAACGACGAAGGGCCGTCTGCATCGCTGCAGAACGGCCCTTCATGATTCCCTGCCGGCTCGAGGATGATCCTGAACCGGATGAACCCGTATTACCGGGCGCCGATCAGGAGATCGCGTGCCCAGAACGAGCCGGCAAAGGGACTGGAACTAGACAATTGATCACCTCCTCGAGATAGGGTGGGACATCGGGTGTGAACTTCCACCGATTTACTGCCCCGTTCGGTTGGCTCGCCGCTCCGGCTGGCTGCCGGGCACACGCCTCGTTGCGGTTACGCGGCCGCTCCTCCGCGATGCGGATTATGGTATGGCCTGACGCGCGGGAGAGCAATAGAGAATTGCGAAAAATGTCACATTTCTGTTGTTCGGAGGCGCCGTCCGGCGCCCCCCTCTTTCCCGGCCGGGCGTGGCGGCCACCCCCTCGGCGGTGCCCGCCGCATTCCTTCCGTCGGCCGCGTTCGCGAGGCATCGTTCCGTGGTCCGTTGTTTC
>Ga0315899_10007761_pt1 | contig 11531 bp, 8 predicted proteins | sample LakEriMetagenome_2_FD_203518 | JGI IMG/M metagenome (GOLD analysis project Ga0315899, IMG submission 203518) | Freshwater fungal communities from buoy surface, Lake Erie, Ohio, United States - Buoy 4 MA112 | ecosystem: Environmental > Aquatic > Freshwater > Lake | place: USA: Lake Erie, Ohio... | reverse complement strand
AGTTATTCCGAGGCTTGCGCCCCCCTGGCGGATTCCTCGGAGGATTATCGGGAACGAGATTATTGAGATTTGTGAAGTCCGGACGCTCTTTCCCATCCGGTGCCGACTTGACCACATGCCGAAACAATACAATGTTGTCGAGCGCTATATCATCGCTCCAAATAAACTTCGCTCCTTCAAAATCGAAATCGAAGAAGGTCTGCTTGGGGCCTACTTCCTCCTGGCTAAATTCCTTCGCACTCCCCCACGAACTGTCATCAAAATCAACAGCCATCCAATTCTCAGGAACCGGAACGCTCTCCACCCTAGGATTCTTGGTGTCCCGATCGATCGGTCCCCACGAAATTTTCTTGGCCTTCCACTTACCGTTGGTGACCGTTCCGTCCCCAAACTTGAGAATAAAACCCGCGTCGCCGATGTTGGTATTTGCATACTCCATCCCGGTCTTGGGATCGGCATTATCTTTAGCCATCACCGCAATGGTCATCGGGTAACTCGGCAAAATATCCACCGAGATGACGTTGTGCGGTATGAATGAAATCGAGTCCACCGCCACCAACTCGCCGTTGATGTAGAGCACAAAATTATTATCGGCGTAGATGTTCGCCTTGATGGTGTCGCTCATCTGAGGCTTGCGAACCTTACCACCTTGCGGAGACTTCGCAGGCGATTGAGACCAACAAAGGCTCGGCAACGCCAACAGCGAGGCGAAAAAGAACACGGTTAAACAAAGTCGACGCACAGGGGACTCCTTCGCCGCCCGTTATTGCGGCCCAAAAAGAACGATGGCGAAATGGAAACACGCTTCCACCCCGCCATCGTCTACTTCTGTGTTCGCCGGAAATCCTGACAAAAAATATTCGGATTTCAAGCAACCCGTGCGACCAGGGCCGATTGGCATAGACCGTTGTCAAGAAGGTCTTATTTCGTCAAAGCAAAACCGACTTTCTCAATCTTACCATTGAACGGAAAAACTCCCTTTGCTCGATAGTCAGGTGCCACGGAAGTGATCGAATCTCGCCCAATCTCAAACGGTTCCAACCCATGCCGGAATGCCGACCTAGTAATCTTTCCCTGCCCAACCAACTTTTGATTTACCAACAATTCGAGCGTGCCTGCTCCATCGCGGCTCCCATCCGGCTTAAAACGGGTCGATACGGTGACTTTACCTGGTGGCAATTTTTCAGACCCTGGAATGGTCACATCGGCAATGTCAAAGTAGGTGTAACGGAAATTAGGTTTTCCATCGTTGACGTACAACGACCAACCCGCTGAAAACGCACCCACGCAAGCGATCACGCCTTCGGCCCCTGATTCCGGAACGATGAGCTCTGCGGTAATGGTATGGCCTCTCGGGAACAATTGTGGCCCGATCGGCTCAGGCAACCATACTTGATTGCCAAAATACGTCCAACTCGTTTTCGGCTCACCCGCGATCCGCAATTTGGGATCCATGCGTTCTGAGAATCGAGGATCGAGTGGAAGCACATCGTACTTTTTCGCTTCCTCTAAAAATTTGGACTTCAGCTCTTCGAGCTTCTGAGGATTGCTTGCCGCCACGTCATTGGACTGGCTAAAGTCGTCAACGACGTTGTACAGTTCCCAAGACGCGTTGACGAACCCATCGCCGCGTCCCGCGGTTACCCACGGGAATCCATATCGACTGCATGCCATCCAACCATCGTGATAAATCGCCCGATTGGTTGCCAACTCAAAGTACTGAGTCGTCCTGCGTTCAGCAGCCTTTGCGTCATCGAACGAATACAGCATCGAAACCCCTTCCATGGGTTTTTGCGGAATACCATTGACCGACTTGGGCTCAGGGATCTTGCACGCTTCCAATATCGTAGGAACCACATCGATCACATGGTGGAACTGTGTTCGAATCTCGCCCTTAGACTTAATCCCATCCGGCCAGTGAACAATCATCGGATTGCGTGTCCCGCCAAAGTGGCTCGCTACCTGCTTGGTCCATTGGAACGGAGCATTCATCGACCACGCCCATCCAACAGGCACATGCGGTTCGCTCGTCGGCCCACCGATCTCATCGATTCGGTTGGCTGTACTCTCGAGCCCTAATTGCAATCCGATAAGACTTGCGATCTCACTAAAGGTCCCTTCAAGTCCACCTTCGGCACTGGCACCATTATCCCCCACCACATAGATCACCAACGTGTTGTCGAGTTCTCCTGATTCCCGCAAACTGTCGATCAATCGTCCGACTTCATGATCGGTGTATGCCATGTAGGCTGCGTAGTTCTCCATCAATCGCGTATACACGCGTTTGGCTTCCGGAGTCTGATCCTCCCAAGCCGGAATCTCCTTCGGACGCGAGGTCAATTTGGTCCCCTTCGGAATAACCCCAAGCGCCAATTGTGCGGCATGAGTCATCTCGCGCTGCTTGTCCCATCCATGATCAAACATGCCGCGAAACTTCTCCCGCCACTCCTTCGGAGCATGGTGGGGCGCGTGAACCCCAGAAGTGCTAAAGTAGTTGAACCAAGGCTTATCGGGGTCGGCCGCTCGAACATTACGAGTCCACGCTATTGCTTCATCGGTCATGTCGGCGGTGAAGTGATAGCCTTCCTCTGGAGTCTTGGGTTGTGGAACCCAAGTTGTGTTCCGGTAAATCGTTGGGTAGTACTGATGCGTTTCCCCTTGGTTGAAACCATAGAAGTAATCGAACCCGAGCCCCGTCGGCCATCGATCAAAGGGACCTGCAGGATTGATATCCGGCTCCGGGGTATTATGCCATTTGCCGAACATCCCCGTGGCATACCCGTTGTCTCGCAGGATCTGAGATACCAATGCTGTGCTTTTCGGAATCACCCCGGTGTAACCCGGATAACCGGTCCCCATCTCGATGATCACGCCGGTGCTGATCGAATGATGGTTCCGCCCCGCCAGCAGCGCACCGCGCGTTGGACTGCAAAGCGCGGTGGTATGGAAACGATTGTATCGCAATCCATTCTTTGCCAACTGATCCATCGAAGGAGTAGGCACAGGACCGCCATACGTGGAGCACATGCCAAAGCCGACATCATCCAGCAGGACCAACAGGACATTAGGACTACCCTTGGTCGCACTCAGGGATTTTGGATAATCCGGCACTGAGTCCTTGTAGGTTTCACCAATCTTCCCCTTAAAGACTGGATCCGCTTGAGGCAACTGCAATTGCCCTATCGCAAACGGTGCAACAAACGCACCCGATAGAATTGCAAAAATGACCCGTACTACCGATCGCACCATCGTGCCAAACTCCCACGAAGGGTAAAAGACAACTACCGATTTCGTGTCCAAAAAATGCCGTTCGATACGGCGATGAACGCTACTACCGGACCTCGATACTCACCTGTTGCAATACTCCGGAGAAGGCATTCTTACGTCCCTCGCCGTAAGCTTCGTCCACGGGCGTTCCTGTATCCACCCCGGTATCCGCAGTATCGTCGAGCGAGAAGACATTGGCATGTGTCTTGCCGATTTTTCCCTCACCGACTTTCTTGCCATCGATGAACAGTCTCGCTGTTCCCCCAGCCCCACGGCCTTTACCCGCATCATACTCGAACGCCATTTTAACGGTATGTTTTCCATCGGCCATGGCTTCGCCACCCGCGACTTGAAAAACCTCCAAGCCTAAGAAGTTGTAGGAGTACATCGGTCGGCCATGATCCACCCAAAGGGCCCAGCCACCAAATCGCCCCCCCTGCGCCAAGATCACACCATGGTTCTTGTCCCCACGGACCTCGACATCGGCGACCATATCCACCGAAGCGTTCTTCACATTGATGAAGGCGTTTTCGGCCATGTAAACCATGCCAGGATAGACCGTCAATTTGGTCCGCCCATTCATCAAATCGGGACGCCCCGCGACTTTGGGATCAAATCTCTCGATAGTTCGGTCGTCGATTGGGAGAACATGGTGCTCGATCGCTTCCTGAGTGAATAACCCCTGAAGCTCTTTCAGCTTGCCAGGATTCTCTGCCGCGAGGTTCTTGCTCATGCTAAAGTCGTCGTCGACATGATAAAGCTCCCACACATCTTGCATCAGCGGATGCCGAGGTTCGGACTCCCACGGTGCTTTGTGGATCGTACCGGCAAGCCACCCATCGTGATACACGGCGCGATTGCCCGCCATCTCGAAATACTGTGTCTTGCGACGATCCTCAGCCTTCGGTGCATCAAAGCTATACGCCATGCTGACCCCTTCGATCGGTAATTGCTTGACCCCATTCACTTCCTTTGGAGCTGGAATCTTCGCTGCCTCGAACACCGTTGGCGCCAAATCGACGACATGATGGAATTGATCGCGCACCTGCCCCTTCGATTTAAATCCTGCCGGCCAATGGTACACAACCCCGTTCCGGGTCCCACCAAAGTTGCTAGCGATTTGCTTGGTCCAAGTAAACGGAGTGTTCCCTGCCACAGCCCAACCGGCTGCAAAGTGATTAAAGCACTCAGGGCCTCCCCATTGATCGATCTTACCGAGCATAAACTCGGTCGTTTCAGCGACACCGTTGAAGTATGTCCCTTCGTTGAACATTCCGAGCATGCCGCCTTCCGCGCTCGAACCATTGTCCCCAACCACATAAATGATCAACGTATTGTCGAGCTCGCCCATGTCGGCGATGCTCTGCACCAATCGACCTACTTCATGATCGGTATGCGATGCAAATCCAGCGAAGACCTCCATCTGCCGAGCAAACAATCGCTTTTCGTCAGCACTCAAATCGGCCCAATCTTTGATGGCTTCAGGCTTGGGCGCCAACTTGGTACCCTTGGGCACGACCCCCAACTCGATTTGGCGAGCCAACGTCTGCTCCCGCAACTTGTCCCACCCCATGTCGAATTTACCCTTGTATTTATCAATCCATTCCTTCGGCGCATGGTGAGGTGCGTGCGTCCCCCCCGTGGCAAAGTACATGAAAAAGGGCTTGTCAGGAGTCAACGACTGCTGAGCTCGCATCCACGAGATCGCTTGCGTTGTCATGTCGGTAGTAAAATGGTAGTTCTCATCATCCTCCGGCTTGCGCATCGGCGTCGTGCCATGAACAATCATCGGATCCCATTGATTGGTCTCGCCGCCGATAAATCCATAGAACTCTTCAAACCCCGAACGCGTTGGCCAACGATCAAATGGCCCACTAACACTTACTTCCCATGGCGGTGTCTCATGGTACTTGCCCCAAGCGGATGTAGAGTAGCCGTTCAACCGAAGCACTTCCGCCATGGGCGTAATACTTTGAGGGCGAATACCTGTATTTCCTGGATATGCCGTTGCTACTTCCATGATCGCTCCCGCGTTATTGCTGTGGTGGTTGTACCCAGTCAGCAATGCAGTACGCGTCGGACTGCACAAAGCGGTCGTATGGAAGCGATTGTATTTGAGGCCATTATTGGCGAGCTTTTCCAAGGTAGGCATCACACACGGGCCACCAAAGGCACTCGAATGCCCAAAACCGATATCGTCAATCAGTACGACCACGACGTTTGGTGCGCCATCAGGAGCCTTGACTTCCCAACGCGCCGGAGGTTTCGTAGTCCTAGCATCGAGCTCTTTGTAGAACGGCCGTGCCGGCTCGTGAATTGGCAAAACGCTTCGGTCGAAAGACTCCACTTTTCCCGAAGGAGTTTGACCTATCGAAAGCGGGATGAACGTAGCCCCAAAGGAAAGACCTGCATAGGCAAATGCCATTCCTCTCAAAACCGCTAAACGCATAAACAACTCCCCGCTGATGCTCTAATGAATCAAACCGACCAAGCAGCCCAAAACGTGCAACCGGTTCTCGCAACTTCGCGAGCCACCTGTTACACCTTGGCCAACACGATGTCCGAAAAACCCGTCCATTCGAAGTCACCATGAACTCGAAAAGACACGGCTCGGCCTAATTCTAGATCATTGAGCATCGATTCCGAAGAGCAACCGGTACTAAGTAATACTACCCACCAAAAATCCAAACTTTCGCAGTAACTGTCTCGACCAAGCTTCGCTAATGCTTCAACGATTCGGAAAAATGCGACTGGATCTTTGCGATCAACTGAGGCTCGGTCATCTTATCCGACGGTGTTACTTCGATTTCTAGCCCTTGGTGATGTCGATTGCGCAGATGGCTTTCGAACTCAGTCTTCGCCTCGCCTGGACCTAAAATCCAAACCGAATCCACAGTTCCAATCGACTTCAAAATCTGCTCGTACATATCCATACGCTCCATCGCAGACCTCCTCTCTAACGTTTTCTCCGCCACGAAATCGTTACGGGTGTAATGATGTTCCGCCCGAGTCTCTTCAGTCGGTGGGAACGGTTCGTCAACTCCAGCATGAAATCGAATCAAATGGGGCTTTCCAGCACCTACATTGACGACATACGCATGCTTGCGATCAATCCATATCCCGACATTCTTCAACATGTTCTTTCTCCCAATTTTCATAATCCATCTCACTCAATTCGAATAAACGATCCTCTAAATCGACTCTCGTCTCGACTGCAGATTGAATGCATGCGAGATACATCTCCTCTCCACAACAGATAGGGCTATCCTCGCTGTCATCAGAGCGCAACACCCACCCGCAGACGGTGCAATGATACAAACAGACTTGGTTTTTCATGACAAACTCACTGTATTCAAAAGCATGACAAAAGAGTTGAATTCGCAAATTCGATGCACACCGCGCCTACTCGGTATATTCCAGCACTTCGATGCGGTTCATGATTTCCCATCCGATCCGATGCGACCTTACCAACTCCTGCGCCAGTTGTTTTTCGTAGTATGTGCGAACAGTACCTCGGATCAGGATGGTTCGTTCCGTCACCTCACAATGGACCCTCCGAAACTGCCGAGCGTGCAAATTGCATAGAACGGACAGGCGGATGCGTTCTTTCTTCCTGATGTGCATCGACGGTCGATTCGGATCGGCCAATTGCCGAACGAATCTCGGCCTGCTTCGAACGCCCATGATTGATGTAGTCATGATTTTCATCCGTTGGTTTCATCCAATCGAACACTGGAATAATGCTTCGAATTTTTCGTAGTCCAACAAGCACTGCAGCGGACTACCGAGTGATTGACGCAGAACTTTGGCAGCAGTCCTTAAAATCTAAGACACCCCCAACGCTTCATTGCGAGGCTGACTACTCCGCAACAAAAAGGTATTGAGGTTCATGAACTCTCGCGGCTCGAGAGCGGGCTCTTGTTCCATCTGCTGAACGAGGTTTCTCAGAAGTACGATGTTTGGATAACGTGCCGGCTCCGCGATCCAACGCCTGCCCTGCAGGGGTTTCTGAAACTCGCACAAAAGGTCCGAACCCGAGAACACGAGCACCCGGGATGGACAACAAGCGGGTTCCTCGAGAATCCAAGCCAATACGCCATCAGCTCCTCCCCAAAGGATGTCTCGCTCGAGGAACAATACATCCGGCTTGTACAGCCGCAGCGTCGTTATGCACCCCAATGCGTTCGACACTCTGACAAACTCGCAGCTTGAACCGTGGTATCCGAAATCAAACTTCGCGAACTCCTTCAGGCAGACCCCAGCAAACAAAACCTTCATGATTCGCTCCTTCGCATGACACAGGCCGCTACAGAATTGATCTAGGTTTATTTTCTGGGCAATTATTCGAGATGGAAATCGAGAGGAGCCCCTAGTTCCGCATGGTGGAATCCACCACATTCCGGACATTCTTGTCCAGTTTTTAGCGATAGTTTTTCACTCGCCACGGCAAACCATCGCCACAGGCTTTTCATGAAACCACAGAAAACCGCGAAGGTGCTGGGAAGACTATCGCGAGAAACCCATACATCGATACTGGACTTCGCAGCCATCGCCACCAAGCTAGGGACAGCGAGCTCGGGACACTATCGTGGACTCAACGTCTCCCTCGCCCAAGATTCTTTACATTCTTCTCCCGGTAGGCAGGACTCTAGCATGTCCTCCAACTCATCGATCGCCCCTCTCGGGTCATTGGCGTACAAGAGCAAATGGGTTTGCAACATGCACATCGTGATTTTCCCACACGGAATCGAACTTGCAAATTCTCTTGCCCATGCCTCGTCCGCAGATGGAAAGAACCGATAATACAACTTTTCAGCTTGCTCGGTTGTCGCGAAACCTATGTAAATCTTGCGATCGATACGCCCTGGACGAATCAACGCTGGATCCAAACGCTGAATATGATTGGTGGTTGCAAACAACAATCGACCTTCCCCTGCAGCAACTCCATCGATCGCGTTGAGCAAACCGCTGAACGTGACCTTGCTCCGTTTATCATCCCCTTCCTTGCGTTCAAGAAACGCGCAGTCGATGTCTTCGATCAGCACCAAGCTATTCACTGGAATCGAACTGAAAAGCTCCGCGAGGCCGTTATCATCCAAACTGGAATCCCCCAAACTAAGGATGGCGATGTCCATTTGCAACGCAGATGCAATCGCGACAACAGCGGAACTCTTTCCTGTGCCCGGAGGGCCGTGTAAAAGGTAGCCTCGTCGGTAGGGTATTCCTCGCTGAACGTACCAATCGCGTCGCGACAAAAAGGTACGAGCATCCTCCAGCATCTCTTCCATCAGACCGTTGGCGAGAATCACCGAATCAAGCGGACGCGGCAATCGCTTCATCTGCTCCATCCAATAGCCTTGCCCCGCGCGATGAACGGTTAAACGCAACTCCGATTTGGGCATCGCAACTTCGCGCGCTTCCTCGATCAACTGATGCGCCAATTTCCGATTACGAGAAAAGATCGTGATATTGAAGCACTCGCGCACGTTGACAGGTTGGTTCGACCCCTCGTTCATTTTGGGGCGTTCTCGGTGCAAGCAAATCAACCGGTTTCGAAAGAATAACCAGTGCACCCCCGGAGCTGGGGAGAACATAATCTTTGGACGCGAATCCATATTCGGATTCTCACACCTCTCGTCGTACTCGACGGACACCGTTTTCACGGTCAGTGCCCTAGCTCGATTCCGTGCGTAGGCATGCTGCGAAAGCCATTTTTCAACCCATTGGAACGCTTGATCCCGATCCAGGATATCGATTTCGGTAATTAGCTTACGCCGGACAAATTGGTAGATATGGTTAGGAACCTGGCGAAAGCTCGCCAACGCAGCACCACCGAGCATGAGGACCAGACCGCCGCTAAAGATCTGATTATTTTGAAGCAAATCGCTCAGATATCGCCAAAGATCCTCGAACATCCGCCGCTATTTCCTAACTTCTGTAAACAACTACCCCTTCCACAATCGGCGTCCCAACGCAACGCACTACGACTCCGCCCCCAATCCAACACATCGGGGAGCTCCGGAAAGGATTACGTCGCCGATCGCCAAATCGAGCCCGCACTGGTTACCGCAGGAACGTTAGACGCAAGTTCGATCGAAAAGTTCGTGGTATCCTGAGATTTCCTTCCGATAATTTGCGGGTGCATTTGCAACTCGCATCCCATCCGGAACGATTGCCGATCGGTGTTTATCACGCGTGACTTTCGCAGCAGTATTTTCCTTGGATAGATTCGAGCCCAACCCTATGGTCAACGGCAAAAAAGCACTTGTCACTGGCTCTACCAGCGGAATTGGTTTGTGCATCGCGACCACCTTAGCCCAGCATGGAGCCGACGTCGTTATCAACGGTTTCGGAGATGTCGCCGGGGCGTTAAAGCACTTCCACGGCAGCGACAGCAAGGTTTTGTACCACCCAGCTGACTTGCGCAACGCCAAGGAAATCGAGTCCATGATGGATTTCGCTCGTTCCGAACTAGGTGGCATCGATATTCTTGTCAACAATGCCGGAATCCAACATGTAAGCCCGATCGAAACCTTCCCCACCGAACAATGGGATGCGATCCTTGCTATCAATCTTTCGGCTACATTCCACACGATGCGACTAGCGATCCCGATCATGAAATCGAACAATTGGGGCAGGATTATCAATATCGCTTCGGTCCACGGTCTAGTCGCCTCCGTGAACAAAAGCGCCTATGTCGCATCCAAACACGGACTCGTAGGACTTACCAAAGTCGCTGCGCTCGAACTAGCCACGACTCGCATCACAGCCAACGCAATCTGCCCGGGTTGGGTTCATACCGATTTGGTACAAAAGCAAATTGACACCCGAGCCAAAATGGAGGCGGTTAGTACCGAACAAGCTGCTCAGCGGTTGCTTGCGGAAAAACAACCTTCGCTTCAGTTCACCACCCCTGAACAAATCGCCGAGCTCGCCTTGTTCTTGTGCTCACCCTCCGCCGACAACATTCGGGGATCAACCTTCAACTTAGACGGCGGATGGACCGCCCAATAAGCCCCCTTCTCCAGTTGCTATCTAGCGAGTCGTTTCGCTCAATTTGACGAAGGGTATTCGGAATTGGTGGCGCTGCTGCTCCCGAAGCCGAGTTAGTGAAAACGCTCGGAATAAAGCCCCATCAGTCGACCAAGAATGCTCCTGCCGGGCCCCTCCGATAGCGCCCCGACTCGGTCAACCGTTTCGACACAATCATTGCAAGCATTAAAAGCGTTAAAGCCTGATCGCAATTATCGACGATAACGTGATTCGGTGCGCAGACTCTGAGCGGTCATCACGCACGCACCTAATACGCAAAGTCAAAACAGTTTCAGGGTATCCACATACCACGTCGCAAGACGCGAATTGTCGATCGATCACTAACGCAACCAAGGATCAAGGGGACTGGGGCTCGTCCATGAAGAACATACTACAGCTAGCCCGCGTACCTTCGATTTCAACGAAAAAGCCTTTGACTTTTCCTGACAGGACCGGCTTTGGCTTGCTCATCGCCGCAATCGTATTATGCATGGTTCCCGGCTGTCGAACTCCACGAGAATGGAAGCAAAATGGATTCAAGGTTGGTCCGAATTACCAACGTCCTACCGAACCCGTCGCGAACGCATGGGTCGATGCAGCGGATCCTCGACTTATCTCCCAGTCCGCAGAGCTAGCCTCATGGTGGACCAATTTGAATGATCCCGTCCTCGACCAATTGGTTCAAAACGCATACCAGCAAAACCTGTCGATCCGAGAAGCCGCGTTTCGCGTCTTGCAGGCCCGCGCTGAATTAGGGATAGCCCAAGGCCGATTCTTCCCACAACAACAGTACGTCGACGGCGGATTCACTCAGCAAAAGTTTAGCGGCGCCAATGCTTCAAGTGCATTTTTGCCAACATCCTCATTCGGTAACTGGCAATATGGATTCGGGCTCGCTTGGGAATTGGATTTCTGGGGTAAGTATCGCCGTATGATCGAAGCCGCTGATGCTCACCTCGATGCTTCGATCGAAGATTATGACGCAGCCCTCGTGACTTTAATCGGGGACGTTGCGCAGAACTATGTTCAGTTGAGGATCATCGAGGCTCAGCTTGCATATATCGACGCTAACGTCAAACTTCAGAAAGAAACGCTGGGGATTGCGGAAGCGCGATTCAACGGTGGCCAAGCTACCGAGTTGGACGTCGATCAGGCGAAAAGCGTTTTAGCCCAAACGGAATCGCAAACTCCATCCCTGGAGATCCAGCGCAGGCAATTGGCAAACCGAATCT
>Ga0315899_10007760_pt1 | contig 11531 bp, 14 predicted proteins | sample LakEriMetagenome_2_FD_203518 | JGI IMG/M metagenome (GOLD analysis project Ga0315899, IMG submission 203518) | Freshwater fungal communities from buoy surface, Lake Erie, Ohio, United States - Buoy 4 MA112 | ecosystem: Environmental > Aquatic > Freshwater > Lake | place: USA: Lake Erie, Ohio... | reverse complement strand
GTGTTTGTGTGAACACACACACACACACACACACACACACACACACACACACATGTATGTATAACAGGCACCTCGAGTCCCTGGAGATATCTAGCCGACCGGAACACACACCTACTCCGGACAATCATCCGAATCACCCTTAAATCAGCAATCGGGCGAGGAGGGCAGCTTCAACCCTTCCAGCACTGGCAGACTGAAAACCAAAACTCGGACTTGTTAGGCGCGGCAGGTCACGTTCGGAGTTTGTGGCCGAAGAGAACAATCTCTAGGAGCGATATTTCGTAGGTTGAGATGCTGAAAGGAGTTCTTTTGGGATCCGGAAGGGGCTTTGGGGGACTTGAGAGTAGAAAGGGTTTTTTCAGGAGAGTTGTCCCAATGTCCTGAGGAAGCGGCGTTCCCGGGGAGCGGGCTCCATGGCGCGTGGAATAAGGTTCCGCGTCGAGCGTTCGCAATAAAGGCCCATTACAAGTAATCATCGCTGTGCTTCTAGACCAACATCGCCGCTGCTTGGTGAAGGCCCGGCGTGCCTTCCACTTGGAAGCGTAACCAGAGTCTCCCCCTCCTTCTTTCACACAATCTCCCTCTCGGTGTTACCCGACAGGGCGTTGTGCTTACCGACCTGGAGTCACTTCTTGATGTCAATAAAACTTGTCTCTCTCTCGGCCCGCCCGTTGTGCCAGGGGGGCTTGGGACCGGTTTGGGATCCCGAACCCTCGAAAGAGCGGGTCGATGATTGGGGCGGACCGGCAACGGTTTGGTCCCTCTTGTGTGTTGCTGAAACGCATGCCACAAGGCCGAACGGAGAGTGGGGGTGCCAATGCTGGGCAACGAGTGCCCAGCGGCGGTGTCACCCTGAAGAGGCGTTGTACTTACCGACCTTCAGTCATCTATTTGATTGTCAATAAACCTCTCTCTGTCTCTCTCTAACATATATCGCAGGTTGTCCAAAACCCTGCCAGCGGGTTTCTAAAACACATAGTAAGAAACTGGCCAAATCCAGCGCTGAGTTTCTATCTCGTAGTTGCTATCTCCCAGATTGACCCTGTAGTACGATGAAGAGTGGTGTGCGCAGCGACACAGCACAGTCAGTTGGCAGACTGGCATCTTAAGATCGCCTGCAGATTCCCCACAAGCACCCTCGTCGAAAAGATAGTAGATTGCCTCGGCTCTCACGTCCGCTCTCAGCACTGAAGTAGACAAACCAGTGAAGTCGGTTTTTTTTTTGTGCCAAGCTATGGCATTACAGTACACTGAAATAAAAAAATTAACGATTAGTACGTTTGGACATCCTCTTGCCATGAGGGCTCCTCACATGTTATTAACTCTTCCTTCTCATGCCATCAGGGCCCCTCACATGTTATTAACTCCTCCTCCTTCTCCTCCTTCCTCTCCGCCTTTTCACCGCCTACCCCACTGAACAAGCGCAAAAGACTGCTCTGTCTCTGCTCTATCTGCTCCCGCACCTGTTCTGATGCACGCACAGACATATATACACTTCATGTTGCTGGTCATGTGTCTGGCAATGGCCCTCTTGTGGGGCTAGTATTCACGGCAGGAATCGCTTTGACGTCTCTCCTGCCCCAAGGACAAAATAGCACCTCCTCTTTCAACATCCACAATTTCGGACGTGTGCGCGAGAGTGCAAGTTTCGTCCGAGTAGACAGCCTCCGTCTGCCCATGTCTGTACGCGTGCATACGCAGCGCCGGTCAACTACTGATTGAAGTACATGGAGGAGTATCTCATCACTCCTCGCCTTCGTCGTCCAACTTGTCTTCGGGGCTGATGCGGTGCAGCAGCTTCTTGAGGGTGTCTGCGGGCATCGCGCTGGGCGTCTCGATATAAATTTGCAGCGACGCGCGCACGTGCGCAAGGATGGCATCGAGCGACTGGCAGTCATTTTGTGACACTTGCAGATTGTGCCTGAGTGTCTCTAGCTTCTTGTCCGCTTTCCGCCGCACTGTCTCTTCCGCCATGGTTGCTTGCGACAGCTTGCTCATGCACGCATCGAGGCTCGCCTGCAGCGCATCGCGTTCCGGCCGCAGCTGCGCCAGTTCCTGTTGGTGCGTGAGTTAGTATATGCCGAGACCGCATAGGATAGCGCTTCGCCGCAGTTGCACATGGCCAGTTTTGGGGGGTTTTGCAGATCAGCGTCTAGCACATACCTCCTTGCATATGCTAAGCTCGCCAATCTCACGTGAGGTGTCCTCCAGCAGCGCGTTTAGCCGCGTGCTCTCCTCCTCCAGCTCTTCCAAGCGTTGGCGCGCGGCACCCACTGCTGCTTCTTCTGCAGCCAACTTAGTTTTGAGCGTTTCGCCACTCTCAACCGCCTCGAGCAAGGTCTTGGTCGCCTCCTGCAGCTCCTTGCGCACCTGCGCTGTCTCAGCACGCGCTGCGACGACCTTCATAGCAGCAGCCTCGCTGCGGTTCTCGGCCTTCTCCAGATCCGCGGTGAGCGCATTGATCTTCTCGGTCATTTGGTCATGGCGCGCGGCTCCGCTGTTAAGGAGATGTTCAACCGTGCTTGCGAGGCCGACGAGCAAAGCTCGAAGTTCATGCGGAGTCTTTGTCTCCGCCAGCTTGCGCTCGTAGTCGTCATCGCACCAGTGAAGGCGCAGCTCGGGGTCGATCATGTCTGTCGTGTTGTCCTCGTCAGCCGCCATGCCCACCGTGACGCGAGTCAGGCGAGCAACGCCACAGGCTGCCGCCTGCTGCGAAGCATGCGCGCGGCGCTCTGCCTCCTCTGCCTGTGCCTCGGCCGTTGCAAGCTGCTCATGTGCAGATGCGAGGTCTTTGGTGAGCTCATCCAGCGCGTCCTGCGTCGCTTCCCGCTCGTTCTCGCCCGCGGCCTCGGTGGCACGCAGCTTGTTAGTTGCTGTCTGCAGCTCGGCGTTGAGCGCGCTCAGCTTCTCCTCCAATGCGGTGCACTTCTCCTCCTTGGCCTGCATCTCAAGCATAGTCCCTTCAAAGATCTGGTCGTGTTGCTCCGAGGCGGCGCGCAGCTCGGCCACCTCAGCAGTGAGCGTCTGGATTTCCTTGTGCTGCTGTGCAGCGCGCGCCTCCATCTCCTCGAGCTGCCCCTTTGTCACGATTGCTGTATTCGACGCGCTCTCGTCTGCCTGCGCCGCACGTGCCTCCAGCTCCGAGAGCTTGGTGCGGAGCGAGGTTGTCTCTTCAAGCAAAGCATCATATTGATCTTGCGCGGCTATAACGTTTTCCTCAATTTCCAAGCGCACCCGCTCCTCCATCTCCTGACGGACGGCGCTCACCTCCTCAGCAGCCCGGGCTTCCCACTTGGCACGCAGGGCCTCCTCATTGGCCTCCAGCTTCTGCGCATATTCATCCTGGGCCTGGAGCTCCTGGTAGAGTTCCAGATACTTTTCGTGCAGCTCCTTGCGCTCCTCGAGCGCACGAGTCTTGATGCGCACGAGCTTGGTCATGTCTTTTTCCATTCGTCGGCACTGCCTGCTCCACTTGCTCACTCTGTTGTCCGCCTCCTGCTTCATCTGGAGCGCATCTTGCATCAGCGTCTTTACCGCAGCTGAGCTGTCCTCGACGGCGGCAGCGCGCCGCTCCTGCAGCGCACGCACCTCGTTCATCTCGCGCGCGTAGCCCACCCACTTGTGGACAAGAGCTTCCATCTGCATCGCCTTGTGCGTCGCGACCCGGTATCTCTCCTCAAGTTCGCCTGACTTGTACTTGTCCTGCAGCTCCGTCATCTCCTTCTTGTGGCGCTTGTACATGATGCGCATGTCGTTTTCGGCATTCTTGGCAGCTGCTGTCTGCGTCTCGAGTTGCTTCTTGGCCGCTGCTAACTCCTTCTTCGCCTCGTTCTGACGCGTCTCAGCTGCAGCGAGCTGCATTTTGACAGACTCGAGCTCCTGAACCAACTCCTGGCCTGCTGCATGGCCTGCCTCCTCCAACTCGGTGACGCGAGAGGACATCTCGCGCGCCTCTGCCAAAGCTACATATCGCTCCTCCTCCGCTGCAATCTGCTGCTCAGTGGCGAGGCGCATTTTTTTCTTGCAATCGTCGACTTGAGACTTGAGATCGCGAACAGCAGCCTCTAGGCTTGCGACGCTTTCCGCGTAATCGTCACGCTCACGCTTCGAAGCGTTGAGTTCCTGCCGAAGCAGGTCATTGCTGATTAGCAAGCTTTCCACTCTCTCGCGCAGTGATTCCGGCGATAGGTGAGTCATCTCCATCATGGCGACGCTCGGGGTCTTGGGTGGTGCGCCTTTGCCTGGGGTCTGCGACGTGACACGGCAGGGGGTGATAGCCGAAAGTGCGCCCACATGGCCTTCAGATGCCAGGGGCGAAGTGCATGCGCTGGCAGACTGCTGTGCCATCAGGCGCTGAACTTGCTGCTTAGCAGCGTGAAGTTCTGCCAGCGCCTTCTGCTCGCGGCCCCCCACCTCCTTTAGCTGCTTGCGCATGGTCTCCAGCTGTGCAGAAGTGTGCTGAGCGGTGTGCTCCGGCTGCTGCACAGCGTCGGCACGAGGCGCTCCGCGCATCGCGTCGCGCAGCTGCTGCTGCAGGGCATCGAGCCTCTCGAGGGTCTGGTTGTGCTCATCTTTCAGAGTAAGATAGCGCGTCTCGTGCTTCCCTATGGCTTCGTTGTGAAGTTTGACCTTCTCTCGAAGCTCGTCGCGCTCTTGCTCGGCGCCCTCCTTCCTGCTCTGCATCTCCTTGAGCAGACCGTCGCGCTCGGCGAGCTTGTGCTTGTGCTCGTCAAGCTGCTTGCTTGCCTCCTTTAGCATGGTGCATTTGCGCTCGTACGTCTGAAACAGCTCGGTGCCCTCCGTCTGCAGCGATTCGTAGGACTTCTTCCATTCTCCCGCCTCCTCCTCCATGTTGATGAACTGCACCCGGAGCTTGCGGTTCTGCTCCTCAAGTTCCCCGTACTGGCTGCGAAGCTCATCGCACTCATCCAGGACCTCGTGCAACTTCGTTTCAAGCTCCTGCTTGGCACTTTCTCCGGTCTTTCCTGTGTTCGCTGAGCGCGGAATCTTGGAGGGCGGCGCCGCGAGCCCAGGCGCGCCGGCCTTGATGTTGGGATCCAGGACCCGGAGTGGCGCCCCGCGCCCGGCCATGTTTGGTGGTAGCTGTTCCTGCTCCTCCTATTAAGGCGCCCGCTGCACCCCGCTCGCCACCGATCGCCGCGCGCTTGCTGCGCAATCCCGCACCCGCACCCGCAAAAAGGCGTGCTACTTCAAAAAAGTTCCGTTTCTCGAGTTTCCAAATGTTTTAGTCAACAGTTTGTGCCGAGTCCGTTGGCGGAGAGGACGGAAAAAAGCGCAGGGTCAGGTGAACCATGCGCAGGGTCAGGGTGAAGGGCGAGGCGCGCCTCGCCCCCCCCACTGCTGCCTGCTCTGCTGTTGCCTGTCCGTTGTGGGCGGACCTCGGCTCGAGTGCCGCCCTTGGTGCCCCCCTTTTTACATGTGGTTTGTATTGGGTGGGTGCCTGCCCCTTGCAAATCTTTCGTTAACACCATATCTTCGTGTTGTGATGTGGGGCTCCGAGGCATCTGCTTTGAATGTACCCTTTGCGCACGGAGATGTTAGACACCGACGGGTCAACCTGGCAGCATCAAGTGGTTGGGCTCGAAGATAGTGAAGTAGCGCAACTCGCAAGTGGAGAAAACAATCACGGCATCGTCTTGCTGAAAGGAGCGGCGTCACAATATCAATCGCGCACGCACCGATATGATCTCGATCAAGATGGTGGCAAGGTTGTCGAAGTCCGAGTTGCTTCGTGCGCTAAAACCTTGGCTCATTGGGCAGCCAGAAGGAACGTTCGATACATTTTCAGCAGCACGATCAGCAACATGGGCGGGTAATGCACTCTCGTTCGCTCTCTTTCTGAAGACGTTTCGACTGTACCTGTGGTCTATGGTGACAGGCGCCCTACAGCAGGAGCAAATTTGATCCCCGTGGCGGGGCGCACCATGGGATCTAGCGAGCCCATGGGGGGATCTGTGTTACGGAGACTGCTTGACGGCTGTTTTATTTCGTGCGGGTGTCCAGAAATCATACGCGCCAGCAATGGAGCGGTGTTTTGCTGCCTGCCTGCCGTTTGTCTCTGTCGTGCTCGTCGGATTGAAGGGAGGTGGAGGGCAAACATAATCCGACAACAGATAGGTGGAGGGCAAACATAATCTGACGACGAACCACATCCTCATCAACCGGGGTGCACACTCCAGAAAAATTAGGCCAAGAAACTGGAACAAGCGCTTCGCGCAAGATATGCCAAGCTACACGCACTCTGTACGACACGAACCGTAACTCTCAGCAAAACCTACTTTCACAGTTGCAGGCCGCCACCACTGTGATCAAATACCCTTCCGCATGCGCACAACGTCATGATATCAAATATTGCCTTTGGGAATGCCCGCAGTCGCCACCGGGCTGCACCGCTAGCCTGCCCGAATTGGTGTGAGGATGTGCGCAGCACCAGGCTGCCTGCCTGACAAGGTGCGAGCATTCCAACCCGAAACAGCTCTAGCGCAACGCGTTTGCCCCCAGCACGGGAAAGGCGAAAAGCGTGCTTGGCGCGCGCGGTGCACCGGCTGTTGTCCGTCTGGAGCTACATGGGCGAGTCCTCGCTATCGGCGCTGTCGTCGCCCACGTCGCTGTGTCCTCCGTAGAAAATGCAAATACAAATTCTCACAAACACATATCGATGTCGCGTGCGCGCGCGCGCACACACACACACACGCAAACAGCCTCTCATCTTCTTCGCGTGCAGCACGCTCTTCCTCCGACTCTATCGGGCGCTGACAGTGCTGCTGCTCGTACTCGGCGTCGAGCCGCTGCCTGCGCTCACACAAACGGTGTCCGCATTCACTGGCTGGATGTATTGTTAGACATACAAACTGAATAAATAGAAGGTTGCGCCTGCCAGGGCCGCGCCCAGAGCAATGCCCAAGATGCCTTGACCGCTCCTTGCGCTTTTCGACGCGGGACAGCAAGGAAAGCCGCCTACGAACGCCTCCCCCGCATTGCGCACAGATTACCACGGGTCGGTGCCGGCAGCATACTGGGCGTTGATCTCCTTCTCGGCCACCCCTTCCTCCGAAGCGGTATCGGTTTCGTCCACGTTCGCTCCAATGTCCGCGAGCGTGGCGTTGAACTCGGCCGGAAACGTTAGCAGGTCCGTTTGCCCAGTCTTGACTGCGATGTTGATCGCCGCAGACGACGCACGCTCGTCCTCCAGCTCCCCCCCTGCACCCAGACCCTCCAGCGCAACCCGCCGAGCTTGCCGCACGCCGCGGAGATCAGCCTGTGCGATAAAGCAGACGCACACCACCACCGCCACCGCGACCACCCCGAGCAACCAGGCCACCTGCTCGTCGAGTCCGCATCAGTGCTCAAAAGCGGGCGTAAAGGAGAAACTCGCACCTCGCAGACTCTCAGGAAGCGCACAGGCAGTTCCATGCCCTCCTAGACGTTGAAGCCCAAGGATCGTGTGCCTTTAATGATATTCTGAATCTGCGACCTGCCGCTGGTTCCGCATCCATTACGCCTGAAGCCTGAACGCGAGCCCGCAGAAACCCGCGAGATGCCCGCAAGATGTCTGCGCATCTTCAGGCAGCCCGCAAGCCGAGCCGGCGCCATGTGACACTGGACATGAAGGTCCAAGCTTTCCGCGAGCTCGCGCGGAGGCAGCAGGGCTGTGCCAGGCTCAGCGCCGCTGAGTGACTGCCCGCACCGGACGAGGCGCCCCGCGGCAACCCGTTCCGCCCTGCAGTATCACACGACTTTCCCCACCTGCCTTGTGGTCGAACGGCGCAACGCCATCAGACGTTCGTCCTCGACCCAAAGGACACTCGAACAAAAGTCACGGTTCCACACGTAGAGGGCACTCGAGCATGGGCGCCGGCATTTCGGCGGGCAAGGCCGCCCTACAAACAAGCTACAAGAAGCTGCAGGAGCGGGCAAAGGGCACGGTATTAGCGATCGCCCCCGCGGCCCCTGAGCCAAACGCCCGACACATGCAGACGTACCCGGCCGGCTGGATTGATCTGTGATCTGACGCGCGCGGGCGCTGCGGTGCGGCAGGTGCATGACCTGTTCGACTACGAGGGGCAACCTTTCCTGCTGGGGCACCAGAACGAGGCCAAGATCAGGAAAGAGGGCCTCAAAAAGGGCGACTTCGACTTCAAGAAGATAATCGGCGTGTCCACGTTCGGGCATGTGACGATGGCAAAGCACAAGGTGCGCGCCCCGCTGCACAGGGCATCCCCCCGAGCGCCCGGACGCGGGTGAACAGTGCCGTAAGCCGCGTCGATGCGATACGGCGCCCCCCCACTCGTCTATACGGCACCCCCTTCGCTGCTGCCCCTGATCGGGCGTTGGCACGCCTGCTCGTGATGCCTTGCCGATGCGCGCATGGGCCAGCACGCTGACCCGTGCGCGGCATGGCATCATGCTCTCGCAGATATCGGGCATCTTTGTCGCGATCAAGTGCCTAAACAAAAAGGAGGTCGTGCGGCTAAAGCAAGTGGAGAACATTTACCTGGAAAAGGAGGTCCTCACCTTTATGGATCATCCGTGTGTTGTGCGCTGTGGCGGCGCATTTCAAGACGTCAACACGCTGTACCTCGTGACCGAGCTCTGCCCTGGCGGCGATCTGTATACCCTCATTTCCCACCAGCCAAGCCGTCGATTGGACGACGCTGCCGCCAAGTTCTATGCCGCCGGCGTTGCCATGGCCCTCAGTTACCTCCACGTCCGCGACCTCGCCTACCGCGCCCTGAACTCCGAAAACGTCCTCATCGATGCAAGGGGCTACATTAAGATTACAGACTTTCAGCAGATGGCGGGAGTAGTACAGCGGCCCAACAAGGGTCGCAATGAATTCACAAAGCGACGCCTGAAACGATCCGAGCATTGGACTGTAGCAGTCCATCCCGGCCCTGAGCTGGTACAAAAGACGTGGAGAGAGCCGATCAACACCGTGGCATTTGAGCACATGCGTCGGCGGTTTGTGCCGCACTATTTCGCGCCCGAGGTCATCAATTTGCAGAGACACGGTAAGGAAACTGACTGGTGGTCATTGGGGGTGCTGGTATACGAAATGGTCACAGGTTTCCCGCCCTTCTATGACGCGGATCCGCCGGGACTTTACGAGAAGATTTTGCGCCAAGCACCCGAATTTCCTGCGTATGTGATGCCTCTGGCGAAAGATTTTGCGCTAAAGTGCCTGACCAAGGACCGCAAGCACCGCATAGGTTCGTTCACCTGCCGCAGGTTTATTGCGCGCACCTGTTGTTCTGTGACCTGCATGCGAACCAACAGCTCTACGGAGGTCCACTACTCTGTGCTTACAGCATTGTCCTGCACGCATGCACGCACACATACGGTGTTGACAGGGTACAATGGTGCACAGGACGTGCTGAAGCACAACTGGTTCCGCAATATTCAATGGCAGCGCTTTATGTACCGCAAATTAAAAGCTCCGCTCATCCCTGAGATCTTGGGGCCATCTGACACGCGAATGTTTCAAGATTTCACAGAGGAAGGCTGTGCGGTTGACGACCATGGTGCAAGATTTGGCACTGGTACAACGACAAAAACTGTTTTGTGGATTCGCACGTTAACGAGTGATTATTTTTGTTTGCAATTGCATATTAACTAGTTAAAAAAAATGTGAGTCGATCATCTCAAATTTAGTCAACTTCTCATCCCATGTGTATTTTAAATCACCCCTCTACATATTTCACATGGAGGTTGCTCATTGCTGAATATTCGAGCCGCGCGCACGTGTCTTTGTCCTGCGCGTGCAAATGTGCAGCTGTGATCTTAATGCACACAGGTTGATTGGTGCCTGACACTGCCCCCCCACGTCGACTTCCCCTCCTCTGTCCCCTCCGTTAATCTCTCGATCACTGTCTTCTGGTCTCCTTTCCACAGAGGAAAGGACAATGGGCGACGTGTTCGAAAAGTACAGCGACCCCGAGGCAGAGCCATTGACACATCTGCCACCCAAGCATCTTCTATACTACAATCTGGGCCTCAAAATGCCCGGGGGTCCCATCGAAGAGGAGGAAGAAACGCCGAGGTCGGACGACGACAAGGACGAGGACTTGCCTGGAGGGGGGGGCTCCGAGGTGAAACTGATGGCCTCTTCACGCTGGAAACCCAACCTTCCCTACCATTATCTCGCTCCTTCGCTGCTGCCTCTGTCCTCCTCCCTCTCTCATTTCCCTGTCCTCCCTCAACCTGCTTCCCTTCCGCATCTTGCATCCTCCTCCTTGAGCCTCCTTCGGGACTTGCGTTTACTATATACTGACACCAGCGCCATCGTTGCTGCAGCTCATGCAAGAGTTGGACGAGAAGAAGCAAGCAGTCGTCGACTCATTTGTCGCACAGTTCGGATTGGACCTGCAGCACATCAGAGCAGTGCTTGAAAAACACAAGGTATGTGTTCCTGGCCATTTCCCATGCTGTCACATGCATCCCTACTTCATACCTTTAGGTCCCCTACTTCACTTTCCATGCTGACCTTTCTTGTTTGCAGTGGACTGACCACCTACCTTCCATGTTGACAATTCTCGTTTGCAGTGGAATGAAGACAAGGCTGCCGTGTTCCTCGAAAAAGAGATGGAGAAGGAAGAGGAAAAGCGAGCAAAAGCTAAGAAAGAAGAAGATGACTAGTTTATTGCTAGCCATTCACGCTGTGCTCGTAGATAGCCGAGGCTTGAAGATAAAGCAACCCCTTCGGATATCATCTTCGGATTGTCTTTACGGCCGGGCGTTACTGCGGCGGGGCGACCCGGCGTCAGTTAGTGGTAGAATTAAGCAAACCCCAGTCGCTGCGCCTCTTCCTTGGGATGAAAATGTCATTTGTTTCCTAAAAACAAAAGTCAGGGTCTAGAGGGCCACGCATAGCCAGGGTCTCCACATCGCCAGGCCGGGCGCGGGCGGGGCGACGAGCGGCTGACCCTACGCTTCCTATCAACAGGTCAAGGCTTCCACCACATCCCTGTGCTGGCAGGTGATGTTTTTCGCTACCGTGAAAGAACGCCCTGTCACACTGCCGACGCAGTGATCTGTATCGGTAGTACAGGGAGAAAGAGACTTTTTCCTCCTCCCATAGAGGGGGCTATGGGAGGAGGAAAAAGTTAGGGGAGGAGGAGGAGGAGGAGCGGGAAGAATGGAAGCAACCACCGCCGTACTCCGGCGATTTCCGTGCAGGGATTGAAACATGTTAAAGCACAAAGTAAGACTGCAATCTTCATTCTTCAGCCTCCCTGTCATCCTCACCTACACTCCTCGCAGCCTGCGCCTTTGGGCGCGGAGTCCGAGGCGGCTAAGGAAATGCGGTAGAGGATAAGGCCATCCCTGTCAAGACCACATGCACGTGTTGATGTTCTCTCTATAGAGAGAGAGAGAGAGAGAAGAGAGAAGAGCACGAGAGAAGGTGGGGGAGGGGGGGGGTGGGTGGGAGTAGTATAGATATGTACAAAATGACTGTCGGTAAGGAATCAGCCCAAAATTTATGAAGCAAACAGGCGCCCTAAAGGCCACCA
>Ga0315899_10007759_pt1 | contig 11531 bp, 10 predicted proteins | sample LakEriMetagenome_2_FD_203518 | JGI IMG/M metagenome (GOLD analysis project Ga0315899, IMG submission 203518) | Freshwater fungal communities from buoy surface, Lake Erie, Ohio, United States - Buoy 4 MA112 | ecosystem: Environmental > Aquatic > Freshwater > Lake | place: USA: Lake Erie, Ohio... | reverse complement strand
TATTTCAAGCCAGGCAAGGAATTGCGCGAACGCATCAACGCGAAGAAGCAAGCCGCACCTGCCAAGCGCGCGGCAGCGCGCCGGGCGTGACGGGCTGAGGCTGCCTGCCGTTTTCTGATTACCGACAATAGTGGATTTTTCGCTCCATGCTCCTCGTGCATGGCACGCCTTGCACGATTAAACCTTGACGCGAAGGCGCCACCGGGGATTGTGTGGTCAACCTGATCCCCAAAGGCCCCGCAATGCGCTGGTTCATCTTTCTGCCCCTCGCCATTCTAGTGGTGCTCTTCATGCTCTCCAACCCGCAGAGCATCGAATTGCGCCTCTGGCCCTTTGACGTCGCCTGGACCGCCTCAGCGGCGATTGCCGTGCTGTCCATCGCGGCTGCGGCCTTCCTGTTGGGCGCGCTGATCGCCTGGGCCGCTGCCGTGCCCGCGCGCCGCCGTGGCCGCGCCGCGGAACGCCGCGTGGCGGAACTTGAAGCGCGGATCACCGCGCTCAACGCCAGCGCCGCGCAGGAGGTAGCCGACCAAAGGGCCCTGACCCAATCATGATTCAGCGCCCCGCCAGAGGCGCCGCCCGCATCATCCCAGCCCTTGATTCAGGGGATGCGGCGCGCGCCCAGACCCTGGCGGAAAGCCTCGCGCCCCACTGCGGGCTGCTGAAGGTGGGGCTTGAACTTTTCACCTCAGCTGGACCCAACATTGTCAGTACCATGGCGCGGCATCGCCCCATTTTCTTGGATTTGAAGCTGCACGACATCCCGAATACCGTGGCGGGCGCCGTGCGTTCCCTGCTCCCGCTGAAGCCCGCGATGATGACACTGCATGCCGCAGGCGGTGCCGCCATGATCGCCGCTGCGCGGGCCGAGGCTGAGAACGCCGGCGCTGATCGCCCAATGCTGCTGGCCGTGACCGTGCTGACCAGCATTGACGCTGAAACCCTGGCCAGCACCGGTGTCGCGGCAAGCCCTGCCGATCAGGTGCTGCGCCTGGCGCGCCTTGCCCTCGCTGCCGGGGCGGATGGGCTGGTGTGCAGCCCGCAGGAAGTCGGCGTGCTGCGCGCAGCCCTTGGCCCGGCCCCCTTCCTGGTCGTGCCGGGTGTGCGCCCCGCTGGCAGCGCGCTTGGCGACCAAGCCCGCACCGCGAGCCCCGCCGAGGCTGTGGCCGCCGGCGCGGATTGGATCGTGGTTGGCCGCCCCATCACCGGTGCGCCGGACCCGGCAGCCGCCGCCGCCGCCATCGCAGCAGGGCTTTGAGGCGGTGCTGGTCAAGATTTGCGGCATCAAGGACGTGACCGGGCTGGAAGCCGCGCGTGAAGCCGGGGCTGATATGGTGGGTTTCGTCTTCTTCCCACCCTCCCCGCGCGCTGTGACGCCCACCGAGGCTGGTTTGCTCGCGCATTCCTACACGGCTGGCCCGAAGCGCGTCGGGCTGTTTGTGGACCCCGATGACGCTACCCTGGCCACGACTTTGGCCGAAGTGCCGCTCGATATCCTGCAATTGCATGGCGAAGAAACCCCGGCCCGGGCCGGCGAAATCCGCGCCCGTTTCCGCAAGCCGGTGATGAAGGCGCTTGGCATTGGCAGCAAGGCCGATCTCGCGCGCCTGCCGGATTACGCTGATCAGGTGGATTACTTCCTGCTCGATGCCCGCCCACCGCCTGGCAGCGTGCTGCCTGGGGGCAATGCGCTGACCTTCGATTGGGCGCTGATGAAGGGCGAACACCCGCCGCGCCCCTGGCTGCTCGCGGGCGGGCTGACGCCGGCCAATGTGGCCGAGGCCATCGCGGCCTCCAACGCGCCGGGGGTGGATGTGTCCTCCGGCGTTGAACGCGCGCGGGGCATCAAGGACCCCGCCGCCATCGCTGCCTTTATCGCCGCCGCCAAATCTGTGCGCGCGTGACCGCGCCGGGAGAAGACGAGGCCGTCGAAAAGGCCAAGATGCGCCGTGTGCTGGCAATCTTCGGCCCGGCGGTCTTTGCCGGCGCCTTTGCCACGCGCGTGACGGACCCCACCGTCGCCGAAATCGCCGGCGAATTCAGCGTGACCGTGGCCGAGGCCGCCTTGCTCGGCACCGCCTATACCCTGCCCTTCGCCCTGGTGCAGCCAATCCTGGGGCCGGTGGCGGATTCCATCGGCAAGCGGCGGATTGTCATGATCTGCGTGGCAATGCTGGGCGTGATGCTGCTGGCCGCGGCGGTTTCGGCGAGCTTCGGCTGGCTGATGGCCTTCCGCGCCGCTTCCGGCATGGCGGCGGGGGGCATGATGCCGCTCACGCTTGCCATTATGGGGGATGCGGTATCGCTGAAATACCGCCAGGTGGCGCTTTCGCGCATTCTGGTTTTCGGCATTAGCGGGCAGATTGCGGGCGGCGTGGTGGCAGGGCCCATCGCCGCCATTGCCGGCTGGCGCGGCGTGTTGGTGGTTTGCGCCGTCGCAGCTTTCATCGGGCTTGTCGCCCTGATCCTGGCCGCCCGAGGCGCTGCGCGCGAAGTCATGACCCGCTATGACCCGGTGGTGGCGCTGCAACGCTATCGCGGCATCATCGCCAATCCTGCTGCGCTGCCGCTATTCGCTGCCGTGGCCGTGGAAGGCGGCCTGGTCTTTGGCACCTTTCCCTTCATCGCGCCCCTACTGATCCAACGCGGCATCGGCAGTACTATGGAAGCCGGCTTCGCGATTGGCGCCTTTGGCCTTGGCGGGCTGGTCTTTGCCGCTTTGGTCGCGCCACTGCTGTCCCGCTTCGGCCAGGCCGGCGTGATCCGCATTGGCGGCGCCACCGCCGCCTTGGCGTTGACCGGCTTTGCGCTGGCGCCATCCTTGGTCATCGCGGCCCTATCGGGGCTTGGGCTCGGGCTTGGGTTTTACATGATCCACAACGCCATCCAGACCCGCGCGACAGAGCTCGCCCCCCAGGCGCGAGCCAGTGCGATGTCCTTGCATGCCTTTGCCTTTTTTGGCGGCCAATCGCTTGGCCCGATCTTCTATGGGCTGGGGGACATGATTTTTGGCTTGCCGGCCACGCTGGGGCTGGCGGCGGCTGGGATCATGGTGCTGGCGCTGCTTTTGGCGCGGCGCTGAGGGCTACTGGAGCGCCCGATTCGCGGCCTGAGACGTCGCCCTTTCCGTAAGCAGTGAACAAAGCAGCAACCGTTACCGAAGGGCATTCATTATTTTTGTTCGGTTTTTCAGATAGATAAATGCATCAAAAAGAACAAACCCGCAACGCGCGACTCGGCGCAAGATGCGGGACCAAGTGCCCAAGATATTGGGGCAGGCCTTAAGCCACTGACACAAGCGCGTTCGCTTCCCGTGCATGGTCTCAGCGCACCAAGCTGGGCCGCCTAAGCGTTGATATCCCAATCGTGATGTGCCCCTATATCCAGCGATGCCCAGTCGGGCCGCTCAATACAGGAAACACGCATGTCCAAGGCTTTCTTCATGGTGCGCGCTGTGGTCGCCGACCCGGCCGACCGGCCCACTTTCGACACTTGGTATGAAAAGGAACATTTGCCGGATGCGCTGACCGCCTTCGGCGTCGCCCATGCCTGGCGCTGCTGGAGCCGGACGGACCCATCGCTCCATTTCGCCTTTTACGAATTCCCAAGCGTGGCAGCGGCCGAGGCGCTGCCGGGTTCACCCGCGCTCAGCAAAATGATCGCGGAATTCGACCGCGTCTGGGGCAGCCGGGTCACGCGATCCAGGGAAATCCTGGAATTCGCGGGGGAGCTGCGCCGGTAGCGCTCATCAGCGTTTCGTCAGCGCTTCCGCGAGACGCCCGCTGGCTTCGCGGATGCGTGCCTCACTTTGCGCGAAGCAGAGCCGCAAATGGCCTTCCCCGCCCGCGCCAAAGGCGGCACCCGGTGCAATGCCAACCCGCGCCGAATGCAGCAGGGATTTCGCGAGTGCTAGGCTATCCGTGCAGCCTTCCACCTTCAGGAACAGATACATCGCGCCATCCGGGCGCGGCGCGGTGATGCCGGGCACGCTGGAAAGTGCGGCATGGGCGATATCGCGCGCCTTCAAATACCGCGCGCGGGTTTCCGCGATGAAGTCATCGCCCTTGTCCAGCGCCACCACACCAGCATGCTGGATGAAGGTGGGGGCCGAGGACATGTTGAATTCATTGAGCTTGCCGATGGCGTCCATCAGCGCCGGCGGCGCCACAATCCAGCCCAGGCGCCAGCCGGTCATGGCCCAGGATTTGGAGAAGGAATTGACTGAGACCACACGATCCTGCTCATCCGCAATTTCAAGGAAGGAGGGCGCGGCATCGCCGGCGAAATAGAGCCTTTCATAGACATCATCAGAAAGGATCCAGGTGCCGGTCTGGCGGCATTTGGCCAGAATGGCGCGTTGTTCTTCGGCAGTCAGTGTCCAGCCCGTGGGATTGCCGGGGCTGTTCAGGAATAGCAGCTTGGTTTCAGGCGTGATGGCCGCGAGCAATTCATCCAAATCCGCGCGCCAGATACCGTTCATGAGCCGGAGCGGCATATCCGCCACCTCCGCGCCCATCACGCGCGCAATGCCATCCATATTGGGCCAGGCGGGGGTGGGAATGACCACGCGATCACCGGGCGAAAGAAGTGCTTGCGCCACCAGCATCAGCGCATTGACGCCCGATGCCGTGACGGCGACGCGCGACGTGCCGACAGGGCGATTATTGCGCTGAAGGTAGGCCGCGATGGCTTCCCGCAGCGGTGGGATGCCTGGATTGGGCGCGTAGAAGGTTTTGCCATCATCCAGCGCCAGCTTCGCCGCTTCCCGCACGAAATCCGGCGTGACGGTATCGGGTTCCCCAAACCAGAGGGGAATGACATCGGGCATATAGCGCCCGACTTCTGAGACCTCGCGGATCAGTGAGCCGGGGATTTCAGCAAGGGCGGGGCGGGGGGTGGGTTCGAAGCGCATGGCTGGGCTTTAGCGCGGGATGCCCGGGTTGGACAGGGTGGGGTTCAGGTGCCACCGCGCAAAGCGATGGCCCTGTCATAATCCGCAATGGCGCGGTCCTGCTCGCCCCTGGCGGCATAGGCGCGGCCACGGCTTTCATAGGCTTCGGCGTAATTCGGGTCATGGCGCAGCGCTAGGTTGTAATCCGCAATTGCGGCGGCGCTATTGCCCTGCTGCATGCGGAGCAACCCGCGATTACGGTAGGCGATTGCGTAATCGGGTTGAACCTGTATCGCGCGATTGTAATCGGCAAGCGCACCGGCGGTATCGCCCATGCGGCGCTTGATCAGGGCGCGTGTATTGAATGCTCGTGCGTGGTCAGGTGCCAGGCGGATAGCTTCATTGACATCGGCCAGGGCTGCCGCATCATCGTTCAATCGATACCTGATGCTTGCTAAATTGCTACGTGAAACACCGTTATTTGGATCAAGGCGCACCGCCTCAGCATAATCACTCAGGGCCGCTTGCAGGTCACCTTGCCGTTCGCGGATTCGGCCGCGGTCTGTATAGGCAAAGGCATAATTCGGACTGAGGTGGAGTGCCGCTTCGCAATCGGCCAAAGCGCCATCCAGATCATTCAGGGCAATTTTTGTAATACAGCGATTACGTAAAGTCCCGGCAAAATTGGGCGCAAGGCGCAGCGCTGCATCATAATCTGCCAGGGCGGCGGCATAATTGCGCGCATTAAATTGCGCATTGCCGCGATTATGGTAGGTTGTAGCCAAACTTCTGTTTGCTGCCGAAGCTGCCGGTGCTTGGGCACCTTCTTCCATTGCGCATGCCGAGAGCATCACTGCCAGAGCAACGATCAAGACCCGCATATCCAGCCCCCGTCTTTTAACCGATTGGCGTATCGTTCTGCCCAATCACAGCACCTGTCAATTGCCCGATTACCCCGGTACTGCTCCAAGAGTTTTGCCCTCCGCTGAACCTGCCGCGATTCAAGACGCGGGCCTGCAGCGCCTGCCGCGCCTTGCCATTACGTGGGCCCATACATTAAAAAGTCGTTACATTGGCCATGTATGACGGGCCGCAGAACTGCTGAAGGAGATGAGCTTTGACGATATTTTGCGTGCAGGCTTCGTATGTGATGCGTTGCTGTCTTGCCCTGCTCATACTTGCGATCATGCACACGCCGAGCGCGCTGGCGCAGCAGGCCGACCCTTCCGGCACAAGCTTGCGGATCGGGACCAGGGTGGCACCGCCCTTTGCGATGAAGGCCGCGGATGGCACTTGGGAGGGCATCAGCATTGATCTGCTGGCAGCTATCGCCGCCAAGCTGGGCGTGACGTACCAACTGCAGGAAACAACCCTTGCGGGCATGATCGACAACGTGGCCGATGGCAAGCTCGATGCCTCAATCGCGGCCATGACGATGACCCCCGCGCGCGAAGAGGTGATCGACTTTTCCTATGCGTTCTTCCGGTCGAGCCTTGGGGTCGTTGTCGCCGAAAGGCGGCAGGCGGGACTGGCGGCGATCTGGGATGCGCTGACCTCGCGCGCGTTCCTGTCGGTTGTCGGGGTGTTGGCAGGGATGCTGTTCTTGGTTGGCGCGCTGGTCTGGCTTTTCGAACGAAAGCATAATTCCGCACAGTTCGAGAGAGATCCAAAGCGCGGCCTATTCAGCGGATTCTGGTGGGCGGCAGTCACGATGACCACGACCGGTTATGGCGACAAAACGCCGACAACGGTCGGCGGGCGCATCCTGGCGATCTTGTGGATGTTCACGGCCCTGATCGTGACAGCCGGGTTCACGGCGCAGCTTGCGGCATCCCTGACCACAGATTCTATCCATCATCAGGTCACCAGCCCGACCGATCTGGCGCTAATGCGCGTGGGCAATGTGGCCAACGCGGCGTCGGGTGCGGCGTTGCAAAGCTATGGCGTGCGCCCGCGGGCTTATGCTTCTGTAGCCGCTGGGCTGAAGGCGGTCGCGGACGGCGAAATCGATGCCTTTGTGCATGATGAGCCGATCCTGGTTTGGGAAATTGGGCAGGCGCGGGGGGTTGTGATGGCCCCGCTGCGCTTTGCACCACATGATTACGCCATTGTGTTGCCGCCGGATACGCCGCGGCGCGAGGCAGTGAACCGTGCGCTGCTAGAAGTACTGGCCTCAGACCAGTGGACGGCGATCCAGCGGCGCTACCTGGGCAATCCACGTTAAGGGCCCTGGAAGGCGATTGCCCAATTACCCCCGGCAATTCCTGGGTTCCAAGGGCCTCCCGGCCCTTGGCGGGTGGGTGTGGGAGGGCAGAGCCCTCCCGCTTCTGTTATGGTGCTTTTCTAACCAGGAGTGCACCCATGTCCCGCGATATCCTAGGCTGGCGAAGGCTTTTTGGTGTGATGGGTCCTTCCACCAATACGGTGGTGCAGCCGGATTATGACGCGCTGCGCCCGGCGGGTGTGACCAATCACTATAGTCGCATTTTCACGCCTGATTCGGATGCCGTTTCCAATGAAAGTTTTCGTGCCGGGATTTCGGTGATCAGTGGCAACACGATGGATGCGGTGCGCAGTGTGATGACCTGCCATCCGGATTATCTGGTGATGGGCATGTCGGCCATTACCTTCTTTGGTGGGCAGAAGGGCGCTGATGATTTTGTGGCGCAGGTCAGGGATGTCTCTGGCCTTGGCATCAGCATTGGCAGCCATTCCTGCACCGCGGCCTTGAATGCCTTTGGTGGTATTCGGCGCCTTGCGGTGCTCACACCTTATTGGCCGGTGATGAATGCGGAAGTGGCGCGCTATTTCGGCGATATGGGTTTCAGCGTGGTGCGTGACATTGCGCTGCAATGCCGCAGTTGGACCGGCATTGCGCGGGTGACGCCGGCTGAATGTGTGGCGGCCTTGAAGCGGCTTGATGGTGATGATGTGGATGCGATTGTGCAGGTGGGCACAAATCTTTCCATGATTCGTGTCGCGGCGGCCGCCGAGCTTTGGTTGGGCAAGCCAGTCTTGGCCATCAACGCCGCCACCTATTGGCATGCGCTACGCGCCAATGGGATTGCAGAAAAGCGTGAAGGCTGTGGCCGGATTTTTGAGGAGTTTTGAACCATGTCCGGCACTGGTCTTGCTGAAATCCGCGAAGCGGAAGCCCCACCCGCGATTGCCGCGATTTATGCTGGCTTGAATGAGGGGATTGGCATTGGCCAGGTGAACTTGATCTGGCGCCATGCCGCTGCCTTGCCTGGTGTGCTTGATTGGCTTTGGGCGCAGGCCGCACCCGCGCTTGCATCTGGTGCGGCGGCAGCGGCGCGGGATCGCATAACGGCGGCCATCGCGCTACCTGCCTCTGCTCCGGCGCCTTCTGCCGTGCCGGCCGGCATTGCCGCGCTGGTGGAGGTTTATCATCGCGGCAATGCGACGAATCTTGGCCTGCTGACGGCGATATTGCTGCGCCAGCAGGGCATGGCGCCTGGTGCACCGATGGTGCCTGCCGCGCGCGGCCCAATGCTGTCCGCCCCGCCGCCTTTGCCGCGGCTTGCGGCCTTGCCCCCGGCGCTACAGGCGCAAATTCATGCCCTGACGGCTGCGCATGGGCTTTCCGATGGCGCGGTGGTGCCAAGCCTTTATTTGCATCTGGCGTTATGGCCGGATTTTCTGGCGCGGCTGCCGGATATGCTGGCTCCGTTGCGCGCCGATGGAGGCTTGGTGCATTGGCGTAATGTGGCAGTGGAAGCCGCGCGCCATGCTGCGCCTGGGCTGATTGCGGCGCTTGGCGCTGCGCCGCCGCCACCTTCGGCCTTGCCCGCATTCCTCACACGCCTTGAGGTTTTTGTGCGTGAGGTAATCCCCGGCATGGTACCGGTTGGCATTTTCCTGCGCCGTGGGCTGGCGTGAATGGCGTAAAGGGGCTGAGTACCTAGCCCATGGATGGCTTTGCCCTGATCATCTCAAGGCAGGCTGAATAGCGCCATAATCGCGGCAAGATTGGCATCGCCGACCAGAATCACATCATCTCCCGCGCCGCCATCCAGCAGCAAGGCACCGGTACGAGAGATAAGAAGGTCATTGCCGCCTCCGCCATAAATCTCATCATCGCCGGCGATCCCGTTCAGGGTATCGGCGCCCGCATCCCCCGAAAGCACATTGGCGCGCGAATTGCCGATGAGCATATCATCTGCTGCACCACCGGTAAGGCTGATATCGCGCAAGCGGTCCGCGATGATCGCAACCTCGATATTCGACGGCAGGAAAAGGCTGGTCGAGGCCATCAGCGTATCCGCACCGCCGCCCGCGCCTTCATTCACCTGATCGGCGCCGGTGACACCCAGATAGAGATCATTGCCCAAACCGCCTTCCAACACATCATTGCCTGCACCACCATCAAGCGTATCCGCCCCGGCATTGCCGCGCAGAAGATTGGCCCCCGCTGAACCCAGGATGCTATCAGCGCCTGAACCACCATAGGCTTCTTCGATGGTTACATTCCGGGCGATGGAGACATTGTTGCGCAGCCCGCCGACCGAGGAGAAGGCCTCCGCATTCAGATCAATCCATTGTGCTTGATCATAGCCGGAGAAATCGAAAACATCGCGCCCGCCGGCATCCCACACCGAAAAAACGGTCTGTTGATCCGCGCCAGTGATGGAGAAGGCTTGCCCCGCATTCGCGTTGAAGCCATACACATTGTCTCCCGTGCGCGTAGTCATATTGGCACCGTAAAGGCGCTGGATGGCGGCAATATCATACAGCAACGGTGTCGCCGCGCTGGCGGTGCCGTAGGCCGCGTGGGTGATATTGCTCAAGAAATAGCTCATTAAGGTGTATTGTTCTGAATCCTCATAGAAAATCGCATCACGCGCATAGGCAGTATAGGTTCCGGTACCGCCGATATTGTAATCGCCGGGATGCGACAGGCCGAGCGCATGGCCAACTTCGTGCATGTAAAACTCAAGACCGCCATTGGCACTTGTTGGTGCCGTCGCAAGCGTTTTTGCTTCATTCAGGTAAACATAATTCTGCCAAGACCCGCTGGAATTGGTTGCACCACCATAGCCGGACGCGCTGGCTGGACCGAACCCTGATGTAGCGCTTGTATAATTCCAAAGGGTGAATTGCGCATTATTGCTGTATTGGCTTCCCTCATTCTGCACGCGCGTCAGGGTGATATTGGCCACATCCTGCCATTGCTGCATGGCGTAAAGCGCGGCCGTGATCTGGGCGTCATTCAGCCGACCGAAGCCCGAAGCACCGGTCGTCATCGCGGGACGGCCATCTTCGGTATCACGAAAGGCAAAGGTCATGGCCAGAGAATTACCAGGACCATTAGTAAAGCGCGGCGTTTCAGGCGTGATGCTGCGTGAAATCTGTACGGCAGCGGCATCCCAATCATAACTCGGCAGCGGCGCGTCATCGAAAGGCGTTATGTCAATACGCGGCAGCATCAATTCATTGGGTGCGCCGGGGGCCGGGAAAAGCGGCGCGCCAAGGCTCATCACGCGCGTCGCTTGAATGCCTGTGCCGTTCTCATCCGCCGCAGCCGTACCGCCATAAACCGCAATGACGCTTTGGTCCGCCATTAGCGCCAGGGTAAAGCCTGGCACTGAAGTATCGGGCAGCGTCGTGATCACGAAATCGCTGGCCCCAAGCGCGCCATTATGGTCCACCCAACGCCCACGAATGGTATCAGTCGTGCCGTTTTCAAAAGAATGCCACCAGACCAGCCGACGGCCGTCACTAAAGCTGAGGATGATGGGGGAACGCTGATTATCGTCTGTCGTCGTATTTAGAACAAAATCTGAACCCGTGGGTGTTCCGGTAGAAGACATGTAGCGCGCACGGATCGTGGTGCCTGACCCATCGCCCGTATCGGTGGATTGCCAAACCTCCAGCACACGGTTGTCGGCAAGCCTATTGCTCCGAACGCCGGTCTGATCGCCACTTGCCGTCGTATTCACCAGATAGTCATTGGTGGAGGAGTTGATGCTTACCGCGGTCAAATTGCCGTTAGTGTCAACGGAAAACACCCGGTTGCGGATTTCAGTGCCGTTTGTGCCGCCTTCGGGCGATTCAAAACGCAATAGATAATTTCCATTTGAAAGGCTCTGAAATGCTATTGATGCGGGTGTGCCGTTCAGCGTGGTATTGAGCTGGGCTTCGTTGGTCCTAGCCACCAGGGTCGCGGGATCAAAGCTTCTGCCCTGGATTTCCCCGTCATTCTGATAGGCGAAAAGGATCACACCATTACTGCCGCTTCTTTGGCTGAAGTTATAAGATCCATCCGCACCGCTGGCGCTGAGTTGAACCTCTCCCGTCAAGGCCACTCCATCGGCGCTGAAGCGCCGGCCAAAGAGATGGGAATTGCCAGCATTGGCAGCATCGGGTGAACGCCAAATGATCAGAATGGATCCGTCATTCAGTGCAAGCGAACTAATGCCGGTCTGCGTGCCTGCGGTTGTTTCATTCACCCGGATGTCAGGCCCAACCGCTGACCCATCCAGGCGAAAGAACCGCGCCCTGATATCCTGACCATCATCCGCCGCACTGTTGGACAGGAAGGAGATGACGAAATTGCCGTTGGACAGACTCTGGAAGCCCGCGCCGCTTTGATTACCATTGGTGGTGCTGGGCACGCTGA
>Ga0315899_10007758_pt1 | contig 11532 bp, 8 predicted proteins | sample LakEriMetagenome_2_FD_203518 | JGI IMG/M metagenome (GOLD analysis project Ga0315899, IMG submission 203518) | Freshwater fungal communities from buoy surface, Lake Erie, Ohio, United States - Buoy 4 MA112 | ecosystem: Environmental > Aquatic > Freshwater > Lake | place: USA: Lake Erie, Ohio... | reverse complement strand
GGAAAACACAGCATAGTACTTTAGAACAGGTTTTGCTATTCTCAGACGGATATTTTATGCATACCATTTTTGATAGAGTAAATAAGCAGTTCATACAAAGCAGGGGAGGAACCTATATCTTTTCCGGAAAGGATTTGGTGACGAAAATTGAATTTAATACCATCGATAAGGATCAGGTTGGTCAGTTGATTACCTACAGCTTTTCTGTAAATAAGAATAAGCTAAACAGTGATATCAGTGGTAAAAAAGCTAGTTGGGACCTGCTCGATAAAGGGGAGGGTGCTATGGCTGGTACCTGGCGCATGTCGGGGCGTAAGACTGATGGGAAGATCGTAATGAGTCCGCCAAGAGCACGTAAAACCCTGAAAGTTTTAACCGGAACTAAATTTCAATGGGTAGCGATTAATGCTGAAACAAAAGAGTTTTTTGGCACTGGCGGAGGCTCTTATACCTTTATAAATGAAAAGTATACTGAAAATATTGAATTCTTTTCCCGGGATAATAGCAGAGTGGGTGCATCACTTTCCTTTGACGGAAAATTAGTTGATGGGAACTGGCATCATTCTGGCCTCAGTTCTACCGGAAATCCAATTTATGAAATTTGGACAAAGGAATTAAAACAATAACTCCTTTTCTGATTGATAATTGCCAGGAGTTAAATTCACCTGAGTTCGATATAAGGAAGGGTAAAAGGTGTCATTTAAATTGATCTCAAAATGCTCTGGGTTTGTATTATTTGATTTTTGAAACCAATACCTGTGTTTTATAGCTTTGTTCAGCCCTTTCCTACGGAGTATTTCCGGCAAGAAATCGTAGTCTATTTCCCCTTTGGTCGGTATTCTCACCGTACCAAGAATCATCTATCAAATGGTCGGTGAAAACACCAACCACAGGGGAAACTTCAGTCTAAACTTAGCCAAGCAAGATTTTATATCGAACTCAGGTTAAAATAATATTTTGCTCCTGAAAGAAAATCTTTTAATTTACAATACGTCTCTGGGGTATAAATTCCATAAATGTTATTTATAACCAAAATAAATCTGCGCAAAATTTGGATTTTGCGCAGATTTAATAAATCATTGATTACATTCTTATCTTATTTTGCTGCTAATGGGTAGCCCTTATCTACCCAATTTTGTTTAAGATTGGTAGGTAAGTTTAGCAGTCTGCCATTAGTGAATCCCAGGGTTTTTATAAGGTCCACTGCCGGACGAATATTTGGGCATCTTTCAAATGGACAGCAACCACAATACACTACAAAAAATGTACTTTTTGGTAATTTTGATAAGGCATTGTTGAACTTCTGGAGATTCTCTTTTTCACTAACTCCTCCCAAATTAATTGCGCCCTTAATATTATCAACAACTCCAATATTGAATATTTTAGGTTGATTAGCCTTTGGATTTGCAAGGATTGCTGCCAGCGCAGATGGCTCGATAAGGTCCTTTTGAGTCCAGTTATCTTTTTTATCAAGTGATTGTTTTGTGTTTATACTTGTTTGTGCATTACAGATTGAAGTTATGCTAACACTTAATAGAATTATAAGTAGAATTTTTCTCATCTTTTTAATTGTTTTATGTCAAAAATAATCAAATTTTTTTGATGAACCTTGGCGCTGTCTCAAATCAGCGGCTTAGCGTATTAAGTAAATTGATCATTTCTGTAGTATTGTAATTTGCCATTCCTGTATGGTGAAAAACTATATTTCCGTCTGGTCCAATAATAACTGTAGTAGGTAGGGTTCCATTGAAAATTTGTTCTGGAATTGGTGAAACACTAGCATAAACTTGTAGGTTAAATGAGTGTTTCTTCATGTATTTAACTGAAGCACCCATTTTATTGTCAACATCAACCATAATAAAGCTAATTTTGTCTTTGTTCTCTATTTTGGATGCTAATTTATTAATAGAAGGCATCTCTGCTCTACATGGAGGACACCATGTTGCCCAGAAGTTAATAAAGTATACTTTTCCTTTGTTCTCTGATAAATTTAGGAGTTCACCATCTTCTTTTCTGAAAGTCATTCCAGTAGTTGCCGATCTGTTAAGAACTGGTTTTTTAGTTTCGGTGCTTACTTCAGCATTAAATAATCCGGTAATCATAAATCCCCTGATAAGTAATGTTCTGGCATCTGCATTAAAGAAGACTATCGCAGTTATGATTATAAAAATCAAATTTCCGATATTAGATCTGATGTATTGTACTATTTTCATGAGTCAATTCATTAATAATTGGTACAAGTTACGAACATGAATTTAGGCCCTTTGTAACATGAGTTGCATAGGAGTTTATTTTTGGAATTCATGTTCAAGATAAGCGAGTTTAACATACACTCTGCAAAAATTAAGGGCATCCTAAAATTTACAAGTCATTAATTTAACCTGAGTTCTATATAAGGGACATTAAAAATGCCATTTAAATTGATCTCATAATGCTCTAGGTTTGTATTATTTGATTTTTGAAACCAATACCTGTGTTTCATAGCCTAATTCAGCCCTTTCCTACGGAGTATTTCCGGCAAGAAATCCCCCTTTGGTCGGTGTTCTCACCGTACCAAGAACCATCTATCAAATGGTTGGTGAAAACACCAACCACAGGGAAATAGCCAGAAGATACCTCCTTCGGCAAGGTTTATTTTACCTGGAGCTGTTTTTCATCGGGACCGGCTTCCGGTAATAGTACCATAGGTCCTATTAAATAAACCCGAGTGGCAGCTCTATCTTTTTTGCGATACAGAACCTTATGATAAAATTAAAATTTCCCGCAAAAAAATAGGGCAGAATACGGGGCTGTCATAAGCGAAGAGAAACAGACCCTGCTTTCTAAAAGAAGAGAAAAACTTCGGACTAACCGTAGCCCAGCAAGATGTTATATCGAATTCAGGTTAAGTCCTAAAATCGAATAACAAACTGTTTCTCTTAAATTATTTTGTATTTCAGGAGTTTTAAACGCCATTTTTTAAAATAAACATTGAAAGTTCATCTATTGGATGTTTTAGAATTTTGCCAACTTTAATTCCCTTTTCCTGACAAAGCTGTTTTAATATCTCAGAGAAATGATAGGCAATTGATCCAACAAAGTGACAAGTTTTATCCTGGTAATCAGAATAGGATTTGATGTTAGTTTCAATGAATTCGGTGAAGCCTTTTTTTAGAATATCAATAATAAAAGGATGGTCTATGTTTTCGCTCAGAAATGGTGCGAAAGATGCCAAATAGAAATTTGGGCTTGGTTCCTGATAAACATATTTGATGATTAACTCCTTATCTATTTTGTATGTAGCATCAAATTTATCTGAAAGCTCCTGGGGCATTTTCCCATATAGATAGCTGGTAATTAATTGCCTGCCCAACCAAGTTCCGGAGCCCTCATCCCCCAGAATATACCCAAGACCATGCTTGCTTTCATGGATTTTTGATCCATCGAAATAAGTAATATTAGAACCGGTACCAATGATGCAGCAAATTCCCTTTGAATTGCCGACAGTAGCATAGATTGATGCAACAATATCTATATCAACGCTTATAAAGGCGTTTTTAAACACTTTTGTCAGGGCATTCGATATATGCTCCCGGCGATCAGGACTTGAGCATCCTGCACCGAAGAAATAGATTTCTTTTACTTTATCTGTATAGGGGAGTATTTCCGGGGTATTTTGGAATATTTTTATAATATCTTTCTCCGACAAAAAGAAGGGATTGATGCCATTTGTTCTGAAGGCAATACTTTCAGTATTTGAGAGTGTTAATACCCAGTCGGCCTTGCTTGAGCCGCTGTCTGCAACTAGTAACATATTTAAATTTTCTGTAAAATTTGACTGGTGAGTGGCTTGCCAATAAACCCGGATGACGAGTGATTCTCTTTTGCCTTTTTGATATATTTTGGATTAAGGGAAGAGGTCAGGATATCATTTTTTTTAATTTTAAAGGTATTCAGGTATGGGAGGTCTGTTGCTGTAAGAAATTCAAATTTATTCATTACTGTCATTTTTAAATCCAAGCAAATGAACTGATCTGATTTCCTAAGTACAAGATATAAATCTTTGATATACTTACAGGCTCCTATTAGAAATTTGATTACAGTATCAAAATCCGCAAAATGGCAGTTATTTAATATCTTTCGATTAATCAATGCGTCTGGGCAGTTGCCATCTAGAATTAATTCACTTTTGTATTTGAACCTAATCATCAAATCAAAAATACTAATTCTTTAATCTTAACCAAGCTGATTAGATTTACTGAGTTTTACTGAAGATTTAGTTTTCCTGATAGCTGCATAAGTGCCACCTCGGCTAGTTTAGCTTCAAATTGCGCGTTTGTATAGCGTGCATTTGCATCAATATAATTTCGTTGAGCTTCTCTGAATTCAAGGGGAGCAACGCTACCTAATCTGAATTTTTCAAGAGTAATATTGATATTCTGTCTTGCTACTTCCAGATTCTGTCGTTCTAGCTTTACTAATTGAAGATTTGTCTGATAGGTTTGAAACAAGGAACTTAATTGCGAGGTGATCGATTGATTCAGTCTTTCATATTGCAGTTGATTATTCTCTATCTGAAGAGATGCATTTTTTTCTGCTCTTTTCTGTAGATAACCATTGAATATATTAACTGAAGCTGTAAGGCCATAGTTCAAACCTCTTCCAGTTGAATTTCTGGCAAAACCAAGTTCAGAGTATGATCTATTAAAGTTGTAGCCCGTGCTCATATTGATGTTTGGATACCGGTTCGCCTTCACTTCTCTGAGATTTATTTCAGAAATTCGTTTATTTATCAATGCAGATTGTATTGATGGATTCAATTGAGATGCTGAATTAAGCAGTTCTGGGAGCAACAGGTTAGTACCTATAATAATAGTATCTGTAACTGAAAATTCAGTATTTATATCCCTGGCAAGAAGTTCATTAAGTCTGATTTTTGTATTCCGGTATTGGTCAATTTGCCTTAAAAGGTTTGTGGTGTCTGTATTCAGGTCTACAGAAGCTGCAAGCACTTCCAGTTTTGCTGCTTTCCCAATGGTATATCTACTTTCAGAATTTCTAAGTCTTATTCTGGAAATTTCCAGCGCGCCAGTCAGGGCTTCAATTTGCTGTTGTTGCTGTACCAAGTCATAATAGTTGTTAATGACATCGGCAAGTGTTGTTTGTATAGCTAATTTAAAGTTTGCTTCACCCAGGTTTTCAAGTTCTTTAAGTCTGTCGTATCTTGCGAACATTTGAAAGCCATCAAAAACCTGCCAGTTCACTACTGGTCCGTACACCATATTAGAGTTTCTAGCCCCGCTTCTTTCCTGTACTACCCCATTCGACAAGGTTTGTTTTGTATTTAGAAGTGTATTATTTGTACTTAAATTTCCTGTTACAACCGGAAGCATGCCGGCATTCGCTCTGTTTACATTAATCTTAGCCTGTTCAACTTCATTTTTATTCAACTTAATATCATAGTTGTTTTCTAATGCTGTTTGTACGGCTTCTTCCAGACTAAGTCTGTTTTGGGCATAAACATTCGAAATCTGCAGTAGGCAAACAAAAATTAGTAGTAGACCGTTTTTAACTATTGTTCTGTTCATATATGTTAATATCCTAATGCTAAAGCCAGTTAACATGGCAAAATATTAGTGTATTTATTAGCTGTTAATCAATTCTGCTTTAATGACTGGCTTTGGCTCTGCCATTCCGGTAATTTCCGGGAGTGGTTTATGCTTTTTAGACCACATCGAATAAACTGCAGGAATTACATAGAGTGTTAGAATTAAAGAAAATAAGGTTCCTCCAATAATTACAATTCCCATACTCATTCTGCTTTTTGCTGCTGCACCCAAGGCCATGGCTATTGGTAAGGCACCTAGGGCAATAGCCAGACTCGTCATTAGAATAGGTCTTAGCCTGGCAACTGATGCTTCGATGATAGCTTCTCCCAATGGCATTCCCTGTTCCTTTAACTGGTTTGCAAATTCAACAATCAATATACCGTTCTTCGTTACGAGTCCGATGAGCATGATTGTCCCAATTTGACTGAAGATATTCCAGGTCTGGCCAAAAAGCCATAGTGACAGGAATGCCCCGGCTACCGCCATTGGAACAGTCAGAATAATGATAAAAGGATCAATGAAACTTTCGAACTGAGCGGCAAGTATCAGATAAACCAGTAATAAAGCCAGTGCGAATGCAAATAGAGTATTGGATGAGCTTTCTCTGTAATCACGTGATTCTCCTCCAAGATCAGTAGTGAAGGTATCATCAAGGATCTTCGCAGCAGCTTTATCCATCACGTCAATTCCATCTCCGATACTTTTCCCCGGGGCTAATCCTGCAGAAACAGTTGCAGACATGAATCGATTGTTATGATACAATTGCGGCGGAGTGCTTGTTTCCTGTACACTTACCAGATTGTCAAGTTGAATAAGCTCACCTTTATTATTTCTTACAAAAATTGAGGTTAGATCCAGCGGGTCATTTCGGTCTGGGCGGTCATATTGCCCAATAACCTGGTATTGTCTGCCATTCATCTGAAAATAAGCAAATCGTTGTCCGCTGAGCGCAAACTGTAGCGTTTGAGCAACATCTAGGATTGAAACTCCCAGATTTCTGGATTTCTCACGGTCAATGGTAATATTAATTTCAGGTTTATTGAATTTTAGGTTAGCATCAGTCGCGGTAAATGTAGGATCCTGGCTGATTTCATCCATAAACAGAGGCAATTTTTCACGTAGTTTCTCAAAATTTGGTGCCTGTATAATGTAATTCACAGGTAATCCTCCCCGCCTTGACACTGAAATGGTGGGCTGCTGGATCACAAAAACACGTCCCTGTGTGTAAGGTTTTGTAATTTTTGTCAGTTTTTCAGTGACCTGTGCCTGTGTGGTTTTACGCTCTGTAGGTTCACTCAAACGAATTCTCAAAAACCCGGTGTTTGCTGCTCCTGAACCGCTAAATCCAGGAGAAGTTACGGTCAGGTTAAATTCTTTTTCAGGGATGGAATCTTCTACCAGTTTGGAAAGCTCCAGTATAAAATTATCTGTATAATCATATGAAGAGCCTTCCGGCGCGGTAACCTGCATACTTACAGCTGCGCGGTCATCATAAGGCGCTGTTTCTTTTTGAAGAACTGTCCAGAAGAATGCGATCATGCCAATGCAGAGTATAATCACTGGGAAAGCCAGCCATCGTGTCTTCATGAAATTTTTAAGGGAATTCCCATATTCTGTGGTCATTCCTTCAAAATAAGGTTCAGACCAGTTGTAGAATTTAGTTTTCTTTTTATTTGCCTTCATCATGTAGGCATTCAACATCGGAGTTAGAGATAGGGATACAAATGCAGATATTAATACTGCCGCACCAATTACTACTCCAAATTCCCGGAATAGTCGCCCCACAAATCCTTCAAGGAAAATTACCGGAAGAAATACTGCTGCTAGGGTAACAGATATGGAAATTACTGCAAAAAATATCTCGTTAGAACCTTTGATTGCAGCTTCAATCGGACTGTAGCCTTCTTCCAGTTTTTTAAATATATTTTCTGTTACAACAATTCCATCGTCTACTACCAAACCAGTAGCCAGAACAATAGCAAGCAGAGTAAGTACATTGATGGAAAATCCAAAAAGGTACATAATGAAGAACGTGGATATCAATGAAACAGGAATATCAATTAACGGTCTGAAAGCAATACTCCAGTCCCTGAAGAACAGAAATATGATCAAAATTACCAGGATCAGAGAAATTAATATTGTTTCTGCAACTTCGGTTACCGAGCGTTTGATGAATATTGTTGAATCCATCCCAATATCAGTCTTATAATCTTCGGGAAGATCTTTTTTTATTTGCTCATACCGTTTATAGAATTCATTGGAGATATCAAGATAATTTGAACCTGGCTGTGGAATAAGGCCTAATCCAATCATTGGTGTGCCCGATGAACGTAGCATAGTTTCCTCATTTTCTGGCCCCAACACGGCAGTGCCGATATCCCTCATGCGGACAATGTTATCTCCTGAGTTTTGTATGATCAGGTTATTAAACTCTTCTTCATTGGTCAGGTTTCCGAGTGTTTTTACAGATAATTCGGTGGCATTACCGGTAATTTTACCTGAAGGTAATTCCACATTTTCACGGTCCAATGCATTTTTAACATCCAGTGCGGTAAGACGGTATGCGGCAAGTTTGGCAGGGTCAAGCCAAATGCGCATAGCAAATCGCTTCTGACCCCAAATTTGAATACCACTTACTCCAGGAATTGTCTGAAGACGTTGCGAGATAACATTCTCGGCATAATCACTTAGTTCCAGTTGATTGCGCTGATCACTTTGCAGCGTCATGGATATAATTGCATCCGAATTTGCATCAGCTTTTGACACGACCGGAAGTCCGTCAATATCTTTAGGCAGCGATCTTACTGCCTGTGAAACTTTGTCTCTGACATCATTAGCAGCTTCTTCGAGTTCTTTGTCAAGATTAAATTCAATATTGATATTACTTGTACCCTGATTACTTGAAGAGGACATATTCTTGATGCCTTCTATACTGTTCAGAGCTTTTTCAAGAGGTTCAGTAATTTGTGATTCAATGATATCAGAGTTAGCTCCAGGATAGCTCGTGCGCACTGAGACTATTGGCGGGTCAATGGATGGAAACTCCCTGACGCCTAAAAAATGAAAACCAATTACGCCGAAAAGAACCAAAAGCAGGTTCATCACGATTGCAAGGACTGGTCTTTTTATGCTGGTGGTGGATAAACTCATGAGATTATTTTCTGATTTTAAATTAACGGTAACAGTTACGGTTAGCCATATTTTAGTTTACGACCTTAACCTTTACAGGGACATCATTTTTTAATGACATGATACCGCTTGTTAAAACGGTATCTCCAATCCCCAATCCTGATAAAATCAAAACCGATTTTTCAGTTCTAGTACCTGTTTCAACCAATACTTCTTTAGCTTTACCGTTCGAGCTGATATAGACTTTCTTGCCCTGAAGAACCGGAATTATTGATTCAGTTGGCACTAAAATAGCGTCACTTATATTAGTCAAAGGCAGGTCAATCTTAGCAAAAGACCCTGGAAGTAGTTCTCCATTATTGTTTGAAGCTCTCGCTTTAAGTTGTAGCGTTCTGGTAGACATGTCTATTCCCGGTTCGATGGCGTAAACGGAGCCTGAGTAAGATTTATCAGAGCCCGCAACTGTAAAAGAGATTTGGGTATTCAACTTAATTGTACCTGCATACTTCTCGGGAATTGAAAATAAAATTTTTACTGGGTTGGTACTAACCAGTCTGGCAATATTACTTGAAGGTGTAATATACTCCCCTGCAGAGATTGTTCTTAATCCGATTTTGCCACTGAATGGCGCACGAATCAGTGTTTTAGCTAACTGTGCACGGATGAGTTGTGTTTGAGATTGTAATGAGCGTAATTCTGACAAAGCAACATCATACTCTTCTTTACTAATGGCCTCTTTTTCAAGTAATTTACCTGCGCGAAATTCTGTTTCCTGCGCTAATTTTTGCCTCGTTAAAGCCTGAGAAAGTTGAGCCTGCAGTTCAAGATCATTTATTTTCAATAGTACTTTTCCTTTGGAAACATTGGTTCCTTCATTGAATTGAATCTCAGTTACTAAGCCAGAAACTTCACTTCTTATATCAACTTGCTCGTTTGCCTCTATGGTTCCAGCAATGGCAAGTGAGTTGGAAAAATTCTCAGCTTTAGCAACTATGCCATTCACCGTTAATACCGACGGCGGTCCTCCTGGTCCGCGACCCGCACCTGCACCTCCTTTTTGAGACTTGTTCTTGTTCATTCGATAAGCCACAAAAACTGCGATCAAGATGACAAGGATTGTGTAAACGATGTATTTTGTTTTCATTTAATTATAGTTCTTTATTAAGGAATGGGTGTTGCTTCGTAATTCAACCGAAGTGTCTACTAAATTTTCTTGTATTTTATTAAGTATCTCGTTGAAGAGCTGCTTATTTGATTGACATATGTCATTAAATGCTCTTTCATTGAGTTTCTTTATAGCCTCTTTGATTACAGGAATATTGATTTTTGCCAATGCGGTTAATTTAATCAGTTGTTCCCTGCGGTCATTTGGATTTTTTTCACGGATCACAAAACCTTTTTCTTCCAGATAATCCAAAATCGTTGCCATATAGGATTTATCGATGTTTAAAATTTCTGCCAGTGCTTTCTGGGTTAGATTCTCATCATGGGAATCTAGAAGAATCAAAACATAGTGATATCTGTCTATTGATATCTGAGCGACCATTTTTGAGAGGGTGCTAAGGTATTTTTTAGAAACGGCGATAAAAGGATTTGCTAATGGTTCGAGCATAATAATAACACAAAGCTATTTTTATCCTTTGTAATTAGTTGGATGTAGCAACTATTTTACTGAAGATTAAATCCAAGATCGATTAAAATTGAAATCAAAACTTATTTTTGTGCCAAACCGATTATTTAATGATTATGAAATTTCTGATCTCCCTAACTTTTGTTGTGTTTATGTCTAGCGCTATAATTGCCCAAAATAAAATCAATTTTGAGGTTTCTTTTACAGAGCCTCAGGCTCATTATGCTGAGGTACAAATGAATCTTTCTGGTCTAAAAGCTCCATTTGTTGATTTGAAAATGCCTGTCTGGACACCAGGATCATACCTGATCAGAGAATTTTCAAAAAATGTAGAGGGTTTTAAGGCCTTTGATTCAAATGGGAAGGAAATTCCTTTTGAGAAGATTAATAAAAATACCTGGAGAATTAATTCGGCCAATTCTGATAAAATTAAGGTGAATTACAGAGTTTATTCTTTTGAAATTTCTGTCAGAACAAGTTTTGTTGATGAGTCTCATGCTTTTTTATCTCCGGCAGGAATGTTTATGTACCCTGATGGTCAGCTAAAAACATCCTCAGAGATTAAAATTAACCCATATAAAACATGGTCTAAAATTTCCACTGGTCTTGAAATGGTAGCTTCAAAACCTAACACTTTTTTTGCTCCTGATTTTGACATTCTTTTTGATTCGCCTTTTGAAGTTGGTAATCAGGATATATTTGAATTTGTGGCTGAGGGAGTAAAACATGAAGTTGCAATGTATGGCGGAGGTAATTATGATAAAGAAATTCTTAAGCGGGATATTTCTAAAATCGTTACAGAGCAAACAAAGACTTTTGGAATTAACCCGAACAAACGGTTTGTTTTTATTGTTCATAATTTTAACTCGGGTGGAGGCGGACTCGAGCATTTAAATTCAACAGTTTTAGGGGCTAGCCGTAATTCATACAATACAGAGGCCGGACTTCTTAGGTTTTTGAATCTTGTGTCGCATGAGTATTTCCATGTCTGGAATGTCAAGCGTTTACGTCCAATAGCCTTAGGACCATTTAATTATGAACAGGAGAATTATACCAGAAACCTTTGGATATCCGAGGGTTTTACTGCTTATTATCAGGATATCTATACCAAAAGAGCTGGTTTGCAAAGTCCGGATCGTTATCTAATGTCACTGGCTGCTTCAATAAGCTCGGTAGAGAATCAGC
>Ga0315899_10007756_pt1 | contig 11534 bp, 11 predicted proteins | sample LakEriMetagenome_2_FD_203518 | JGI IMG/M metagenome (GOLD analysis project Ga0315899, IMG submission 203518) | Freshwater fungal communities from buoy surface, Lake Erie, Ohio, United States - Buoy 4 MA112 | ecosystem: Environmental > Aquatic > Freshwater > Lake | place: USA: Lake Erie, Ohio... | reverse complement strand
GCACGATGTCGAGCGCCGACTTCTGCTGGTTGGTGTCGAGGGGTTGCCCCAACATCGCCCGGAGTTCCCCTGCACCTGCGGTGTCCGATGCAAGTGTCTCCAACACGGGCAGCGTGTAGACACCTTCCACCATGTCGTGTCCGGCTGGTTTGCCCAACTCCGAGTCGGTGGAGGTGATGTCGAGGATGTCGTCGACGATCTGGAACACCATGCCGTAAGCCGTGCCGTAAGCCGTGAGTGCGTCGACGATCGGTCGATCGAACTGCGCCACCAATCCGCCGATGCGTGCAGCCGTGGAGTACAGCGATGCGGTCTTGCCCTCGATGCTCAACAGATACGAGTCGACGGGTCGCTTGATGTCGTAGGTGTGGCGCAGTTCCTCGATCTGGCCCTCGCAGAGTTGGCCGATGGTGCGAGCAAGAAGGCCGGCCACCTCGGTACCCAACGACGCAGCGATCTCCGATGCGCGGGCCAGCAAAAAGTCTCCGGCAAGAATCGCCTGAAGGTTGCCCCACTTCGCATTCACCGTCTCCACGCCACGACGTGTCTCGGCTTCGTCCATGACGTCGTCGTGGTAGAGCGAGCCCAAGTGAACCAGTTCACATGCAATGCCGCCCTGAACAGCCTCGTGAGTGGCGGGCCCCGCCTGCGGATTTGTCCCGATCTGGGAGGCGACGATTGTCATCACGGGACGGAGCCGTTTTCCGCCCGCGGTGATGAGGTGTGAGGCGATTTCCGTCAAATACGCGTCTGGGGTGCGAACGGCGTCGAGCATGGCCGCTTCCACCCGCTGGCGGTCAGCGCCCATATGGGGAAGTTCGAGAAGCGGGGAGCCCGAAGACACAGGATCAGGCTACGTTGCTCGGTGCGACCAGCCCTAACGCTGCCGGTACACTTCGGTCACGTATTTCAGTGCCAACCCGGCACCAGACAAGGGCGGTCAAATTGTTCGAACGCTTTACCGACAGGGCGCGGCGTGTTGTGGTGCTGGCGCAAGAAGAAGCGCGCCTCTTGAACCACTCGTACATCGGGACCGAGCACATCCTCCTCGGACTCATTCACGAAGGTGAAGGCGTAGCCGCCAAGGCTCTCGAGTCGCTCAGCATCTCCCTCGAAGGCGTGCGCGCCCAGGTCGAGGACATCATCGGCCAGGGTGGTTCCTCGCCGTCAGGCCACATCCCCTTCACGCCCCGTGCCAAGAAAGTTCTCGAGTTGTCGTTGCGCGAAGCACTGCAACTCGGCCACAACTACATCGGCACCGAGCACATCCTCCTCGGACTCATCCGCGAAGGCGAAGGCGTTGCGGCACAGGTTCTCGTGAAGTTGGGCGCCGATCTCGGCCGTGTGCGCCAGCAGGTCATCCAGTTGCTCAGCGGCTACCAGGGCCCCGCCGGCGGCAAGGGCGAAGGTCAGCCTTCCGGTGCGGCACCAAGTGGCGGCAAGGAAGAAGCCGGCGACAAGGGCGGCAGCCAGATTCTCGACCAGTTCGGTCGCAACCTCACACAGCTCGCCAAAGACAAGAAGCTCGATCCTGTCATCGGTCGCCAGCGTGAACTCGAGCGCGTCATGCAGATTCTCTCGCGGCGAACCAAGAACAACCCGGTGCTCATCGGCGAGCCCGGCGTCGGCAAGACCGCGATCGTCGAAGGTCTCGCACAGAAGATCGTCAGCAACGACATCCCCGAGACGCTGAAGAACAAGCAGCTCTACACGTTGGACCTCGGAGCACTCGTTGCGGGCAGCCGCTACCGCGGCGACTTCGAAGAGCGTCTGAAGAAAGTCTTGAAGGAAATCAAGACCCGCGGCGACATCATTCTCTTCATCGACGAAATCCACACCCTCGTGGGTGCGGGCGCCGCCGAAGGTGCAATCGATGCCGCATCGATCCTGAAGCCCATGTTGGCTCGTGGTGAGTTGCAGACCATCGGCGCCACCACGCTCGACGAGTACCGCAAGCACTTGGAGAAAGATGCCGCGCTCGAACGTCGCTTCCAGCCGGTGAAAGTGGAAGAGCCCACCGTGGCCCACACCATTGAAATCCTCAAGGGCATTCGCGACAAGTACGAAACGCACCACCGCGTCACCATCACCGATCAGGCACTGGTGGCCGCTGCGAACCTCGCCGATCGCTACATCAGCGACCGTCACCTGCCCGACAAAGCCATCGACCTCATCGACGAGGCAGGCAGCCGTCTGCGCATCAAGCGCATGCAGACTCCTCCCGACTTGAAGGAACTCGAGAACAAGATCGCCGATGTTCAAGAGGCCAAGAAGAAGGCCGTCGAAGAACAGCGCTTCGAAGAAGCCGGTCGTCTCCGCGACCAAGAGCGTTCGTTGCTCGAAGAGCGCGCGCACAAGGAAGCCGACATCAAGGCACAGGGTGTGGATCTCTTCGACGAAGTCAACGAAGAGGCAATCGCCGAGGTGCTCAGCCTGTGGACCGGCATCCCCGTCTACAAACTCACCGAAGAAGAGACCGCAAAGCTCCTCAACATGGAAGCCGAACTGCACAAGCGGATCATCGGCCAGGAAAACGCCATCAAAGCGGTCAGCCAGAGCATCCGCCGTACGCGTGCCGGCCTGAAAGACCCGAAGCGCCCCAGCGGTTCGTTCATCTTCCTCGGCCCCACCGGTGTCGGCAAGACCGAACTCGCCAAGACACTCGCCGAGTTCCTCTTCGGTGACGACAACTCGCTCATCGCGCTCGACATGTCTGAGTACATGGAAAAGCACACGGTCAGCCGTCTCGTCGGTTCGCCCCCCGGATATGTGGGATACGAAGAGGGTGGCCAGCTCACCGAAGCCGTGCGTCGCAAGCCGTTCAGCGTCGTGCTGTTCGACGAAATCGAAAAAGCGCACCCCGACGTGTTCAACACCTTGTTGCAGATCCTCGAAGAGGGTCGCCTCACCGACAGTCAGGGTCGTGCAGTCGACTTCCGCAACACCGTGCTCATCATGACGTCCAACCTCGGTACACAAGATCTGCGCAAGGCCAACGTGGGATTCACCAAGACAGACGAAGCGGTCTCCTACGAGCGCATGAAGGAAAAGGTCAACGAAGCGCTCAAGCAGCACTTCCGCCCCGAATTCCTCAACCGCATCGACGAGATCATCGTGTTCCACGAGCTTGCCAAGCAAGAAGTCATGCAAATGGTCGACCTCATGACCAAGCGCCTCATCGGTCAGCTCGAAAGCCAAGGGCTCGGAATCGAACTCACGCAGTCGGCCAAGGAACTTTTGGCCGAGCGTGGTTACGACCCGCAGTTGGGTGCTCGTCCGTTGCGTCGCGCCATTCAGCGATTCATCGAAGATCCGCTGTCCGAGAAGATCCTGTACAAGGAATTTCCGGCTGGCGTCATCATCGTGGTGGACACCGAAGACGACCCCGAAAAGCCGGGAACTCAGCGCTTCTCCTTCACCTCGGTCGAAGGCTTCCAGCCTCCGGCAGCGGTGGAACTCGCCGGCGCCGGCGAAAACCCCGTCGCACCTGAGTGATCCTGAGCATCGCAACCTTTCGTCGCATTACGGCGTTGGTGTGTGTTGCCCTGTTGCTGTCCGCATGTCGCATCGACACCACCGTGTCCATGCGCGTCGAACGCGACGGGTCGGGTGAAGTCACGGTTCTCATCGTCGCCAACAAGGACATCGTCGACCAAGCCCCGGGATTGAGTGAAGATCTCGACTTCGCCGACTTGGTGAACGTCGGCTGGGAAGTCGAAGGCCCCACTGCCACAACCGAGGGCGGTCTGCAGGTTGTCCTTACTCATCCTTTCGAGAACGAGTCGCAAGCAACGGCAGTTCTCATGCAGTTGAACGGAGAACGTGGGCCGTTCCGCGACGTTGCACTCACCCGCAGCGGTGAAGCCCGCGACTCCCTGTGGACTCTGTCGGGGCGCCTCGAAGTCACGGGCGGCCTGCAGGCCTTTGCCGACGATCAACTCGTGGAAATCGTCGGAGGCACCCCGTACCAAGCCACTGTCGACAAGGCCGGTCTCGACTTGGGGAAAGCGATTGGCCTCACTTTCCGCGCAACTCTTCCGGGTGATGTGAAGACAACCACCGGTTTCGTCGAGGGCACCGAACTCACGTGGCGCGTCGCCACCGACGGCACGCCGGTCGATCTGGCCACCACCACCGAAAACGTCGACGTTGTTGGAACCATCGGTGGAGTCATCGGGTTCGTTGGCCGCGCTCTCACGGTCATCTGGGTACTTTTCATCGCCGCAGTCGCGTTTCTCGTTTATCGGCGACAGAACGCCCGGCGAACCGCCCGGGAAGCACGCCGCGCCTCTAGGGAACGTCTGGAAGAAACGAATACGGATCAAGACGACGCACACCGTTGACGTATCTTTGTCGCAATGGCAAAACTTCGACTCGTCTATCGGTGCACCGAATGCACGGCATCGCACCCCAAGTGGTCTGGTAAATGTGCTTCATGTGGTGCATGGAACTCACTCGTCGAAGATGTCGAAGGCCCTGATCTCCCCCTCGTGTCCATGGCGGCAGGCATGTCGCTGGTGGCGCCGGGGGAACCCAAACCCATCACCGACATCGACGGCAGCGTCGGCCAACCCCAACCCACCAACATCCCTGAACTCGATCGAGTTCTCGGCGGCGGCCTTGTCCCTGGTTCGGTCACCCTCCTCGGCGGCGAGCCGGGCATTGGCAAGAGCACGCTCCTCATGCAACTTCTCGCCGCGTGGCCGCAACGCACCCTGTACGTCACGGCGGAAGAGAGCGCGCAACAAGTTCGCCTCCGTGCCGAACGGCTGAACGCACTCAACGAAAACGTATGGCTTCTCCCCGAGATGAGCCTTCCGCACATTTTCAAGGCCATTGAAAACGTCAAGCCTGATCTCATCGTGGTCGACAGCATCCAAACCATCGCCGACCCGGAACTATCGTCGCCACCAGGCTCCGTTGTGCAGGTTCGAGGGTGCGCACACCGTCTCGTGCAAGAAGCCAAACGACGCAACCTGCCCATCATCATGGTGGGCCACGTCACCAAAGAAGGTGGGCTTGCCGGCCCACGCGTGCTCGAACACGTGGTCGACACGGTTCTCTCGTTCGAAGGCGAGCGTCATCACGCCCTGCGCTTGTTGCGTGCGTCGAAGCATCGCTTCGGTCCCACGTCCGAACTCGGACTCTTCGAAATGACCGAAACCGGCATGGTCGGAGTGCCCGATGCCAGCCAACTTTTTCTCGCCGATCGCCGCACGGGTGTTCCCGGTTCCGTGGTGGTTCCCACCATCGAAGGACAGCGTCCTCTACTTGTCGAACTTCAGGCGCTCACCAACTCGGTCTCGGGCGGCGCGCCTCCTCGACGCTCCGCCCAGGGAGTCGACTCAGGTCGCCTTGCGCTTCTTTTGGCAGTTCTCGAGCGGCGCGCACGCGTCTCGCTCGCCAGCCACGAGGTCTATGCCTCGGTTGTTGGCGGCGTGAAACTTGCCGAGCCCGGAGCCGACCTTGGCATGTGCCTTGCTCTCGTCTCGGCGGTGGTCAACAAACCCCTTCCGGCAGACCTCGTGGTCGTGGGCGAAGTCGGTCTGGCCGGCGAAGTCCGCCAGGTGGCCCAGGTCGGTCGGCGCCTCGCCGAGGCCGCCCGCTTGGGCTTCACCCGCGCCATCGTCCCCGCCAGCGCCTCCAACAAGGTCAGCGGCATCCGCGTCGAAGGCGCAGCCACCTTGAACGAGGCCCTGTCCCTCGCCCACCTCACTGGGGCTTTTGCCGACTAGGCCTCTGCGTCGCGGTAGATCGAGATTGCTTGCTCACACCCGGGCGAGTTCCTCGGCAGCGGCCCGAAGAGCCTCGGAGGGCTCACCACCTGCCCATGCGTCCGATTCGACAGCGCGGGAGTAACTCTCCCATTCCAGCCTGATGGCCGCTCGGTTTCCCAGCTGAGCGTGACCCCTCATCCGGAGCAAGACAAGTTCTTCATGTCCTGGAAGGACTCGAAGTCCTCGCTCCGTGGAGGAAAAGAGCAACGTTGTGTCGCCATTCCCGATCGCCAACTCTGCGAGATGCACGGCCGCCCGCACAACCAAGATCACGTGCGAAGTGGTGATTCCCTCTGCATCGGCCCAGGCATAGTTGACACCTGAGAATGGAAGATTCGTGACACGGTCGAGGCACGACACGAGTCCCGCTTGTGATTCTTGTTTGTCGCCTGATTCGAAACGATCCAGCTCAACCGCAAGCAACTGGGCATCGGTCACCACCCCATCGTGGAGAGGGAGACGATCCGAGAACGTCCGGGGAAGCCATTCATCGTCTGGTGGCTCACCAACCGCAGAGTTCAAACCGCGCCTCACTTCGGACACGACATTGGCAAATGTCGCATCCCGCACGTCACCATCCCACAGAGCAGTCCGTGCGGCACTTCTCAGTGAAGAGCCACGGTGTTCGGCCATCCAAACCAAAAGCTCAAGGGCCTTCCCCTTCGAGAATGTGACGCGACGACCGTCGCGATCCTCCGCTGAAGGTGGACCCAGCACTCTGACGATCACTTGCCAGTTTCCACTATCGGATCGAGAGTGCGGTCGGTATGTGTCTCGTTGCTCGAAATTCTGACCACTCGTCACGTCATCAATCGATGCCGATCCATATGTCATTTTTCTGAGTTCACTACGCTTCTTGGCGACAAGATACGAACCAAGAGCAACATTGGTGGCCACGGACCCGAGAAGTGCGGTATCTGTCAGCGACAGTGAACTCTCTCGATCGTCCGACTCCGGAGATGTTTGCTCTGGCATTGCAGTCGCATGAACTGCTTTTGCAGAGACTACGAGTCCTGCCAACGAGACGGCTGCTACGCGAACGAACTGCGGTGCCCATCGCGACGCGCGCTTGGAGCCCCTGACTGCGGCGATTGTTTGCAACACAAATGTCACCAGCAGCCAGATCACCGCCGCCACCACGGCGATTTGACCAATCATCTCGATGGTCTCCGCCGTTGAGACATTCATCGGTCACCACCCTGAATGGCCCGCGCACAACGTGTCGCCACCACCGTCTTCGACGAGACACCAACCAATGAGAGAAGTGTCATCTCTTTTGACTCACGGATAGTGACACACACTTCCTGTTGGGATGCCTCGACGCTTCCTGTGGTGCCCATCAAACTGAGATAAGCAGAAGCCAAACGTCTTGCGCTCCGAGGTTCTATTCGTGGCACACCAAGGCGAATTCCAGTGAGCGCCTGTGCGCCTGTGCGTGCCGCATTTTCAGCCATGTCAGAAGCATGAATCTTCGCGGCAACCATTCGTCCACCGTCAACAGCAAGTCCCGCACAGGCAATGAAGGTCATGACAAGGCCCACCACCAGGGCGGAGACGGATCCCGCCTCATCACGACAAGTTCGCTTGACCATCGTTGTCAGTCCGCCCTGTAGACATCGATCACTTCGGATGACTTTGCAGAAACGGTTCTGCGTCCCAGTCCGAGAAGAGACAAGCCTGCATGATCCACCTCGCATGCAACAGAAACGGAGACATGCCGCAGGCCCGAATGCGCTGAGACTCCGACATCCACCCGAGTATTTCGGCAGCTGATCCCTGAACGCTGAAGATCCAGTGATGCCGCCTCCTGCCCGATTGCCGACATTCGACTCGTTGCAACTCGTGAAGCAGCCCGGGCTCCGTGGTCCGCGGCATGTTGAACCTGCCGCAGAGCTTCGCCGGATCTTCCGCTAGCAACGATGAAGAGAGCAAGAACGATGAGAAGTGGCGTCAGCAGAACCAACTCCACGGTCGCACTGCCTCTGTCAAACTTGGTGAGCTTCACCTCTGACGCTCCGCTTCCGACATGAACTCCTCACGCGACTCACGAACAGAGCGCGAGATCACCGAGGGAAAGAAGGGTGCCACTCTGGGAAGACGAATACTGATGGTCGCCACAACATCTCGCCCTGAGAAGCTGACTCGGGGTGGCGACGCCGCCGTTGCACCGAAGTCGGTGAGCGCACGGGCAGCAGCACGCTCACCAACTCCGACACTGGCTCCATAACGCGATGCAGCTGATGCCGCTTCCCCCGCTACAGACGTTGCAACATTGGCCCCATGCAGCAAGACGGTGATTTGAATGGCCATCCAGAGGATGCCCAGCACTACCGGCACGGCGAGGACGGTTTGGGCTACTGCCTCCCCCCTGTCATCTCGCCCTTCTTTGATCTTGCACAACATGCCAATGTCACCCAAGGTTGAGAGTGTTTGCCTTGTTCTTGACCTTGGAAGTGATGGTTGCGCCAACCGCAATGGCAAGTGCTATCAGCGCAGCGGCCATGACAACCGTTGTGGCGCTGACCTCACCGCGATCGTGGTCCCTTTCACGAGATGCTCTAAAGCGGATCCAGTAATACTCGAGATGTTGTTTGAATTCCATGAATGTTCTCGCTTTCTGTTGTGTTTTTGTGCTCTGTCACCATGAACATCACATGTTCCCGATGACTAGATCGAGGGCTGGGTAGCCGAGCAGAGCGATGAAGCCAGCAAACAAGAGCACCGTGGGAACACCCATTCGCTCCGTGGCGGCCTGTGCCGCTGCCTCAATTTCGCTGACCTGACGGGATCGCAGTGCGTCTGCCTGCGCCGCCAATGACACGCGCACTTTGGCGCCTTGCTCGCCTGCGAGCTGCATGCTTCCCGCAATACGTTCAAGGTCCACCACTCCAATAAGGCGACCAAGGTCTGCAAAGGCATCCCATGGCGGCACCCGCTCGGCGCGAGATGTGTCGAGAGCCGTTCTCAGAAGACCGAATGCCCAGTTGTCACCGGTTGCGGCCGCGGCATAGAGAGCGGTCTCACTTCCCGCTCCGCCAGCAAGCAAAACATTGACGAGGTCGAGATAGCTGGACAACGCGTACGTGAAGCTCATCCGGCTCTGCCGCGCCTGGGTCTCCAGTCGTCCGCTCACGGCAACGAATGCCGTCGCAGGCACCACTACCCCGCCCAAGAAAGCCACCGGCATCGGAAGACCGACGCCCAATGCCAGAAGTGCGCCGACAGCAAGGAAGTACGCGACCAGGGCGACGACTCCCGTCAGGAAAAAGCGTGCTACGAAGGCAGAACTGTCACTTCCCACGATGGCGAGATTCTGACGATGTTTGCTCAACAGCCCTTGCTCAACCCGAAAGCGGATCGTCGAAGTTGGCAATCGACCAAGTGAGGATCGAAAGATCACCAATGACCCTCCCCCGACCATGGCCCCGAAGAGATACGAACTCATACGGCAGCCTGGGTAATGAAGCGATCGGGAAGAATCACCCGCGAACCCCGTTGCAACATGACGAGGGCGATGGCAAAGACCGCAAAGATTCCGGTCAGAATTAGTTGACCTGATGGAGTTGAATACGGCTCGAGATACTCGCGATTGAGAAGCATCAATGCGGCTACAAAACCGACGACCGTGGCCATGATGATCTTCACCGCGGTTCTCGTACGTGCCCTACCAACCCACACTCGTTGATGCATCAGGGCTTCGTCGCGAGAACATCGAGCCAAGTGGCCCAGAAGTGAACCGACATCGCGTGCTTCATGTTCCGTTGCGGCAATCAATGCTGCGGCAACGAAGTCCGCGCTCGAGTGATTCACGTCGTGTGCAAATCGCCGAAGGCTGACGGATACCGAACCGTATGGAAGCGAGGCTGCCAACTGAGCAACGGCCGGCCTGATCAACAATGGAGCGTGCGGTGCTGTTGCTGCGATTGTCTGTTGCAACCCATGGGCAGCGGAAAGGGTGTCGCGAAGTTGTTCCGACCAGAGCGCCACTGCCTCTGCAACGCGTTCGTCTCTGCGACCTGAAACTCCCCTTGTTGCCCCCGAGAGGACCAGTAGTGTCAACACGGCCAGACCGAAACTGGCAATGAACCAGCCCGTGAGAAGAAAGACAACGAGGCCACTGGTCAGCGAGAGCCCCATACGGCGCAGTGTGGGTTGCGCAAGAGAACGAGAGCCTCGAGAAAATCCGAGATCTTGACCCCGCGCCGAGACCCGCATCACCAAGATCCCCAGACCGACAGCGGAGCCACACAGCATCAGCAGCAAACGATTCATCGGCCCCAACTTCGATCATCGCCCCGATAGCCGTTGCTTTCCAGCAAACGACGGGTCTGTTCTCTCATGGGGTACGCCGGCAAACATCCCCCATCCTCGGAAGGGCTGAAGATTTCGTTCGAGACGATTTGGGATCCGTCAGAATCCACAATCTCGCGAACGGACCGAATCCTGCGATTGCCCTCTTCGTTGGAAACGTAGATCACGAAATGGACTGCGCTTGCAATGAGAAGATTCACGGTGTCGACGGGCAACCCCGTGGATGCCATGGATACATACGCCGCCAACTTTGGAAAGACGGACCGGGTGCTGTCGGCATGCATCGTGCACATGGAACCGTTGTTTCCTTGGCTCATCGCCATCAACATCGGAAACGCCTCGGCGCCACGAACTTCGCCCACGATCACTCGATCCGGATCCATACGCAGAGCCATCCGCGTGAGATCAGCCATGGTGATTTCACCGTGGCCCTCGATGTTCGCTGGTCGCGCCTGAAGTGCATCATGATCGGGATGGAGGTCTTCGAACCGTTCGATCCCGAGTTCGTAGGCGTCCTCGATGGTGATGATTCGTTCGAAGTAAGGAACTTCGTTCAGCAACGACCTGAGGAGCGTTGTTTTCCCAGACCCAGTTCCTCCAGCGATGATGATGTTGCGCCTCGCGCGGACTGCGGCAGCCAAGAAGCTTCCGACGTTCTCGCCGAAGAGACCTCGACGACGAAGCTCATCCAACGACGAGATCTCGAACCGGTGACGACGGATCACCAGACTTGGATGTTGCGAGACCGACATCGCCGCAAACAATCGCGAGCCATCGGGAAGTTGCAGATTGAGTTCCGGATTGGCGGCGTCGAAACGTTGTTCATTGCGTACCAACCGTGTTGCTGCTCGTCGAATCAACTCGATGAGCTCGTCATCCGAGTCGACCACCGGCTCCACCGCCACTCGCGATCCGTCGCGGCGCTTGATCCACACAGGCGCCGCGCCGCGCACGTGAATGTCAGAAATCTCAGGATCTTCCAACAAAGGTTGCAGCCGTCCGAGTCCCAGCACGGAGGCAATGACACTCTCGGCTATTCGATCAAATTCGTCGAGGGTCAGCTCGAAGGCCACAGCCCCCTGATCCGGTGCCCTTAGCCGTTCTTCATTGATGACATCCTTCGCAAGCTCGATCTCCGCTTGAAGAGAAGGCTCCAACTGTCCCCTGTTGCGGCGATCCAGTCGATCTGCGGCAAGTTCTCTGCGCACTCGTTGGGTGAGTTCGGCAACCAGCGCCGCGTGCGCATCTGCCCGGGTCGGAAGGAGCGTCACATGCGAGTGAAGGTCATGATTCATCTTGCACCTCGCTGCGTTGCGAAGCGATGACCAGCTTTGCTCGCGCTGCTGTCACAGACTCCAGAAGAAACTTTTCGGTCGTACGCAACGTGACCACGTAATCCGCCTGAAGCTCTGAAGGCGGATCGATTGCCCACACCGAAGCCGGCTC
>Ga0315899_10007754_pt1 | contig 11535 bp, 11 predicted proteins | sample LakEriMetagenome_2_FD_203518 | JGI IMG/M metagenome (GOLD analysis project Ga0315899, IMG submission 203518) | Freshwater fungal communities from buoy surface, Lake Erie, Ohio, United States - Buoy 4 MA112 | ecosystem: Environmental > Aquatic > Freshwater > Lake | place: USA: Lake Erie, Ohio... | reverse complement strand
CGCAACTGAGCGACGAAATTGCCCATCACCCCCAACCCTCTTTCCCAAGCGTCCCCTGAGCCGAAGCCCCGCTCAATTTTGCGTATATAACACGATCGGCAAAAATTTCCTCAATGGAAATATAGAAATTAGAACAAAGTGGCGGTAAGACGTTCTATGTATCATTTTTGATACATTTCTTGAGGTTCAGCGCCCCTTGGCTATGCCTCCAGCTAGCCGCCCCTCAAGGGAGAGGGGCGACAAAACCACGAAACTGCAGGAGGAGGAGGCCTCAGTTACCTGAATTGACGTTGCGGAGCTTGTCGAAGCTGACCTGCAACTGGCCGAGTAGCAGCTTCAGATCACCACCCGCCCTTTCGGCCCCAGTCACCTTGCCGACGGTCGTGAAGGGCAGCGCCTCAGGCTTTCCGCCGATAGCAACGCCGGTGACGCTCACCTTATAGGCGCCATCCGGAAGCGCTATTCCATCAGAGCCCTTGCCATCCCAGGACCAGGTCTTGGGCGCGTTGCCGAGCGGAACCGTTTCCTGGCGAACGACGCGATCGCCGCTACTCCGGATAGTGACCAAGGCGGTCTGAGAAGCACCGGCTGCCGGCAAATTCAGCGACCCGGAACCGCCTTGCAGGGTGATCTGCTCAGCCTCGACCGACACATTCTGGCCGATCAGCGGCGCGCTGGCAGTCAGCTGAGATGTCTGCTCCAGCGCGAGCAGGCGTTGCAGGTTCTGGTTCATCGCGATCTGCTGTTCGACCGAGGCGAATTGCACCAGCTGATTGGTCATCTGGTTCGTATCCAGCGGATCGGTCGGGCTTTGGTTCTTGATCTGCGTGGTCAGCAGGGTCAGGAAGGTATTGAAATCCCCCCCGAATTTCGAACTTTGTGCGGTGCTGGTGGCGGCATTTGCGGACGCGGCAGCAATGGATGCGGACATGGTTTGGATTCCGTTCAGACAGCGATGTCAATAAGGGAGGTAGGGTTGCGAATCGGCACTGGCAGCGCTGACATGGCGCGGTCACCATCCAAGCCGCTGACGATCATGGAAGCGCGGTGGCCCTTTTCATGGGCCGAACCTTGTTGCTGCTGGCGCCCCTGATCCGAGGCAAGGGAGAAAGACAGCGAACGCGCCATATCCCCAAGCCCTGCCTGGTTAAGCGCCCGATCCAAATCGCGCTGGTCGCGCTGCAGTAAGGCCAGGGTTTCGGGCCGTTCCGCCACAATGCGGACCTGGCCGGCTTCCTTGCCTTGGCCGATGCTCACTTCCACGCGGCCAAGTTCCACTGGATCCAGCGCAATGGTCAGCGCTTCATCCCCGCGGCCAAGGGCAAGAGAAATAACCACGGGGGCAAGCTGGCGTGCTGCCGGCGGCGCGGGCAATTCGCGCGCGACAGAGCTGGGCGGCGGCGCATCGGTGCGCTGCAAAATGCCATCAGCCAGCGCAAAGCCTGAGGGTGGCATCGCAAGGCCGTCCACTCGGCCTTCGCCGGAAGCCTTGGCGTTGCTTGCCTTGGGGGCTTCCAGGCCGGCCAGGAGGGAACTCGCCGTCACCGTTTCATTAGCCATGACCAGCTTCACCTCGGGCGCCGCTTCCGTATCATTGATGGCCTTGGCGAGGCGCGTCAGCGCATCAGTGTTTCTGGCAGCATCGAGCGCTTCTTTGGTCAGCCTGTTGGGCGCGGGTTTGGCTGGGCCGCCCGTGGCTTGCGGGCTGGGCGCCAGCTGCGCCGCCGCCTGAGCTGACCCGGCTGCCAAGGCATTGGCCAGGTTATGCTGTTGATCTGCTGTGATATCGGGCGCCCCCTTCAACGCCATGCCCTGCTGCCCCGCCGCCTGAGCTGAGCCCGCTGCCAAGGCATTGGCCAGGTTATGCTGTTGATCTGCTGTGATATCTGGCGCCGCCTTCAACGCCATGCCCTGCTGCCCCGCCGGCATCGCCTTGGTAGCCGTGATTTCGGCTTGTGACGCCTGAGCGGTTCCCGCTGCCGCAAGCGTGGCAGCGGCTAACGGGTCCTCCATAGGCGGGACTAAGCCTTGGACGACACCCTTTTCGGTCTCGATCATGCCCGAGCCAGGGTTGGGCTGCTGGCCAGACCCGGTGATACCAAGCTGAACCGCCGCGCCAGGCTGGCCAGCCAGGGTTTGGGCCGCCGGCACGATCACCGCCGATTGCAGCCCGGCAAGACCTGTCGGCATTTCTGCCTGGGTCAGGATTTCTGCCTGGGTCAGTGCCATTTGCGCTGTGGCTTCCTGGCCCACCGATGCGCCCAACGCAGGCTCAATCGAGGGGGCGGCCGGTTTAGCAGCGGGTTCCGCCAGCCCGTCAGCGGGGTTTGCAGCCTGCGGCGCCGCGGCGGGTGCGCCAAAGTCACACCTTGTAGCGTCTTGCCTGGAGTTGACGCTTTTGCTCTCAGCTTGACTGCGATCTTGGCGCTCTGTTGCCCTGCCTGGTGTATCGGCGTTTGGGGCCTGCGGACCCTCCTCAGGCGCGGAATCAAGCGCATCGCGCAGCTTGTCCTGAAATCCCGCCGCTTCCTTTTGAGCGGGGCGCGCCGAAGTGCCCGCCGTTTGACTGGCGGCAGGTTTTGACGGCGGTGCAGAAGCAGGTTCCAACATTCAGCGTTCCAGTCAAAATTTTCCTATCGAAGCCTTCCACCCGCCTGCTTAGGCGTTACCCCAAGGCAGGAAAGGCACGGCGCCGACGCAGTGTCGATTGCAGGGGGCAGCAAGTGGCGGGCCAGAGAATTCCCAGCTTCATGCGGCAGGAATTGCCGCGAACTGCGCAATACTTGCCCTGTGACGGCGGATTCAGCCCTCGATTCACCATCCGAAACGGCAATTTGCTCTGGCATGGCGCTTGCCTCCCTACTGCCAGATGTCAGATAATGAACCTTTCGGCAGGAGATTTAGCCATGTCGCTTTATAGCTCGATGAACACCGCTCTGAGCGGCATGAGTGCCCAGTCCCGCGCACTCGGACACATTTCGGATAATGTCGCCAATTCACAGACCACAGGCTTCAAGCGGACGGATACGAATTTCGTATCCTATATTTCGGAAAGCAATTCCGAAGTGCATCGCCCCGGTACCGTGCTGGCACGACCAGACTTTACCAATCAGGTGCAGGGCACGATTGAGCAGGTTGAAAACCCGTTGGCCATGGCGATTTCCGGCCAAGGCTTCTTCACCGCCGCGCTGCCGGTTGGCTCGAATTCGGATGGCACAAAAACCTTCGACCCGCGCAACTTTTATACCCGTGCCGGCGATTTTAACCGCGATCGCGAAGGCTATATGGTGAATGGATCAGGCTATGTCTTGCAGGGCTGGCCAGTGACCGATGGCGTGGTGGACAAGACACAACTTACGCCCATTCAGGTCAAGGAAGATGTCTTTACCCCGACGCCGACGCAGGAGCTTGATTTCACCGGCAATCTTTCTGCGGGTGGCACCACCAACCAAAGCACGTCAATTCAGGTGATTGATACGCTGGGCCGGTCCCGCGCGCTGCAGCTGACCTTTGCGCCAACTACCGCAACCAATGACAATACCTGGACACTGTCGATTAATGCGCCGGCAGCCACAACGCCGGCTCTCGGCACAATAAAGGTTGCTTTCGGGAAAGACCCGGTGGATTGGGCGCCTAGCAAAGCCTATGCTGTCGGCGATACTATTAGTTCAGACAATAAGGTTTACCGCGCCACGGTGGCAGGTACGTCTGCACCTACTGGCACGGGTCCAGCCACGACTACGCCCGCTGCCGACGGCGGCGTAACATGGGTATATGAGCGAGACGCCCCTCCTTCCCAACCGGACGGTACCTTGGCTGAGTTATTTGGAGGCACTGGCACCCTCAACGGGACTGCCGCAACGGTTGGGGCTGTATCGCCAGCAACGGTCACCTTCGAGGCTGATTTCGGCCAGGGGCTCCAGACCATGGTGCTCAACCTGGGCAACTTTGGTGTCTCGGGCGGGCTTACGCAATTCGCCTCTAACGGGGCAAGTGGACTCAGCGTCAATAGCTTCGAACAGGATGGTATTCCGCTTGGCTCTTTCTCCTCCGTCACCACGCAGAAGAATGGCGATGTGCGGATCAATTATGACAACGGCCAGTCCCGCATTGTGGCGCGGGTGCCGGTGACGGTGTTCAAGGACGCGGATAGGCTGGAACATCTGGACGGCCAAGCCTTCCTGCGTACCACGGAAAGCGGCGAAGCGCGCGTTGTGGAAGCCGGTGAAGACGGTGCAGGGCTTTTTTCCACGCGCGCGGTTGAGCGTTCGAATGTGGATATCGCCACTGAATTTTCCAAACTGATCCTGGCGCAGCGCGCTTATTCGGCGAATACGAAGATCGTCACCACCGTAGACGAGCTTCTGCAGGAAACGCTGAATATGCGGCGCTAAGGCCGCATGACGCATCATTGATTGGCACTGAGAAATGAGCATTGACGCCGCCCTGCTGATCGCACGATCGGGACTTCTGCATACGCAGCGGGCCCTGTCCAACGCAGCGGATAATGTGGCGAATGCCGAAGTTGAAGGCTATACGCGCAAGCGCATCGTTGGTGAGGCGGTTTCCGTCAATGGTGAGGGCATGGGCGTACGTAGCCTTGGCCCGATGCGTGAAGTGGATACCGCGCTTACGAATGAAATGAACAAGCGCCGTTCAGCGAAGTCAGCCGCAGAATTGCGGGATAACGTCTTGTCCCGCATCAATGAAGCGCATGGTGACCCAGCAAAAGGTGAATCGCTTGGTGACCTAGCCTCCAAACTGCGCACCAGCTATATCGAACTCAGGGTTGACCCCTCCCAGGTGGTCAAACAACAGGCAATTGTGCTCAATGCGGCGCAAAATATTGCGACGCGCTTCAATGATGTCGCCAGGATCGTCGGGGAAGCCCGCCAAACCGCGCATGATAGCATTGTGCAGAAAGTAGCGCAGGTCAATTCAACACTTCGCGAAATTAGTGGGCTGAGAGACGATGTTGTGGAGCGTACCGGCGCTGGCGTGCCCACTGCCGATGTGGAAGATAAGCTTGATGTCGCACTTACCCGGTTAAGTGAGCTGTTGGAAGTGAAGCCCATTCGCCAGGCCAATGGTGGCCTTCTGCTTCTGGGTGCGGGCGGCATCACCATTCCGATCCAGAAAGCAGGCGATGTCTTCTCAGTACCCGGCGCGGTCATTGCGCCGGGTAGTTTCTACGGTGGAATGGGCACGATTCCGCCGATCACGATTGGTGGCATTGATGTCACGCGCCAATTGATCGGTGGAAAGCTGGGGGAGTCCATCACGCTCCGTGATCAGACCCTGCCCCGCTATCAGGCAGAACTTGACGTCGCGGCTGCCGAACTCGCTGACCGTTTCCGGGCGGAAGGCTTGCGGCTTTTCACCGATTCTGGCGGGACCGTTCCTGATCCCAACCTGGCCTATCCTGGCAGCGCGCAAATCGGTTTCGCCAATCGGATTCAGGTTAACTCTGCTGTGCGCGCAGACATCAGACTGCTACGCGATGGTACGGAAACGCTTCCGGGGCCGCCAAGCTTCACGCCAAACCCCGTCGGTGGCCCGGCAGGCTTCGTGACACTGATTGATCGCATCCTAAGCTTTACCTTCGGTGACACGAGTGCTTCCGGCACAAGTTGGGGCGGTTTTGCCACAAGCGGTCTCGGCCCGGATGGGACGCTTTCCAGCCCCTTCGGCTCACCGCGCATCATTGAGGATTACACTGCGTTGGTCACTGCTTCCCAAACCGCTGACAGCGCGGCAGCAGCCAGCGCACTTGAAACAGCTAAGCAATTCAGTGAAGGGCTGGAGGCGCGGTTTAACCGCGAGTCCCGGGTGGATGTGGATAGTGAAATGGCGTCTCTGATCCAGTTGCAGAATGCCTATGCCGCGAATGCACGGGTCATGACTACGGCGCAGAGCATGTGGACCACCCTCTTTGAATCGGTACGGTAAGCCATGAGCAACATCAATCTGACCGCACGGATCAGCCTTAACGCTACCCAGCTACGCGACCGAATTACGGTTCTTGGTGAACAAGTTTCCACTGGCCGCAAGGGAAAAACCTATGCGGCGGTTGGCGTGGATGCGCCGAAGGCCTTAGACCTGCGGAGCGAAATTAACCGGCGTGAAACCTATCAAACCACGATCAACCAGACGCTTTCCAAGATCGGGGTTTCCCAAGATTTATTGAATCGCATTGGCGAAATAGCCCAAAAATTCACTGCCAATACGGCCAAGCTTTTGGGCGCCGCCAAGCCCGAGGAAATCCAGATCCAGGCCGCCCAGGCCGAAGCCGCGATGGTCGAGGTAGCGACGCTGCTGAATGAACAGCTGAATGGCGAGTATCTTTTTGGGGGTTCGGATTCGCATAACCCGCCCGTCCCGAACCCGCAGACAATCGCAACAAGCGGCATGGGCCTTTTGATCAAGACCAGTGTCGCCTCGCTCAACGGCTCAAATGTGACGACGGTCCTCGCTGACACCAAGTCATTGGCGCAATCTAATGCTGTGGGTACCACGCCTTTCTCGGTTTTCCTTTCCACTGGTCCCGGCGCCACAGAGGCGCGAGTTAACATCCTTGGGAATGACAATGACCGCGTTGCATATGGAATTCACGCCAATCGTAATGCAGCCATAGTAAGTACCGGGGAGACGACCGGGTCATGGGCCCGTGACCTTCTGCGCGGCCTGGCCAGTATTGCAGGCTTGACGCCGGAAAAGGCTCAACTAGGAAATGATTACACGACCTTTATCACAACGGTCCGCAATGGCCTAGCGTCCAGCGTAGATGCCTTGGCCCTTGAGCGGGGCTCGCTTGGCCTGACCGAGACGCGACTGCAGAGCATGGCGTCATACCACGAAAGCGTCAGCACAAGCCTGACGCTCCAGCTCAGTAATCTGGAAGAAGTGGATATGGCGAAAACCATCACCTCCTTCCAGACGACACAGAGCCAGCTTGAAGCTTCCTATCGCGCCCTTGCTATCTCTCAGCAATTGAGCCTGACGCGCTTCCTCTGATCTGAGGGGCCGTCCATATCCTTGCGCTGAGGGTGTCTTGCGCCCCCTGCCCGCCGGCGGTCAGGGAGCGGCCCCTCTGGCCCAGACCGCGTTAGAGGCATTTGCCTAGGCTTTCATATTCTTTCGTCTTTACGGCGAAGTATCCGCCCGGCTGAAGCAACCATCGGGTGATGAAGATGAGAAAATCACTAGCTTTTTCTTGACGCAATATGCTGGGCCAAGAAACTTTCCAGCCGCAGACGCGAATATGTACATTCAGCAAGATGTTAAACCATTAACTCCGAAAAAACCTCGGCATTTACGGGTTTTTTTAGCGATGATTCAGCCATTTCCGACATCATGTCGTCATTCGCAAGAAGCGGATGCAACCGGACCTTACCGCCACCTTAACTGGGGCGATGGTCATGATTTGGAAGGGGAATACCCCAATGTCTATGAATTCTGTGAATACCAATATCGGTTCCCAAGTGGCGCTTCAGTCGCTGAACCGGACTTCTGATCAGCTTTCTGTCGTCCAGAAGCGCATTTCCACCGGCTTTCGCGTTGCTGACGCGAAGGATGATGGTGGCGCCTTCGCGGTCGCGCAATCCGTCCGCGCTGATGTCAGTGGCCTAACGGCAGCAAATGAGCAGCTTGGCGGCACCAAGGGCGTGCTGGAAACCACCTTCGCGGCCCTCAGCAAGGTTTCCGAAAGCATGGTTAAGGTTCGCGAAACCTTGACGCGCCTCGCCGACGGCACGATCAATGATAGCCAGCGCGCGCAATATGAAGCGCAATACACTGCGCTGCGAACGCAGATCGGGAACTTCATTTCCGATGCAACCTACAATGGGCGCACCCTGCTTACCACAGATACGGCCGCTGGCGGGGGCGATATCACTGCCGTTCGCAACGAAGCCGGTGGCACCTTCACGGTTGCTGCGATTGATGGCGCGGGGACCCTTCAGGTCGCTACGGCGCCAGCAGATGCGGCCGCGGCGCAGACCGCATTGGCCGCTGGTGGGGATTTCGAAACGGTCGAATCCGCCGTCGCTGACGCACTGAACCAGTTCGGTTCTGACAGTAACTACATTGACAGTCAGATCCGCTACAACAAGGACAAGGTGGACGCCATGGAAGGCGGCCTTGGTGCCTTGGTTGACGCTGACCTTGCCAAGGAAAGCGCCAAACTACAGTCGCTGCAGATCAGGCAGCAGCTTGGTACCCAGGCGATGTCCATTGCCAATCAGTCTCCGCAGACCCTGCTGAGCCTGTTCCGCTAATTACTTCGGCGGCCTCGCCCCTGGCGGGGCCGCTTTTTTTTCTTCGGGAGACAAAAATGTCCACCCTTGTTCTTGAATTACGCCAAGGCGACATGATGATCGTCAATGGCGCACCCATCCGCTTCCGCAATCGCGCCCGCATCGAACTCACCGCGCGCGCACGCTTCCTCTTCGGCAAGCAGTTGATGACGCCAGACATGGCCAATTCACCGGCCAGGCGCATCTACTTCGCCCTACAAACCGCCTATATCGGCGACCATGATGAACGGAAAATCGGCCTTGATCTGGCCCGAGGCCTCATCAGGGATTTCGAGGAAGCAACCACCTCCGGCATGGTGCGCGAGTTGCTCGATCGTGCGCTGAAGGCCGCCGAAAGTGATCAATGCTATCAGGCGTTGAAGCTCGCGCGACGGGTAATGCGACACGAGGAAGTGGTGCTGGGCCTGAGCCCGGTTGCTTCCGTTTCCGTGCCGGAGGATGTGGCATGAATATGTTGCATGCCCGCCGCGCGTATCAAATGACGCGCCAGGCGATGGACCCGCGTGAGCAGGAAGCCGATGTGATCCGCCGCGTCACCGGTGGTCTGCGCTCGGCGCTGGAACGGGAAGGCATCGCGCGCGCGCGCGCCATTGCCGATAATCGGCGACTATGGATTGCCCTGGATGCGTCGCTTCGTCACCCAGCCAATCAATTACCGCAAGCGACGAAGGTAACCATGATCCAAGTGGGGCGCACCGTGATGCGGGAGATGGAGAATGCCGAACCTGATCTTGCGTTTCTTATCGAGATCAATGAGCAATTGACGTCCGGGCTGCGATAAGGTCGCAGGCAGCGCTGCTTCGCGTATTTGCCGTGGCATGGTATCGGCTGAGTCGTGAATGCCGATGCCATCATCCTTGGAATCGAGAGTAGCTGCGATGAAACCGCCGCTGCCGTTTTGCGCGCGGATGGCACCATTCTGGCCGAGGCCGTCTTCAGCCAATTGAAGGAACATGCGGCCTTTGGCGGTGTGGTGCCAGAAATTGCCGCGCGGGCGCATTTGCAGCATTTGCCCGGGCTTGTGTCGGGCGTCATGGCCAAGGCCGGCATCGGTTACACTGACCTTGACGCGGTGGCAGCAACCACGGGCCCTGGGCTGATCGGCGGGTTGATTGTGGGCGCTTCCTTCGCCAAGGGGGTGGCACTTGCCCATAACCTGCCCTTCATCGCCATCAATCACCTGGAAGCCCATGCGCTGACGGTGCGCCTGCCTGGTCTGATGCCGGGTGGGGCGCCGGCGTTTCCCTATTTGCTGCTGTTGCTCTCTGGCGGGCATTGCCAATGCGTGCTGGTGGAAGGGCTTGGCCACTACCGGCGCCTTGGCAGCACGCTGGATGATGCGGTGGGTGAGGCTTTCGACAAGGCAGCCAAGCTGCTTGGTCTGCCTTGGCCGGGCGGGCCACATCTGGAAAGGCTCGCCACTGGTGGGGATTCGCGTGCGGTGAACCTGCCGCGCCCGCTTATGGGGCGGGCGGGGTGTGATTTCTCCTTCTCCGGCCTCAAGACCGCGGTGGCGCGTGCGGTGGCGGCGGGGCACGCTCGGCCTGAAGATATTGCAGCAAGCTTCCAGGCCGCCGTTGCGGCGGTGCTGGCGGATCGTGCCGCCCATGCGCTTGATATGGCGCCAGGGGTGACGGCGCTGGTGGTGGCCGGTGGGGTTGCGGCGAATGGCGCGGTGCGGCGCGCGCTCGATTCAGTGGCGGCTTCACGCAGCCTTCCCATGCTGGCGCCGCCGCTGCGTCTTTGCACCGATAATGCCGTGATGGTGGCCTGGGCGGGGCTTGAACGACTCCGTTGCGGCGCGCTGGGCCCGCGTTCGCATAACCCGCGCCCGCGTTGGCCGCTGACCGAGCTTGCCCCGCTGGCCTGCTGAGCCGGGCGTTACCGCTTCAACACGCCCCGTCCAGCATAGCGCGCCGCCGGGCCAAGCCCTTGTTCAATCCGGATCAACTGATTGTATTTCGCCAGGCGGTCAGACCGCGACAGGGACCCGGTCTTGATCTGCCCGCAATTGGTGGCAACGGCCAAATCCGCGATGGTCGCATCCTCGCTCTCGCCGGAACGGTGGCTCATGACCGCGCGATAGCCGGCGCGATGGGCCATCTCCACCGCCTCCAACGTTTCGGTCAGCGTGCCGATCTGGTTCACTTTCACAAGGATGGCATTCGCCGTTGCCGTTTCGATGCCCTGGCGCAGGCGTTCCGGGTTGGTCACGAAAAGATCATCGCCGACAAGCTGCACCTTGGCACCGATGCGGTCCGTCAGTAGCTTCCAGCCGGCCCAATCATCTTCCGAGCAGCCATCTTCGATCGAAACAATCGGCCATTTGGCCGTCAGCGCCGCCAAATATTCCACCATGCCGGCGGGATCCAGCTTCTTGCCCTCACCTTCCAGGGCATAGACGCCGTCATGGAAAAACTCGGTCGCAGCGCAATCAAGCGCGAAGACCACGTCTTCCCCAGGGCGATGCCCCGCCGCTTCGCAGGCCTTGGTGATGAAGGCCAAAGCCTCATCCGCGCTTTTCAGATTGGGGGCGAAGCCGCCCTCATCACCGACATTGGTGGAATGCCCGGCATCATGCAGCGCCTTTTTCAGCGCCATGAAGACTTCCGAGCCGATCCGCACCGCATCCGCGATGGTGCCGGCAGCGACCGGCATAATCATGAATTCCTGAATATCAATCGGGTTATCGGCATGCTTGCCGCCATTGACGATATTCATCATGGGCACCGGCAATGTGCGCGCGAAAACGCCACCAACATGGCGATAGAGCGGGATGTTCAAATCCGCCGCCGCCGCCTTGGCAACCGCGAGTGAGACCGCGAGCATCGCATTGGCCCCCAGCCGCGCCTTATTGGGCGTGCCGTCCAATTCGATCATCGTCTCGTCAATTTTGATCTGATCGAGGGGATCGAAGCCCGAAATCGCGTCGAAGATTTCGCACTCAACGCTCGCCACCGCCTTCAGCACGCCCTTGCCGCCATAGCGCGCCTTGTCGCCATCGCGGAGTTCCACCGCCTCATGCGCGCCCGTGGAAGCGCCAGAAGGCACAATGGCATGGCCGCGGGCGCCGGTATCCAGCACCACTTCGGCCTCCACGGTTGGGTTGCCGCGGGAATCCAGCACTTCGCGGGCGATGATATCGGCAATGGCGGCCATGGCAGGTTATCCAGTTGCAGGGGTTTCGGGCGGTTGGCTACACCGGCCTGCCCGGGGCGCC
>Ga0315899_10007752_pt1 | contig 11536 bp, 7 predicted proteins | sample LakEriMetagenome_2_FD_203518 | JGI IMG/M metagenome (GOLD analysis project Ga0315899, IMG submission 203518) | Freshwater fungal communities from buoy surface, Lake Erie, Ohio, United States - Buoy 4 MA112 | ecosystem: Environmental > Aquatic > Freshwater > Lake | place: USA: Lake Erie, Ohio... | reverse complement strand
GCGGATCGTGTTCAGACGATGGGTGATAAAGAACACAGTGCAGTCTTCCAGGCTTTCGCGGAGGTTGTCACAGACGTGTCGTTCAGTTTCGTAGTCCAGCGCACTGGTGGCTTCGTCCATCACCAGGAGACGGGGTTTGCCAAGAAGAGTTCTGGCAATGGCAACACGCTGCCGCTGACCTCCGGACAGGGCGGATCCCCTTTCGCCTACATCCGAACTGTAGCCCTTGGCAAGATCCATGATGAAATCATGTGCCGCTGCGATGCGCGCGGCGGCCACGATATCGCTGCTGTTGGCATCCGGATCCGTGAGGGCGATGTTCTCACTAACCGTTCCGGAAAAGAGAAGAGGATCCTGAGGTACGATACCAATCTGGCGTCGCAGGGAATAAAGCTCAATCTTGGTTATATCAAATCCATCGATTTTGATCTTCCCACTTTCAGGGTGATACAATCTCGGCAGAAGCTTCATCAAAGTACTCTTGCCACTTCCGCTCTGGCCCACGATTCCCACGAAGGTTCCACGAGGGATGTGCAGGTTGATATTCTTTAGGATGAGATTACCTCCCTGGTAGAAGCGGAAAGAGACATCTTGGAAGTCCACTCCGCCACTGATCGGAGGAAGAGGAATGTTGGCTTTATCTTTCTCATCCGATTCCTCGGGAGTATCAATAACGTCGGCGAGCCGCTCGAAGCTGACCTTCAGTTCCTGGATACTTTGCCAAATACTGCTGAGCCTGAGCAGCGGCTGAGTGACGTAACCACTGATGATCCGGAACGCAATCAACTGGCCGAGTGTGAGATCACCCTTCAGGACAAGAGAAGCACCTACCCACAGAACCAGAAGCTGGGAGAGCTTCTGGAGCATGGTGCTGGTTTCATTCAGAGTTGTGCCGGTAAGCGTTTTCTCAAACGTACGTGAAATGTATTTATTATAGAGATCTTGCCACTTCCAGCGGCTGACCATTTCAACATTCTGAGCCTTCACGGTCTGGATGCCGCTGAGAACCTCAACCAGATGGCTTTGGGTGCGAGCGTTCTCCTGAGCAACATCCCTGGTCTGACGCCTGAACAGGGGGGCACCAACAACAGTGAGGGCAATCTGGATGGGCAACACCATCAAGGCGATGATCGTCAGCAACCAGCTATAGAAAACCATTACAACAATATAAATAACCGAAAACGCGGCATCAAGAATTGTGGTGAGGCCCTGGCCAGTTAAGAAGTTGCGGATCTTTTCAAGTTCAGCGATGCGACTGCTGAGCTCTCCCACCGGCCTGCGGTCGAAATAGCCCAATGGCAGACGAAGAAGATGATCGATCACTTCGGCACCGAGCCGAGTATCGATGCGGTTGGTGGTCTCAGTAAACAAGAATGTACGCAGACCACCAAGAATAGCCTCAAGGAGGGTTACAACAACAAGCCCAAATCCCAAGATCTGAAGGGTATCCATACTTCTCTGCGTGATCACCTTGTCGATGATCACCTGAATCAGAAGCGGATTGGCCAGGCCAAACAGCTGAACAACGAAAGAGGCGATGAGAACCTGTATCAGGACCCCACGGTATCGCTTCAGTGCTGGCCAGAACCAACTGATCCCGAATTTATTCTCGGGAGTTGTATTGGTACGCTCAATGATGAGCTGAGGGATGCCGTCCGGGAAAGCGTCAGCCAATTGTTTTGGCGAGATCTTTACCCAGCCATCCCTGGGAGAAGCGAGAAGAATGCCATCAGAGTTACTACTCTTCAGGAGAGCAAAGCCTGTTTTCCAGGGAATCAGGGAAGGCGCCTGTAGACGCGTTCCCATGGCGGCAGGCACTACAACGCTAGTAACATGCAATCCCAGCATTGCCGCCAGGTTTCCATAAACCTGGATGTTAAAAGTCTGCCCACGGTTATGGACATCGCGCAACACTTTCTCCAGGCCATCCCTTCGGAAGGGCATCTCAAGCTCGGCCGTGAGCATCTGGAAACTGGCCAGAGCTTCATGAACTGACCCTTCTGCACGCACCAAACGGAATTTCTGTTTCGGCGCATAATGTCCCAACTCGAGACCGCTGGCTGACGGGATCCACGAATCGGCCATCCCCGATGAGGCCGTTTCCGGGCCAGCCTCGATGGACTGGGAGTCGGGTTCAGCCATGCGGCGAATCTGGCTCTCGGCATGCAAGGACTCGTGGAGGCTTGCAGGGATACCGATCAGCCGAGCCGGGAATGGGGGCCGGCTTGGAGGAAGAGATTCACCGATCGGGCTGCCGACAGGTAGCGCCGGCAGGTTATTGCTCGCGGATAGCCAGACAACTTGATCGGATTCTGGAGGACGTGTTCCAGTGGCAGAGGTGAAGAGCTTCCCCTGCTGAAGAACCTGGCTGAAGGCCTCCTGGTAGGAGCTCACGCTTCTGGCCGACCGGTTGATCAGCTCGCTCAGGAGAGCACTGACTTCCGCAGGGAAAAGGGTTGCATCGCACCACTGACGGAAGCCCGGCTGCTCCTGGTAGAGCCGCAACAACTCGGAGTCAGGAATGGCCAGCGCCACCAGTGGCGTGGATGCTGTGATCGATTCGCAACCGCCAACCCTGAGCAGGGATGCCAGGCCGATGATGCCACCAGGACCGAGCTTGCCCAGGGTGATCAACCTGCCTTGATCCAGGCCGAGGAGACGAGCCTGGCCCTCGAGAATGATCAACACCCGGCTGGGAATCAGGTTGCCATCGCTGACCATCTGCCCCACGCGGAAGGACAGGCTCTGGGATGCGGAAAGGAGTGCTTCGAGGACAGCAGGATCGAGAGCGCTGAAGGGGGGCAGCTGCTGGAGATCAATCGTGGAAGGTACGGCCATGACTACCCAGCCTGCGTGGTTTCGAGCGTTCTGGTGAGGTTGCTGATCCTACGCTCAGCCTCCTCCTTTGCCCAGCGATGGAACAATTCCTGGATCATCTGCTGCTGGGTCAGCTCATCAAGGCTTGCTGGCCTGTAAGACTCCAGGCGAACCACGAGAAACCAGTTTTCGATCTGGATAGGTTCACGCATCTCTCCCTGCCGGCTTGTACGCAAGCGCTCCTGAAGAATGGGATGGGCCTGCTGCAGCGGTACGGGCCCAACAATTCCACGGGTGGTGCGCTCAGGACCTTCAGCAAACTCAGCAGCAAGATCTGCGAAATTGGATTCACCACCCGCAATGCGCAGATAGAGCTCCAGAGCAAGCTCATTGCTTGCCACACGCAGAAGGCTATAAACGACGCGATCAAGTTCGCTTTTCCGTGACAGGAAATGCGCTTCTGCTTTATGTGCAAACCGCTCTGAACTGAAGCGCTGCAGCCGAAGGGGAAGCTGCGCCTGCCAGATAACCTCGCGTGGCACGAGATTCCGCTCCAGCAAAGCCGCTTCCAGCTCCTCCTCCTGCTTCAGCTGCAAGCTGGATGCCAATGAGTGCAGCACACCTGCCTCATCTTCAGGCGTGAGCGAAACGCTTTCGGCGGCTTCTGTCCTGACCTGACGCAGAGCCAGCTCCATCAGGAGGTCGTGGCGCTGGAGAAGATTCAAAGCTGCGCTGCCCAGCTCTGCCAAGGGATCTGGCGGTGTTGGTGATGTTGACAAACGCTGGTGCGGCCGATCGTCCATTTTACTGCACAGCCCAACCCAGGAACCCACCCCGCGGAAGGGGAGCAACGGGCCGACTGAATTAAGGAGCTTAGCCCATGGCGGCCATGCATCCCTCGCCCCGGAAACAGGCCCGTTGCTGGAGTACAACCTGCCTCTTGCCACGGAATCTCCCTCTCGCAGTGGCCTGGCCCCTGCACCGGGTTGGCCCCGGCGGCCAGCCGCTCACCCCGGCTTCGGAAGCGCCGCGTACAGCGCCTTGAACCGGGCCTGCTGCTCGCGGTGATCCACGATCGGCTCGGGATAGTCGCCCCGCTCCAGGGGGGCGATGCGGCCGCTGATCAGGTCGGCGGTGCCGACGCGGGCCAGCTCCGGCAGCCAGCGGCGGATGTAGGTGGCCTCGGGGTCGAACTTCGCCGCCTGGGTGGCGGGGTTGAAGATCCGCAGCGGCCGGGGGTCCATGCCGCTGCTGGCGCTCCACTGCCAGCCGCCGTTGTTGGCGGCGAGGTCGCCATCCACCAGCCGCTCCATGAACACCTGCTCGCCCAGGCGCCAGTCGCAGATCAAATCCTTCACCAGGAAGGAGGCCACGATCATGCGGCAGCGGTTGTGCATCCAGCCGCTCGCGTTCAGCTGGCGCATCGCCGCATCCACGATCGGGAAGCCGGTGCGCCCCTCGCGCCAGGCCGCCAGACGCTCGGGATCGTTCTCCCAGGGGAAGTGCTTCCACTGCGGCCGGTAGGGGCCATCGGCCAGCTCGGGGAAATGGAACAGGGCCTGCTGGTAGAACTCCCGCCAGGCCAGCTCCTGCTCCCACACCTCGATCGAGGCGAGCGCATCGGCGCTGCCGGCCAGCTCCCGGGCGGAGCGGGCCGCCGCCCAGGCCTGGCGGGGCGAGAGGGTGCCGAAGCGCAGGGCGGCTCCCAGGGCGGAGGTGCCCTCCTGGCCCGGCAGGTTGCGCTCGCTGTCGTAGCGCAGCAGCGGGCCGCCGCCGGTGCCGCCATCGGCGAAGGCCTCCAGTTGCTGCAGCGCCGCCGCTTCGCCCGGTCGGCAGGGGCAGCGCTCGGCGCCATCGAAGACGGGGCCCAGGCTGGCGGGCTCCGGCACCTCCGTGAGCAGCGGCAGGGTCTGCCAGAGATGGCGGCGCTCCGCCGGGAAGGCGGCGGGATCGAGATCCAGCAGCCCCCGGGGCGCGGGCGCCGAATCGAGGCCGCCGGTCGTGGCCGGGCCCAGGGCCTGCCTGCGCAGCACCTGGCCGCGCCAGTTGCGCAGGAACGGGCCATACACCCGGTAGGGGTCGCCGCTGCCGGTGCGCAGGGCCTCCGGCGCCACCAGCAGCTGGTCCCAGTCGGCGAGCACCCGCCGCCCTTCGGCCTGGAGCGCGGCGGCCACCCGCCGGTCGCGGGCCCGGCCCATGGGTTCGACCCCACGGTTCCAGGCCACCACCTCCGCCCCGATCGCCGCGGCCAGCCGCGGCAGCTCCACCGCCGGATCCCCCCGCAACAGCACCAGGCGGCTGCCGGCCTTGCGCCAACGCTGCTGCAGTTCACGCAGGCTCTCCACCAGGAACCACAGGCGCGCCGGGGCCTGGGTGGGGGCCTCCAGGACCGCCGGATCGAACACATAGACTCCTGTGACCGCCGGGGTGGCGGCGGCGGCCGCCTCCAGGCCGAGGTTGTCGGCCAGACGCAGATCCCGCCGGTGCCAGAACAGCCAGCGCGCCGGTGCCATCAAAGGCCGAGCACCTGGCGGGCGCGGAACCAGGCGGTGACGCTCTTGCCGTCGAGGGCCTCGTTGCCGCTGGCCAGGACCGCATCGAGCTCGCCGGGCTCCATCAGCAGCACCTCCATGTCCTCGTCGTCGTCACCGGGGGGGCTCTCCGCCAGCAGGGTGAGCTCCCGGGCCAGGAACAGGTGGATCACCTCGTCGGAATAGCCGGGGCAGGGCAGCATCGCCCCCAGTTCATCCCAGCGCTCCGCGCGGTAGCCGGCCTCCTCCTGCAGCTCCCGCCGCATGGTGCTCAGGGGTGTCTCGCCCGGATCGAGGGTGCCGGCGGGGAACTCCAGCAGACGGGTGGCCACGGCGAAGCGGTACTGGCGCAGCACCACCACCCGGCCGTCGTCGAGCACGGGCACCGCCAGGGAGGCACCGGGGTGCTTGATCACACCGAAGGTGCCCTCCACCCCCATCGGCAGCGCCAGGCGGTTCACCTCGAAGCGCAGCTTGCGGGCATCGAGGCTGGCCGTGGTCTCCAGCAGGCGCGAGGGCTCAGGGGGAGGCAGGGGCGCCATCGGCGGGGGCGGCGAACGGCGGCCAGCATGGCCTATTCCAGCCAGCCGGGGCGGGGCGGCAGGCGTTGGGGAGGAGGTTCCGCCGCCTCCAGCTGCGTCAGCAGCTGGACCACCGTGGCCGGCGGGTCGGCCTCGGCGCCGGGAGGGGACAGGGACGGATCGAGCGCCGCCAGGGGCTCCAGCACGAAGCGGCGCTGGTGCAGGCGCGGATGGGGGAGCTCCAGCGCCGGCTCGTGCAGCCGGCAGGCCCCGCACCAGAGCAGGTCGAGATCCAGCAGCCGCGGTCCCCAGCGCTCGCCCCGCACCCGGCCGAAGGCCCGCTCCAGGGCCAGCAGAGCCTCGAGCAGGGCCCTGGGATCAGGGCTCGGCAGGGGCAGGGGCCCCGCCACCAGCACCGCATTGACATAGGCCGGCTGGTCCGGTGGTCCGCCCACCGGCGCTGTGCGGAACAGGGGCGACCAGCGGCAGCCCCGGGCCAGCGGCGAGCCCCCCCACGCGGCCAGCACCGCCTCCAGCCGGGGACGGACCGCCGTGAGAGTGGCCTCGGGATCGCCAAGGTTCGCCCCCAGGGCGATGGCCAGGGTGGAGCTGGTCATGCCTGGGCGATCAGGCCCAGTTCCGCGTCGCTGGCCTTGTGCCCGTACTTGTCGGCCGGAGGCCAGGGCCGGCTGCTCCAGGGGGGGTGAGGCGCGAAGGAGGAGACGCTGCGTCCCGGCGGCAGTGCGCCGTTGCCGACCCCCAGGGCGTAGTCGTAGTACAGCCGCACGATCTCCTCAGGTTCCACCTGGCCCGTCGCCGGATGGGCCAGGCAGGCTTCGCGCCAGGCCCGCACCCGGCCATAGCGAGGCTCCAGCGGCAGCTGGAACTCCTCGTAGTACTCCAGGAACCAGAACCGCTGGAACAGCGGGGTGAACACCGTCTCGGCCCAGCCGAAGTCCTCGAACAGCCAGGGGCCGGCGGGGGCATGGTCGAGCAGGAATTCGTTGAGTTGTCTGTAGACGGACAGCAGGGCCTCGCGGAAATCGGCGAGGCGATCCGGGTCCTGGTTCATCACCCAGCCGTAGCCGCGCGCGCAGAACTCACCCTCCAGCAGCGTCAGCATCCCCTCCACCGCCCGGCGGTAGGGATCCCGCTGGGCGACGGGGGGTTCGGGGAACCGTTCGTCGAGATAGCGCAGGATCACCAGGCTCTCGCGCAGGAGCCCACCTTCGGGGGTCTCCAGCACGGGCAGGTCCGTCCGCCCGCGCGTCCGCCGCAGCAGCTCCGGTGGGCGGGGCCGGGTGATGTCCACCATCCGGAAGTCCACCGCCTCCCGCTGTCCCTTGAGCTCCAGCAGGATCTCGAGCCGCTGGGAGAAGGGGCAGACCGGGATGTGATGGACGATCGCAGGCTCCAAGACCCTCCTCCACCAGGTGTGGTGAGGATGCCACGACGGGCGGAGCCCGCGGTGGCGCCGCGCCCCGGCAGCGATCGGCGAGACTGCCGGCCAGCCATCGTCCCGGTCCGGGGCGTCCCCTCCCCGCCTCCACTTTTCGCAGCCACTCTTCGCCCCATGGTCGCCTCCGGCACCTCCAGCGCCATCGCCGCCCGCTCCTTCCCCCTGGCGGCCATCACCGGCCACGGCACTCTCAAGCTGGCCCTGCTGCTGGCGGCGGTGGATCCGGGGCTCGGCGGGGTGGTCATCGCCGGCGGTCGGGGCACCGGTAAATCGGTGCTGGCCCGTGGGTTGCACGCCCTGCTGCCGCCGATCGATGTGCTCGATGTCGGCCCCCAGACCATCGGCCGCAACCTCGATCCGGCCCGGCCGGAGGAATGGGACGAGGGGGCCCGCCGCCGCATCCTGACCCTCGGCGGCGACCCTGACGCTACCGGCCCCCAGAGCCTGCTGCCCGCGAAGGTGGTACTGGCCCCGTTCGTACAGGTGCCCCTCGGCGTCACCGAGGACCGCCTGATCGGCTCGGTGGACGTGGCCGCCTCCCTGGCAGCAGGGTCTCCGGTGTTCCAGCCCGGACTGCTGGCGGAGGCCCACCGGGGGGTGCTCTACGTGGACGAGCTCAATCTGCTCGACGACGGCATCACCAACCTGCTGCTGGCGGCGGTGGGCAGCGGCGAGAACCGCATCGAGCGGGAGGGGCTGAGCCTCTCCCACCCCTGCCGCTGCCTGCTGATCGCCACCTACAACCCCGAGGAGGGGGCGGTGCGCGACCACCTGCTGGATCGCTTCGCCATCGCCCTGTCCGCCAACCAGCTGCTGGACACCGAGCAGCGGGTGGCGATCACCCGCAGCGCCCTGGAGCACGGCGAATCGGTGGAGGCCTTCCGCGCCCGCCACCAGGAGGAGACCGACGCCCTCGCCACCCAGCTGCTGCTGGCCCGCCAGTGGCTGCCGGATGTGCAGATCAGTCGCGAACAGATCGCCTACCTGGTGAACGAGGCCATCCGCGGTGGGGTGGAGGGGCACCGCAGCGAGATCTACGCCGTGCGGGTGGCTCGCGCCCACGCCGCCCTCAGCGGCCGCGACCGGGTGGAGGCCGAAGACCTCCAGGTGGCGGTGCGGCTGGTGATCGCCCCCCGGGCCCTGCAGCTGCCGCCGCCGGATCCGGATCAGCCGATGGAGCCGCCGCCACCGCCGCCCCAGGGCGAGCAGCCCCCCGAGGAACCGGAGCCGCCTGAGAACGAGCCGGAGCCCGACGAGCCGGACAGCGACGACGACGAGACGGAGGACGACACCCCGGAGGATCAGGCCCCGCCCTCGATCCCCGAGGAGTTCCTGCTGGATCCGGAGGCCACCGCGATCGATCCCGACCTGCTGCTGTTCTCGGCCGCCAAGGCCAAGAGCGGCGGCAGTGGCAGCCGTGCCGTGGTGTTCAGCGACAGCCGCGGCCGCTATGTGAAGCCCATGCTGCCCCGGGGGCCGGTGAAGCGGATCGCCGTGGATGCCACCCTGCGGGCCGCTGCCCCGTATCAGAAGGCCCGCCGCGAGCGGGAGCCGCACCGCAAGGTGATCGTGGAGGACGGCGACCTGCGGGCCAAGCAGCTGCAGCGCAAGGCCGGCGCCCTGGTGATCTTCCTGGTGGATGCCAGCGGCTCCATGGCACTGAACCGGATGCAGAGCGCTAAGGGCGCCGTGATCCGGCTGCTCACCGAGGCCTACGAGAACCGCGATGAGGTGGCCCTGATCCCCTTCCGCGGCGAGCAGGCGGAGGTGCTGCTGCCCCCCACCCGCTCGATCACCGCCGCCCGCCGGCGGCTGGAGGCGATGCCCTGCGGCGGCGGCTCCCCCCTGGCCCACGGCCTCACCCAGGCGGCCCGGGTGGCCGCCAATGCCCTGGCCACGGGCGATCTGGGCCAGGTGGTGGTGGTGGCGATCACCGACGGCCGCGGCAACGTGCCCCTCTCGCGCTCCCTCGGCCAGCCGCCGATCGAGGGCGAGGAACCGGTGGATCTCAAGGAGGAGGTGAAGCAGGTGGCCAGCCGCTACCGCGCCATGGGCATCAAGCTGCTGGTGATCGACACCGAGCGCAAGTTCATCGGCAGCGGCATGGGCAGGGAACTGGCCGAAGCTGCCGGCGGCCGTTACGTGCAGCTGCCCAAGGCCAGCGATCAGGCCATTGCTGCGATTGCCCTGGAGGCGATCGCCAGGGTGTGAATCACCGCCCGGTTCAACGCCGGCTGGAGGGGGGCAGCTGGGGACCACGCAGCTGCTCGTTGCGATCGGCGGCCGAGAGGCTGCGGCCACGGCGGGGCGGCGGCGGGGGCGGCAGCCGATCGACGGCACGGTTGCCATTGGCACGGCTGCCTTCGGCACGGGTTCCAGCGCCCTGCGTGCCCTGGGCACGCGTCTGCCGCTGGCGGGCGGAGTCGGTGGCGGCGGGATAGAGCTCCTCGAAGAACTTGCCCAGACCCACCGAGACACTGCGGATGCCATCGAGGAAGCGGGGATCGCCGCTGAGCTTCTGCACGTCGCCGCCCACCGACTCCCAGCGGGCGGTGAGCTGGCGGGCATTGGCGAGGGTGGCCTTCAGATCCGCCAGGGTGCGGGGGTTGTTGAGAGCGGCCGTCAGGCGGGTCACATCCTTGGTGGCGCGGGCGGCATCGGCGCTGGCGCTGTTGAGGTTGGTGAGGATCGGATCCACCTTGGTGGCCGATCTCTTCAGCTGGCTCACCAGGATCTGGGCGTCGCGCAGGAACACCTGACCCTCGCGGGTGAGCTTCTGGGTTTCCTTGGCGGTGGCGTCGAAGCTTTCGGTGGCCGTCACCATCTTGGCCATCAGGCCCTCGCGGTCGGCCTGGTCGAGGAGCTTCTGCACCGTGGCGGTGACCGTTTCGATGGTGGGTGCCGCCACGCCGCGGACACCATCGCCGTTGCAGACCATGCGCTGGCGCTCGCAGTTGCCCTGGCGCGGCCCCGGCAGGCCCGGCGGCAGGGGCTGGCCGCCGCTCAGGAGCGAGACCACCGCATCGCCGCCGAGCAGGGAGCCGGCGGCCACCCGGGCCACCACGGGCCGGGCCAGCCGAAGCTGGGGATCGGTGATCTCCAACTCGGCCACCACCGCCTGATCGGTCACCTTGAGCTTGCGGACCGACCCCACCACGACACCGCGGTAGGTGACCTGGGAGCGCTCGGCCAGTCCGGCGGCATCCACAAAGCTGGCGCGGATGGTCCAGTTGCGGCTGGAGATGCTGATGCCCTTGAGCCAGAGCCAGATGCCGGCGGCACCTGCCACCGCCGCCAACAGGGAAAAGCCAACCAGGGCCTCACGGACACTGCGACGCATGGGCTCAGAGCTCCGCCGGCTGCATCGGTCCCCGCAGACTACCGGTGCGGAACTGCACCACGTAAGGATTGGGCGTCTCGTGGAATGCCGCCACGCTGCCCATCCAGCGGAAGCGGCCGTCGTAGAGCAGGGCCACCCGCTCGGCGCAGCGCTCGATCGTGCTGATCACATGGCTCACCACCAGGGTGGAGGCATGGGCGATGCGGGTGGTGCGCACGATCAGATCCTCGATGCGGGTGCAGGCCACCGGATCGAGGCCTGCGGTGGGCTCATCGAACAGCAGCAGCGGCACGCGCTGGCCGTCGCGGGAGGGATCGTCGATCAGGGCGCGGGCGAAGCTCACCCGCTTCTGCATGCCGCCGCTCAGCTCACCGGGCATCCGCTCCTCGATCCCCGCCAGCCCCACGGCCTGCAGGGCGGCGTGCACACGCTCGCGGATCTGGGTGTCGCTGAGGCGGCTGAAGCGGTAGAGGAGAAAACCCACGTTCTCCCGCACGGTGAGCGAGGCCAGCAGGGCCGGGTTCTGGAACACCAGGCGCACGTCGGGGGGATGGCGCTGGTCGAGGCGCAGATACTCCTGCGGCTCGCCATGGATCAGCAGGCTGCCGGCGCTGGGCAGCACCAGGCCCGCCAGCAGGCGCAGGATCGTGGACTTGCCCGCCCCCGAGGGACCCACCACCACCAGCCGCTCGCCGGGGTTGAGCACCAGGTCGACGCCATCGAGCACGGGCCGTTCTCCCCAGCGCATGGTGAGGCCGCGCATCTCCGCGACGGCGGCGGTGCTGGGGGAGAGAGCCGAAGGGGCGAGGCTCAGGACCACGGGGTCGGGCGGAGGGGGCGCAACGGGGAGAGACGCCCTGGACACCGC
>Ga0315899_10007751_pt1 | contig 11538 bp, 9 predicted proteins | sample LakEriMetagenome_2_FD_203518 | JGI IMG/M metagenome (GOLD analysis project Ga0315899, IMG submission 203518) | Freshwater fungal communities from buoy surface, Lake Erie, Ohio, United States - Buoy 4 MA112 | ecosystem: Environmental > Aquatic > Freshwater > Lake | place: USA: Lake Erie, Ohio... | reverse complement strand
TCAAGCCGCCGGGCGCGCTCGGCCGGCTGGAGGAGCTCGTCCAATGGATGGCCGCCTGGCAGGGCAAGTCGAAACCCTCCATGAACCGGCCGCTGGTGGCGATCTTCGCCGCCAACCACGGCGTGCATGCGCAGGGCGTGAGCGCCTGGCCGCAAGCGGTCACGCGCCAGATGATGGAGACGTTCTCGGCGGGCGGGGCGGCCATCAACCAGATCTGCGGCGCCTATGAGCTGGGGCTCAAAGTCTTCGACCTCGCGCTCGATCTGCCCACCGCCGACATCACTCAGGCGCCCGCGCTCGACGAGAAGGCCGCCGCCGCCACTTTCGCCTTCGGCATGGAATCCATCGCCGGCGGGATCGACCTTCTGTGCGTCGGCGAAATGGGCCTCGCCAACACGACGGTCGCCGCCGCGATTTATCACGCGCTTTATGGCGGCGAGCCCGCCCATTGGGTGGGGCGCGGCGCCGGCGTCGACGACGCGGGCCTCGCGCGCAAGATCGACGCGGTGGCGCGCGCGGTCGCTCTGCACCGACCCCATTGCGACGATCCTCTGGAGCTGATGCGCCGGCTTGGCGGGCGCGAGATCTGGGCCATCGCGGGCGCCATCGTCGCCGCGCGCGTCGAGCGCATTCCCGTCATTCTCGACGGCTATGTGGCGACCGCCGCCGCCGCCGTTCTGCACGCCATCGACCCCACGTCCATCGACCATTGCCTCGCCGGTCATCTGTCGGCGGAGGGCGCGCATGCGGACGTGCTCGCGCGGCTCGGCCTGCGACCGCTGCTCGATTTCGGCATGAAGCTGGGCGAGGGCTCCGGCGCGGCGCTGGCGGCGGGCGTGCTGCGCGCCGCGCTCGCCTGCCACAATGACATGGCGACCTTCGAGCAGGCGAAAGTCGGGCAGGGCTGATTGATGAGCGAGGACGCGCCGCAAGTGATCGCGCTCGACCTGAGCGGGCTCAAATGCCCGCTGCCGGTTTTGCGCGCGCGCAAGGCGCTGCGGCGCATGGCGCCGGGCGAGCGTCTTGACGTCACCTGCACGGACCCCATGTCCGCCATCGACATTCCCAATATGGTGCGGGAAAGCGGCGACCGCCTCATCGAGGCGCGCACGCAGACCGCGCCCTTGTTCTTTCGCATCGAAAAGGCGGCGACATGAGCGGCGGCGACTGGCCTGTGGAATTGCGGCTTGCGAAGGATCGGCGCCTGCTGACCATCGCGTTTGAGGACGGCGCGCGCTTCGAATTGTCCGCCGAAATGTTGCGCGTCATGAGTCCGTCGGCGGAAGTGCAGGGCCACACCGAGGCCGAGCGCAAGACCGTCGGCGGCAAGCGCAACGTGGAAATCATCCGCGTCGAGCCTGTGGGCAATTACGCGGTGCGCCTTGTCTTCGACGACATGCACGACAGCGGGATTTTTTCGTGGGCGCTGTTGCGCGATCTCGGCGTAAACGGCGCGCAGCGCTTCGCCGCCTATCTCGCCGATCTCGCCGCCAAGGGCCTCGACCGCGACAAGCCCGGCGCGAAATAGACGGCCTTCAGAGTTTCGGCGGGCGCCAGTTCATGATGTCGTCGGCCTTGAGCCAGCCGGGCGACTTCTCCGGAAACACGCGCTTGGCGCGATTGGCCTGCGTGCGCGCCTCCACATAGCGGCCCTGCACGAACATGCCCTGAGCCGCGGCGAGCAGGGCGTTGGCCTGATCGCCCTTGCGCTCATAGGCCATGGCGAGAAACTGGAAGGCGTCCGGATTCTCCGGCTCCTGCTGGGTCACGCGCGACAGCACGCTGATCGCCTCCTTTGCGTAGGCGGGATTGTTGGTCGCCACATAGGCGTGGCCCAGAAGCACGCGCACGGGGGCTGCGCCGGGCGCGAGCGCGGCGGCGCGGCGCAGCGGCTCGATGGCCTGTCCCGCGCGGCCGGCTTCGAGCAGGACCTGTCCCTTCAGTTCGTGAAACCACGGATTGCCGGGCGCGGAGGCGATCAGCGCGTCGATCTGCGTGAGCGCCTCGTCGAGCCGGCCGAAGCGATAGGCGGAGATCGCGCGCGCATAATGGGCCGGGCGCGACATGTCGCGCAGCGGATAGCGCCGGCCGATCTCAGCGGCGTTGCCGGTGAAGCCGACGAGCTTCGCGCGCGCCATGTCGTGGCGGGCCTGAAGCGCGGCTGAATCCGTCGCGTTGTAGGCCGGGCTCTTGCGGGCCAGTTCAATCAGCGCGGAGATGCGGTCCGAGGGCAGGGGGTGGGAGAGCAGATAAGGATCCATGGACGAGGTCTTGAACAGAGACTCGTTCTGGAATCGTTCGAGCGTCGCGATCAGTCCCTTGGCGGACTGGCCGGTGGCGGTGAGATATTTGACCGCCGCCACGTCCGCCGCCTGTTCCTCGCCGCGCTGGTAGGAGAGCAGAGAGCGGCGGATCATCTCCTGCGGGCCGAGCATGGCGCCCATCATGCCCGCGCCGTCCGCGCCCACATTGCGGCTGCGCGCCGCGCCGACCATGGCGCCGGCGCTCATCAGCATGCCGGCGACGGCGAAGATCTGCGCATTGGCGAGCTGCAGGCGCAGGCGCGCGAGATGGCCGCCGGCGATATGCCCCGTCTCATGCGCCAGCACGCCGATGATCTCATTGGGCGTCTTGGCCTCCATGATCGCGCCGACGTTGACGAAGATCTTCTGCCCATTGGCGACGAAGGCGTTGAAGGAGCGGTCGCCCACCAGAATGATCTTCGCCGCCTCCGACTTCACGCCCGCGGCGCGGAAGATCGGCGTCGCGTAATCGCGCAGCAATTGCTCCACCTCGCCGTCGCGCACGATGTTGAGGCGGGGCCCGCTCTCCTGCGCGCGTGCGGGGCCTGCGGGCAGGGCGAGGGCGGCGGCGAGGGCGTAAGAGAGAGCGCAAGAGAAGGCGCGAGAGAGGGCCCGAGAGAAGGCCTTTGCGAGAAAGCGGCGCGCGGGTTCTTTCGCACCGGCGCGCGGGCTGGTAGGGCTGTGCGACGTCTGGGCGTGCGAGATCATGGCGTGCGAGATCATGGAGACGCTTTACCCGATGTGTCCGGCCAAGCCCATAGAGAGCGACATTATGGCCGCGGCGTGGCCGCTGCGGAAGGACTTTGCGCCATGAGCCCCGCCGCGCCGGGCGCCGGCCTTTCCCCCTCGCTGCGCAGCCGCGTCGCGCCCTTCATCGCCATGGACGTGATGACGGCCGCCCGCCAGCTTGAGGACGCCGGGCGGGGCGTCATCCATATGGAGGTCGGCGAGCCGGCCGCGCCCGCGCCGCGCCCTGCGCGCGAAGCCGCCATGCGGGCGCTTGAGGCCGGGCGCATCGGCTATACCGAGGCGCTGGGCCGGCCGTCGCTGCGCGCGCGCATCGCCCGGCATTATTCCGAGCGCTATGGCGTCGAGGTGTCGCCCGAGCGCGTGGTCGCGACGACCGGCTCGTCGGCGGGCTTCATCCTCGCCTTTCTTGCGCTGTTTGATCCCGGCGCGCGCATCGCCATCGCCGCGCCCGGCTATCCCGCCTATCGCAACATTCTCGAAGCCCTTGGGCTTGAGGCTGTCGCCTTGCCCACGCAAGCCGCCGACCGCCATGTGGTGACCGCAGCGATGATCGCCGCCGCCCATCAGGAAGCGCCGCTCGCCGGCGCGCTTTTGATGAGCCCCGCCAATCCCACCGGCACGATGACGTCGCCGGAAGCGCTCGCCGAGATTTGCGCGACCTGCGACCGGCTTGGCGTCGCCTTCATCTCCGATGAAATTTATCACGGGCTTTCGTATGGCGCGCCGGAGGCCACCGCGCTTTCGTTTTCGCAAAACGCGATCGTGGTGAACTCCTTCTCCAAATATTATTGCATGACCGGCTGGCGCATCGGCTGGCTCGTTCTGCCCGACGCGCTTGTGCGCCCCGTCGAGCGGTTGCAACAGAGTTTCGTCATTTCCGTGCCAACGCTTGGTCAGATCGCAGCGGAGGCGGCGTTCGACGCGCGCGAGGAGCTTGAGGCGGTGAAGGCGGGCTATGCCCGCAATCGCGAGATCCTGCTCAATGAATTGCCGCGCATCGGCGTGAGCGATTTCCATCCCGTTGACGGCGCTTTTTATGTTTACGCCGATGTGGGCCGCTTCACTAACGACAGCCTCGCCTTCTGCAAGCGCATGCTGGAGGAGGCGGGGGTGGCGGCGACGCCGGGGCTCGATTTCGACCGCGAGCGCGGATCGCGCGCGCTGCGTCTGTCCTTCGCGGGATCGGAGGCGGACGTCTTGGAGGCGGTGCGCCGCCTCGGCGCGTGGTTGAAGTAGAGGCGCGCATTCCGGACCGCGCGCGTCCTCGCGCCAGATTGGACCGCGCGCGTCCTCGCGCGCATTGCAAATTTTAAGAAAGAGGCAAACCCCACCCCGTTCGCTCACGCGCTGAAGGGGAGGGAGGGCGCGTAGTTCTGCAAACATCGAGGGCGTGATGTGCGCGCGGGGACGCGCGCGGTCCCAGAAGGCGCCAAACCGGACGCGCGCGTCTTGACCGCTGCCGGGCGGCCAGGCACCCTGGGCCCATGGCTAACGCTGTGTTCACGACGCGCCTGTCGCCCTCATATGATGACGTTCCGGAAGAACGCTATCATTTTCCCGCGCGCTATCTGGCGACGGCGCGCGCGGCGGTCGGCGACTGGATCATCTATTATGAGCCGCGTCGGGCCGGCGAGGGCGCGCATGTTCGCAAAGGACGGCAAGCTTACTTCGCCATGGCGCGCATCGCGGCGATCACGCCGGACGCGAACGTGAAGGACCATTATTACGCGCTCATTGAAAGTGGCTCCTACATCAATTTCGTCGAGCCGGTTCCTTTCAGATCTGGGGACGATTACTACGAGAGCCGCGCCCAGAGGGACGACGGCGGAACGAGCAAGGGATGGTTCGGCTGGTCGGTGCGTCCGCTCCCGGCGGAGGAGTTCCAGCGCATCGCGCAAGCAGGAATGACGCTTTCTTTGCGCCCCTACGAGAAGCCTGCGCCGGAATTATTCTTCGGCGTCGCTGAAGAAGGCGTCCCCTTCGAACATGAACGGCCGCGCGTGGAGCAATCGCTGACTCGTCCCTATCGCGATCAGGCGTTTCGCCGCATCGTGCGCGATGCTTACGAAAATCGTTGCGCCGTTTCCGGCCTCCGGTTGCTGAACGGCGGCGGGCGCTCAGAGGTTCAGGCAGCGCACATCAAAGCGGTCGAGCACAACGGTCCCGATTCCATTCGCAACGGAGTGGCGTTGTCAGGCACGTTTCATTGGCTCTTTGATCGCGGACTGATCTCGCTCGATAAGGATCATAAAATCCTGCGGGCGAAGGGGCAGATCCCGGAAGAATTGCTGCCGCTTTTCCCGCGTGATGGGCGACTGCGCCTGCCGCAGGACGAACGACTCTGGCCGCACGATGAATTCATGCGGCATCATCGCGAGACGCGGTTTAAGGGGTGAGCCACGCGGCTGCGAGATGAACGGACCGCGCGCGTCCTCGCGCCAAGTTGGACCGCGCGCGTCCTCGCGCGCATTTCAAACCGAATGATCGAGGCAAACCCCACCCCGCTTGGCTTCCGCCAAGCGACCCTCCCCTGAAGGGGAGGGAGGGCGCGTCGTTCTGCAAACAACGAGCGCGTCATGTGCGCGCGAGGACGCGCGCGGTCCCAAAAAGCGCGCGGTCCAAAGGGGCGCGCGCACAAACAAAAAAGCCCGGGAGTGATCCCGGGCTTTTTCTTGAAGTCAGAGCGCAATGCTCACGAGCAACCGGTCGTCGAGCCGCAGGTGTCGCACTTCAGGCAGGTGCCGTTGCGCACGAGCGTGAAGTTCTGGCACTCGGGGCAGGATTCGCCCACATAGCCCTTCATCTTCGCTTCCGCGCGCCGGTCGGCGAGCGCGTCCCGCGCGGCGGTCGGCGCCGCATGCGAGCCGGCCGCCTGCCAGTCGAGCGACGCGACGAAGCTTGCGCCGTCCTCGCGCAGGCCCGTGGTCTGCACCGAGCCCGATTGCGCGAACGCCATCGTCTGGCCGGCGGCGGGACCGTGGGTGCCCGTGCCCTGAATGAGCATCAGGCGATCCTGCTTGCCGCGCACGAAGCCCGACGACACGAAGGGCGTCGCGGGTTCGGGCGCGCGGCCCTGTTCGTCGCCGCCGCCGATCACTGTTCCGCCGATGTCGGCAGGATCGACATGGGCGAGATCGTTGCGGCCGAGATAGGAGATCGCAAGCTCGCGGAACACGTAGTCGAGGATCGACGTCGCGTTCTTGATCGCGTCGTTGCCCTGCACGAAGCCCGCGGGCTCAAAGCGCGTGAACGTGAAGGCGTCCACATATTCCTCGAGCGGCACGCCATATTGCAGGCCGACCGAAATCGCGATGGCGAAATTGTTCATCAACGAGCGGAAGGCCGCGCCTTCCTTGTGCATGTCGATAAAGATTTCGCCGATGCGGCCGTCCTCATATTCGCCGGTGCGCAGATAGACCTTGTGGCCGCCCACGACCGCCTTCTGCGTATAGCCCTTGCGGCGATCAGGCAGACGTTCACGCTCGCGCGTGCGCTCGATGCGCTCGACGACGCGCTCGACGATCTTCTCCGCCGCCGCGGCCGCGCGCGCGGCGTTGGGCAGGGCGACGAACTGGTCGATGGCCTCATCCTCCTCCTCGTCCTCGTCGGCGATGAGCTGCGAGTTGAGAGGCTGAGACAGCTTCGATCCGTCGCGATAAAGCGCGTTGGCCTTCAGGCCGAGGCGCCAGGACAGCATGTAGGCGTCCTTGCAATCCTCCACCGTCGCGTCGTTGGGCATGTTGATCGTCTTGGAGATCGCGCCCGTGATGAAGGGCTGCGCAGCCGCCAGCATGCGGATGTGGCTGTCCACCGACAGATAGCGCTTGCCCGTGCGGCCGCACGGATTGGCGCAATCGAACACATGATAATGTTCGACCTTCAGATGGGGCGCGTCCTCCAGCGTCATGGCGCCGCACACATGGGTGTTCGCGGCCTCGATCTCGGCGCGTGAGAAGCCCAGATGCATGAGCAGTTCGAAGGCCGGATCTTCGAGCTTCTCCGCCGGCACGCCGAGCGAATTTACGAGGAAGTCCTCGCCCAGCGACCATTTGTTGAAGACGAACTTAATGTCGAAGGCGCCTGCGAGCGACTTCTCCAGCGTCTCCAGCTTCTCATCGGTGAAGCCGCGCGCGCGCAGGCTTCCATGGTTCACGCCCGGCGCCTGACGCAGGCTGGCGTGGCCCACGGCGTAAGCCTCGATCTCCGCGATTTCGGAGGGACGATAGCTCAGCACGCGCAAGGCTTCCGGCACGGCGCGGTTGATGATCTTGAAATAGCCGCCGCCGGCGAGCTTCTTGAACTTCACGAGCGCGAAGTCGGGCTCAATGCCGGTCGTGTCGCAATCCATCACGAGGCCGATCGTGCCCGTGGGGGCGACGACGGTGGTCTGCGCGTTGCGATAGCCGTGCGCCTCGCCCATGGCGAGCGCGCGATCCCACGCGGCCTTGGCGCGCGCGGAGAGATCGGCGCCGTTGTCGCCGAGTTTGCCGAGCGTTGCGTGGTCGAGCGGCACGGGATTGACGGAGAGCTGCTCATAGCCCTCGGACAAACCCTGCGCTGCGCGGCGGTGGTTGCGGATGACGCGCAGCATGTGTTGCGCGTTCGGCTTGTACATGGGGAAGGGGCCGAGCTCCTTGGCGATCTCCGCCGAGGTCTCGTAGCACACGCCCGTCATGATCGCGGTGAGGCCGGCGACGATGGCGCGGCCCTCGTCGGAGTCATAGCCGAGGCCCGACGACATAAGCAGGCCGCCGACGTTCGCGTAACCAAGGCCGAGCGTGCGGTAGTCATAGGAGAGGCGCGCGATTTCCTTGGAGGGGAATTGCGCCATCATCACCGCGATTTCGAGCACGAGCGTCCACAGACGCACGGCGTGTTCGTAAGCAGCGAGATCATAGCGGCCGGTCTGCGCATCGCGGAAGGTGAGCAGGTTCAGCGAGGCGAGATTGCAGGCCGTGTCGTCGAGGAACATATATTCCGAGCACGGGTTCGACGCGATGATCGGACCGGACGCGGGGCAGGTGTGCCAGTCGTTGATCGTCGTGTGGTACTGGATGCCGGGATCGGCGGAGGCCCATGCGGCGTAGCCGATCTTCTCCCACAGCTCGCGCGCCTTCAGCGTCTTGTGCAGCTTGCCGTCGGTGCGGCGCGTGAGCTTCCAGTCCGCGTCTTTTTCGACGGCGCGCAGGAAGTCGTCCGTCACGCGCACGGAATTGTTCGAGTTCTGGCCGGAGACGGTGAGATAGGCCTCCGAATCCCAGTCGGTGTCATAGGTGTCGAACTGGATGTCGTGATAGCCCTGACGCGCGAACTGGATCACGCGCTTGATGTAATTGTCCGGCACGCTGTCGCGGCGCGCGGCGCGGATCGCCTTCTTGAGCGCGGGATTCTTTTCAGGGTTGAAGCAATCGTCGCCCTCGCCCTCGCAGTTCACGCAGGCCTTGAGGATCGTCTTCAGGTGCTTCTTGACGATTTTGGAGCCGGTGACGAGGGAGGCGACTTTCTCCTCCTCCTTCACCTTCCAGTCGATATAGGCCTCGATGTCGGGATGGTCGACGTCGACCACCACCATCTTCGCCGCGCGGCGCGTCGTGCCGCCCGACTTGATGGCGCCGGCCGCGCGGTCGCCGATCTTGAGGAAGGACATGAGGCCCGACGACTTGCCGCCGCCCGACAGGCGCTCGTTCTCGCCGCGCAGGCGCGAGAAGTTGGAGCCCGTGCCCGAGCCATATTTGAACAGGCGCGCCTCGCGCACCCACAGATCCATGATGCCGCCCTCGTTCACGAGGTCGTCAGCCACCGACTGAATGAAGCACGCGTGCGGCTGGGGATGCTCATAAGACGACTTCGACTTGGTGAGCTTCCCCGTGAAGGGATCGACGTAATAATGGCCCTGTCCGGGGCCGTCGATGCCATAGGCCCAGTGCAGACCGGTGTTGAACCATTGCGGCGAATTGGGCGCGGCGATCTGGGCGGCGAGCATGTGGCGCATCTCGTCGAAGAAGGCCTGAGCGTCGTCTTCCGAGTTAAAATATTTGCCCTTCCAGCCCCAATAGGTCCACGTGCCGGCGAGCCGGTCGAAGACCTGCGTCGAGGACATTTCCCCGCCATAGCGCTGATCCTCAGGCAATTGGGCCAGCGCCGCCTCGTCGGGCACGGAGCGCCACAGGAAGGAGGGGACGTCGTTCTCCTCGACCTTCTTCAAGCGCGCAGGCACGCCCGCCTTGCGGAAATATTTCTGCGCGATCACGTCGCAGGCGACCTGGCTCCAGCTCGCGGGCACGTCGATGCCTTCAAGCGAGAAGACCACCGAGCCGTCGGGGTTGCGGATCTCGCTCTTGGCCTTCCGAAACTCGATGCCCGCGTAAGGAGACTGTCCCGCTTTCGTGTATCGCCGTTCGATCCGCATTTTTTGTCCTCGGATGGAGCGCGGGCGAACGCCCGCGCGAGGCCGCCGACCCGGCCCCTGGGTTTTTGAGAAAAACTGTCACAATGGACCTGACGACGGACATGTCCGCGCCGCCCCCCGGGCGGGCGGCTGGCCTCAGCCGCGCCTTTCCGGTCTCGTGCGTCAGATCGTGTCGAAAATGTGCCCGCTCGCCGATGCGGCGTCAAGATGTTGTGCTGAGCGTGGGCGCTCACCCTAAATGTCGTATGGGCCTGTGGAATATGGGGAGAGCCCTCAAGCGCGACAAGCAAGTGTCTGACCGGGCGGCGCGTTTACGTCGGCCTTTCGCCGGCGCCCCGCCGCGGGCCTGTGGTTAAATCCCCCAAACGGCGGACCGGCTGGCGCGCTTGGACTGAAGCAGGCGGGCGGAGCCTTGGCGGAACAGGCTTGTTCCGCTTAACAGGAAGACCCATGCGGATCAGGCGCTTGGCCCCTCGAATCGGCGCGCGGTGAGTCGGGTGGCCCGGGGCGGGGGCGCGCGGCGCATTGGCCCCAAGTCGGCGCCTTGTCCACTGGACAGGGCGCGCCGCGCTCGCCATAGTCCGCCCGACTCCGCCGGCCCCGGGCCGGCCCCCGATCAGGATTCGCGCCGATGAAATGGCTGCACCAATGAAATGGCTGCTTCGATGAAATGGCTTCTGCAAATCCTCACCTGGTGGAACGGCCAGACGCTGAACACCCGTTTCCACACCTGGCGGCATGGGGAGTTCGTCGGCAAGGACGAGTTCGGCAATTCCTATTATCGGACGAAGGGCGGCAAGATCGACCCCGCGCTCGGCTATGAGCGCCGCTGGGTGATTTACGCCGGCGAGAGCGAGGGCTCCATGACCCCGCCCGGCTGGTACGGCTGGCTGCGCCATTCAACCGAGACCCCGCCGACCGCTGAGACCTATGTGGCGCGCGAGTGGGAGAAGCCCCATGAGCCGAACATGACCGGAACGGCGCAGGCCTACCGCCCGCAGGGCTCGCTGCTGAACTCCGGCGTGCGCCCGCCCGCCACCGGCGACTATAAGGCCTGGACGCCGGGCTCCTGAGCCCCGGCGGTTCGTCGCGTTCCGCGTCCGTCTCGTCGCGTCCTCCTTCTTATTCGGAGCCTTCATGATCCGCCCCTTCCTTGTGGGAGCCGGCGCGCTGTTTTTCGCGCTCGCCCTGTCGCCCCTGCCTGTCGCGCCGCCCGTTCATGCCGCCGCGCCGGACGCTTTCGCCGCCGCCTGCATGGCGCGGGGCGGGCGCGAGGGCGCCTGCCTGTGCCAGTCGAAGCTCGCCCGCGCCGGGCTCGACGCGACCGAGCGCAAGGCGGCGCTGGCGGGCCTGCGCGAGGGCAAGGACGCCCTCAAGCGTGAGGTGGACGCCATGGGCCCAGCGCGCGCAAAGGCCTTCGGCGATAAAATGCAGGCGCTGGGCCGGCGCGCCCACGCTGAGTGCTGAAAGGCGGCGCGGGCGCCGGTCGCCATGATCTCGCCCCCATTGCGGCCGATAGGCGAGGGGAGCGCGGCGCGGCGGCTTATGCTATCGCTTGCGCCTGAGGTTTGATTCCGGGGCGGCCGCGCCGCCCGTTCGTTCTGGAGATGGTCCGCCGCATGGTCTCGCGCGCGCTTCTGGTCGCCGCCGCATCCGCCGCCCTGCTCGCCGGGGCGAACGCGCCGGCGCAGGCCGACCGCATCCGCCATCCCACCGCCGTCTTCGCCGGGCTCGACAAGATCACCGGCCGCATCATCGCCTTCGAGGCGGCGATCGACGAGACCGTGCAGTTCGGCTCGCTCCAGATCACGCCGCGCGTCTGCTACACGCGACCGCCCACTGAGGCGCCGATGACGACCGGCTTCGTGGAAGTGGAGGAGGCCGCCGGCGGCGACAAGTTCAAGCGCATTTTCGGCGGCTGGATGTATGCGGCGAGCCCCGGCCTGCATGGCATCGAACATCCTGTCTATGACGCCTGGCTGACCGATTGCAAAGGCGGCAAGGACATTATTCCCGACGCGGTCGCCCGCAGCGAGCCGGAGCCGGCGCCCGCCCGCGCCGCCCCCGCCGCCCGCC
>Ga0315899_10007750_pt1 | contig 11538 bp, 16 predicted proteins | sample LakEriMetagenome_2_FD_203518 | JGI IMG/M metagenome (GOLD analysis project Ga0315899, IMG submission 203518) | Freshwater fungal communities from buoy surface, Lake Erie, Ohio, United States - Buoy 4 MA112 | ecosystem: Environmental > Aquatic > Freshwater > Lake | place: USA: Lake Erie, Ohio... | reverse complement strand
CTTTCCGTGCAGTACCCGATCTGGCGTCGAACATCCTCGCCACGCTGCTGTGTGTCGGTGCCTGGGGTTATTTCTTGTATCAAGGCGTGGTGGATCCGCTTGGCGGTATCAACACCCTGTGGCCACTTTTCGGGATTTCTAACCAAATGCTAGCCACGGTTGCGCTGATTCTCGCCACCGTCGTGCTGTTCAAGATGAAGCGCGAGAGATTTGCCTGGGTCACGGTAGTGCCGACCGCCTGGCTGCTGATCTGCACCATGACAGCAGGCTATCAGAAGATCTTCCATGAGAACCCGAAGATCGGCTTCCTGGCGCATGCTGCCAAGTTCCAAACCGCCGCATCGAATGGCGAGGTTCTAGCGCCCGCCAAATCGCCAGAGCAAATGCAGCAAATCATTCTGAACGACTATATCGATGCAACGCTGGCGGCGATCTTTATCGCGGTGGTGTTGTCTATCCTGGCATTCGGAATCCGCTCCTGCCTGCAAGCACTCAGGGAGCGCGAGCCCACCACCGTTGAGGCAGCTGCAGTGCCGATCAACACCGTATCAGCTTGATCTGAAGGTCCGAGTATATGTTCAGCGAACTAGGGAAATTTGGCGCCTACCTCGGCCAGACGGCAAGGCTGATGGTCGGGCTGCCGGACTACGACAACTACCTGAATCATATGCAGGCCAATCATCCAGACCAGACCGCGATGAGTTACGAAGAATTTTTCCGAGAGCGGCAGGAAGCGCGGTATGGAGGCAACGGCAAGATTGCGCGTTGCTGCTGAAAATAAAAACGCCCGGGTGACCGGGCGTTTTTACAATATCTTTACGAAAACTTGGTGCCGACTGCAGGACTCGAACCCGCCACCCCATGATTACAAATCAAGTGCTCTACCAGATGAGCTAAGCCGGCAACGGCCCGCATTATACGTTATTTGATTCTGGTAAGCCTCGGCCTCCCGCCGTTTTTTGGCGGTGGCTCGTCACCCCCGTGGTCTGTGTCGTCGCTCGATGGCGGAGTAACTGCCGTCAGCGGCCTTGCCTTGGTTGGGGTGACCCTGGCGCTTGGTTCGCTCGACTTTTTGCCGTCGCCAGCTCCTTCACCGCGCTTCACCTCAAACGCCATGCCCTGCCCGTTCTCACGGGCGTAAATGGCGCTGACATTATCTACGGGGATTTCTATCTCTCGAGATATACCACCGAATCTGGCCTTGAACATGATCAGATCATTGTCCATCTTCAGATTACCGGTGGCCTCGAAGCTGATGTTCAGCACGATCTCACCGTTCTTCACGAACTCCATCGGGACCCGCGTGTACGCATCGACAGCGACCACAATATAAGGCGTGAAGCCATTATCCGTGCACCACTCATACAGCGCACGGAGTAGATAGGGCTTGGTAGAGGTTTCGCTCATTGCCAGTGAAGCGGCATTGGTTAGCGGCGCATCACCTTCTCGGAAGGCGTCAGCGCTTCGATATAAGCCGGTCGGGAGAAAATGCGCTCAGCATACTTCAGCAAAGGCGCCGCCGTCTTCGACAAATCGATACCGTAGTAGTCCAAACGCCACAACAGCGGAGCGATTGCGACGTCAAGCATCGAGAACTCTTCACCCAGCATGTACTTGTTCTTCAAGAACAAGGGTGCCAATTGGGTCAGGCGATCGCGAATCTCTTGCCGTGCCTTCTCGTGGGCCTTCTCAGCGGCACGAGACTTCTCGTTTTCCAGGGTATGGACGTGAACGAAAAGCTCTTTCTCGAAATTGAACAACATCAGACGCGCACGGGCACGCATCAGCGGATCAGCGGGCATCAACTGGGGATGCGGAAAACGCTCGTCGATGTATTCATTGATGATGTTTGACTCGTACAGCACAAGCTCGCGCTCGACCAGAATCGGCACCTGGCCATACGGGTTCATGGTCGAAATATCTTCTGGCTTGTTGAACAGATCGACGTCGCGAATCTCGAAATCCATGCCCTTCTCGAAGAGCACCAGGCGGCAACGTTGCGAGAACGGGCAGGTTGTACCCGAGTAAAGAACCATCATGATTACTGTTCCTTGAAACAAAAGGGTGAGACGGCAACCGCCTCACCCTGCGTTGGGATACTCCGCACTGTCCGCCACTGAATGTTCGATCAGCGGTGGCGGCGGGACGCGCGGAACTGCTTACTTGACCTCTCTCCAGAACGACGCATTCAATCGCCAGGTCAGCAGCACCAGGAAGGCCAGTAGCAGCAGTACCCAGAAACCGATTGCCTGCCGTTTTGACTTAACCGGCTCAGACATCCAATCCATGAACGCAACCAGATCGCCGATTTGAGAATCGAACTCGTACTGGCTCAACTTGCCCGGAGTAACTTGTTGAAAACCGGCGAACCGGTGAACAGTTTTACCCGCTTCATGCGGGTCTTTTTCTTCGACAAACTTAGCCTTACGTACCCCTTGCAGTTCCCATAGGACATGCGGCATGCCGACGTTCGGATAAACCAAGTTGTTCCAACCAGTCGCGCGGCTATCGTCTTGATAGTAGGTACGCAAATAGGTGTAAACGTAGTCAGCACCGGAGCCCTCAGAAGACGACTTCGCACGAACCAGTACCGAAAGATCTGGTGGCACGGCGCCGAACCAAGCCTTGGCATCCTTCTCATTCATCGCGGTCTTCATCAGGTCGCCGACTTTGTCGCTGGTGAACAGCAGATTCTCGCGGATTTGCTGTTCCGACAGGCCGATATCGCGCAAACGGTTGTAACGCACCAGCGATGCCGCATGGCAGTTCAGGCAATAGTTGACGAACAGTCGAGCACCGTTCTGCAAAGCAGGCAGTTGACGCGAGCGGTCCGGCGCGTGATCGAGAGGGAAGCCGCCTTCTGAAGCTTGCGATAGCAAAGGAAGCAACGCCAGCACGATGAGCAATTTCTTCATGAGTTTCATTGTTTTTCCTTTACGGCTCAGTGCGGCTTGAAGTTCACACGAGTAGGCACTGGTTTAAATTCGCCCATCTTGCTCCACCAAGGCATCAGCATGAAGAAACCAAAGTAGATCACGGTACAGATCTGGGCCATCAGCGTGCGGCCAGCCGTTGGCGCTTGAACACCCAGATAGCCCAAAATCAGGAACGAAATCCCGAATACGATGTAGACCCACTTATGCCAATCAGGACGATACCGAATCGACTTGGCAGGCGAGTGATCAATCCAGGGCATGAGCGCGATAATCAGCACCGACACACCCATCAGCACAACACCCCAGAATTTTGCGTCGAATACCAGCATCAAAATCGCGGTTACCACCGCAATGCCCATTGCCGCTTGTTTCTGGCGCGATGGTAATTGGGTTTTCAACGCGATCAAGGCACCATACGCGAGCACACCGATGATCAATGCGTACATGAACTGAGACGTCGTAGCACGCAGAATCGAATAAAACGGTGTGAAGTACCAAACCGGCGCGATGTGCGCAGGGGTTTTCAGCGGATCTGCTGGAATGAAGTTGTTGTACTCAAGGAAATAGCCGCCAAACTCCGGTGCATAGAATACGACTGCACTGAAAATGAAGAGGAAGCAGGAAACACCAAAAATATCCTTGGTGGTGTAGTAGGGGTGCGAGGGAATGGTGTCGACACCATGGCCATCGGGACCTAGGTTTTCCTTGACCTCAACACCGTCAGGATTATTCGAGCCAACTTCGTGCAACGCGATCAAATGCGCCACAACCAAGCCGAGCAGCACCAAGGGGATCGCGATGACATGGAAAGCAAAAAAGCGGTTCAGCGTAGCATCTGACACAACATAATCGCCACGAATCCACAGCGACAAATCAGGGCCGATGAACGGGATGGCACCGAACAGGTTGACGATCACCTGAGCGCCCCAATACGACATCTGGCCCCATGGCAGCAGATAGCCGAAGAAGGCCTCGGCCATCAGGCACAGGAAAATACCCACACCAAACAGCCAGATCAATTCACGTGGCTTGCGATACGAGCCGTACAACAGGGCGCGTGTCATATGCAAATACACCACGATAAAGAATGCGGATGCGCCGGTGGAATGCATGTAGCGCACCAACCAGCCCCACGGCACTTCGCGCATGATGTACTCAACCGATGCGAAAGCAAGGTTGGCGTCCGGCTTGTAGTTCATGACCAAGAAAATCCCGGTCACAATCTGGATCACCAGCACCAACGCTGCAAGCGAGCCAAACAGGTAGAAGAAATTGAAGTTCTTTGGAGCATAGTACTTGCCCCATTGATCGTTCCACAGCTTGGTGAGCGGGAAGCGATCATCGACCCAGGACAGCGCCTTTTGCGCGACCGGCGCGTCAGCCGGCAATTTGGTTTCATGAAACGCCATTTTTAGGCCTCGCCTTTCTCGTCTTTGCCGATCACGATGCGGGAATCGCTGGTGTACATGTGACGTGGAACCTGCAAGTTATCAGGGGCAGGTTTGTTCTTGAACACTCGCCCGGCAAGATCAAACGTCGAACCGTGGCAAGGGCACAAGAACCCGCCCTGCCAATCGCTCGATAGCGATGGCTGCGCCCCGGATTCAAGTTTCGGCGATGGCGAGCAGCCCAGGTGACTGCAGATGCCGACAGCGACCAAAAACTCGGGCTTGATCGAGCGGTGCTCATTGCGCGCATACTCGGGCGTTAAATCGTCGGCGTTACGCTCTGATTTCGGATCAGCAAGGTCGCCGCCGGTTTTTTGCAAAGAAGCCACCATTTCCGGTGTGCGACGCAAAACCCAAACTGGCTTACCGCGCCATTCAACCGTTCTCATCTCGCCCGGCTTCAAATCAGCCACGTCAACCTCGACTGGCGCTCCAGCCGCTTTCGCACGCTCAGATGGCTCGAATGTGGCCACGAAAGCACCAGCACCTGCTACGCCAGCAATGCCTCCCGCCGCAGCGGTCGCAACCAAAAGGCCGCGCCGGCTCGAGTCGACTTGATTCTCGTCACTCATGACAACCCCAATCAAAGAAATTGCAAATCAAAATGCTTCAAATTCGTCGCGAAATTCAACGCGGAACTTACTCACCGCAGAGAATCCATCGCATCAAAGGCACTAGACGGCCGATCTGGCGTCCAAGGGAACTTCCAGCAACCTTCCATTATATCGGAGCCGAGAATGAACCGTAAGGAACGCAATTCGCATTGAAAGCGCCCGCATATAATTGCTAGTCCGACAACCTCATCCGGTGTGCGCTTTGCTCAAGCGATCGAGCGAGAAAAGCGATTGCCTGACTTGTCGAATTAGCAAATGAAATAGTCTGACTTAGCCAAGGCAATGGGTCTGAATAGGTCAGGTCCGTCGGGGTTGAAATGGGATTAAACCGAGTCGCTGCGCTTCAATAATCGCCTCGGTGCGCGAGTGAACGCCCAACTTGGCGTAAATGTTTTTGATGTGGGTTTGTACCGTACCAATGGATAAACCGAGCGCTTCAGCCACTTTCGCATAACTACCCCCGCGCGAGATGGAATCCAGAATAGAGAACTCTCGCCGCGTCAACAAAGCCGATTCGGCCTCGCTTGGGCCAACATCATCACCGACATCACCGCGCATACGGGTCAATACCTTACGCGCGATCGTTGGGCTGATCGGTGAGCCGCCCGCCCGCAAATCCACAATCGCGTCCAGGATGTTCAATTGCACCGACTCTTTAAGTACATATCCGGCGGCCCCCGCCTTGATGCAAGCAAGTATCTGCTCCTCTTCGCTCGACATGGTGATCACCAAGATATCGGCGCGCGGCCTTAGATGGCGACAATCCCGAATCACGCTGACACCTGATCCGTCGGGCAATCCAAGATCGGTCAGCAATAAATCGATAGGACACTGCGCCAGATACTCTCGTGCCTCACGCACGGTACCAACGGCGGAGCAAAGAATCAGAGACGGTTCGCGCTCAATGGCGCGACAGAGCAGACGTCGTGTCACGGGATCATCTTCGACGACCATCACTCTGCACGGCCTTGGCAAGCCAAACGCTGACATTTTGAATACTTGGGACAGTTGAACAAACGCTTTCTCGGTGGAGATTGCAAGCGCTGAGTTCCGAACACCCGAACTAACAAATTTTCACACCGGGTTCGCGATATCAATAAACTGATGATCAATGCCAAAGCGACTAGACAGATAGTCACCGAGCGCCTGCACACCAAAACGCTCAGTGGCATGATGGCCGCATGCGAGGTAAGCAACACCCGACTCGCGCGCAAGATGCACCGTTTGCTCTGAAATCTCTCCACTCAGATAAACGCTCGCACCGGCATCAATCGCCTGCTCGAAAGCATTTTGTGCAGCGCCCGTGCACCAGGCCACGCGAGTAACCCGCTGCGCTGGATCACCAATCAGTTGCGGCTGCCGCCCCAACACACGCTCCACCACCTCCACCAATTCAGCGACGGTTTGGGCAGCGCAGTTGCCATACCAACCCAAATCTTGCTCGCCGAAGCGACCCGCAGCCTCGAAGCCGAGACGCGCGCCCAGTTGCGCATTGTTGCCGAGTGCTGGGTGAGCATCCAGCGGCAGGTGGAAGGCATAGAGATTTAATTCATGATCAAGCAAGCGCTTTAGCCGAAGACGTCGATTGCCAACCACCCGCGGGTCCTCACCACGCCAAAAATAACCATGGTGTACCAGAACCGCGTCTGCGTTGATCTCAATCGCTGCGTCCAACAATGCCAGGCTAGCGGTAACGCCTGTCACCAGACGGCGAATATGTGACTTGCCCTCAACTTGCAATCCATTTGGGCAGTAGTCGCGAAACCGGTTAATATCCAGCGTCTCGGCGAGATGCTTCGTTAACGATTCCCGCTCCAAGCCTCGTTTGCTCGTATCCATTATTTCCTGATCTGTCATGCGTCGTCTGTGGTTGTTGTTCGCGCAAACTGTCACCGTCGCGCTCGCGCTATGGTTCATTGTAGCGACCTTGAAACCGGAGTGGCTTGGCCGCTCGTCAGGTGGTGGACAACTGATCTCGACGACCATTGCGGTGCGCGAGGCTGACGGCTCTGGCACGACACTGCAGAATAGCTACCGCGCCGCCTCGCAACGGGCGATGCCGACGGTGGTCAATATCTACACCACCAAGGCCGGAAGACAGTCACCTCATCCATTCGACAACGACCCATTCTTTCGTCGCTTCTTCGGTGACAACCTCGGCGCCCCCGATGAGCGCCAGTTCAGTCTCGGCTCTGGCGTCATCATCAGCCCAGATGGCTACATACTCACGAACAACCATGTGATCGAATCAGCGGAAGAGATCGAAATCGCGCTGGCGGATGGTCGTAAAGTCAAAGGCAAACTGGTCGGCACTGACCCTGAGACTGATCTCGCCGTCGTCAAGGTCGACTTGACTAATCTACCCGCAATCGCCCTCGCAAAACTCGACAACATCAAAGTCGGCGATGTGGTGCTGGCAATTGGTAATCCATTCGGGGTAGGTCAAACCGTGACCATGGGCATTGTGTCTGCACTTGGCCGCAATCATCTTGGCATCAACACCTTTGAAAACTTCATTCAGACAGATGCTGCGATCAACCCCGGTAACTCCGGTGGCGCACTAATCGACACCGACGGCCATCTGCTCGGCATCAATACCGCGATCTACTCACGTAGCGGCGGTTCACTGGGGATTGGATTCGCGATTCCGGTCACGACAGTAAAAAACGTGATGGAAGCGATCATTAAGAACGGTCAGGTCGTACGTGGCTGGATCGGGGTCGAACCACAAGACATTACGCCTGAGTTAGCCGAGAGCTTTGGCCTACAAAAAGCCTCAGGCACCATTATCGCCGGCGTACTCAGAGGCGGCCCGGCCGACAAGGCGGGTATCAAGCCGGGCGACATCTTGTTGTCGGTGGGTGAAAAGCCGGTCTCTGACACAGTGTCGATGCTAAATCTGGTTGCACAACTAACACCAGGCGAGAAGGTTGCCCTTACAGTACTGCGCAAATCGACAAAGACCGAACTCAGTGTCGTGGTCGGCAAACGACCGAGAATAAAACAACGGCCAATGCAAGAGGGCGAGTAAGGTACTGATCGCCTGCATCGGTTACGCCGCTGAAGCGTCGGTGATCAGATGCGCTGCCGCACCCATCAAAACAATTCCGACAGCACAGGTTTCAATCGGCTAGCTTGATTGGCTGGCCAGCATACTCGCTAACCATCATTAAAGGCGTGAATCCGGAATCAGGAAGATTCGGTTGATTCTTCGGGCGCCTGCGTCGCTTTCGCAAACAGGGGCGCAAGCAATATTCCGACCTCGTACAAAAGGCACAGAGGAACCGCAAGGAACAACTGGCTCATGATATCGGGTGGCGTCACGATAGCAGCAATCACAAATGCGCCAACAATCACATACGACCTGATCGCCTTGAGCTTTTCGACAGAGACAATCCCCATCCGCACCAGCACAATCACAACTACCGGCACCTCAAAGGTTAAGCCGAACGCAAGGCACATCATCAGAACGAAATCGAGATAGTTCTCGATATCCGGTGCAACCGAGATAGATTTCGGCGCGAAGTCACTAATGAATTTGAACACCGTGCCAAACACGAGGTAGTAGCAGAAAGCCACGCCAAGGATAAACAAGACCGTCGACGAAATAATCAGTGGTGCTACCAAGCGTTTCTCGTGCATGTACAAACCAGGCGCAACAAAAGCCCAAGCCTGATACAGCACCCAAGGTAAAGAGATCAGTAACGCCGCCACCATGGTGATTTTCATGGGAACCATGAATGGCGTGATAACGCCGGTGGCAATCATTTTCGAACCCTCGGGCAATGCATGCAGCATGGGCTGCGCCATGAAGTCGTAGAGCACTGATGCGCCGGGCCAAACCGTGAACAAGACAATGAAGACCACGAGCACCACCGCTGAGGCGCGCACCAAGCGGGTACGCAGCTCGACCAAGTGGGAGATGAAGGTTTCCTGAATACCTGAAGACTTGTCGTCGGACATAGGCTTAGTGGAAAAACTTAACGCTCTTGCCCGAAGCCGGACGATACCGAGCAACCCGCGCCGCGCCTGACTGAACACGGGTCTTCAGACCATGCTGTCGTTTGTACCAAAGTGGCAGCATGCTGGTGTGTGACATACGCTTACGCCGAAACTCACGGCGCTTGGCATCGAATTCCCACAAAGCAGGAACACTGGGGCTGGAATTGTAGGAGTCATCAAAGGATTGATGCGCTTCGTTGAGCGAATCCGATAACTCTTTACCCGCTTCATCGACCTCTTTGCGAACCTCGGACGCCTCTGAAGTAATCGTCGAGTTGAGCTTGGTTGCCGCGTCAAGGAAATTACTCTGCATTTTTTGCAGCTCTTCCATTTGCATCTCGCGGTTGACCTCAGCCTTGACATTATTGATGTAGCGCTGCGCGCGACCAAACAAGGTACCCGCCATGCGAGCGACAGCCGGCAGCTTCTCCGGACCGATCACAACGAGAGCGACCGCACCGATGAGGGCGATTTTGGAGAGACCGAGGTCAATCATGACGGGCGAGGAACCAGGCAGGCGCGGCGAGCAGAATCAGCCCGCCGGGATAGGCAGGATCAGCTCTTGGCTTTTTCCTTGGCTTCGACATCGATAGTGGACTTGTCGGCAACCTGCTGCGCAGGCGCGGCCGGTTCTTCAGAACCCTTCACACCATCTTTGAAACCCTTGACCGCCTTACCCAAATCACCGCCAATGTTGCCCAGCTTCTTAGTGCCAAACACCAACATTACGATGACCAGTACGATGACCCAGTGCCAAATACTGAACGAACCCATTGCAATCTCCTAGCGACTTTCAAGCCGTCAACTTCTGTTTACACCGAATCAGCGCTGTCCAGACCAAGGGCGAGGACCGCCCATCAGGTGAAAGTGTAAATGGTACACCTCCTGACCGCCGTCAGGACCGGTGTTGATCAGGGTTTTAAAGCCCCCTGTCGGACCGTCTGCGCCGTTTTGGTACCCACCGCCATGTTCCTTTGCCAGTTTAGGGGCGATGAGCAGCATTTTACCCAACAACGCCTGATGACGATCATCACTATCCGCCAAGGTCGCAATATGCTCTCGCGGCACCATCAGCAGGTGCATGGGCGCAGCAGGATTGATATCGTGAAAAACAATCAGATCCTCGTCCTCGAATACCTTTTTCGATGGGATCGTGCCAGCAACAATCTTGCAAAAAATACAGTTATCCAAAATATCTCCCCGATATTGCGCAGCAATCGATTGAAAGGCGTTGTTCGCTGCTGCCCAACCACGAATGATGGGCTTATTTGCCGGCCTCGTCTCGCTCGCGATTTTGCAGCTTGCGGTTAGCCTTTTCTTCGATACCCGAAACGCCTTCACGCCGCGCTAACTCATCGATCACCTGCTGCGGCGTCAGGTTGAACTGCGACAGCATGATCAGCGAGTGAAACCAAAGATCGGCACACTCGTACACCAGCTTGTTCGGATCGGCACCCTGCCGAACATCCTTGGCCGCCATGACCGCCTCAGTCGCCTCTTCACCTATTTTTTTCAGAATCGCATCATCACCCTTGGCGAACAAGCGTGCGACATAAGAGCTTTCGGGATCACCCCCTGCTGCGGGTTTTCTTGTCTCAATGATTTGCGCCAGGCGTTGCAGGGTATCGTTCATTTCATTTCTTGTAGATGTCATCCGGATTTTTCAAGACCGGCTCTACCTCGACCCAGCCCATTGCACCATCGTTGCTCTGTAGCTCATGGAAAAAACAGCTATGTCTACCGGTATGACAGGCCATGCCCCCGACCTGCTCTACCTGAAGCAGTAACACATCATCATCGCAATCCAGACGAATCTGATGCACTTTCTGGAAGTGACCGGACTCCTCGCCCTTGTGCCACAACTTGTTGCGAGATCGGCTCCAGTACACCGCTTGTCCGCACGCCACCGTGCGCGTCAGTGACTCGCGGTTCATCCAAGCCACCATCAGTATTTGATTGCTACCCTGCTCTTGTGCAATCGCGGGTATCAGACCATTTTGGTCCCACTTGATACGATCCAGCCAATCGGTCTGCGTCATCATGCAAGCCTCATCGGGATACCTTGCGACGCCATGTACGCTTTGGCCTCTTTCACGGTGTGTAGCCCGTAATGAAAAATACTAGCGGCCAGCACGGCATCGGCGCGACCCTGAGTAACACCATCGGCCAAATCCTGCAGACCACCCACACCACCCGAGGCAATGACGGGGATTCCCACCGCGTCGGAAACAGCGCGCGTCAAAGGCAGATCAAAACCATCCTGCGTGCCATCGCGATCCATGCTGGTCAGAAGGATTTCACCAGCGCCCAGCGATTCCATCTTGCGTGCCCACTCAACCGCGTCAAGGCCCGTCGCCTTGCGACCACCATGCGTGAATACCTCCCAATGACCGCCGGGGGCGCGCTTGGCATCAATCGCCACCACGATGCATTGTGATCCGTACTTGCCGGCTGCATCTGCCACTAATTGCGGGTTGGTCACTGCCGATGTGTTGATGCTGACTTTATCCGCACCCGCATTCAGCAAGCGGCGTACAT
>Ga0315899_10007747_pt1 | contig 11545 bp, 8 predicted proteins | sample LakEriMetagenome_2_FD_203518 | JGI IMG/M metagenome (GOLD analysis project Ga0315899, IMG submission 203518) | Freshwater fungal communities from buoy surface, Lake Erie, Ohio, United States - Buoy 4 MA112 | ecosystem: Environmental > Aquatic > Freshwater > Lake | place: USA: Lake Erie, Ohio... | reverse complement strand
CTCCCTCCCTCCCTCCGTCCCTCCCTCCCTCCCTCCCTCCCTCCCCCCCCCGCTCGCTCACTTAAGTCACATAACATTGTCTCTGGTTGACATCCTGTACCTCAACGGTTTCACTGTTTTTCTTTAACGGCTTTACTGTTTTAATTATGGCAGTGGCAGTGGCAGAATATATTCTTGAGAACATATTCTTCGTGGGTTCCCGTCCCCACTAAGGGCTTTACAGCATTACTTCTACCGGCTTTAAACTATCGGCTTTACTGCTTTACTTCATAACATTTTCCACCACCCTAATAGACCTAACATTCCCTAACATCAGGAAACCGTTCACGGTCCTGCTCAGCATCCACCTCGTTCTTTGCTTTTGTCATGAATAAATCTCCTCCTCCTCCCCTACCACCACCCCACCACCCCCACCACCTCAACGATTTGCAGATCACTCCTCCACTTCCTCCTTCTCAAGTGCAGCCCTGTGATACCCGTGGCGTCTGATCACGCATCATCATCCTCACCCGCAGGGATCAACGGGGCCTTTGGTGTAACGACAGGCACCGGAGACAGAGTGGGCCACCTTAAAGCCTGGTCTGTACTGTACTGCCCTGAAGATGTTTGAGGCGACGCCGCTACTGCCGCTTTCACCGCTGCGCACAAGAGAGGGTGGGTGAAGACAGCCGCGGGAGTACGGTGAGGGGGGGAGAAAGTTGATGGTCAGTAGTCAATTGACACAGATCGCCTATTGAGCCATGCGCAGCAGCTTTGGTCGGCTATGCTCCTCCCCGGGCACCCTCAATCTCTTGGAATCTCATCATCCGCGACTGTTTTCCTTTCTCTCTCTCCCACCTCCCCTCTCCCCCCCCCCTACTCCTCCTCGCCTTCTCTCTCGTGTGCGTGTACGTGCAGCGTGTGCGTGTACGTGCAGACCATCTTGCTCTTGGAGAAAACGCTCCCGCTTGAATCGTTGTTGTATCACCTACGTGACACCAGCAAAAGGAAAGCAAGCGCGCGCACAGACACACACCACCTAGCAAGTTTAGTTTCAATCGGATGTACTCATCATGGCTTTCTAACAAGCTCATGCCACACATAAAGCCGCATACAAATCTACATCTGTCACAGCACTTTCGATACGGACGACAAACACCTCCAAAGACACGCACCTCAGACTGCGCAGAATCACCAGCAGAGTCAGCATTATCGTCAACTATAGCAAGATGGCGGCCGGTGGACAGGCGCTTAGGTATGGAAGTGCTTGACGCCTCGTGCGTGGCAAGGTCAGAAAAAGAGGCCGCCATCATCATCGCATCGCACGAGGCCTGCAGGCAACGCTCGAGTTCGCGCCTTGGATCGCTGTGCTTCGGATTGCTTGCTGCTGCCACGTGTTCAAGCGAAGCAAGGATTTGGGAAAAGAGTATGCGTTGTCGCACAGGCTCCTCAACCGTCGATGGGTACTTCAATTCAGGAAAGCCTGAAAGGGCTGCAATGTAATCAGGCGCGATGTGGCCGAGCATCAGCGCATGCTGCAGCTCTGCAACACACACCCCCTTACTCGTTGTCTCTCTGAGCGCACAGAATAGCAGGAAGGCCCGGCGACTCAACAAGTCCGGCGCCATCATCTCACAAAAGGAGCGGTAGTCTGTGGTGCCTTCCGCGCTGCCAGCTACGGCTTCGTACGACTGAAGAGCGTACGACTGCAGCAGCCGCGGGAATTCACTTTGATCAATCTTTATGAAACCCTTCATATCCCCAACGGACCGGGCTGTTTTGAGGGCTCGATCGTAGGCCTCGTGCACAATCGAGACGATCTGGTCTTCAGACAGGAAACGGCCCGCCGTCTCTCCCAAGGTGACAAAGTCGTCAACGATTTGCCCCCACAATGGCTTCATCGCCTGCCGCTGCTCGAACAGTTCCTCAACATCATTAGGATCCGATGTCTGCTGCCGCTCCGCCACCGCATCCTCGGCCGGCAGGAGCTCTAGGTCCTCGGCAAGCGCGGACGCAGGCGCGTGCGCCTCGGCGGTTCTGCCACCCGCAGTGGTATCCTCCTCCACGGGCAGCATCGGCTTCACGCGGTCAGACTCATAGCCGCTCGCCTCCTCCTCGCTGAGCAGCTTGGGAGGGGCGCGCGTGGTCGCCCATTTGGGCATCACCTCCGTCTCCTTCTGCATGTTCTCGCCCTCGACGTCCACAACCTTCGAGTCGTCAACTGTCGAGCCGACTTTCGACACGCATGGTTCTAGCTTCTTCTTCTTCCTGAAGAGGAAGCAGACGGCAATGAAGACACACAGTAGCAGGCATATGGCCACCACCACTGCAATTATTATGATTGCTACATTTCCGCCACTCTCCGGCGTAGGGATCACGACGCCAACCTGCCCGGAGGAACCGTCGCTCTTTACAAAGTCAGGTGGCGAGATGGCTGACACCTTAACATCCAACCCTCCCCTTTTCAGACTCTTCGAGAGCGAACCGTCGGCTGCTGCATTCACGACTGCCTGCGCCACTTTGTCCTTGTCAGTCTCAGGCACTTGCACCTGGAACGATACCTCGAGCTGCGCCCCAGCCCGGCGTGCACTGAACGTCGTGACCATCGTGATCACAACGTTGGAGACTGCGACATTGGCACTTTCGGCGATTGAATGCCGGAAAATCTTTCTTTTAACCCCCACAAAGTCCGCAGCCGTTATGCCCTCCATCTTGGCCTTTGCCTTCAGGAAAACTGAGTCCTGAGGCGGAGTTTTCGGCGGAGTACAGACGTCGTAGCCTCCCGCCTTGCCCGTCGCCTTGTCGAAGGAGGGGTCACACACGAACCCGGGCTCGACGGAGCACTTGTCAGAACAGCCATCCTCGCTTACAGCATTATTGTCGTCGCAGATCTCTCCGGAACCCCGAACCCCGTCACCGCATGCCACCGGCTCGATCGTCACAACAGCTGTGTTTGCCGTGATGACAGCAGTGCACAGAAACTGTCCGTCGCCCGCCTCGCACTCGCTCTGCACCACTTCCAACACGACATTAAACTTAATCTCCTTGCCACGCTGCGCGTTGATGGTCTGGATGCTGATGGAACCTGCCGCCACACCCGTGCCCAACGTGGCCTCAAGTGCTGTGTTGAGAGCAGCGACAGAGTAATCTTCCTTAGCCTTGGCAGTGACATCTTGGATCTTGAACTTGAGCTTAAGCGCGCTATCCATCCAGGTGGTGCGCGTGAACGAGATCTGTGCAATTGCGCCTGCTTTGACGGAGACCTGCGGTGTCAGCGCTACCGACGAGGGGTCATCATTATCAATGATTGTCACCGTCACCTGGCTGTAGCCCGCCCGGACGAATGATCCGCCCAGCGGCCGCACGAGTTTGAGCTCAAACCGTTTTGAAGCTCTGTTGTAGTTGATTGCAGTGTTGTCAACGATATCAATTTCCAGCGTCTTGTTGACTTGGCCAGGAGTAAAGACAACGAACCCGCTCGTCTTGGACACGTCATTCGGCGCAATTACCGCACCATTTGACACCATCTCCCACTCGACGCTGACCGCTACAGGGCTGCCATCGTGATTTGTTGAACCATCAATCTTGCGCACGAGCTGTATGGGAAAGATGATCTTGCCGTGAGACTCCAGCACCGTCATGTCTTGCACAGTGCCGGAGAAGCCGATAGCATAGTCCGAGCCCTTTGGCACCAGAGCCATGCGCTGTTCCTCGGCGTGCTTTGCTGCGGCTTGCTGCGCGGCGGCAATCTGGGTCTCATTCACAGTGCTTGGTGGCGGCGCCTGGGGTTCAGGCGGTGGCTTCACGACGCCAATGCTTCCATTCTGCACTGGAACTCCCGACGATGCTGCCGCCGTGGCAACCGCGGAGCCGACCTTTTCCCCTATTTCCTCGAGCGCAACCACGCGTTGCAGAGTTGACAGCGCCGTAGACTCGGTACTGTAAGCGCCACACCCCTCCGCGTTGCAGGCGCGAATGCGCGACCTGTACGACGTCGATGAGGTCAGATTATTGATAGTGTACGTCCCGACAGACGGAGGTACGGTGGCAGACGCCGCCTGACCCCAGTCGTTGGATGAGGCGTTAAGCCACTGGACCACATAACTCGAAATCGCAAGTCCGTAGCTGTTCGGAGCGGTCCACCTGACCTGCAGGCTCATTTCCTGCGCCGATGACAGCACAGGCTGCATTACACGAGCTGGACCTGCCGAGCAGGCCGTGCCTGTGCAAACCCACCCGGGCTTGACGCTGTTGCAGCCGAGACAAGCCTTGCTCAAGTCAGCATCATCGCACACCTCATCGCCTTCGAGCACGCCATTGCCACACTTTTTGCACGTAGACTTCCCGCTCGTGTCCTCACTGCAGCTGAACCCACTCTCGATCGCCATCTCGATGGAGCATCCGTCACCGTTGATCGCGTTTCCGTCGTCACAGGCCTCTCTGCCCGAAACACGAAGGCCGTCGCCGCGCATAACGTCGCATGCGCTCCTTTTGGCCCCAGAGATGGTGGAGTGGGGAGAGAGTGAGCAAACCCATCCCCGCTCTATCCTGCACGAGCCATCGCATCCATCATTGTCGCCAGCGTTGCCGTCGTCGCAAAGCTCGCCTGCCTCGACGGTGCCATTGCCACAGCCATTGTTGCATGCGTCGACGCCGGTCAGAGTAGTCGAGCACGCATAGCCAGCCTCGACGCTACACACCGACGAGCAACCGTCTCCTCCGGTCGTCCCTGCATCGTCACACTGCTCGGTGCCGTGCCGAACGCCATCGCCGCACACGGGAAGGGTGTACATATCGGAGCTCAATGCACTCCACAGGCTCCAACCCCCTGCAGCCTGCACTCGGATGCGGCACTGGACGCGGCGGTAGGTCGACAGACCGCCAAAAAGGGACATCGATGATGACGCAAACGGGACAGGCAACTTGCGAAAGTCGGTGGGCGCTACCTCGGGATGGCGGCACTCGAGATCCCAGGCCAGCGTCGTGTTGAGGGCCTCTGATGGGGCAGCGGGCCAAGAAGCAGGTGACCAGGCCACCATGATCGCAGTAGAGCTTGTGCCCGAAGGTGCCAACATGGGGGCAGCAGGTGCAGGCATGTGCACATTGCGCACAGCGATTACCGTCATTTGTTTGGCGCCCAAGGTCGCATTTTGGGCATTGGAAATGGTGAGGGTAAAGTACACGTCCTCTTCGCGGTAGCCTGCCTCTGACAAGATCTCGACGGTAATCTCCTGCGTCACCTCCGTCGACTTGAAACTCACAGATCCAGATTTGGCCACGAAGTTGACACTGGGCACCCCAGTGTCGGACGACATGTTTGCAACAGAGTAGGACACCCCGCACACGCCCAAAATGTTGACGGACCTCTTCACTTGGACCGTAACCGTTGCAACGTTTTCCAGGATAGTGACAGCCGACGTATATAGCTCAATAACCGGAGATGGTTCTACCTCAAAATTAACAGTTGCCGACGTCCCGAGCAGGTTGCGACGCCGGCGGGCGTTACCAGCCACGACATCCACGATTGTAATGCGCTTCACATCAATGCCCAGGACAAAGGCAAGATTAGACATGAAGGAATCCTTCACCTTGTAGAAGTCGGCGACCGACACTGATACCCCCATGCTGACGGCCACTACGGGCAGGGTCTGAATCTCGATATAGGAGCTGGGGTCATGGCCTGACACAACGATTTCGAGCATTTGTTCGGCTCGATTGAAGCGATTAGCGCCGTGCACATTCGATGGCGTCATGCACTTGATCACGTCCGCAGATGAGCCTCCAATGTTACACAGCTGCGTCACGTGGACGTGCTGGTCGGTGTAACCACCTTGAGCGTCGTTGGGAGTCAGACGCCCATCCCGGACCAGCTGCGCCTTGCTCTTGCCGTCCAGGCTGTTGACGTCTTCGACAAAGGTCGAGCCCACGAACACCTGCAAGCGCATCGCCGCCGACTGATAATAGATTTTGACGATGATTTTGTCCTGGCTCCGTGCTGTTGGAAGGTGCAGCCGCAAGCTCTGCGGGGTGGTGCCCGTAAAATGAACAGTATTGGACGACGCAACCTTGACAATAGACCAGAAGGTCATGAGGCGCTTCAAGCATGTGTAGCTGAAGCACCAGCCTGCCATGCATTTGCATACATGCACGTGAATCATCGTGTGTAACAGCGGGAAGAGAGGAGAAGCATTGACATCGATCTGAGGGTGCAAGAGCAAGAGAAAACATGTGCTGGTGCACCCAAAATGAGTGTGTGGAATCACCGTGGTCCATGCAGCCGTTGAGTATGTTCGTGTATCCGTCGCTTGACAATGCAACTGGCGAGACACGGCGGATCTCGTGGTCTTTGTCCATGTTTTCGATGATAAGACGCGTGTACCTGGCGCTGGGACACATCCAGGCGTTCCAAGCATCCATTAGGGTACAGTTATCACGCGGAATCCCGAAGCCCTTCTTCAGCCACGTCTCCGACATAGTCACCGGCTGGCCGCTCTTGTCAAACCGCATTATGGCGGGCACATTCGGATACCATCGGCTGCCGAAGCCGACCGCGCTGCTGCTGCTGCTGCTGCTGGCTGGCGCACCGTTGACCCATGATGGTACAAATCTCTGCATGTAAGCCCTGTTCACTTCATCCTTGAACGGAAGGCCAAAGAAGCTCCCTTCTGAAAAAAGCTCAGCTCGCGGCAGAACGGAACCGGCGGTGTCGAGCAAAGTCCCGTCTTCATCGCTGATGAGCGCTTGTCGCGGGCCGTCACAGTCCATGTCGGTGCAATCATCCTGCCGTGAATTTGCATACACACATGGGTTTTCTTATTTCGCAGCGGGAAGACCACGATCAGCATGATCGCGCGATGCAGGTGCAAGAGCAAGAGAACACATTGGTGCACCAAGTCAGGATTTCCAGTCACGTATACCTGGGTGATCCACCCGGACGAAGCTGAGGGTAAAAAGACCACCGATTCCGGTGCAACCTCAACTTTTTGAATGCTCTTTGTGTGCACAGGCGCCCACATATCAGGACCGTCCGCTGAGTCTGCATTTCGAAGGCCTGAAATAGCATAGTCGCGCAAGTTGGCCCGCGGACCTTGGCTGCACGGCTGGCTAAATCTGGCAAAGGTCACACCCTCGACTTCCGTGTACCCATAGAGCGCGGGATAATTCCCAGCACTGTGGGACCACGCTGCGATTGTCGGTGCCATGTTTGGTCCGCCTTGAAATTTTGATACATAGATCCCAACGTGACTCATCGGTAGGTGATCACATTGTGCCATGTAGAAGTTGCACGTGTGCAGACTCGGACTCGTGGTGCCGCAATGTCCATTATTACTCTGCCCCACGACTAAGGAGTCTCGAATCGAGGCCTTGGCATCTAGAATAGTGTGCTCCAGAGAGTTGGCGCCGCTTAGGCCCAATGAGATTCCCACAGTGGCATCTGCCAATTTTGCCCCAGTAACAATCATGTAAGGGAGAAGCACCTCGCTATATACACCATACTCCCAGATCTTGAAGGCAGTGAAGTCCGTCAGCTGCACGCACGAGTACAGCTTAGGAGTGCGATAGTGATCAAACCAGTAGCCTGCCAGTGAGGAGTGAGCTATGTTGCCCACGAACGAGTTGGTGTCGCCACAAGCAACTCCGCTGCCGGAAAAGCCTGCACGCTCGCTGCCCGCTGCGACATTGTGACGCAAGATGGTGTTGACTCCCGCGTCATGGAACATACCAATCATGGCTGCAAGTTTGGCGAATGCCAATCCCATGCCCTGATGGTTCGATGCAAGACACTGTTGGTCAGAGGCAAGCACGGGATCTACACCAGCCATTATCAGTAGAGGCAAAATAGCCCACTGCTGACAAGAGCACAAGCACGCACCTGAATAGCACCGCGGTGGGAGTTCCAGAAGATGCCAACGGTAGCCAGGTTGTTGGTGATGACGTTGCCTGTGCCAGTCACGCGCAGCGCGGGCAAGTGGGAGCGGAACATGAGGTTGCCGTCAATTTTGGCACCGTCGCTGTTTTGAATGTCGATTGCCCTGAAGTAGCCGCGGTTCATGGCGATGTTGGTCACGCTCACATTGGCGCCCTTCTCGCGCAAGTTCACCAGCTCGAGGCCGGCGCGCAGATTATTTTGCCCGAAATAGCGCATCTCGACATTATCGAGCTGCATGTTGCCCGCAAACTGTCGTCGGCCGCTAGCGTCCTCTTCCTCGTACCGGCCCACCAAGATGGATGCGCCAAATTCATACGCAGGGCCCACGCAGTCTCCACACGTCAGCGAATTCTCGCCCACCTCGCAGATGCCGTTGCCGCAGAGCGCCGTGGCAGAGGCGCTGGAAGTCTGCGCATTCCATGCATGATAAGTCTGCTCTTCGCCTTGTCCCTCGCCCTTGATGACAATGTTGCGCGTCAGCAGCCCCACCTGCGATCGCATTTCGATGCTGCGCGCCCCGTGGGTCTCGAGCCCCGAGTAGTGCGAGTGCTGCAAGGGCTCGGCAAAGTGGATGATTGACTTGCCTGTGTCCGTAAATGACACTGCGATGATGATGCGCACCTCGGCGGCATGCATGTCTGTGATCACGCAACACAGATAGGGAGACACACGCGCACACAAGGCGCAATCACGCATGGTGACACAATAAGTCGGCCTCCTGCCGTCAGCATCATCGCACAAGCATCTGGCACGCAAGGCCAAGCATGGATCGAGGGCAGCAGAGCAAGGATCTGCACCGTAATCTGTTGGCGTGATGACAATCTCCTCGGCGACAGCCCAGGTAACGCGCGAAGCTACCTGCACTGAGGTCGCGCCCTTGGCTGCTGTCATCTCCAGCGGCAGGAAGTTGTGGCTCACTGGCTTCCCCTGCAAGCAAAGAAAGATATTGTCGGGCGAGGCCGGAACAAGTTTAGTTGATTTCGAGACACACGCGTTGTGTCCTCAATCCGGAATCCAGACATGTAAGCGCAAATGTGCGCACGGACGAAGCCCGGCAAGCTTCTCAGCAACACTTCAAACACACTTCACTCTCCTCCCACATGCAGCGTACCTTCGCAATAAAAGTGCCCATGACACCCAGCACAGCAGGACCCATCACTAGCGCCTGTTTGCCTATGCCCAGCAGGAGCTCAGGCGTCTCATGCGGGTTGCTCCCATGCTTCAAAGCCAGCTTCTTGTTGGTCCCGAGCAGGGTGATATGTGTGCGGCCCTCGAAAGGCCCAAGGATATTACCGACGCTGTCGCACTTGGCGATGATGAGGGTGCCGCCCTTGATTTCGATCCACGTTGCCGTCAGGTTGACCGTGGTGGAGGCATTGATGAGGAGCGTGCCTTCGATCACGAGGTGGCCGAGGATGGGAGAGCTCACGTCGAGCACCACCAGGCGCCATCTTGGGATCCACACATTGTCAAAGTCTGAAGGAGTGTCGGCCGCCCACTCTTGCTTCTCGAGAATTTTATAGAAGGTGCTTTCGCTGGTGCTTTTCGCAACGTCAATCTCGATCTTGTTGAACGGATTTCTGGGGTCATCCGTGATGTTGAACCACGTGCGGCGGTGGGACCAGAGAGAAAACTCTTTGACCACTATGGGATCTGGCGGCACCGGCGGCGGCGGCCAGCATCCTCCACTAGGGCAGCGCATGTACTTGACAGTGCGCATTTGGTGAGCAGGCGTATGTTGGCGAGTAATTAAGAGGGTGTGCAGTGCTCCGCTCCCATCATCATCCATTTTGATCGTATAGTCATCCATCTGCGCATTTTTCAAGATCGGAACATTGCCGCCCATTCCCATGCCCAGGTTGTAGGTACCTTTCATGTCATATTCGATTGCGCCCTTTGCTGTGGCCGCCCAATTAGCCACCGGCGTCATCTTCCCGCAGTAGCCCGCTGCTCATACACATACACGTACACGTATACATACACACAGGAGGAACCACCGCATTTGTCTATGTCAGCTCTGCAATCACATGCCAAGACCAGAGACAAGTGCCATCTTCCATCACGGATCAGGTCTCTTACGGGATCCCTGACACCCACCGGCTTCCGAGCACGCAGTCATATTCCTGAAGTAATTCTGTGGCCAGCCCTCCGGGGTGGTTCTGTCTCCAACTTGTGTCCAATAGGTCGGGCGACCATATACATCTGCCACTCTCCACTGCAGGAAACGATGCGTCAACATGACTTTTTCATTGGGGTACTGGTCCCACAGTTGGAACTCCCATTCTTGAGGATCAGCCATCTCGTGCTGCATCAAGTCCTGTCAGGAGGCGAGAGAGAGAGAAAGAGAGAAAAAAACAGAGAGAGAGAGAGAGAGAGAGAGAGAGATCGTGCGCGCCCGCGCGAGCACGAAAGCAACCACTCGTGTCAATTTTCTGCGCACAGCATGCCTTGATCATGCCTCTCGCTGCACAGACGCGTGCTGCTCCGCCGATGAGAAACGGCGTGCACGGGACCTGCTGCACATTGTAGCGATAGCCGTCAGCAGCCAACCATACGTTGCCCTTCTGAAATTTCAGCAGATGCGGCAGGCAATTGCACTCAGCTCTAAGACTTTGGCAGGTGTTGATATCGGCAGTCCAAGGTACGCGCACGCACAACGCCTTCCCCACCCACGCGCTGGGCTGTCTTATGTGGTACCACATTTTCCGAAAAAAGAGCCCCGTGCACACAGATCCGCCCGATCCGCTCGTCGACAAGGAAGACGGTGTGCATTTGTCGGGCGGTAGCAGCACCGAGGTACCGACGAAAGAGGAACCCTTGACAGTGCCGCCACGCAACCAATTCTCCCGCACGCCACTCCCCGTCAGCGAGCCATCCAGGTCGTAGAAAAAGGCTTCGTTGGGGTGCCGGAACAGGGCTCGCTGCGTTGAGTTGACGAAGCGCATGCCTTCGAAGCGTGTTTCAGCAGCCCCGTCGCCAATGGAGGGCGACCCTCCGCGCCCGCAGTGCGCACAGCCTACCAGGCAGGGCTGGTGAAAATTGACAAAAGTGACATTTGAGACAGACATGCCACCGCCGGCATTTGCATTCCAGGGGAAGTAAATGCCGCCCGTGGGACCGCCCATTTCGGTCCCGAATCCGAATCCATCTCCCGTTGCAGAGAAAGAGCGGCCAAGGGGCAGTCCAGTGAAGTCCACAAAGAGTGCATTGCGAATAAAGCACACGTCCCACGAATTCACTTGCGTTTCCCGGAATTCGGCTTGATGTCCGTTTTGCACAGCGACAACTCCGTCAAAGCCAATCTGGCCTATAACAGTCCCCGTCCAACCGACCCCGCCATTGCGCCATACAAAGAGATCTCGAATCACAGACGGCGCGTTGGGAAAATATTCGTCGAAGATACGAAGGCCATACTTGCCATTTGAATGCGCCTGGTTTCCGCGGAACTCGAGTACGGGGATGTTGACTGGGTGCACGTCGGGCGTGTTGACAGAGGTGCCGGTAGCCGAAATTTCCGGGCGCACCCACAGACCGTATCGCCGGGAGGCCACCGCGTGGTTGTTGATAATGTAGTTTGCGCATGACACGATCCAGAAGCCCGCGGGCGTCTGGTCTGTATTGAGCAAATTCATCGAC
>Ga0315899_10007745_pt1 | contig 11546 bp, 8 predicted proteins | sample LakEriMetagenome_2_FD_203518 | JGI IMG/M metagenome (GOLD analysis project Ga0315899, IMG submission 203518) | Freshwater fungal communities from buoy surface, Lake Erie, Ohio, United States - Buoy 4 MA112 | ecosystem: Environmental > Aquatic > Freshwater > Lake | place: USA: Lake Erie, Ohio... | reverse complement strand
GGAGTGAAGACTTCAATATTCTCTTTCGTGGAGCGAACAGAAATGGAGCGTATCCTGAAGGAGCAGCAATTGGGTATGTCGGGCGTGATTGATGATTCACAAGCGACAGCGGTAGGTAAAATTCTTGGTATCGATGCGATTGTTTCCGGCAGTACCAATTGGAATTCTTCGATGGACTACAACAATTCGCGTCGAGTGAACAAAGTGAAGGCAACGCTTTCAATGAAAATTATTTCTGTAACTACAGGTCAGGTACTTGCTATTTTTTCAAAGGATGTAACCAGGGAATCGGCTTCCACACTCGATCCGAAGTCGGGTAACTGGTCTGCGATGAAAGCAACTAACATTTTGGTGGACGAGGCGTTTGACGCCTTGGTAAAGCTTGCAGCTGATTATGTTGCACCGATTTTCGAACAAGTAAAGCCGGACTATCGCAAAATCAAGGTGAAGGATCACGCTATCAAGGGTAAGAAGGCGATGGAACTGCTGGAGGATCAAAAGGACTACGAGGGAGCATTTACCCTGTATAAGCAAATTGTTGAATTAGACCCATATTGCGCTGAAGGATTGTGCAACATCGCACACATTTACTTGACGTATGGCAATTTCGAAAAGGCTGTAGAATATTATAAGATGGCTGCAGAGATTGATCGTGAGGAGTATGGAAAAGAACTGGAATTCGGACAGAAGAAATTGGATGAAGTTGCGGTATTGGCCTCTATCGGCATAACCTTGCCTGTGAACGAATTGGCTGGAAACGCACATTCTGCTTCTGCAAAGGCTGTGAAGACACGTGGCGGTAAATCAGATCGCTATGACGTTCTCTCAGGTCCGGATAAGGGCGCATCTGTCGTGAGCAAAGTACCTGGCGACACTGAGTTCGAAATGTTGGGAGACAACGGTGACTTTGTTAAGATCAAGTTGATGGGAGGTAAGGAAGGTTATATCCTCAAGGATAACGTGAAGATGTAATCAGCCCAAATATCCCTTTGGAAAGGTTGAAAGAGACGGTATAGAAGCCGGATCTTTCAACCTTTTTTATTTATGTCAGCATTCCATTTGCATTGTCCGAGTTTGGAAATGTGGGTTGAAGAAGGGAATACTCTTGTTTGACAGTTGTAAGAAGGTTGTTTGCTATTATCGGTTGCACTAATAGCATTAAATTCGTGGACCTATGAATATTGCCATCACTCCAGAAAATGCTGCGCTGAATGAGCGATTGCAGGAATTGCATGTGGCTTTTACGCAAGCGTACATTCAACACAAGACAATGGTTGAAGACGAGTCACCTATTCTTACGTCGGTGTACTTAGACAAATTGGGTGGTTTGCAACTGAATTTACTCGAGCATCAAACGGAGTTGTCACGCATCAAATTGAAGATTTCACTTATTCAGGCTGCGATCAATCGAAATGAAAAGCCCGATTGGGCGGCAATCAATCAGGAAATCGAAAAGCGACTAGAGAAGTATTACAAACAAATTGCGGAACAGTCTCAGGCGGTGGATTCTGCTCAGAAGGTGCTTTCTTCGTTGCTGTCGGAGGAGGATGCCAAGAAGTTGAAGGAGGTGTTTTATGTGTTGTGTCGCAGACTGCACCCCGATGTGAATCCCGGCCAAACGGAGGAGGAGAAGGATCTCTTCATTAAAGTGAAGGCTGCTTATGATTTGCAGAATTTGCAAGAGCTTCAAAGCATCTTGTTGTATTTGAATGAAGGCAGCAATGCAGATATTCTTTCAGATTCTTCAGACGAGAAACGACGTCGCATTGAGCAGTTGGAAAAAAACATAGCGGAGTTAAAGGATAAGATGAACAAGCTGGAGCAGACGTTTCCATTCAATACGAAATCATTGCTGTATGATGAGGAGCAACTGGCCCAGCGCCGGCAAGAAATACGGGACGAAATTGACGCAGCGGTTGCGGAGATAGAAAAACAACAAGTCATTCTAGATCTATTAGAAGATGAATAACTCAATAGTTCCTATAACTCCCGGACTGCTGGCACTGCTGAGTAAAGGTCAGAGTGGTATTTCACCATTCAAACAGGAAATCTTTTTACTGGAGATTACGGTTGCAGGTACCAGCTACGCCAAGGACTTAGAAAGGGTTAGTGATAAAATGGTCGCTGAGCAAGTGCTGACCATGAAGCGTGAGCCGGCCAATCAGTATGACAAACACGCGATAGCATTGTATGTTGATGAGGTGCGCGTAGGGTATGTTCCGGCGAATCTCAATCTAGTTTGTTCGCGCTTGATGGATGCCGGAAAACTCTTTTTTGCGCGCATCGTCCAAAGTCATTGGGACGGCGACTGGTTGAATGTAACGGCGAATATTTATATGGTGGAGTGATTCCTTTGTTTTGAACTAATCACCGGTGATTTAGTTCTTTTTTGCGAAGGCTCTTAGCACAAGACCAAGGCCGCGATGATATTTTCCTTCGTCAAGTTGAACTTCTGTTGTGCTCATTTCAATGATTTCGAAATCATGCAAAATCGATTTCATTTCAGCTTCAGAAAATAGCAGGTCTGGATCTCTTGGTCCACCTACTTCCGGTTGCTTCTCATTATATCGCTCATGACCTTTGGCAAATGCTTCGAATATGACATGTCCACCGGTTCGAACAGAATCAACTAGTTTTTGATGCAGCGTTACGCGTTCTGCACTCGGAAAATGTGTGAAGCAAAAGGTAACGAGTTCAAATTTGTTGTTGCTAAGAAGGAAGCTGGAAGCATCCATTACCTCATAGCTAATTTTTACATTCCTACTTGCTGCTAGCCTAAGTGCTTTCTCTTTTCCCGATTCACTTGGGTCGAATGCTGTGACATTCCACCCAAGTTGCGCGGCATAAACAGCATTTCTGCCTTCTCCTTCACCTGGGAAGAGTGCATTACCCGGCGAAAGGGTGTTTATTTTTTCTTTGAAGTAGAGATTGGGTTCTTCGCCATACGCAAATTCTTCTGCTGCATAACGCGAATTCCAGAATGATACATCCATGGTCCGTGAGGCTTTTTATTGCTTAATGAATGAGGAACTCCACATTCGATTATCGGAGTTAATGATAACCAGTTCCAGTTGCTGAGGAGGAATTGTGGACGGCAGTTGATACTCAATTTCACCGTTGAAATCTTTCCATGAATCGCAATCACCTGTATCTACTGTTTTTCCATGGCTATCGAGTAAATAGAAGTATGCTCGGTCGGAGCGATTCCACGCCATCTTGAAACGAATTACGTCTGTCGTGGGATTCGGATACACGTTCAGCGAATTCCAATTACTCGCGGAAGGCAATGATTCTGCACCCGTATTACTGCGCGTAAGCCATACCTTGTAGATGACCTCATCGGCCGATGTGGATGAGGTTTGATTAGAGTTAAATGGGTTCAATGTTGTCGAGTTGATACCACCATAGATATAACCCAGAAGAATAGTGTCTTGCTGAAAATCGCTCATCCAAACAACTCCTGCATTCGATTGCAATAATGCTTCATTCGGAATGAATTCAGCTCCTGAACCTTTCAAGCCCGGCATTTCAACAGGAAGTATCGATTCTGTGTAAATACCATCAGTGCTTCTAGTCAACATACTGATTGTTCGGGTAAAGGGCACCTGATCGTCCTGTACCATGGCTCCATTTTGATAGTAGTAGCGACTCATTCCGCCAAAGAATATGCTATGGGTAGATGTGCCATCGAATAAACTCACGTTAGGGCAGTGATAGTTGCTGAGGTATTGGCTGAATTCAGTTCGTGGTATGATCTCACTACCGGATATCTCAACGGGATAGAGGTATGGTAAATCGACATTCGGTTGAAAGACACCGCTCGAAATGTAATAGGCATCGTCGCCATTTGGAAGGGCATACGGAATCAGATTGTAATCACGACGATGAAGGTGAAATTCATCGGTTATCGTTTCCTCTGCGGTTATCTCGATGGTTCCATTGACATGCATAGGTATGAAGGAGCGAACTGCATTCGTGTAGGTTTGCGTGTATGTCGGCATTCCCATAGGGTTGTAGTTGCCATCGAATCGATGTCCGCCAACGATAAGCAAGCGATTACCCTCCTGAACCATACGACCTCCTGTTACAGCGAAGAGGGGATCGGTTATTTGTATAAATGAACCGGATTCGGGGGAGTCTTGAATCACTTGATTAATTACTTGTTCTACATGAATCGCCAATAGATTAGGGAAGGTGATATGATCGCCTGCCGTGGCTGAATATGCATAGCCGCCGGCGATATAGAGTGTGTCGCCCTTTTGGTGAAAGCATGTATTCGTGGATTGAAGCTGCTCCCGGATGGACGTGGGCAATGCACCAACGCCGCTCGACCAAACTTGATTCGCTAGCGGATCGATCACGAAAAGCTCCTCATTATTCATGCTCGCGGGAAATGCGTTGAACGGCTGTCTAGCATGCAGCCCGTCGCGACGGCCACCTATAACTAGCCATTTGCCATTTGCGGTTCCAAACGAGTAAGAATGTAACCCCACTATGCCAGGAATTTCCAGAGCTTCCAGCGAAATCGAATAGCCACTCGGTATTTGTGCTATTAAGCTATTGCCTGTGATTAGGGCAGCAAAAAGGACATGTGCGAATTTCATGTGAAAATTTTGGCGAAGAAACTATAAGAGCAGGCAACTATAAGTGACTGAAGTTACAATGGTCTTTGATCACAAAGGTTCTTTTACGAGTTGCAGGTTAATCCGTAATCCGAAATTCGTAATCGAACTCCCCTTTCATTATCTTCGCACTCCAAATGCGTCAAGTAACTCTGATCGACAGCAAGCTTCTGCACCTGATCATTACCAGGTTGTCGTGTCAGTTGATTGAAAATCATGAGGATTTTTCAAATACTGTTATCATAGGACTTCAGCCTCGTGGTGTGTTACTTGCTGAGCGGATTTTGGATCAGTTAAAGACGATGCAGCCGAAGGCAAACATCTCTTACGGTATTGTTGATCCAACCTTTTATCGCGATGATTTTCGTATACACGATAAGCCTCTGATAGCGCATAAGACGGACATCCCGTTTTCGCTCGAAGGGAAACATGTGATATTTATTGACGATGTTCTTTACACAGGCCGAACCATACGTGCCGGCTTGGAAGGCATTATGGAATACGGAAGGCCTGCGTCGGTAGAATTACTGGTGTTGGTCGAGCGCCGTTTCACGCGTGAATTGCCTATTGAGCCAAGGTATGTCGGTAAGAGTGTTGACAGCTATGATAATCAGCAAGTAAGAGTGATGTGGAGGAAAGATGGCGGTGAGGATAAAGTAATGTTGCTAACCGAATGAACACCATGAAAGTGACTGAGCAAAGAGGATTGAGCGTTAAGCATTTATTGGGAATCAAAGACCTGACGCGTGCCGACATTGAGCTCATCTTTTCTCAGGCTGATGAGTTCAAAGAAGTATTGGACAGACCCATCAAGAAGGTCCCTTCATTACGTGATATTACCGTTGCCAATCTGTTTTTCGAAAACTCAACCCGTACGCGTCTCAGTTTTGAATTGGCCGAAAAGCGATTGAGTGCGGATGTAGTCAATTTCGCTGCAAGCAGTTCATCTGTAAAGAAAGGTGAGACGCTCGTCGATACCGTCAATAATATTCTGGCAATGAAGGTGGATATGGTCGTTATGCGTCATGCCTCGCCCGGAGCTGCCGTATTCCTTAGTCGCCATATTGATGCCGCCATTGTGAACGCTGGTGATGGAACACATGAACACCCTACACAGGCGTTGCTCGATGCGTATTCTATACGTGAAAAGCTTGGAAGCGTTGAAGGAAAGAAGGTTGTTATTGTTGGTGACATTACCCATTCGCGAGTAGCTATTTCTAATATCTACTGTTTGAAAAAGCTTGGCGCTGAGGTTATGGTATGTGGTCCGACTACGCTTATCCCGAAGCACATTGAAAGTTTGGGTGTGAAGGTGGAACACAATCTGCGTTACGCACTTGAATGGTGTGACGTAGCAAATATGCTCCGCATTCAGCTCGAGCGTCAGGATGCGGGAGTGGCTTACTTCCCAACGCTGCGTGAATACAGCATGCAGTACGGTCTCGACAAGGCGCTGCTTGACAGTCTTTCAAAAAAGATCTTGATTATGCACCCCGGCCCCATCAACCGGGGAGTTGAAATCACCAGTGACGTAGCCGATGGCGATCAGAGCATCATACTCGATCAGGTTGAGAACGGAGTTGCTGTGCGCATGGCAGTAATCTATTTGCTCGCGCAGAACATGAAGCGCGGGCAATAATTAAAATCAGATATCGAGTCGACTTAAATTGGCTTTATTCTAGCCTCACAAGACTTCCAGCCCTGCAGAAGTTAATCCCACAAATGAAAAAGCCACCCCAAAGGATGGCTTTTTAAATGACTAATGACTAGTGACTAGTGACTAATGGTCGCGTGACGCAGTCCATTAGCCACTATTCACTATTTACTCAACAACAACCTTCTGCGCATACACCTGCCCGCCGCACACAACGCGCACGGTATAGATGCCTGCTTCCAGTGTATTGATGTCGATGTTTTGAATCGTTGTTGTAACGAGTGTATTGGCAACCACACGTCCTTGAGCATCGAAAATCTGAACGTTTGCAGATTGTGATGTAGAGGGAAGCGCAATGTTCAATAGATCGTTTGCCGGGTTAGGCCACATGGCAATGCTCGCAGCGTTTACCTCTTCCGTGTAAACACCAGTGCTTTCGATCAATTGTACATCATCGATGTAGTAAAGACCTTCGCCTCCGGCGTCATTTGTGCCGAAGAAGTCGGCAGCTTCTAACACATTCAAGCCGGCATTGCCATTGGCGTTGTTCAACGACCACTGCCAGCTGTTTACCATCGCGCCATTGATGTATAGGTAGCCCATATCCATATCCATGTCGGCTGTTACCTGCACATCGAACCATTCGTTCAGGGCAACCGAAGTGTCACCTCCGGGCGCACCACCTGATGTCCAGGTTACAGTTCCATCTGCACCGAAGAATACGTCAACAGCCCATTGATACGTTGTTGATGTTGCACTCCATTGGTGCAACAAATTGAAGTATCCACCTGCATCGGTTAGGAGCATTTTGAATTTTAAATCATACTTACCGGCAGAGTATGGACCAATAGGAAGCACAAGGTCGGTGGCCATGCCTTCGATTTTTGCACTGTTGGCTCCGCTGAAAGCGAATGCGCTTGATACGGCACCATCAGCTCCGGCTGATCCGTCCCAAGTATCCCAAATAAGGCTTTGCTCTGCAACACCCAAATCGGGGGCGTAAGAGTCAAAGTTGTCTTCGAATATCACGTTTTGCGCTGAAACGCCCAGGCTCATGCCGAGCATAGAAAGAAAGAGTAAAGGTTTTTTCATTTGATTTGGTTTTGATTGTGGAGGCAATATAGGAAAAACGAGGAACGCTTTACTGAAATCTTAGAATCATTTCTTCTTGAAAACAATGATGCGTGAGTGTTGTTTTAGTAAATAAAATCATACTCTCTTTTTTCAGAGATCTTTTAATTCGCATCATTATCGGTTCACACAATGAAAAAGAAAATCATCCTGGTCCTATTGCTGGTAATACTCGTTCCTACTATCACCCAACTCTTTACGCTTATGGCTTCCAACAAAACAGAAAAGCAACCCTACACAGTTGTCAAGAAGGAAAAGGATTTTGAAATTCGCTTCTATCCGTCAGCCACCTTGGCTACTGTCATGACCACTGCATCGACCTACAAAGAAGTGGCCTCACCGGGTTTTAGGAAATTGGCCGGCTATATTTTCGGAGGAAACCAAGAGGGCATGTCCATTGCCATGACGGCTCCCGTGCACATGGACATGAGCGAAACGGGATCAACCATGAGTTTCGTTATGCCGGATGGAATGACTCCAGAGAATTTGCCCAAGCCCAACGATCCTGCGGTTCACATTTCCACAACCAAACCGGAGTATGTGGCGGCAATCCGTTTTGGTGGGTATGCATCCGATCAGGATATTCAGAAGTATACGGCTCGCCTCGAACAGGCCTTGCAGGAAAAAGGCATTAAGTACACCGGGCACTTTCGCTTTTTGGGCTACAATGCGCCGTATCAGTTTTTGTGCAGGCGCAATGAGGTGATTGTGACGGTGGAGTATGAAGGAGATAAGTTATAGGTAGTAGGTTATAGGTGATAGGTTATAGGTGATAGGTAATAGGTAATAGGTGGGAAACTGAGCTGCTGTCCATTCTCTTTTTGATTCTGTTTCTGTTTCTCTTTCTGATTCTAAAAAAAAAAAAGCCCACATTATAATTGTGGGCTTTGAATAAAAAGAAAAAATCAATTTCTATTGCTTCACGAAATGGATGGATGCTTCGTTTTCGCCATTCATGAGAGTTATATTGTAAAGTCCGCTTGTCCATTGTTCCGTTGGAAGAGTAGTCAGTTCTTGCGATATAACGTTGGCATATACGAGGGCTCCGGTTGAGCTTATAATCTTTAAGTCACAACCTAACCATTCCGATGCGGTGCGCAAGTAAACATCACCACGTGATGGATTTGGAAACAGTCGTGGCATGGATGAAATCGCAACAATGTTGTTCGTAACGGTGACATTGAACTCTTCGGAGGTAAGCACACATCCTAAAGCAGTTGTTCCAATGGCTTGGTAGATACCGGAAACCGATGCCGTCAGAATCGTGGATGATTCGGCAATTGGATTTCCATTGAGATACCATACCACACTTACCACCTCATCCAGTATTTCAAGTGTATTGTCATTTACTACGATGGATAGCTCTGTTTGCGGACATGCATAGATGGTCGTAGTTGCTTCGTTGGTATGAATAGGCTCGTTGTAGTCGAAGTAGATGGAAGCACTATTCGTGAATTGAGTGCCTATCGCCAAATCGGGATCCTGATTAATTCGGAAGTGAATATACCCATGGCTTAAAATCGAATCCTCTACCTCAGCCGGTAAGTTGATGTTATCGAATTCAATCGTCAGGGTTCCATACAGATTTGCATACAGGTGATAATTGTGACTGGCACTCACCGGAACAATCGTAGTTGGATCAACCTCTTCCGGAAGTTGATCGATAATTACAACATCATACGCAGGTGCAGATCCCACGTTTTCAAATCGAATAACATAGTCGAGGGTAGTATTGGGTGCAATGCGACCTTCTGGTCCGATACCATTGAGCTCACGGATATCGTTGGGGTCGTACGAGCAGAGAATGGGCGCAGCAATCGGATCAGTATTAGCTGCTATTGTATCGCCGCCTTGGAAGTAATACGTCTGAAGGTTGAACCAAATACTGTCGCCCGGCAATGCCGTGTTAGGCATATCGAGAGTCACATTCAAATTAGCCACAGCACCGAAGCTTAGTGGCCCGCAATCGAAAAAGAGTTGGTTGCCTGAGATAGAGTCGGGCTCAGGGGTTGAGCTAACAAAGGAACACAATGGATCGAACGAATAAACCGCATATCCTGATGGCTGGGTATTTCCATAGTTCGTAATGCTAATGGTTTGAGTGTTGTTCTGGATACAAAGAGCATTCGGTACAGAAATGTAGCCACCTACAACCGTTGTTGGAGTATTGCTGGGTATGACTCCGAAGTTGAAGTTGTAAACGGATTGTCCGCTCGATAAATCAGGGCTGAATGTGGTCGAAGTCGTAGGTGTCCAGAGATTGTTGTCGATCAACAGCGAAATGCTATTTCCTCCGTTGTCCGTGAATGCGAAGTAGGCACCCGTTTGGTCGCTGAAAGAATTGTATTGATTCTCTGCAAGTGAAAAGGGGAAATTTGGAAGCGCTTGCTCATTGTTATCAAACACGCCGTTCTGATTACTATCGAGAAAAATGTAGCCTCCAAGTTGAATATCAGGAAGAGCAAGATGAATCGTGTCGGAATTGCTGCAGCCGGGATAAGAAGGATTCTGCACGTTGATAACATAGTATTCGTTGTCATTCGGAATCGAAACAAAAGTGAATGGACTATTTGGGAATTGCAGACCATCGCCGGGCCACCATTCCCACTGCGCTCCCGCTTCCAATGCCCAATTCGTGAGATAGGCATTTACGTAGGGTAGTTGAGGAAAAACAGAAAAGTCGTAAAACAAGGTGTCCTCCAATACGATATCGAAAAAATCGGAGGTAACCGACACTTCCAATAATTCGGTTGCAGCACAACCGGCATTGTCAACGGTGGTGTAGTTTAACAGAGCTTCACCTTCCAAATTGGTGTTGATGGTAATGCTGTCTCCATCCGCAGTAATAGTTTCAATTGCCTCACCGCTCCAATAGGAACCGGTAATGCCCGCATCGATGGAAGGTGTGTAGTAAATCGGTGTTACACCATTCAGGCTTCCCTCGAGGTTTACCGACCAATTGAAAAGATATCCATTATCGGATGCAAAGTTGTCGGTTATGATCAGTGTCCAGGCACCGTTGAAGGGACAACCAATGAAGTTGCACAGATCTTCTTGAGATGAGTAGTTACCGGGGATTAGCGAAAATGCTGGCCAATTAGTATTTCCGGGAATCGTGTTGCCTGCATTTACTTCTTCTCCCCATGTACCATTTTCCGAATCCGGACTCCAAGAGTAATCCCAGCCTGTGCCCACTTCCGAGCTTTCAAAATCAAAGGGCAATCCTAAATAAGTTCCACCGCCTCCGTTAATTCCGTGTGTTACCAGATTGACCTGAATACCCGAGGGGCATTCAAGGGCGATATTCAAATCACCCATGTAGCTGTGTTCCATATTCACCAATATGGAACTGAAATTGTCGCATGATGTAATCGTTTCACCATCATCGAAGTTTTCAATGAGTATCGAACTCGTGAAACTAAATCCTGCGCCATCAGCGAGAAAGAGAGTGTCTGTATTGATGTTTAAAGGTATGTTGGATATAGATTGCGTGGAATATTCCGCAACCAGCAACGATTCGCCACCGGTACATATCGCATTAACAAGGGGCAAATTGATTTGGGTAGGGGCGAGCATACCAACCGATATAACCGTATCGGAAACGCATCCAACATCGTCGATAACGGTTAGTTCGACTTCGAATATCTGCGGATGATCGTAGCTATGAATCACAGCTGCCATGTTTTCAATGGGCGAACCATCATCGAAGTTGAATGCATATGAACTAATGGTATGTCCGGGTGCAGCAGATGAATTCGAAGCGTTTAATTCAACCACATCGCCATCACAAAAGAGAAGAAGTCCCTGGTCCTGGGAAGTAGCATTTGTAGTAAATGAGATACTCGGTGGTGTGCATGGTTCGACACATGAGGCAGCTGCTGACCATCCGGAATGTCCTTGATTTGGAGTGTTCTCGACGTCAAAAAATAGAAGAAGGCAACCACTGATATTGATGTTTGTTGCTGATAGTGTTACGCCAGCCAATTCAGTAGCTTCGAAAACACCTAGAAGAGGAGAGGATGTATTCGGTCCGTCATAGATGTAAAGTTTATGTCCTCCCTGTCCATCGATTCCCGGCTGCAAATCAAATTCAGTGAAGAAAATCTGAGAACGCAAACCGGCATCGTCCGGACAAATCG
>Ga0315899_10007743_pt1 | contig 11547 bp, 12 predicted proteins | sample LakEriMetagenome_2_FD_203518 | JGI IMG/M metagenome (GOLD analysis project Ga0315899, IMG submission 203518) | Freshwater fungal communities from buoy surface, Lake Erie, Ohio, United States - Buoy 4 MA112 | ecosystem: Environmental > Aquatic > Freshwater > Lake | place: USA: Lake Erie, Ohio... | reverse complement strand
GCACGGCCGTGGCAATGACCGCGTGGCTGTGGTCCGGCGTGCTCACCACGATGCCGTCGAGATCGGTGCGGTCGAGTAAGCGACGGTAGTCGGCGTATTTGGCGGCACCCGGGTGTTTGGCGGCTGCTGCGCCGAGTCGGTCCGAGTCGATGTCGCAGAGCGCGACGATGTTCTGACTGGAAACACCGGCCAGGTTTTCACCACCGCGCCCGGCCACCCCGATGACCCCCAAATTGAGCTTCTCGTTCGGGGACACCTTGCGGGCAACCCGTGGTGCTTGGCATCCGGCCGCTGCCGCGGCTCCGGCGATGGCGGCAGAACGGAGGAACTGGCGTCGATTGAGGGACATGGCGTATTTTTTGGCGTTTCAGTCGATGGGCAAGGTCCGGATCACGGCTTGGGCAGGGGGAAGCTGGTCCAGCAGCGTTCCATCTCTTCCTGGGAGGGCACCTTCAGCGGTCGAACGATGCGGAAGCCCAGGAACTGCGCGTCGGTCAGATACCACTTGGACTTGGGCAGCTGCGGGTCGCGCATCTTCCAGCTCGCATCGCTGGCCCGACGAGCCGCGCTGCGCAGGCCCTCCGGATCTTCATCCCAGGAGCCACCACGCGCCACGTGCGGATATTCGGCAGCACCCGGGGTGTAGGGGACATCGCCCACCTTGGAATAGTCGGCCACGTAGGCGTCGAGCACCCATTCGGCGACATTGCCGTGCATGTCGTAGAGGCCCCAGGCGTTGGGCTTTTTCTTGGCGACTTGCTGGTATTTCTCACCGGCGTTGGCGAAGTGCCAAGCGTAGTCGCCCAACTTGGATTCATCGTCACCGAAGGAGTACTTGGTGGTGGTGCCGGCTCGGCAGGCGTACTCCCACTCGGCCTCGGTGGCCAGGCGGTAGAAGTGACCGGTCTTGGCGGTGATCCACTTGCAGTACTTCACGGCTGCGTAGTGGGTCATGGAAATGGCCGGGAAGTTTTCCTTGCCCATGCCGAAACTCATCTCGACATAAGGTGTTGTCGGTCGGGACACCGCATCGCTTTCCTTGCCGATGTAGGGGTTGATGCCGGGTTTGGCGTTGGCCGGCAGCAGTTCGGGCATCGCGAGCCAAAGTTCCCGCTCCATGCGCTCGGTCGGGACATTGGTTCCCTTTTCCAGCGAGGGGAACTGGAAGAGTTCATACTCGTTCCAAGTGACCTCGGTCTTGCCCATCCAGAAGGGCTCGATCTTCACCTTGCGTTGAGGACCTTCGTCTTCCTTACGTTTGGCTTCACCAGCCGGGCTGCCCATGAGGAATTCACCGGCGGGGATGGGCAGCATGTCGAATTTCACCTCGGAGCCCGCAATCGGGTCGCTGTACGCCTTCATATCAGCCGCGCTGGACTCCTTGGACACCTGCAGCACCCGGGCGTGGATCGCCGCGATCATGGCGTCGTTGTCGCGGGTCAGCAGCGAGGCGGCTTCCTTCTGACTGAGGGTCACGCCATCGGGCCATTCAGCTCCCTGGTCGATCCAGTCGCGGATGAGGTCGGTCTTGGCCTTCGGCAGCGGTCCACCCTTCTTGGCCGGCGGCATCAAGTCGTCGTGGTCGGCCGGCAAGATCGTGGTGGTGTACACCTTCGAGGCCTCGGCATCGCCCTTCACAATGGCCTTGGAGGCGAAGAATTCAGCCTTGGAGTCCATCCGGAGATCGCCCTTGGCATGCCCTTCCTTATGGCAGGTGACGCAGTGGACCTCAAAGATCGGCTTCACTTCCTTGACGAAGTCCACCTTCTGTTTCTGGGAGAGTTTGATGGTCTCAGGCCAAGCGGCACCTTCTTGGATCCAGGTCTTGAGGGTTTCCTGCTGCTGGGTGGTGAGTCGGTCACCCTTGGGTGGCATCAAATCGTCGTGACCGTCAGGCAGAGTGGTCGTTGTGTAGATCTTGCTCTTGGCCGGGTCGCCCGGGACCAAGGCCGTGCCACTCTCCCCCCCTTTGATGGTGTCGGCACGGGTCACCATGACGAGGTCACCCTTAGGCTTTTCGGTGCCGTGGCACTTGAGGCAGTGCACTTCGAGAATGGGGCGGACCTGTTTCTTGAAATCCACCGGGTCGGCCGCGTTGAGGAGCAGTCCCGCGGTCAGGGTGGTTGTGATGGCGACGAATCGGTTCATGGAATGTTGTCGGAGGAGAAGATACCGCCGGGCCTGTTGCCGGTGTCAAATGCGGTGACGGTCTGGAGGCCTGAAAGCTTCAAGCGGATTTGCCGGTTTGTGCTGTCAGGAAAACTGCATGAAAGCGTTAGAGGTGTCTTTGGAAGGGGTTGAGAAGCATCTGTCCGTGCGGGTCGATCATTGCCCGCCACCGATCTTCGGATCGAGCCACGGGGTGGCTCCCCAGTACCATCGAGAACTCTTGAGCAATTCCACATGTCCCTCGCCAAAGGCGACGACGCTTTTTCCGGAATGGCGCAATTGGGGGCCGCCCCAGTTCGGGTCGTCCGAGGTCACGCACCCGCCGCAAGGAGCATCATTGATTGGGTCGTGAAGTACCCAGGCGCCGGCTTTTTCGGGGGATTTTTCGGTCACGCACTTCAGAGGGTCCTTTGCGTCTGCGCTCTTGGGCTTGGTGCCGCCGTCGGTGATGACCACGGTTGCCGAAGGGGAAGCCATGCCGGAATCCTTCACCGGAGGATAATCTTTTGCATCCCAGACATTGGGCCAATCACACCCGCCGGCTTTGAAGTTCATCGAGTAGTTGGAAATCATCTTGTCGGTTTGTTCCGAGGCGTAGATGGCCCAGCTCTTCTTGAAACCCGGGGTCTTGGTCGGGCAGATGACGATGTTGGTTGTCTGCAGGTAGGGCTTAAGGAAGTTGAACCACAGGCGGCGGTTCACGTTGTCACCTCGGACCCAGAAAGTGGGCGTGAAGTACCCTTGATTGTCCGAGGCGTAGAGGGCCTCCGAAATCATCACCTGCCTCAGGTTGCTCAAGCAGTTGGATGATTTGGCCTTCTCCTTGGCCCGGGCCAGCGCCGGCAAAAGCATTCCAGCCAGAATGGCAATGATGGCGATGACCACGAGCAATTCGATCAGGGTGAAGCCAGCCTGACGCCTGCGGGGAATCATAGGGTGACTGTCTAAACCGAAAGCGCCCATTTGTCTTCATCGAAGATGGAGTAGTGAGATTTTCAACGCCGGGACTTGATTCCCGGGGCGCGAAACCGCATTCCGGCCGGAGGTGATCACGTTTTTGAGAGGCAAGTTGGTCGAGGCCCTGCCAACCCAGGTGGTGATGGAGGTCCAAGGCGTGGGATATGAGGTCCTGATTCCGTTATCCTCTTATGATCGATTGCCGACTCCGGGGACTGAGGTGCTTCTCCTCACCCATCTGGCGATCCGTGAGGACGCTCATCTGCTGTACGGATTCCTGACCGCGTCAGAGCGCGACCTCTTCCGTTTACTCATCCACACGGTGAGCGGCATCGGTCCCAAGATCGCCCTGAGCGTCCTGAGCGGGATGAGTATCGCGTCCTTCCGAAGCGCCGTTGCTGCGGGTGACGTCAAGGCCCTGTCGTCGGTCCAGGGGGTCGGACGCAAGACCGCTGAGCGAATCGTGGTGGAGCTTCGGGATAAACTGGGTGGCTTCGCATCGGTCGGATCGGCACCGTCACCGGTTTGCGGAGGGGCTGCGGCAGTCCTCCGGGGTGAAGACTCGCGGGGTCCCGATACGGTGGCCGCCCTCATGGCCTTGGGAATCAAACCGGCCGAAGCGCACGATTCGGTTCGGGCGGCTTTGGCCATGCTCGGGGCCGAGGCCTCGGTGGAGCAGTTGATCCGCGCTTGTCTGCGGCGCAACGCCTGAACCCCGCCTAAACCGGATGAGTGCTCATTCCCGTCCAAAACGTCCCGTTTCAGGCGTGGTGGTTCCAGAAGCGGCCCGCTGGCATGGTCGGTTGGCCGCCCGAGTCATAGCGCTCCTGGCCCGACTGTTGGCATCCAGCTTGCGCTGGCATTGGACGGACCATTCCTTCTTCAACGATACGGGAACCGAGCAGCGGGCGATCTTCGCCATCTGGCACAATCGACTCGCCTTGTCGTTGATCCTCTACCACCGCCATGTGGCCCGATGTGGCAGCGGTCGTCGTTTGGCGGCGTTGGTCAGCGCCAGTCGGGACGGCGGGCTGCTGGCTCGGGTGCTCGAACTGTTTGATGTCGTGGGGATTCGCGGATCTTCCAGTCGCCGCGGCGCACCGGCCCTGCGCGAATTGGTTTCAGCGGCTTCTCGAGGGTGCGATTTGGCCGTCACCCCGGACGGCCCTCGAGGCCCCCGCTACGAGCCACAGGCAGGTGTCATCTCGCTAGCGCAAATCACCCAGCTTCCCATCGTGCCGGTTTCGTTTCGTCTGTGTTGGAAACGCACCCTGCGGAGCTGGGATCGGTTCCAGATCCCCATTCCGTTCAGCCGATGTGAGGTGGTCTTCGGGGAGCCGATTTGGGTGCCTCGACAAACCGATGAAGCGGGCCGCGAACAGAGCCGACTCCTGCTGAAGGAGCGCCTCATGGCCATGACTCACGACTGAATCCAATGGACGGGCCGAGGACTGTCCCGGCCGTTGTCCCTTACTTGCGCTTGAGTTGTTTCTTGGTGTCCGCCTGAAGGGTGTCCACTTCGTCCCGCACCTCGGATCGGTTCTTGGAATCCATCCGGTCAATGAAGAGGACGCCGTTGAGGTGATCCACCTCGTGCTGAATCGCGCGCGCCAAGAGTCCTCCTGCTTTGAATTCAAAGGACTCGTTCCGATCATTGATCGCTTGGACCTCCACCTCGCCCGGTCGGCAGACATCTCCGTAAATTTCCGGAAAACTCAGGCAGCCTTCAGGACCTGCAGCCACCTCGCCCACGGGTCGTATGGTCGGGTTGATCAAAACCAAGGGCATGAAGGCGTCGACATCGGCGGGTTGCCCGGAAATCCAGAGTTGGCTGGGGCGGTCTTTGACGCCCCGGACATCGATGATCGCCAATTGGAGCGCCATTCCAACCTGCTGGGCCGCCAGCCCGATTCCATTGGCCTCATACATGGTGTCGAACATTCCGGCGATGGTGCCACGCAACTTGTCATCCACGGCAGCAACGCGTGCTCCGCGCTGGCGGAGGATGGGGTCTCCATAGTGGACCACAGTGAACTTCATGGGCGAAGGCTGTCGCAAAAGACAGTGCCTGCCTAGTCCCCGTGGATCGTTTGTGAACCGTCACTGCATCTTGGGTTTCGGTGCGTAGCCTCTTGAAAGCTGGGAATCGGGTTGTTTTTAGATCGATCAAACCCCTTCGGCGCGACTGGTTAAGCCTCGATTCAGGCTCGCTGCGAATTCAGGATTGGCTCGCAGGTGCTTGACTCAAGCCGTCTGGTGGGTAAGGTGCGCGGCTCCGCGGGCCAGAAAGTCGGCGGATCTACAGCGATGAAACGTCAGTACCAACCGTCGAAAATCCGCCGTCAGCGTCAACACGGATTCCGTGCCCGCACGGCAACCAAGAGCGGCCGCGCCATCCTCAACAACCGCCGTCGCGTGGGCCGCCGGCGTTTGACTCCAGTGTGAGTCGTCTGGAGTGGTGGGTCCACTCCCTGCCGCAATGAATCCGCCGCTGCGGCTCAAGTTCTCCAGTCGGCGCCGGATCAGCCGGTCCTCCGACTTTGCTCGTCTCAAGGAAGAGGGGCGCCGCGAAATTTGCGGCACTCTCATCCTGAACTGGTTGCCCGCCAAACAATTGCGCTTGGGCGTTGTGACCAGTCGAAAAGTGGGTTCGGCAGTGATTCGCTCCCGCGCCCGTCGCCTGTTGCGGGAGGTGTTTCGCCAGCACCAGCACGAGGTGACAGAACCTGTTTCCATCGTTTTGGTGGCGCGCCACTCGATCGCAGACAATTCCTTGGAGACTGTTCGCAGGGATTATCTGCGAGCCTTGTCCAAGGCCAAGCTTCGGAAACCCTCTCCGTCTGCAACCGCGACCGCTGGCGCGTACGCCCCATGAACCCGATTCAACACACCTTGTTGGTCTTTGTGCGGATCTACCGGTGGGTGGGTTCTCCGATGAAGCGGTTCTTGATGGGTCCGGAATCGGGTTGTCGATTTATTCCCTCGTGTTCCGCCTATGCGCGGGAGGCCATCGAGAGGCATGGTGCCTCCCATGGCGTGGCATTGACCATTGGGCGCATTGGCCGTTGCCATCCCTGGGGTGGATGCGGCCATGACCCCGTGCCGGTGCTTCCGACCCAAAGTCCGTCTCCGAGATCATTCAATTTTCCCAAATAGACCATGGATCGAAAAGGTATCGCATTTCTTGCCGTCTGCCTCGCCGGAATGGTGGGGCTGAAATATGTGGCCGACTTCATCTGGCCCACCCCGACCGGTGCCCGCCCGGTGGCTTCCGCCGCTGCTTCCACCAATGCCTCGTCATCGAAGGTCAATGCTCCCCCGGCGAATACCACCCAATCAGCGCCCGCGTTGCCAGTGGGGCCTGTGACGGCTCCCGCTTATCAGTCGGCCGAGGAGTTGGTGGTGCTTGAGAATGATCTCCTGCGATTGACCTTCACTACGCACGGTGGTGGGGCCCGGCTGATCGAACTGAAGAAATATCCGGCATCGGTCGATTGCCGTGACTCCGCGGCCAACGGAGTACCTTCGGCCTTGAACCGTTTTGCCCCGCTGCCCGCCCTCACTCTGGGTGCGGGTCCACTGACGGGTGACGGACTCTTCAGCCTTCGTAAGACGGCCGCTGGGGTTCATGCGGAGAAGACTCTGAACACCGGGCTTCTGGTGTCTCAAGACTGGGGGCTTTCCAACGGCTATTTCTTTGAGACCGTTGTCACTGTCGAAAATCGCAGCGCTGCTGCCATTTCCATTCCGGCGCATGAGTACATCGTCGGTGCGGCGACCCCCATGGATCGTCATGACATGGCCGAGGTTCAGGGGTCCTATTGGTTCAATGGCGAAAAGGCCGAGCAAATCAACAAGGCCTGGTTTGCCAATGCGACATTGGGTTGTTCGACGATCAGCACTCCGCGGACCGAGTTTTCCGGCGGCAACAGCAACGTGGTCTGGGCCGCCGTCCACAACCAATTCTTTGCGCTCATCGCCCAGCCCGATCAATCCCCAACGGGTGTCCGAGTGGTGGATGTCCCCCTGCCTGCACCGTCTCCGTCGGAGCTGGCGGCCGATGGTCGGTTGAATCCTCAGCCGCACGCCTTCCACACCAGTCTCACCTATCCGGCCCAGACCTTGCAGCCGGGTGAGAAGATCACGCGTCGTCACACGATCTACGCTGGGCCCAAAGAATACAGTCAGCTCAAATCGAGCGAGAAGCAGATCGATCTCGTGATGGATTTCACGGGCATCACCGGCATTTGCGCCAAGGCGCTCCTGCTTCTGCTCAATGCCGTCCATTCGCTGATTCCTTCCTACGGAGCGTCGATTGTCGTGCTGACCATCCTCATCAAGCTGGCTTTCTGGCCCCTGACCAATGCCAGCACGCGGTCGATGAAGCGGATGTCCACCCTTCAACCGCAGATGAATGCCATCCGCGAGAAGTACAAGAGCGACCCGGCCAAGATGAACCAGAAGACCATGGAGTTCATGAAGGAGCACCGGATCAACCCCATGGCTGGATGTCTTCCGCTGGTTCTGACCTTCCCGGTGTTCATCGGATTCTTCTTCATGCTCAGGACGGCCATTGAACTGCGTGGCGAGAGCTTCCTGTGGTGCTGTGATCTTTCGCGGCCGGACAGCGTCTATGTCGTTCCCGGACTGGGCTTTATCCCGCTTTTGGGAATCCCTGGCATCGGGCTTCCGCTCAACATCATGCCGGTGCTGTACCTGGCGACAGCCTGGTGGCAGTCGACGTTGACGCCGGTGTCGCCGCAGATGGATCCGGCCCAGCAGAAGATGCTCAAGTACATGCCAGTTTTCTTCGGTGTGCTTTTCTACAACTACTCGGCCGGCCTGACGCTGTACTGGACGACCCAGAATTTGATGACCATCCTGCAGACCAAGATCACCAAATCGAATGAAGGGCCCGGGACTGGAACCGGCGCTGCCGTCGTTGTGCCTGTCCAGCCCGGACGTCGAAAAGGATCTGCCTAATTTTCCATGAGTGCCAAAGACACCCTCTGCCAGATGCTCAAGACCCTGGGTTTCGAAGCCACGGTCACTGAGCAGAACTACGAGGACATGCTCCTGCTGGACATCCAGACCGATGAACCCAATCGACTCATCGGTCGGCAGGGTCAGACGCTGGGCGAGATCCAGTACTTGCTAAACCGCATCCTCCACAAGGGAGACGATTCCGTTCCCAGAGTCATGCTGGACGTGGGCGGTTACCGGCGAGAGGCCCGGGAGCAACTGGCCAAGAGGGCCGTCGAGTTGGCGGACAAAGTGCGCCGGTTCGGTGACATCATGGAGATGGAGCCCATGAACGCCTACGATCGCCGTATCGTTCATCAGGCTCTCAAGTCGGATCCCGACATCGAAACCCACAGCGTGGAAGTCGATGGCAGTGACAAGAAGGTGATCCTTCTGCGGCCCCGCCGTCAGGCGTCCTCGTCCTCCGCGGCCTGAGATGGGATTCCAGGGTTGCCAACCGGTTTCAAGACCGTGGGACCCTAGGTGATGACTCTCGCTCGGTGAGAGAGGTGGACCCCTCACCTTGACTCTTCGGCTCCCTGCATCGATATCTGCTCAGCAAACTATGGTGTGCCAGTTCTGCAAATTGAAGGAGGCGACGGTCCATGTGACTGAAATCGCCGACAACAAGGTCAAAAAGGTCGACGCCTGCGCCGCTTGTGCGAAGGAGAAGAACTACAATGACCCGGCCGCCTTTGCCATTGCCGATCATTTGCTCGGTCTGGGTGCCGCCCAGAAAATGGAGGAGGCCTCTGAGGCGGTGGGGGCCTTGTCGTGCGACCAATGCGGATACACTCAGGCTGATTTCAAGAAGAGCGGTCGCTTGGGCTGTGCCCGTTGCTACGACATCTTTTCCGACGGATTGGATTCAGTGCTCAAGACCATGCACAAGGACATCCGACACCGCGGTAAGGTTCCGGCGGGCATGCAAAGCGCTCAAGCCGGTGTTCAAAAACTCCAGCGTCTGAATCGTGATCTTCAGACGGCTATTGCTCAGGAAGACTTCGAGTCGGCCGCGCGGTTGCGTGACGAAATCAAGGCCTTCAAGCCCGCTGAATAATCCCTCCGACATGAGCATTCTCGATTTTTTGGTTCCAGCCTCCGAGGCCTGTCAGCGCAGCGGACCTCACGACAAGATTGTGCTCTCCAGCCGGGTCCGGTTGGCGCGCAATTTGCGCACTTCCCCCTTTCCCAGCCATTCCAAGAAGGCTGAGCGAATCAGGGCCTTTGAGACGCTGATGCCAGCGGTCAAATCCCTGACCCAGTTGGGCAGTGAGACCTTCTCCGAATCCATGGACAAGCTGCCTGCCTTGGACAAGCAGGTGCTGGTCGAGCGGCACCTTATCAGTCGTGAACACGCGGCCAAGAATGCCGGCAGCGGCATCGTCTTGAATCGTGAGGAAAACGTCTGCGTAATGGTCAACGAAGAGGATCACCTTCGCATGCAGGCGCTGCGCCCTGGGTTGCAATTGCGTCAAGCATGGATGGCTATCGACGCCGTTGATACCGCCCTGCAGGAGAAGGTGGAATTCGCCTACACCGAGCGCTATGGGTTCCTGACCGCTTGCCCCACCAACCTCGGCACGGGTATTCGCGTGAGTGCGATGCTGCATCTCCCGGGATTGGTCCTGGCCGAGCAAATCAACCAGATCATCCAAGCGGTCAACAAGCTCGGTCTGGCGGTGCGTGGGCTCTATGGCGAGGGTACCGAGGCGCTGGGCAATGTCTTTCAGGTTTCCAACCAGATGACCTTGGGCGAGCCCGAGAACGACATCGTGGAGCGCATCAACAAGGTCTTGCTCCAAATCATCGAGCACGAAGAAAACGCGCGGCTTTCCCAGATGGAGAAAAAGCCGGCCGTTTTGCTCAACCACATCGGTCGTGCTTACGGCGTTTTGGGAAACAGTTGGAGCATTTCCTCCAAGGAGGCCATGAACCTCATCAGCTTCCTCCGGCTCGGGGTCGATTTGGCGGTTTTCGGGCAGACGCCCAAGTCGCTCACCGACGAATTGTTCCTCCGCAGTCAGCCGGCCCACTTGCAGTTGGCCCATCCGCTCCGCGAGAAGCTCGGTTCCGACGAGCGGGACTTGTTCCGGGCCCAGATGCTCCGTGAGCGCACTTCACTCATTCCCAAGCCCGATCCCCAAGCCTTGTTGGGCCGTCGCGAGCCGGAATCGCCGGAGTAGGCTTACGCTGAGCAGGTTGCGCTCATTCCCCCGGAAGGTGGGTTATAAAGGCCGTCGAGCAGTGTTTCTGAACACGCTCATCAACCAAGAAGGTCCTGCTTGGACTGTTGCAACGAGTTGGGGCCCCGTTGGCCCCATTTTGCAACCGTTTTGGGCAAGCAGGTGATCCAGCTTGATCTGCCTTAATCGGGCATCTGAATGCCCAGCTTCTGGGCTGCCTGCATGACGTCTTTGTCGCCACGTCCGGACAGATTCACGATGATCAGCGCATCCTTGGACATGGTGGGGGCCCGCTGAATGGCGCCTGCCACAGCATGGGCGCTCTCCAGCGCCGGGATGATTCCCTCCAGCTTGGCCAGCCGCAGGAAGGCATCTAGAGCCTCCGTGTCGGTGGCGTAGGTGTATTCCACGCGGCTCTGGTCCTTGAGCCAAGCGTGCTCAGGTCCAACCGCAGCATAGTCGAGGCCTGCGCTGACGCTGTGGGTGAGTTGGATTTGTCCGAACTCGTCCTGAAGGATGTAACTGCGGGTGCCTTGCAAAACGCCCAGGGAGCCGCCCTGGAAGCGTGCGGCATGCTTCTCGGGCTGAATGCCCTCGCCACCTGCTTCGACTCCCAGCATTCGCACGGAGGGGTCATTCAGGAACGGGTAGAACAATCCGATGGCGTTGGATCCGCCGCCGACGCAGGCGATAAGCAGGTCTGGCAGACGCTTCTCGCGTTCGAGGATCTGGGCCCGGGCCTCGTCTCCCATGATCCGGTGAAAATTGCGGACCATGACCGGGTAGGGGTGCGCTCCGTAGGCAGTGCCCAGGATGTAATGGGTCGAACGGACGTTCGTGACCCAATCGCGCATGGCTTCGTTGACCGCTTCCTTGAGCGTCTGCTGGCCAGCCTTCACGGGTACCACCTCGGCTCCGAGCATCTTCATGCGGTAGACGTTGAGTTCCTGCCGCTTGCAATCGACCGCGCCCATGTAGATGACGCATTTCATGCCGAACATGGCCGATACCGTGGCCGTAGCCACACCGTGCTGACCGGCTCCGGTTTCGGCGATGATCCGGGTCTTGCCCATGCGCTTGGCCAACAGCACCTGTCCCATGGCGTTGTTGATCTTGTGGGCTCCGGTGTGCAGCAAATCCTCCCGCTTCAGATAGATCTTTGCGCCGCCCAGTGCTTTGGTCAGGCGCTCGGCGAAGTAGAGGGGAGTCGGCC
>Ga0315899_10007742_pt1 | contig 11548 bp, 11 predicted proteins | sample LakEriMetagenome_2_FD_203518 | JGI IMG/M metagenome (GOLD analysis project Ga0315899, IMG submission 203518) | Freshwater fungal communities from buoy surface, Lake Erie, Ohio, United States - Buoy 4 MA112 | ecosystem: Environmental > Aquatic > Freshwater > Lake | place: USA: Lake Erie, Ohio... | reverse complement strand
ATCGCGGGGTTTGAACGGAACCTGATGGCATATGACCTGGCGGCGGAATTGAGGGAGGAACTGGCGTATGGGCCGACGGTGATCGTGGTGGCGATTGGCCGGAATGCCAAGGAGCCAGGCACACCCGAGGAGAAATCCAACTACCGAGCCGCGTACCTTCACCTGTTGAAGACGCTGCTGGAAAAAAGCCAGGCGCGGGTGGTGGTGCGGAGCGAGTTCTGGGCGGAACCGGCCAAGGAGGCCGAGGTGCGGCAGGCTTGCGAGGTTGCCGGGTTGCTGTATGTGGACATTGGCGGGCCGGCAGGGGATGCGGCCAACCTGGGCAGTGCCGAGCGGCAGTATGAGCACGCGGGCGTGGGCGGGCATCCGGGTGACAAGGGGATGCAGGTGATCGCGGACCGGTTGTGGGAGGGGATGCGGAAGGGTTGGATGGGCAAGGAGCCATAGGGTTTTGGAACGGTCAGTTGAGTTCTTCCACTGTTTTGACTTTTTCACGAACCAGGGCCAGGAATCGGGAATATTCTTCAGGCGATTCGAAAGCAGAAGCGGGGTTCCAATAGGAATCGGACGGACTTATGAAGAGACCAGTGCCCATGGGTGCTATTTTTGCACGGATAATACCGGACCAAGGGGTTTCCACGGTTCGAATGTTTGTCTTGATGACATATTTTTCGGGAAATATTTCCAGATGATGCACGAAGTCAAAACCTTGCTTTTTAAGCCTTTTGAACCATCCCTTGGCGGCCAGGTATAGAAGCAAATTTAGCAACTGTCTTCGAAATAATATTCCGCCAAACCCCAGCAGGCTCACATAGTCGAAAATGCCAGTAGATTGAAACTCAGTCGTGATGCGCCAGATTATGGCAGCAAACATCAAGAAGAAAACGGTATTGCAGGCCCAGGTTTTGAAAGGGCTGAGAATCGGTGGATTCAATTGGCGATAAGACTCCATGTAAGTCTGGGCGCTTGCCGTGTAGATGGCGACGATTGGTTTTTCTTCCGGTAGAGTTGCCGTAGCAACGGTTACTTCCATTTTTGTGGGCTTCCTCAAATCGATTCTGGGATCACGAAGGCACCGCGGCCTTTGCGGCCGAGGAGGGCGTTGGCTTCGGGATCGGTGGGGATGGATTCGGTGGCGGGGTCGAATTTCAGGGGGCGGCCGAGGCGGCTGGAGAGGTTGCCGAGGTGGGCCAGCGTGGTGCTGCGGTGGCCCTCGAGGATGTCGCAAGTGGCTTTGGCTTTGCCCTGGCAGGCGGCCAGGAAGTTCTCGAGGTGGGGCATTTCGCTGAAGGAGGCTTTTTTCTCAAAGGCCAGTTTGTTGCCACGCTCGATCACACGCCAGCCGCCGCGGCCCAGGACGAGGTAAGCCTCGGTGCCGTAGAAGACGACCCCGTTCTCGTAGCCTTCCATGTGGTAGGGCGTCCAGAGGCGTTGGTCGAAATGCAGGACCTTGGGTGAACCGGGGAAGGTGAAGACGACGGACTGGGTGTCGGGCGTTTCCTGGGTGTCGCCCTGGAAGAAGAGCTTGGTGCCGAAGCCGTGGACGCTGTCGGGTGTCTCGACGCCAAGGCCCCAGCGGGCGATGTCGAGATCGTGCACGCCATCGTTGCCCATGTCGCCGGTGCCGTAGTCCCAGTACCACCGCCAACCGTAGCTGTATCGGTTGGAATTGAAGGGCCGTTCGGGTGCGGGGCCTTGCCAGATGTCCCAGTTTAGCGTGCCTGGTGCGGAGCCATCGGGTACGGCGGGGACGCGGCGACGGAGTTGGCTGTTGAAGGCGCGGGCCATGTGGACGGCGCCGAGCTTGCCGGATTGCACATAGCGGATGGCCTCGATCATGTGGGGCGAGCTGCGGCTCTGCGTGCCGACCTGGACGACCCGGTTGTGTTTGCGGGCGGCCTGCACCATGCGACGGCCCTCGGTGATGTTGTGCGAGCAGGGTTTTTCGACATAGACATGCTTGCCGGCCTGGCAGCCCCAGATGGAGGCCAAGGCGTGCCAGTGGTCGGGCGTGGCGACAGCGATGGCATCGATCGATTTATTTTCGAGCAGCTTGCGGATGTCTTGGACGCATTCCGGGGTGACCCCGCCCTGCAGGTCGGCCACCTGTTTGGACTGGGCAGGGAAGTACTCGGTGTTCACATCGCAGAGGTGGGTGACCTGGCTGTTGGGAAGTTTGGCAAAGCCGGATAGCAGCGCCTTGCCGCGGCCCCGGATGCCGACCACGGCGACATGGAGGCGATCGGACGGGGCGGCCTTGGCTGCCGGTTTGATCCACGGGGCCACGGTGGCCATGGTGGCCAACTGGGCAGTCCACCGGGCGGCTTGGCGACGTGTGATGGTCATGCTTGCACCGTTTTGGGAAAGGTTTGCAATTTGGATCGAGTGTACGGCTGGGCCTGGGTAATTGCCAGAAGGCAGGTTGGTTTTTATGGAGGGGTTTGGGGGTGCTGTAATCTTGCTGGGATGCGTGGGGAAGTTGACTGGAAATGGGTGCGTAGCTCTGAACCCAGGGTGGCGGCTCGTTGAACTCACCTTACCCTGGGCTAAGTTCTACAACCCCTTCAGGGTTGAAATGGTGCCCAGCAAGCATACCTGCCCCTTGAGCCCCACCCGTGGCGGGAGGGGTTCATGCATTTTTGGTTTCGGGATCCCCTGGCGGATCCGTGCCGCGATGGGCCGGGGCGTGCAGCCGGGCCATCGCGATCCGATATGACACAGAGCAAACCAGAGGTTGGCCGGGTTTATCACCTCGGCCGGAAAACCGCTTTTTGGGCGGTGCGCCACCTGAAAGCCAGAAACGCATCCTTGGATGGGTCGCCGGAAAGGAACCAGAGTAATCCAGAGCGCGGTTCCGGGGTCGGAAGGTCCCGGAATGGTCGCACCCCTTGGCGCCAGACTCCCGCCGTTGGCGCGCGGTTGGGCGGAGGGCTTGGAGAGCCATGGGGAACATCCAACACGCTTCCGCAGGTTTAGCCGGGCCGACGGTCCGCCGCCACCGTGGCGACGAATCCGGCAGGGCTGAGCAAACCAGCCATGGCAGTCGATTGTTGAGATCGAAAGACACGGGCCGCCGTGGAATCGGGTCAGGTGGCGTCAGGCGGGGCTTGCTGGCCATGCAAGCCGGACTGGCTTCTATCCCTCTCCACATGATTGGATTGTTGACGCACAGGTGGCGATGTTCAGAGAGCAGTTGGGGAAAATTTTGGAAAAATATTTGATGAAAATGGGAATGTGTTGGTGCGTAGGTGCTGAGATTTGAGGGAAATTTTTCACCACGAAGACGCGAAGGGCGCGAAGGATTTTTGTCTTTTTTTTTGGCGAGCCGTGCGCGGGAGTGCACGGGTTCTGGTGCTGACGGAAATAATCTGGGCAACTGGATTGGTTTTCATGGCAGCCTGGCTCTGAAACCTCACCCCCGCCCTTTCGGGCACCCCCTCCCCATGAATGGGGAAGGGGAAGCTTGGCGAGGCCTGGCGAGCCCCCAACGCGAGTTGGGGGGTGACTGGTGCTGACGGGAGGCAGGCTGGTTTTAGTGAGGACTTTCAAGGTGCCGCACGGCAGGCAGACACCCCCCGTCTGGCGACGGGAGCTTGCCAAGAAACGATTGGATTTTGCCTTGGCGAGCCGGGTGCGGGAGCGCCCGGTTGACTGGCGCTGACGAAAAAGAAGCGTTTGAACGGTAAGGCTTAAAAGGTTTTCGAGTCTTTGCCTTAGGCGAGCCGTGCGCGGGAGTGCACGGGTTCTGGCGGTGGCGGGAGACTGGCCCGGCTCTGCGGAAGACGGTCTGTGCCCATGCGCCGTCTGGGGGTGTGAGGCCTTGAAACTGTGGCGGCGGTTCGTTGAACTCACCTTGCCCCAGGCTAAGGAATACAACCCCTACAGGGTTGAAATAGAGCCCACCCACACCCTCCCGAGGCGGGAGGGATTATTTGTGCCTTTTTGTGTCTTTGTGAGCCGGTCACCGGGAGGTGCCGGGCGCGTTTGCTGACGGAAGGCCGGAGGTTTGCCACGAAGACGCGACGTGCACGAAGGAAAGGCGAAACCGCTTGGGAGAATAGCGGCGCCGTGACATGGGAGGTTTGCCTGGGTTTGGGACCGCCGGGATTGGTGGGCGGTGTTTGAGGCGGCGGGATTCAGAACCCAGGGCGATGCCCTGGGCTAAGGGCACAACCCCTACAGGGTTGGGGGTCTGGTGGCGGGGTAGTTTTTAACCGGTAACTGCACGCCGATGCCGGAAGCGACACGGTCGAAAAGCCGGACTTCGCCTTGGGTGGGTTGGGGCAACTTTAGGCGGCTACAGGCCGACTGAATGGCAGTCAGGTCAGTTATCTTGGTCTTTATGGTGACTGTGTGCGACACGGTCGGAATCTCCCTTGGGAATAAAAAAGCCACCAGCGAGTGCCGGTGGCTGATGGTCCAATGGATATGGGGCCATCAAGGGATTATGACTGGTTTATTTGGTGGATTAAGTAGCCAAAGGAGCAGTGGGCAGGGGTCTAAGGGGACAAAAACCATGGGGTAAGCGTTGCCCTCTGCACTCTTGATCTCTTAGCCAACAGGGCAAGGGGGCAAGAGACCGACCCCCTCCAAGGGGGCTCGCCCCCTGACTCCTTGGACCTGTTGAATTTGGCTCTGCTACTTGGATGGTGCTGGTTGATAATGGCACACCAGGTTTACTGTTTTTGCTGGCCATTGCATTGCGGTCCGCCTTGATGCTGGTATCCGCCAGGCTAAGGCATGTCGCGGCGACCCAGTGGGGATCGAGGCGTTACCTGGACATGGACAAACTTCAAAACCAAAACCCAAGAAAGGAGGCTCTTGAAGTGGTCGGGGCTGGATAGGCCCTGATTGTTCAGAATGACCCTGACTTCACGAGGTCACAAAACAAATGTGCGCAACTTGACATACGCGACCGCGGATTGGGGAAAACCCGTTGGGTTATTGAGCGAACCTTGTCCTGGTTCCACCGCTTGCGCAGGCTGCAAATTCGTTGGGAAAGAAGAGCCGATATCCACAAAACCTTCATGCTGCTGGGCGGATCTTTGATTTGTCTCAGTTGTGCTAATTGGTAGTTGTTTTAGAGGCTCTTAATCAATTAGTACATTTGAAAGATTCAACCAAGGGCCAAGATCAAGGGCGAATCTAGCTACTATGGACTTAAATTCCTTTACTTTTTTGTTTGAGTTCTCTGAAAATTTAGTATCCCATTTTATCAATTCAAGATTTCCAACAATCAATAAATAATCAACAAATGAATTGGCTAAAATGTCTGGTTTTTGGTTTTTTATTTCGGAGTTTAATTTAACAATTTGCCCATTAACAAGCTGGTTTGACTTGTAAACAATGCAAATGGGATCTGCTTCCCAAGATCCGATTTGATATACTTCATTCATTTGAAAAACTTCTTTAAAAGCGGAATGTATATTGCAATTATTTAGCTTTTCATAAAGAGTTTCTCCTTTTTCAGAATTGGGCGCTAATTGAAAGTATCCTATAGATTTCCCAACTAGGTCAATTTGTTTGACAAAATCCAGATAGGTTTTTGGCATTTTTGGAAATGCATTTTTTATTTTATCTATCTCTTCCTTAGGGCATCCAGAATAATTAAGGGCAATCTTCCCCTTAAGTTGTGGTAATATAATTTCCAAGTTATTTGTGAAACTGATTAAATCTTCAATATTGCTAATCATTTAATTTCCTCCAGCATGCTCTGGGTGCCAAATTGTCTAGACCCCATTCTGAGTACCACTGGATAATTTAAAACCTTCCTCTGTCGTTCTTGAAAAATTCTGTTTCCGATGCAGACAGCGTGGACCCGCTGCCATCCCTAAAGGTCACCTGCCCAAACGGCGCATAGGTGTACCGAACCTGGACCGTGCCGCCAGCATTCACCAGCACCATGGTATTCCAGTTGGCGACCTGAAGGGCATATAAACTGCCAGCCAGTGATCAGGGCTCTTGCTTGGCAGGAAGTTGTTGTTTGATGTTGGGCCAATCCAATCGGCCTGGTTCGGGACAGGTGCTAATCACCGCGAAGCTGGGAGAGGTTGAGAGTGGGGTTATTCAAAACCAATGCGTTGCCCTGTTGCCGACCAATTGCTCTTTTTACCCTTTTTGCAGGGGGTGTCTCGGAGATGCGCTATTGGAAGGTGGGCCATTTTGGCCAAGGTTGAGATCAATGGTTGAGTGTTCAAAATAAAATATAATATTATATAAATATATATTTTTAAATAAAGACAAGCTTTTTACTTGGATTTCTTTTGGCCAATGGCTTTGCCTTGCCCTCGAGACACCCCCGAAAAAAGGTCAAAAAGTCAAAAGGTTTGCTGGTATCCAGCCTGGACCAATGTAGTTTTGGCTTTAGTTGCCCCTGACTTGGGCCTGCGTGATTTATTTGGCCCCTTTTTGTCCCGGCACTCGCAAGGCGTATTGCGGGGACATTTTGGAGATCATCACCCAAGGCGTTGGCCTACCGTCCCACCAACCTTTTGCATTTTTTGCATGGAGGGTCTCGATGGTGCAACCTCAGGCTTACCCCTCCTCACGCCTTCGTGGCTCCGATAGGTGAGGTGCAAGTGATCAGAAATTAAACCGAAGCCTGGCCTGGTAACTGAAGATCCAAGGCTTATTGCGCTACCTAAAGGTCGAAGAGATCTGGCGGAAATGGCCCCAGACAACACCGCCAACCCTTAAACCTGGGAATTTGCAAGATTGGCGGAAATTGCGCATCTGGTTTAGGCTATGCGAAAGGAATTGTGGCATGGGCTGGCTCAATGACCATTTTAGCCTACTGACAATGCCGGATCCCCCTTATTCGGTCTCCGCCACCCGCATATGCATCAAAGAAATGGACAGATAGTTGCGTGGTTTTGGTCAAGGAATACCTTCGGGCAATAAGTAGTTCAATTACTCAAACGAGGGCTTGGAAGACATGATTGACCGTGAAAAAATGCGCAATTTCGATTTGGGTCGCCTCACCTTGGTGGGTTGGTTGGTAGGCATATTCTCAGTTGCTGGCGGCATGGCCATCGGCATCTATATGGGTTTTGCCTTGAAGGCAGAATTCCAAGGCCCTGATGGACGATCTCCCAAATGGATAGTCACACTGGGGGGTGTACTCGGGTTTGCTTCCATTGTTTTCCTGTTCAAATTGCTCCAAATACTCCTGGAAAAAACGGGTCTCTCCGTTATTCGTCCTCAAAAAGCACTCCCAATGGAAGCACCGGTCCAGAACCAGACCTCCGGTTTGTTGAATTCCGGTGTGAATGAAACCGTACAAGTTCCTGCGACTGAATCACAAGGCCCTACCTTTGCCCTCAACCGCACAGCGCAGGTATTCATTGGCCTGGTCCTGCTCTCATTGGGCGGCGTCTTGGCCCTACTTTCTCAATTGCCTGATATGCCCAGGAATCCCTTGGTGGCACAAGGTTTGGCCGCCTTGGCCAGCCTGATGGGGCTTGCCTCCATTTTCACTTGGGGAAGGCCTTATACCCTTCGCGTAGCCTTCGGTTTATTCTCCCTGATGATGTTCTGGATGATGATAGGGTGTTTCTTCGATGCCAAACCGGATTTCAAGGCTGGCGTTTTTGCTGCTTTCATAGGTATTGCAAGCGGCGCTTACGCCGTCCTAGGCAAAATCCCGATTCGGCCAAATTAACCGGCGTGATTTTGGACCAAAAAGAATCCATTCAACTTTTTGGCCTAGGAGAATTATTCTTGGCATGAGGCTTCGCATTGTTAATAAGAATTCCGCCTTGGTGGCACACACCTCATCTTTTGACACTGCCTTTGGGAAAGCGGATCCTGTATTGAATAGGCCTTCACAGCGAAGCCCAAGCCTATAGAGGCACCAAGGAGAGCGCATGGACCTGAAAGAGGCTGTACGAGAGGGGGATCAGGAGAAAATAATCGCCCTGCTCAACGCCGGTGCCGACATTCGTTATGTGAGGCCAAACGGCTACACCGTGATGATTGATGTGATGCACGGGCGGCCAAACCAGCAGAGCCGGAATCTGATTCCCCTGCTTCGCCTCCTCATTGATCGAGGCGCCGATCTCGATGCTGTCAGTCAGTACGGTGAGTCAGCCCTCAGTGTCGCTGCCCTCATTGGCCGACTTGACGCGATTCGGCTTTTGCTGGAGTCAGGCGCTGATCCAGACCCTTTGGAGTGGTCACCCCTTCACCGGGCAGTGGCCATTGGAACTCTTGAGGAGGTCCGAGAGCGGATCAAAGCGGGCGATGATCTGGCAGCGCGCGACCGGTGGGAACGAACACCCTGGCTCTTGAGCATCCAGACGCACGACCTGGCCAAGGCCAAGCTTCTGCTGAACGCAGGGGCCGACCTGAACGATCGTGACAGGTTGGACAATACGGCCCTCATCCTCGCGATTCAGGCGAATGATCCGGTGATGTTGCGCTGGCTCCTGGATCAGGGGCTTGATCCTAACGGGACAGGTGAGTGTGACGATACTGTTTTGATCAAGGCGGCGGAAAGTGGCAGTGTGGAGTGCGTGCGAACCCTTATCGCCGCTGGGGCAGACCCGAACCTAGGCAACGACAGCACCACCCCCATCGGTTCTGCCGCAAACCTAGAGGTTGCCAGGGTGCTCGCCCAGGCCGGTGCCGATTTCGCGCAGGTGAATGAGGATGTTCGGGATGAGTTGACCAAGCGGAAGAGGACTGATTCGATCGAATGTTCGGCCGAGGAATATCAGGCGGCCAAGCGCCGGATCTTCGGTAATGCCAACCCGCAGCTTATGAACTTCCCGTATTGGCAGGCCATGGTTAACCATGGAAGGAGTGCCTACAGTGCCCGCTCGCAGTTTGGATACGACGACCTTCGCGATGGCCCGATCTGGTGCTTTGACCGATTCGGGAAGTCGTTCACCGAATTGCCGGATGGGCGGGTCATCGAGATTGGGGGCGAGCACGAGGATTTTTACGATCCCGACTTCTGCATCTACAACGATGTCATTGTCAACCAGGGTGACGGCACCTTCGAGATCTACGGATACCCCGAAGATGTCTTTCCTCCGACCGATTTTCACACGGCCACCCTGGTTGGAAAGGCAATCTACATCATTGGCAACCTCGGGTACCGGCATAGACGGCAGTATGGTGCGACCCAGGTTTACCGATTGGACATCGATACCCTGGTGATGGAGCCCGTCGAGACAACCGGCGAAGCTCCTGGTTGGATTCATGAACATCGTGCCCGATTGGTCGGGAATTGCATCGAAGTAACTGGGGGAGAAATTTGCAATCTGGTTGGTGCGGAAGAACAATTCGTGCAAAACGGAGAACGGTTTGTACTCGACCTTGGGACAAGGATATGGTCGAAGGAATAAAGAATTAATCCTCAAGGCGTCTTCACTTTACCTTTGATGCTGGTATCTTCCAGGCTCACCCATGTCGCGGCAACCCAGTGGGGATCGAGGCGTTACCTGGACATGGATAAGCTTTGGGCCCCAAGAAAGCAGGCCCTTAAGGTAGTCGGGGCTGAATAGTCCCTGATTATTCAGAACGATCTTGAATGCACGGGGTCACAAAACAAATTTGCGCAACTTGGTGGACGCGACCGTGGGACGGTCATGAATAGATAAAAAATGGGAGGGCGATAGAAGTCCAGTTGCTGACAGAACAATCGGGATATCGCACAGATTTAGGAATTAGGCATTAGAAATACCGAAAATTAGTTATAAGTCAATATTCTTAATGTCGTCTTTGTAATTGGAAACTAGGCGCTGTATATTTGATTTTAATGACCCTATGTCATATTTCAATTTCATTTTTGCAAATACGTTAATCAAAAGGTTTGTGCTAGACAAAACAGACTCGCTAATAACCTTTTCAATTTGACCATAATCCTTTCGCATAATTCCAAGATCTATTGAAATATACTCTTTAGATGAAGCAGTTTTTATTTTTTCTAAACCTGAAAAATTAAAAGATCGTATTTTACCATCTACTCGAAGAATAAAAGTAAGATTTCGGAAAGGAAAATTAACTATTTCTATGCTTTTACATGCCTTTTTTAAGGCTTTAAAATGAGGCAGAACGTGATTCTCTGCATCAAGGCCGCCGAATTGTGCGGAAAAGTCAATAGATGATATTGCCACTGTTTCACCTCATTTGTTTTCCAGCCCATGGTTCCCTATTTCGAGGCCCCGGATTTTTTTTTCGACCAGATCTGTCCAGACCCCAATCTGAGTACCATTGGATAATTTAAAACCTTCCTCTGTCGGTCTTGAAAATCCCCGTTGCCGGGGCCGTCTGCGCTAGAATCTGGCCAGCCTTTCGGAGGATACGGCTCTGCTGGGAAGCAACCGGAGCGCCGAAGGTTGGCCAGAGGGTCAGGGTAACCGGGAGACCTCCTCCCGGTTGCCTTCCTGGATCGGAGGCCTGATGCGATAAATCCCGGGGCAGAGCCCCCGGAGCCTCGCCAAATTGCCAGATCCATACCATTACCGCCGGACCTTCATGCCCTGTCCCAAGGCGAACTTTAGCGGTGGCCGGTACTTCAGCCTGCTGTGTGGCCGTTCGGTGTTATATCTTCCCACATACAAACGGGCCAAAGCCCTGGCGTGGTCCACATGGTGAAACACCTCCTGATTCAGGAACTCATGCCGCAACGTGCCGTTGAACCGCTCGTTCCGCCCGTTAAGTCAAGATGATTCGTTTTAGCCATAAAAATAGGGATTACTAATTAGCGTTTGGCATTTTTCCGCCTTCGCTGTGCCAGCGGGCGAGGCGGGCGATGGCGGTGTCGAGCGGGAGGACGGGGTGGTAGCCGAGGTCGGTCTGGGCGGCGGCGAGGTTGAACCAGTGGGCGGTGGCGAGTTCGCGGGCGACGAAGCGGGTCATGGGGGGTTCGCCGGGGAGGCGGAGGCAGGACCAGGCGAGTTCTGCTGCCACGCCGAGGGCGTAGGCCAGCTTGGGGGAGATGGTTTTGGTGACCGGTTGTTCGCCCACGGCGGCCAGCAGGCGATTGACCAGTTCCCATAGATTGGTGGGTTGGCCGTTGGCGATGAAGTAGGCCTTGCCGGCGCAGGGCGCGCCGGGGGCTAGGCGCTGCAGGGCCAACAGGTGGGAGTGGGCGGCGTTTTCCACACAGGTGGTGTCGACCAAGCCGCCGGGGCCGACCCGGCGCAGGCGGCCGGCGCGGGCACGCGCGGCGAGGCGGGGCAGCAGGTGCGGATCGCCCGGACCCCAGATGAGGTGAGGCCTGAGGGCGCAGACGGCCAGCGTGGGTGAGTTGGTGGCGAGCGCCTCGCGTTCGGCCACGGCCTTGGTGCGGCTGTAGAGGCTCTCGTAGTGGTTGGGGTAGGGCGTGGATTCATCGATGCCCTGCTGGTCGCCATGGTGGAAGACGACGCTGGGGGAGCTGGTGACCACCAGGCGGGGAATGCCCTCGGCCCTGCAGGCGGACAGGACATGGCGGGTGCCGAGGACATTGGGGCGCCAGTAGTCGCCCAGGCTGCCCCAGATGCCGGCCTTGGCTGCGACATGGCAGACGGCATCGCACCCGGCCACGGCACGGCGGACG
>Ga0315899_10007741_pt1 | contig 11549 bp, 10 predicted proteins | sample LakEriMetagenome_2_FD_203518 | JGI IMG/M metagenome (GOLD analysis project Ga0315899, IMG submission 203518) | Freshwater fungal communities from buoy surface, Lake Erie, Ohio, United States - Buoy 4 MA112 | ecosystem: Environmental > Aquatic > Freshwater > Lake | place: USA: Lake Erie, Ohio... | reverse complement strand
GTGTTCGCCCTGATGCAGGCCGAGGAGCTCGGGCTCACCAAGGCCACCATCGACGCCAGGGTGGCGCAGGCCAGAGTCAACCCCAACGAACCCGACCTGCGCCGCTTCCTCGGCATCGAGGGCGATTTCGGCAAGCAGCTGGGCCTGCCCCCCGACTTCACGGTGCGGGCGATCCAGGCCGTGGGCAACTACGGCGAGATCTTCGACCGCAACGTGGGCTCGCGCTCGAAACTGGGGCTCGACCGCGGCCTGAACCGGCAGTGGAAGGATGGCGGCCTGATCTACGCACCCCCCTTCCGTTGATGGCCACTCCCTGGTGGCGAAACCGCCGGGTGCTGCCCTGGGTGGTGCAGGGTGCGGTGGGGCTGGTGGTGCTGCTGCTGATCGCCTTCCTGCTGGGCAACCTGGTGCGCAACCTCAGCGCCGCGGGCCTGCTGCTCACCTGGCGCTGGCTGGGCCAGCCCGCCGGCTTCGACATCGCCGAATCGGTGATCCCCTTCCACGCCGGGCTGCCCTACTGGCGCGGCCTGCTCGCCGGCCTGGCCAACACCCTGCGGGTGGTGCTCAGCGGCCTGGTGGGGGCCACCCTGCTCGGCACCCTGGCCGGCATGGCCAGCTTCTCCAGCAACGGTCTGCTGCGCAGGCTGGTGCGGCTGTACGTGGAGGTGGTGCGCAACATCCCGCTGCTGCTGCAGCTGGTGTTCTGGTACTTCGTGGTGTTCCTCTCGCTGCCCAACGGCGCCGCCGCCCTGCAGCTGCCCGGCGTGGTGCTGGCCAAATCCGGCCTCTATCTCGCCGGCTTCCATGACGGCCTGGGCTGGATCGGGCCCCAGCTGCTGAACGGCGTCTGGCAGGCGCCGCTGCGCCTGAGCGTGGAGTTCTCGGCCCTGCTCACCGGTCTGGTGGTGTATTCCGGGGCCTACATCGCCGAGGTGGTGCGCGGCGGCATCGCCGCCGTGCCGCCGGGCCAGTGGGAGGCCGCGTCCTCCCTGGGGCTGGGCTGGCTGGCGAGCCTGCGCCACGTGGTGCTGCCCCAGGCCCTGCGCGTGATCGTGCCCGGCCTCAACAGCCAGTACATCTCCCTGGCCAAGAACTCCTCGCTGGCGGTGGCGGTGGGCTACTCCGATCTCTATGCCGTGGCCGAGACCACCCTCAACCAGACCGGCCGCGCCGTGGAGGTGGTGATCCTGCTGCTGGCCGCCTATCTGGCCCTGGATCTGCTGATCTCAGCGCTGATGAACGGCCTCAACGCTGTGGTGCAGATCCGGGAGCGCTGAGGCGATGAAAACCCCGCTGCCCCACACCGGTGGATCGGCCCTGCCGCCACCACCGGCGCTGCGCCCCCCCGGCGGCCCCTGGGGGCTGCTGCGCCGCGAGCTGTTCGCCACCCCCGCCGACGGGCTGCTGAGCCTGGCCCTGATCAGCGTGCTCGGCACCGGACTGTTCAGCCTGCTGCGCTGGGGCCTGGGCCAGGCCAACTGGGCCGTGGTGCAGCTCAACAGCACCCTGTTCGCGGTGGGGCGCTATCCGGTGAGCCAGCAGTGGCGGCTGTGGCTGCTCACCGCCCTGCTGTCCGCGGCCGCCGGGCTCACCTGGGGGCTGCTGCGGGCCTTCCCCAGGCCCGACCGGGGCGGGGTGCTGTGGCCCCGCAACGACCGCATCGCCGTGGCCGTGCTGGGCCTGGTGGCCCTCTGGACCCCCTGGGCCCTCGAGCTGAGACCGGCGATCGCGCTGCGCTGGCTGGCGATCGCCGCCCTGCTGATCGGCCTGCGCTGGCTGGCGGCACGCTTCGGGACTGGGCTGGGGCGCCGGCGGGCGGGGTGGCTGGCGGTGGGCTGGCCCCTGCTCTACCTGCTGGGCATGGTGCTGATCCATGGCGGCCTCGGCCTGGCACCGGTGCCCAGCTCCGAGTGGGGCGGCCTGCTGCTCACCCTGCTGCAGGCCAGTTTCGCGATTCTGCTCAGCTTCCCGCTGGGGGTGCTGCTGGCCCTGGGTCGCCGCAGTGCGCTGCCGCTGCTGCGCTGGGGCTCGGTGCTCTACATCGAGTTCATCCGCGGCGCCCCGCTGATCACCCTGCTGTTCCTCGGCCAGAACATCCTCGGCTTCCTGCTGCCCGGCGGCATGGCGCCAGAAAGGGTGTGGCGGGCCGCCTGGGTGCTCACCTTCTTCGCGGCCGCCTACCTGGCGGAGGCGGTGCGCTCCGGCCTGGCGGCAGTGCCCAAGGGCCAGCTGGAGGCCGCTCGCTCGCTGGGCCTCTCCACCCCCCAGGCCCTGCGCCACGTGGTGCTGCCCCAGGCCCTGCGGGTGGCACTGCCGGTGATGGTGGGCCAGTTCATCTCGCTCCTGCAGGACACCACCCTGCTCTCCCTGATCGGGCTGCTGGAACTGCTCGGCACCGCCCGCGCCGTGATGGCCAATCCTGACTTCCTCGGCCACTACGGCGAGGTGTACCTCACGCTGGCGGTGCTGTTCTGGTGCTGCTGCGCCGCCCTCGGGCTGGGCAGCCGCGCCCTGGAGCGGCGCCTCGATCCCCGCCACCTGCCGGACGGCGGCTGAGCCGCCGGGCCGCCCTGGCATCGGCAACAGCCACGCCCCCGACCCGCACCCGCCAGCGCCCAGCCAGCGCTCGCCGCCTCCTGCCTCCCATCCCGTCCCGCCGCCCCCGCACCGTGCTCCCCCCGCGATGACCAGCTCCGCCCCAGCCGCCTTCAGCGCCCCCGCCAGCCCGGGCCCGATCCTCGAGGCCGTGGATGTGCACAAGTGGTATCCCAACGGCTTCCATGCCCTGCGCGGCGCCGGCCTGGAGGTGAGCCGCGGCGAGGTGGTGGTGATCATGGGGCCCTCCGGCTCGGGCAAGAGCACGTTCATCCGCACCTTCAACGCCCTGGAGGACTACCAGCAGGGCAGCATCCGCATCGACGGCATCCCCCTGGCCAACGACCTGCGCAACATCGACGCCATCCGCCGCGAGGTGGGGATGGTGTTCCAGCAGTTCAATCTCTTCCCGCACCTCACCGTGCTCCAGAACCTCACCCTGGCGCCGGTGATTGTGCGGCGGCGCTCGCGCTCCGAGGCCGAGCAGCGGGCCCTGCAGCTGCTGCAGCGGGTGGGCATCGCCGAACAGGCCCACAAGTTTCCCGGCCAGCTCTCGGGCGGCCAGCAGCAGCGGGTGGCGATCGCCCGCTCGCTCTGCATGGACCCCCAGCTGATGCTTTTCGATGAGCCCACCAGCGCCCTCGATCCCGAGATGGTGCGGGAGGTGCTGGAGGTGATGCAGGGGCTGGCCGCCGACGGCATGACGATGGTGGTGGTGACCCACGAGGTGCGCTTCGCCGAGCAGGTGGCCGACCGGGTGGTGCTGATGGCCGACGGGGAGGTGGTGGAGATCGCCGCGCCGGATCGCTTCTTCTCCAGCCCCGCCCACGAGCGCACCCGTCGCTTCCTCGACCAGATCCTGTAGGGCCGGGCCCACCGATCGCGGCACGCGGGGGAGGCTGGGCGTCAGCAGAGGCCCCCGGCCGAGGGGATCGCAAACCGTGCTCGGCCACATGGCGGTGCCTCCGGCCTGCTGCGGGGCCGGGCTGGCCCTGGTGGCGGGGCTCGCCGGCCGATCGGCGGCCGGGGGCGGAGCCAACCGGTTGATCTAGGGGCTGTCGCGGTCGTCCTCGGGCTGGTCGGCGCGGGGGAGCCGGCCGGGAATCGGCGTCACCAGGAGCTTGTCGACCCGCTTGCCGTCCATGTCCACCACCTCGAAACGGTAGCCCTGCCACTCGAAATGGTCGGCCTCGCGGGGGATGCGTTCGAGCACGTGCATCACGAAACCGGCCAGGGTGTGGTAACGGCCCTCCTGGTCGATGCCGATGATGTCGTGGTCGATCAGTTCGGTGAAGGCGTCGAGATCGAGGCCGCCATCCACCAGCCACGATCCATCCTCGCGGGGCACCACGAGGGGTTCCCCCTCGTCGTCGAGGGAGGGCAGATCGCCCACGATGCCCTCCATCAGGTCGTTGAGGGTCACCAGGCCCTCCACGCCGCCGAACTCGTCGGTGACCAGGGCGATGTGGATGCCGCTGCGCTTGAAGTGCTCCAGCACCGAGAGGGCCCGCGTGCTCTCCGCCACGAACAGGGGCGGCTGCATCAGCTCCTCGAGATTGATGGGCTGGCCGCTCAGCTTGGCCGAGAGCAGGTTGCGCACCCGCACCACGCCCAGGCAGTCATCCAGGCTGCCGCGGCCCACCGGGAAGCGGGAGTGGGTGCTCTCGAGCACCTCCTGGAGGCTGTCCTCCAGAGGCTCCTCCACATCCAGCCAGCAGATGTCGGTGCGGGGGGTCATCAGGGTCTTGATGGTGCGATCACCCAGGCGCAGCACCCGCTGCACCATGTCGTGCTCCACCTCCTCGAACACGCCCGAATCGGCACCCTGGCGGATCATCGCCTTGATCTCATCCTCGGTGATGTCGGGCTCGCTGCTGGTGGGCACCCCCAGCAGGCGCAGCAGGGCGTCGGTGGAGTGGCCCAGCAGATGCACCACCGGGGCGCTCAGGCGCGACAGCCCGCGCATCGTGGGGGCCATGGCACAGGCCAGCTGCTCGGGATTGGCGAGGGCGAGGCGCTTGGGCACCAGTTCGCCGATCACCACCGAGAGGAAGGTGATCGCGGCCACCACCAGACCGAAGCTCAGGGCCTCGCTGTAGGGCTCGAGCAGGGGCATGCGCTGGATCAGAGGAGCCAGGCGCCGGGCCACGGTGGCACCGCCGACGGCACCGCTGAGGATGCCGATCAGGGTGATGCCGATCTGAACGGTGGAGAGGAATTCGTTGGGTGAGTCGGCCAGGCGCAGCGCCACGCGCGCCGATCGCCTGCCCTTATCGGCCAGCTGCTGGAGCCGATGACGACGGGCGGAGACGATCGCGATTTCAGCGCCGGAGAAGAGGCCGTTGGCAGCGATCAGCACCAGGATGACCAGGATCTCCAGCGCCAAGAAAAGGGTCTTCTCCTGAATGTGGGGCCAATCTACAGGGATTTCCGCGGTCTATCCCGGGATGTGTTCAGCTGCCGGGAAGCTGGCGCAGGGCATCCGCCGCCCCCATCACCACCAGCAGCTCGCCCTGCTCGAGCACGTGGGAGGCGGGCGGATTCACCGTGAGGTCGTTGTCGGGGCCGCAGGCGAGCACGCTCACGTTGTAGTTCTTGCGCAGGTTCAGATCCCGCAGCGACTGCCCCACAAAGGAGCCGGGAACACGTATCTCCTCGATGCTGTTGCGGTCGTCGAGGCGGAGGCGCTCCAGCAGGTTGGGGCGCACGAGCTCCATGCCCAGCCGGTAGCCCTGCATCTTCGAGGGAAACACCACCCGATCGGCCCCCACCCGCTGCAGCATCTTCATGTGCAGGTCGGTGGTGGCGCGGGCGATCACCTGCTTCACGCGGCTGCCGGGCGCATCCTTGGCGATCAGGGTGGCCGTGATGCTCACCCCCAGCGGCTCGCCCATGGCCACCACCACGGTGCCCATGTCGAGCACACCGGCGGCGCGCAGGGCCTCCTCATCGGTGCAGTCCACCACCCGGGCCTCGATCGAGGGATCGCCATGGCGCAGGGCATCGATCGCCCGCTGGTCGTTGTCGATCGCCAGCACGTCGGCACCGCCGCGCACCAGCTCCTCGATCACCGCTGAGCCGAACCGACCCGCGCCGATCACGGCGAAGCCACCCGAGTCGCTGCCCCGTTCGGGCCGCCATTGCCACCAGTTGCTGGATGAAGCCATCGGGATGGAGAGAGCGAGGGATCGATACGGAGGGAGCGCCGCGGGCTGGGTCGCTGCGTGTGACGCCGGAGGCGCCGGCTGGACGATCGCCGGGGAGGCCGGAACTCAGAGAAACACCTCTTCGCGGGGATAGCCGATCCGGTCGGGCGGCCGGTTTCCATAGAGCGCGGCGAGCAGCAGCATGATGCCCAGTCGGCCCACGAACATGCCCACCATCAGCACCAGCTGACCCCAGCGGTTGAGTTCGGCGGTCACGCCCAGATCCAGGCCCACGGTGCAGAAGGCCGACATGCAGGTGAACAGCTTCTCCAGGAAGCTGAAGCTGGTGCGGGCCTCCTCACCGCCGGCCGTCGGGCCGATCCCGAGCAGCAGGACCATCAGCAGCACGAACAGGCCGGAGGCCAGGGCCACGCCCACCGCCTTGAGCAGCAGGTCGCCCGGGATCAGCCGGTTGCGGATCACCACCTGCTTGCGGCCCTCCAGGGTGGACTTGGTGGCGCCCATCAGCAGGGCGAAAGTGGTGGTCTTGATGCCGCCGCCCGTGCCGCCGGGGCTGGCGCCGATGAACATCAGCACGATCATCAGCAGCAGACCGGCTTCGGAGAGGGTCTGCACCGAGAGGGGCACGGTGTTGAAGCCGGCGGTGCGGGTGGTGACCGACTGGAACAGCGTGACCTGAAGCCGCTGGCCAAGGTTGAGATCCTCCATCACCCCCCCCACGGCGAAGTTCTCGGTGAACAGCAGGCCCAGACCGCCGCCGCCGATCAGCAGGGCGGTGCTGCGCAGCACCAGGCGGGTGTGCAGGCTGAGGCGGCGGATCCGGGCCAGCCGGGAGCGGTTCACCCAGACGTCGTTGATCACCCGCCAGCCGATGCCGCCGGTGACGATCATCGCGCCGATCACCCCGTTCACCACAGGATTGTCGCGGTAGCGCACGAGGTTGTCGGGCCAGAGGCCGAAGCCGGCGTTGTTGTAGGCGCTGATGCAGTGGAACAGTGAGGCCCAGAAGCGCTGCAGGGGATTGGCGATGTCGCTGAACCCGAACAGGTAGAGCACCAGCGTGCCCGCGCCCATCACGCAGAAGCCCGCCAGCAGGATGCGATTGAAGGTGGGGCCGATGCCGCCCACCCCGAACTCATCGAGGGCGCGCCCCTTGTCGAGCCGGTGGCGCAGGCCGGAGCGGCCCTGCACGAAGCCCTGCAGGAAGGTGGTGATCGCCATCAGCCCCAGCCCACCGGTGATGATCAGCCCCGCCAGGGCCACCTGGCCGAACGGGGTGAGGTCGCGGCTGATGTCGATGATCGAGAGGCCGGTCACGGTGATCGCCGAGGTCACGGTGAACAGGGCCTCCCACAGCCCCACGTCATCGGTGGAGCAGAGCGGACTGGCCAGGATCACGGTGCCGACCAGGATCACCAGCCCACCGGTCACCGCCGTGAACTGGGGCACGGTGAGGCGGTGGCGCCAGCGTTGCAGGGCCTGCAGCGGGGGAAGGGTGGGGGCGCCGGCCATGGGCCATGCAGCATGCAGCGCAAAACCCTAGTGGGTGGGGCTGCGGCTGCCTAGCGTGACGCCGCCCCACCCCACCCCATGCAGGACTTCATCGCCAGCCTCCCCACGCTGATCGGCTCAGCCGTGGAAGCGAATCCGCTGATGGGCTACCTGGTGATCGCGGCGGTGATGCTGCTGGAGAACATCTTCCCGCCGATCCCCTCCGAGCTGGTGATGCCGCTCGGAGGCTTCTTCGTGCAGCAGGGCAAGCTCGAGCTCGTACCCGTGATCCTGGCGGGCCTGGTCGGCACCGTGCTGGGGGCCTGGTTCTGGTACGGCATCGGCCGCCTGATCAACGAACAGCGCATCGAGCACTGGCTCGAGCGCCACGGCAAGTGGATCGGCATCAGCCCGGCGGATCTGGCCCGCAGCCGGCGCTGGTTCAACCGCCATGGCGTGGCGGTTGTGTTCTGGGGCCGGATCATCCCCGGCGTGCGCACCCTGGTGTCGGTGCCGGCCGGGATCGAACTGATGCCCCAGCTGCCCTTCCTCGCCTGGACCAGCGCCGGCAGCCTGATCTGGATCCTGGTGCTCACCCTGCTGGGCCAGGCTCTGGGCGAGGGCTACCAGCGGGTGGAGCTCTGGATCGAGCCGGTCACCAGACTGGTGAAGGTGCTGCTCGTGCTGGTGGCGGTGCTGGCGGTGGGCTGGATTGCCCGCAACGTCATTCGTCAGCGCCGGCGTCGCTGAGCCGGGCTTCCTGCTGGCGATCCGCCAGGGTGGGACCGTCCTGGTTGAGGCCCGAGACGATCACCAGGGTGGTGGTGGCCAGGGCGGCAGCGCTGACCACCGCGAAGGCCAGCCAGCCGTGGCGACGCTCTGAACCGCTCAGCTCGGGTAGTGCTGTGCCGCAATCGGCGCACACCAGCCGGGAGCTGCGGGGGTGCCTCCGGGCCGGCATGCGGCAGCCGCAGCGGGAGCAGGCCATGGCGGGGAGCCGATGCGGAGAATGGCACTCCTGGTTAGATCCGCAGCCGGGCCTCAGGCTGTAGCGGATCGCTCCATTTCGCCATCGCGTTCGCCAGTCGGTCGCGCCCCCTTCATGCCCTGGCATCCCCATCTCTGGCACCCCACCACCCAGGTGGCCACGGCCCCCGAGCCCCTGAAGGTGGTGGCCGGCCGCGGGGCCCTGCTGGAGCTCGAGGATGGCCGCGAACTGATCGATGCGATCAGCAGCTGGTGGGTGACCCTGCATGGCCATGGCCAGCCGCAGATCGCCGCGGCGGTGGCGGAGCAGGCCCAGCGGCTCGAGCAGGTGATCTTCGCCAACTTCAGCCATGCCCCGGCCGAGCGGCTGGCCGAGCGGCTGGCGGCCCTGAGCGGCCTGGAGCGGCTGTTCTTCTCCGACAACGGCTCCACCGCCGTGGAGGTGGCGCTCAAGATCGCCTGGCAATGGTGGCGCAACCGGGGTGAGCCGCGCCGCCGCCTGATCGCCTTCGATGGGGCGTATCACGGCGACACCGTTGGGGCGATGGCCCTGGGGGAGCGCTCCCTGTTCAGCGCCCCCTACAACGAGCTGCTGTTCGCGGTGGCGCGGGCGCCCTGGCCGGCCACCTGGGATGGCGATCCGGAGGTGGAGGCGCGGGAGGCGTTGGCGCTGCGGGAGCTGGAGCGGCGGCTGGAGGAGGAACCCACCGCCGCCGTGATCCTGGAGCCCCTGATCCAGGGGGCCTCGGGCATGGCGATGGTGCGACCAGGCTTCCTGCGAGAGGTGGAGCGACGGGTGCGCGCCAACGGCGCCCTGCTGATCGCCGATGAGGTGATGACCGGCTTCGGCCGCACCGGCTTCCTGTTCGCCTGCCAGGGCGCCGGCATCCGCCCCGATCTGCTGGCCCTCTCCAAGGGACTCACCGGCGGCTTCCTGCCGATGGGCGTCACCCTGGCCCGTGAGGTGCTGTACCAGGGCTTCATCGGCAGCGATCCGGCGCTCACCTTCTTTCACGGCCACAGCTTCACGGCCAATCCCCTGGGCTGCGCCGCCGCCCTGGCCAGCCTCGATCTGCTGGAGGCGGCTCCGGCGGCCTACGGCGGCTTCGAGGCCCGCCACCGCCCCCGGCTGGCCCGGCTGGCCGACGCCCAGGGCCGGGTGAGCCGCCCCCGCTGCCGCGGCACGATCGCCGCCTTCGACCTGGTGGTGGAGCAGCCCGGCTATCTGAATGCGCTGGGGCGGGAGCTGCAGCGCCGCTGCCTGGAGCGCGGGGTGTACCTGCGGCCCCTGGGCCATGTGGTGTATCTGCTGCCGCCGCTCTGCCTCAGCGACGCCCAGCTGGATCAGTGCTACGGGGCCATCCACGGGGTGCTCGCGGAGCTCTGAGCGGCCCGGGCCTGGGTCAGGGATTGCAGGCGGGGCAGTGGGCCGGGTCGGCCAGGGAGCGCCCATCGGCGCGGGGCCGCTCCTCGCTGTGGTCGCAGGCCACGCAGCTCCAGAGCTCCCGCGCCACCAGCTCGGTGGGGCCGCCGCAGCAGGAGCAGGGCAGGCCGGGGAGGGTGGCGCTGCGGCCCCAGCCGGGGGCATGGCAGGCGGGGCAGCGCGCGGCCAGCCGACGCACCAGCCGGAATCCCAGGCGGCGGATCGAGGCCATGCGGGTGGGGTTGAGATGGGCGCGCATGTCGGTTTCCAGCACCAGCGGCGTCGGCCCCGCGGCGGCACGACAGGTGGCGATCGCCCGCTCCAGCTCGGCCCGAGCCTGGATGCCCTTGACGCAGGGCACGGGCGGATCGGCCACGGACCGCACGATCACAGCATGGGCGGGGAAGCCGATGCGCTGCAGCCAGGGGCCGGGATCGCTGCCGGGATCGAGGCGGAAGCGGCTGTAGTTGCTGCCCAGCTCCAGCCGCTGTTCGACTACCTCCAGCTGGCGCTCCCGATCGAGGAACACCAGCATCTCCAGGCCGGCGCTGAGCAGGGGCACGGCGGGATGGGGGCCGAAGCTGCCCTCACTGGCCAGGGCCAGGCCGCAGCCAGCCTGGGCCAGCCCCAGCTCCGCCTTGCGGCGGCAGGTGGTGAGGGCATCCGCGGCTCGGGCCACCTCACCACTGAAGGTGCCAAGGCGATCGGTGTCAAGGTCGAACATGCGCAGGTCGGCCCCCAGCGCGGCCCGGAAGGGCCGGGCCAGGGCCCGCTGCTTGCCGTGCCGGGTGGCGAGGGCCACCAGCCGGCCTGCGTAGGCCCCAGTGCCAGCCATCACTCAGGCCGCCGGCTGCTCCAGCGGCGCCTCGCTGTTCCTGGCGCCGATCACCAGGCGCAGCAGCACCGGCGCCAGGAAGGTGGTGCCGATCACCATCAGCAGGATGCCCGCCTCCAGCGCCGGGGTGAGCAGCCCGGCCTGGGTGCCCAGACCCAGGAAGATCAGACCCACCTCCCCGCGCGGCATCATCCCCAGACCCACCACCAGACGGTTGGTGGGGTCCTTGCTGAAGTAGCTCCAGCCGGCGGCGATCTTGCCGGCGATCGCCACCACCAGCAGGAACAGGGCCACCACCAGCCCCTCCCGGTTGGCGGGATCGAGGGGATTGAGCACCGAGAGATCCATGCCGGTGCCGATCAGCACGAAGAACACCGTCGCGAACAGCGCCACCAGCGGTTTCACGGCCGCGTCGATGTCATGGCTGTGCCGGGAGGCACTGAGGATCAGGCCGGCCGCAAACGCCCCCAGGGCCGCCTCCAGGCCGATCGCCTGGGCGGCGAAGCAGCAGAGCGTGAGCACCACGAAGCTGGCCACCGCCACATCACCGGGGGCCTTGAGGCGGTCCACCACCCAGTCGAAGGCCGGCGCCGCCGTGCGGCTGAGCACGATCGCCACCACCACGAACACCACGGCGGCCAGGCACAGCTGCAGGATCGGCCCGGCGGCCAGCGTGCCGCCGCCGGCCACCGCCACCACCACGGCCAGGATCACGATGCCGAGGATGTCGTCGAGCACGGCGGCGCCGATCACGATCTGGCCCTCCTTGCGCTTGAGCCACCGGAGCTCGCCGAACACGCTGGCCGTGATGCCGATCGAGGTGGCCGTCATCGCCGCTCCGGCGAACACCGCGGGCACCAGCGGCACATGGAACAGCAGCATCAGCCCCGCCGTGCCGAGGGCGAAAGGCAGCACCACCCCGGTGACGGCCACGGTGGTGGCCTGCACACCCACGGCCACCAGCTCATCGAGTTCACTCTCGAGGCCCGTGAGAAACAGCAGCGAGAACAGGCCGATCTGGGAAACGGCCTGCAGGCTCGGGAAGGTTTCG
>Ga0315899_10007739_pt1 | contig 11551 bp, 12 predicted proteins | sample LakEriMetagenome_2_FD_203518 | JGI IMG/M metagenome (GOLD analysis project Ga0315899, IMG submission 203518) | Freshwater fungal communities from buoy surface, Lake Erie, Ohio, United States - Buoy 4 MA112 | ecosystem: Environmental > Aquatic > Freshwater > Lake | place: USA: Lake Erie, Ohio... | reverse complement strand
ATGTATTGACGGCAGCTGGCGCACAGGCGAAGGCCGCGACACGCATTCCGTCATCAATCCGGCCACAGGTGAGACGCTAGCAGAATTGCCGTTGGCGACGGCTGCTGACCTTGATGAGGCACTGGCCGCAACGGCCACGGGTTTTGCCAATTGGCGCGCGGTAGACGTTAATACCCGCGCGGCGATATTGCATAAGGTCGCCGACCATATTCGCGAACGCGCCCAAACAATCGCCGTTTTGCTCACCACCGAACAGGGCAAGCCGCTCGCCGAAGCACGCACCGAAGTGCTGTCCTGCGCCGCGCAGTTCGATTATTTCGCAGAGGAAGCCAAACGCAGCTATGGCCGCGTGCTTGTGCGGCCAACGGGTCAGCGGGCGCTGGTGCTGAAGCAACCGGTTGGGCCAGTGGCCGCATTTTCACCATGGAACTTCCCGGTCAATCTGATGTGCAAGAAAATGGCGGCTGCGTTGGCGGCAGGATGCTCCATCATCGCCAAGCCGCCGGAAGAAACACCCGCAAGCACGAGCGCGATCATGCAATGTGTCATCGATGGCGGCGTGCCCGGTAATGTGGCGCAATTGGTCTACGGCGTGCCCGATATGGTCAGCCGCCATTTGATCGCGTCTCCCATCATCCGCAAAGTGAGCTTCACAGGATCGGTGCCAGTTGGCAAACATCTGCTTAAGCTGGCCGCCGACGGCGTTAAGCGGACCACCATGGAACTGGGCGGCCATGCGCCGGTTCTGATTTTCGACGATTGTGATCTTGAAAAAGCGATCAGCTTGTCGGCCACCACCAAGTTTCGCAACGCCGGCCAAGTGTGCATTTCGCCCACCCGTTTCTATGTACAAGAGGGCGTATATGACCGCTTCGTCGCTGGCTTTGCTGCGCATACGAAACAGATCCAGGTCGGCAATGGCCTCGACGTTGGTACTGACATGGGTCCATTGGCCAACGCGCGGCGACCATCGGCTATCGCGGCCTTGGTCGAAGATGCGACGTCAAAGGGTGCCAATTTGCTAACCGGTGGGTCGCGGGGAAATCATGGCTTTTTCTTTACGCCAACGGTCCTATCCGATGTACCGATGTCGGCCAAGGTCATGGACGACGAACCTTTTGGCCCTGTGGCGTTGATGCGACCTTTCAAGACCTTTGACGAAGCCATTGAACAGGCAAACCGCCTGCCCTTCGGCCTTGCCGCTTATGCCTTCACCGAGAACGCGCGGCAGGCAAATCTGGTCGCCGACGCTCTCGATACAGGGATGGTTGGGCTCAACAGCTTTGTAATCTCGATGCCCGATGCGCCCTTTGGCGGGGTCAAGGAATCCGGATTTGGCAGCGAGGGCGGCCCCGAAGGGCTTGATAGCTATTATGTGACCAAGGCAGTTCACCAATATTGATAAAGCGGCAGCTGTATCTGTGGGCTGGCTTACTGGCTCTGGCTTTAGGCACAGCGGGCATTGCTCTGCCCCTACTGCCGACGGTGCCGTTCATGATATTGGCCGCCTTCTGTTTCGCACGCAGCAGCCCGGCGCTGGAGGCGCGGCTGCTGAACCACCCGAAATTTGGGTCGCATCTGATAGCATGGCGGGACAAGGGCGCCATTAGCCGGCGCGGAAAATGGTCGGCAACGATCGCATTTGGTGTCAGCATCGCCATCGGCTTTACAGCTTTGGCCTTACCATGGTCGCTTGTGCCCTTGGGCGTTGCGGGGGTTTGCCTGAGCTGGATCTGGCTTAAACCCGAAGGTTAAATAGCGGCATCGCGGACAATAGCGGTGCCAGCCTCGCGTTGTTTTTTAAGATCAGCCTTTAACTTGGCTGGGTCACGCGCGAATACAAAGCCAAAACTTACCCCGCCTTCCTTGCCAATGGTCGCATGGTGCAGCTTATGCGCCTGCACCAAGCGTTTCGCATAGCCACTGCGCGGGACATATTTGAAGTAACGCTGATGCACGAGGCCGTCATGCACGACGGTGTAGATGATCCCGTAAATCATGACGCCAAGCCCGATCCATGTCGCGGGTTCCCACGCATCGTTACCAAACACTAAAGGGCTGCCGATCGCAAAAAGCGAAATGCTGGTGACCGCCCCCACAATGCCGAACAGATCGTTCTTCTCCAAAGCATTATCATGCGGCTCATGATGGTCGCGGTGCCAGCTCCAACCCCAGCCATGCATGATATATTTATGGCTGGACCATGCCACCCATTCCATGACGAAAACCGTTGCAAACACGATAAGGATGATGCTGATAATGCTCATATAGCCTTTAATAGACGCAAAGTTTGCAACTTTGAAGTGCAAGCAGCGCTGCCTCACTTGATTTCGCTGCAATCGCTTCTATGGCATTTTTTCATGCCAGCACCGCAAACACTGTACGAAAAAATCTGGAATGCCCATGTCGTGGAGCAACGCGACGACGGGACATGCCTTGTTTTTATCGATCGCCATTTGGTTCATGAGGTCACCAGCCCACAGGCTTTTGAAGGCCTGCGCGTTGCCGGCCGCCGTGTCAGGCGGCCAGACCTGACTTTGGCTGTGCCGGATCACAATCTGCCCACTACGGCGCGTTTGGACGCAAACGGCAACACTATCCCGATTGCTGATCCCGAAAGCGCGCAGCAATTGGAAGCACTGGAGCGTAACGCGCCAGAGTTTGGCATTGCCTATATCGAAGCCACGGACGTTAAGCAGGGCATCGTCCATGTGGTCGGACCAGAGCAAGGCTTTTCCTTGCCCGGAACGACAATTGTCTGTGGGGATAGCCATACCGCCTGTCATGGCGGGCTGGGCGCGCTGGCCTTTGGCATTGGTACGTCAGAGGTCGAACATGTTTTGGCCACCCAAACACTTCAGCTTAGCCAGTCTAAGTCGATGGAAGTCCGCGTAGAGGGCGAACTTGGCCCTGGCGTTTCTGCCAAAGACGTTGTGCTTCATATCACGGGCGTGCTCGGGGCGTCTGGGGGGACGGGCCATGTCATCGAGTATACAGGCTCGGTCATTCGCGCGCTGAGCATTGAGGGCCGCTTGACCATTTCGAATATGGCCATCGAACATGGCGCGCGCGCTGGCTTGGTCGCGCCAGACGATGTGACCTTCGCCTATCTGAAAGGCCGACCAATGGCCCCCATGGGCGACCAATGGGACGCAGCTGTTGCTTATTGGCGATCACTCGCGACCGATGCGGGCGCAACCTATGACAAAGTCGTAACCATCAATGCCGCCGATATCGCGCCAAGCGTCACTTGGGGCACGAGCCCAGAGGATGTGTTGCCCATTACAGGCGTCGTTCCCGATCCATCGACATATACCGATCCATCGAAGCAAGCAGCGGCCCAAAAATCATTGGACTATATGGGGCTCACCCCGGGCACGCCGATGACCGATGTCTCGGTTGAGAATATCTTCATTGGTAGTTGCACCAACAGCCGGATTGAAGATCTACGCGCGGCCGCCGCCGTGCTGAAAGGTCGCAAAAAGGCGGATAACATCAAATGGGCAATCGTCGTGCCCGGCAGTGGCCTTGTGAAGCAAATGGCAGAAGCAGAAGGGCTTGACCGCATCTTCATGGAAGCGGGCCTTGAATGGCGTGAACCGGGTTGTTCGGCCTGCTTAGGCATGAACCCGGACAAGGTGCCAGCTGGCGAGCGTTGTGCATCAACCAGCAATCGCAACTTTGTCGGACGGCAGGGACCCGGCGCCCGCACGCATTTGGTTAGCCCGGCTATGGCGGCGGCTGCAGCGGTCACTGGAAAGCTTACCGATGTCCGCGCATTGATGGACCAATAAATAACGCCGCGATTTGCCATTGCTGTTGCAGGTTCAACCTTGCGCAAAAATGAGCTATTCTCTTTACTTGCGACAGCAGCCAAAGCTAAGGTTGAGTCCATCAAGGAAGAGATACATGACCGATAAAAAATCCGACGGGGCCGACAAATGGTCGACCACAGCAAAAGTTGGCGCAGCTGTAGGATCAGCGGCGTTGGTAGCCGCATTATTATATGCCGGTCGGCGCAGCATTACCCAGAAAAAGGGTAAGCTAGAACCCATGTCCCCGGAACTCGAAGCTCAGCCAATAAGCCAGAATCATCCAAAAACGGAAACGGACTAAACGCATGCAGCCTATCAGCAGCGTTAAGGGCAAGGCCTATCCGCTTGGGCTGAAAAATGTCGATACCGACATTATCATTCCGGCAGCATGGCTGAAAACCATAAGCCGGTCTGGGCTTGGCAAAGGCGCGTTTCAAACCCTACGAAGCGTTCCGGACAATGTGTTTGATGATCCCGTATATGCAGGCGCGCCAATTTTAATTGCCGGTGATAATTTCGGTTGCGGGTCAAGCCGCGAACATGCTGCTTGGGCTATGGCTGATTTGGGCATCTCGGCGGTCATTGCGCCCAGTTTCTCGGACATTTTTTCAGGCAACGCCTTCAAAAACGGACTTCTGGCCATCGTGCTGCCGCAAGATGCTATCGACCGCCTGATGGAAGTCGCGAAGACCGATGATATTCATATCGATCTGGAAACGCAGACGGTCACCACGCCGTTTCAGGATCGCTTTGCATTTGAAATTGACCCCTTTCGTAAACATTGCCTCATCAACGGTGTCGATGAAATAGGCCTTACGCTCAAAAGCAGCGACGCCATTTCGGCCTATGAAAACAAGTTATCGGCGAACCAGCCCTGGCTGTCGCCCAACCAAGCCTAGGAGAGAGACATGCGCGCCTTGTTATCAACCGCCAGCGGCGGCCCCGAAACGCTCGTTATAGGCGATTTGCCTGATCCCGTTGCTGGCCCGGGTCAAATCGTCGTTGCTGTAAAGGCGTGCTCGATCAACTTTCCCGACACGTTGATGATTGTCGACCTGTATCAGTTCAAACCAGAACGCCCCTTTGCGCCCGGCGGCGAAATCGCCGGTGTCGTCGAAGCGATTGGCGATGGCGTCAGCGGATTTGCCATTGGCGACCGCGTGATTGGCCTGTGCGGCAATGGCGGATTGACTGAAAAGGTCGCAGTCGCAGCATTTAACTGCTTCAAAATGCCGGACGCCATGTCTTTTGACGATGGTGCGTCATTGCTCATGACTTATGGTACGTCGATTCATGGGCTGAAGGATCGTGGTCATATGCAGGCTGGGGACAATGTCCTAGTCCTTGGTGGCGCTGGCGGCATTGGCATTTCGGCGATTGAGTTGGCCAAGGCCTATGGCGGACGCGTCGTTGCAGGTGTTTCGAGTGAAGCGAAGGCGGACATCGCGCGTGAGGCTGGCGCCGATGAAGTTGTAGTTTACCCGCATCAGCCCTTCGACAAGGAACAATCCAAAGCCGTGGCCGAAATGTTCAAGACCGCCGCTGGACGCGATGGCTTCAACATCATCTATGACACCGTCGGCGGAGATTATAGCGAGCCTGCAGTCCGCGCCATTGCATGGGAAGGCAAATTTCTGGTCGTTGGCTTCCCCGCGGGTATCGCCAAGCTACCGTTGAACCTGACATTGCTCAAAAGCTGTGACGTTTGCGGCGTCTTCTGGGGTGCCTTTGCCGCGCGCACGCCGCAAAAGAACCACGCCAATGTTTCCGAACTGTTCGATCTCTATGCCACAGGCAAGATCAAGCCACGTATTTCCGAGACGTTCTCGCTGGCCGATGCCGGAACTGCGATTGCGCGGCTTGGTGACCGCGCCGCTGTCGGGAAACTGGTGGTGCATATTTGACGCCATCAGCCTTGTTGATTGGACGCAAAGCCATTATCTTGGTCAGGCAACAGATAGGAACTGCAACATGACAAGTTTCGACAACCGCGAAACCGCCTTTGAAAACAAGTTTGCGCATGACGCAGAAACGCAGTTCAAGATAACCGCCCGCCGGAACAAGTTGCTTGGGCAGTGGGCAGCAGAAAAAATGGGCCTTACGCCCGAAGAGACCACGGCTTACGCAACGTCCGTGGTGCAAGCGGACTTTGAAGAAGCTGGCGACGAAGACGTGGTGCGCAAGCTGCTAGGTGATTTGACGTCGGCAGGCGTTGAAATTGATGACGCCATGATTCGTGGCGCGCTTGAAGACAAGATGGTCGAAGCGCGCCGCCAGTTTATCGAGCCAGCATAATGGCAATGCAGGCAGATGAAATTGAAGGCATGATTAAGTCCGCCTTGCCTGACGCGTTGGTAGAGATTACCGACCTTGCAGGTGACGGCAACCATTATGCCGCACGCGTAGTGAGCGAGAGCTTTCGCGGGCTACCCCGCGTAAAACAGCATAAGGCGGTTTATGACGCACTTGGCGGACGGATGGGCGGCGTTTTGCATGCCTTGCAGCTCACGACAGCCATTCCTCAGAATTAGAATTTTTGGAGTATTTTAGATGAGCGTTCACGAACGGATCGAAGAGATCGTCAAAGGCAATAATGTTGTTTTGTTTATGAAGGGCAGCCCGCTGTTTCCGCAATGCGGTTTTTCGAGCAAGGCGATTGCCATTCTGGACCATCTCAATGTCGCTTATGAAAGCGTCGATGTGTTGCAAGACATGGAAATCCGCGCTGGCATTAAGGATTATAGCGATTGGCCAACAATCCCGCAGCTTTACGTTAAGGGGGAATTTCTAGGCGGTTCCGACATCATGATGGAAATGTACGAAGCTGGCGAATTGCAGGAACTTGTAGAGACAGAAGGTCTCGCAAAACCAGCATAACATTAAGTTGCATTAGAACTTTATGTGGCGCGCTGGTGCGTCACATAGAGGTTTCATAGCTAGCGATCATGTAGCGTTTGCTTCGCCTTTCTCAACGCGCCGAATATTCGGCAAAAGCCAATGCAACCAGCCCAAGGCGATTAAATAAGACGCAGCCGCAAAGATAAACAAAGGTGTAAAGCCCAATCCTGCCGCTAAGACAGCGCCCGTCACCAGCTGAATCAAAGCGCCCCCCATATTGCCCATAAATGCGCCAAAGGCAGTAACGCGCCCAACCTTGCCGCGGGGCACCACATCGGTGATGATCGAGAATATCGACAACGAAAAACCCTGATGTCCCGCCATCACAAGGCCCATCATGATCGCCACAGGCCAGAACGAGTCCAACGTGAGAACGAAAGGCAAGGGCACCACAATCGCAGCCGACCCGAACATGATCGTCTTGCGCACGCGGTTGACACTCCATCCCGCCTCCAAGAGCCGCGTTGAAACCCATCCTGCAAACAGTGCGCCTGCCCCCGACCCAAAAAAGGCAATCGCAAGCGGAATCGCAAGCTCGCTTGTCGTCAGACCAAATTCCTTGCGGTAAAAATCTGGCAGCCAAAAATTGACAAGCCACCAAGTCGCGTCGGACAACATTTTGGCAATCACGATTGCCCACGTACGCTTTTCCATCAATATCGGGCCATAAGGCGCACCATCATCGGCAAAATCTCGACTGGCGTCTTCGGCTTTATCGTCAAACTTCACCCCTCGCGCGCACCACAGCCACAGTGCCAGCGTTATAAAACCGCCGACCCCACCAAAGATCAGCGCCCCGCGCCATCCCCAGATAGCGGCAATCACGGGGATAAAGAACGGCATGGTTATGGTGCCAACACCCGCAATCGCCGTACCCACACCAAAGGCGAACGACCGTTTATCCGGCGGGAAAAGCGTAGCGACGGTTTTAATTGTCAGCGGCGTCTGTACGGCCTCAGTCGCACCAAGGCCAATGCGCGCAGCAACGACATGCCAGCCAGCAATTGCCCAGCCATGCGCCATAGCGGCAAGGCTCCACGTCGTTACACCAGCTATCATCGAACGCAGCACGCCAATTCTATCAACAAGCCACCCAGTGAACAAGAAAGACAGTGCCGCGGCAACCTGCGTTACAAAAGCGAGATTGGCAAAATCAGTATCACTCCAACCAAGGTCAGCCGAAATGTCGGGCTTCAGGATCGCGATAACGGGCCGATCCATGGCATTGAAGATTCCGGCGACACATAGCAGCCCAAATAGGATCCAGCGCAGCGTCGGCGTGATTGGCTTCATGTCGCTTGACCCCACTGCATCATTGTCCCCGCTTGGTCGATCGCGCGTCCCGCTTTATGCTGGAACTCCTCGCGCACTCGCCTATAGAAGGCGATATGACACCGCAAGACATAAACGCGAATTACATCGCTGACCTCTATGGCGAAACCTACCTCGCAGAGGATAATCCTGCGCGCGCCAAACGGTTAAAGATCAGCGCCTTGTTTCCGGGACTTGTGGTCGTCGGCGTTGCCTCCGTCGCAGCAACTTGGTTTTCCGAACATTATGGCATGCCCGTCATCTTGGCGGGTTTATTGCTTGGCCTTGCGCTCAATTTTGTGTCGGCAGAGAAAAAGGTGCACCCCGGCCTCGATTTCTGCGGCACGTCCTGCTTGCGCTGGGGTATCGTACTGTTGGGCACACAAGTCACCGCGATGCAAATTGGCGGGCTCGGTGGGTTCGCATTTTTGGGGCTGATTGGTATCATGTCTTTGGTCATGGGCGCTGGACTTTTGGGCGCACGGCTTGGCGGGCAAAGCCGCTATGCAGGCTGGTTAGCTGGCGGCTCGACCGCCATTTGCGGCGCGTCGGCAGCCTTGGCGATTTACGCGGTCATTGGACGCGAGCGCCTGAACCAGTCGCAGTTTACGCTCATTCTCGTTGGCGTGACCTTAGCAAGCGCGGTCGCCATGTCATTCTACCCGTTGATTGCCGCGCAGCTCGATTTCACCGACAAGCAAGCTGGCTTCTTGATGGGTGCTGCGGTGCATGATGTCGCGCAATCTTTGGGCGGCGGCTATAGTTTCTCCCAGTCGGCAGGTGAGACGGCGACTATCGTGAAACTGTCCCGCGTCGCGCTCCTCGCGCCCGCCGTGGCACTTGTTGGGCTTGCTATTGGTTCAACCGATGGACGTTCCACAAGCCTAGTCTCCAAGCTGAAACTGCCGTGGTTCATCATCGCCTTCTTTGTTGCTGTTGCAGTAAATTCCGTCGTTGACGCGCCCGACTGGATAGCGGAATATGGACTCATCGCTTCCAAGGCGATGCTGTTGTTTGCGGTCACGTCCACCGCTATGCGGTCACGGCTTGATCTGCTGCTTACCCAAGGGTGGAGGGCGCTGCTTCCAGTGATACTGGCGACGTTGACCGCCTTTATAGCCGCAGCGGCATTTGCATGGGTGTTTTTATGAACCAGATAATTTATGATTTGGCCGTAATAGGCGGCGGCATAAACGGCGCAGGTATTGCACGGGACGCCGCTGGTCGGGGCGCTAAAGTGATCCTGCTTGAACGCGGGGATTTGGCGCGGGGCACATCGTCCGCCTCGACGAAGCTCATCCATGGGGGGCTTCGCTATCTTGAGCATTATGAATTCGCATTGGTGCGCGAATCCTTGATTGAACGCGAGCGGCTTTGGGCCATCGCCCCGCATATCATCTGGCCACTGCGCTTCATTTTGCCGCATCAAAAAGGAATTCGTCCCGCGTGGCTCGTGCGGCTTGGCTTGTTTCTTTATGACCATATCGGTGGCCGGAGACTGTTGCCCGCCACGCGCACGGTCGATCTGAAAACAGCACCAGCAGGCAAGCCGCTTCGACCCGAATTTGTGAAGGCGTTTGAATATTCGGACTGTTGGGTCGATGACGCCCGCTTGGTCGTGTTAAACGCGATGGACGCGGCCGAGCACAAAGCAGATATTCGCACCCGATCCGAAGTCACGCATCTCGAGCGCCGCGACGGATTGTGGCATATACAAATTGCCGGACAAGAGCCTGTCCGTGCCCGCGCGGTTGCCAATGCGGCGGGGCCAGCGGTACTCGACTTGCTTGCACGGACAAGCGGGCATGACCGGCCATCAGGCGGCACAATCCGCTTGGTACGAGGATCGCACATCGTGGTTCGCAAGATGTTCGACACACCGCAGGCCTATTTCTGTCAAAACCCTGATGGCCGCATATTCTTCGCCATTCCGTATGAGGATGACTTTACCCTCATCGGGACGACTGATGCTGATCATAAAGGTTCGCTGGATGACATTCACGCGACAGCAGAAGAGATTGATTACATCTGCGCGTCGGCCGCCGCCTATTTCAAACAAACCATCACAGCGGCGGACGTGCTGTACAGCTTTGCCGGTGTCCGGCCCTTGGTCGATGACGGCTCAGGCAAACCTGAAACAGCGTCGCGCGGATATCATTTCGAACTGGATGTCGATGCGGACGAAACGGCACCTATCCTCTCGGTCTTTGGCGGCAAAATAACCACCTATCGGCACCTAGCCGAGAGTGCGGTCGAACGGCTTTCGCAGCACTTGGCCATACTTAAAAGCGAAAGCTGGACATTGCGTCAGCCATTACCAGGCGGGGATTTCCCAATTGATGGCGCCCATCGCCTTACCGAAGATATTCAGCGGGCATATCCCTATTTACCAGAGTTACTCGTCCATCGATGGGTCCGAAGCTACGGAACATTAGTCCATTCAATATTGTCAGCCGCCGGATTGTCGGCTTCTGGCTCTCTGGCAGATTTGGGTACGGATTTCGGGCATGGTCTATATGCGGTTGAGGTCAATTATCTGATTAGCTGCGAATGGGCGCAATCCGCCGAGGATATTTTATGGCGGCGAAGCAAGCTTGGCCTTCGGTTTGCGGAAGCGGAAACGCAAAAGCTCGAAGATTATGTCAAAGCTGTACTGCACAAAAACAATCTCAGCCATACGGAGTCCTTTCTGGCTTGATTTCCATGGATAAATGGACCATCTGCCCCCAATCGGAGTAAATTTATCTGATTAGGGTACGCAATATGCGTTTGTCGAATATGGCCGATTATGCAGTGGTGATCATGAGCGCAGCTTCGCGCCACTGTGGCTTTGCGCGCGTTTCGGCGACTGATCTTGCCGCCGAGACCGGCCTGGCCCTGCCAACAACGCAAAAGCTGGTGAGTATATTGACGAAGGCAGGCCTGTTGCGCTCGGCACGCGGCACCGGAGGCGGTATCACGCTTGCCCGCCCGGCCGCAGCGATCACCATTGCCGACATTATCGAAGCTGTTGAAGGTCCGATCGCGCTGACCACGTGTTGCGATTCGCACAAGCAGGCAATGGGCCAGCATTGCGCTAAGGAAGGCAGCTGTCACGTCCAAGCGCACTGGCCTGTAGTCAATAATGCGGTGCGCGGTGCGTTGGCACAAATCAATTTGGCAGGATTGACGCGATGAGCGATGACATGGACATCAAGGATAAGGCCGCATGGGATGCCGCAGAACGCGTCGCGGATTATGAGCATGGCTGGTCGTCGGACATCGAAACCGACTTCGCGCCCAAGGGCCTGACCGAGGATACCGTCCGCTTTATCTCCGCCAAAAAGAATGAGCCCGAATGGATGCTCGAATGGCGGCTAAAGGCGTTTGCGAGCTGGAAAACGATGACGCCGCCTGATTGGGCCAAGCTCAACGTGCCGCCCATCGATTATCAAGACGCTTATTATTATGCCGAGCCAAAGGCCAAGCCAAAGCTTGGTTCGCTGGATGAGGTCGATCCTGAAATCCTGCGCATTTATGAAAAGCTT
>Ga0315899_10007737_pt1 | contig 11553 bp, 11 predicted proteins | sample LakEriMetagenome_2_FD_203518 | JGI IMG/M metagenome (GOLD analysis project Ga0315899, IMG submission 203518) | Freshwater fungal communities from buoy surface, Lake Erie, Ohio, United States - Buoy 4 MA112 | ecosystem: Environmental > Aquatic > Freshwater > Lake | place: USA: Lake Erie, Ohio... | reverse complement strand
GCTCTCGCAGGATCCCAACCGCATCCTCATCGGCGACGACGAGCACGGCTGGTCGCGCGACGGCGTGTTCAATTTCGAAGGCGGCTGCTACGCGAAGGCCATTCGCCTGTCGCGCGAGGCGGAGCCCGAGATCTATTCCACCACCGAGCGTTTCGGCACGGTGCTGGAGAACGTGGTCTTCGATCCCGTCACCCGCGTGCCGGATTTCGACAGCGAGGAGAAGACCGAGAACACCCGCATCGCCTATCCGCTCGACTTCATCTCCAACAGCTCGCCCACCGGGCGCGGCGGCCATCCCAAGAACATCGTGATGCTGACCTGCGACGCGTTCGGCGTGCTGCCGCCGATCGCCAAGCTCGATCCGGCGCAGGCGATGTATCACTTCCTGTCCGGCTATACGGCGAAGGTCGCGGGCACGGAGAAGGGCGTGACGGGTCCCGAGGCGACCTTCTCGACCTGTTTCGGCCATCCCTTCTTGCCGCTGCATCCGTCGGTCTATGGCAATCTGCTGCGCGAGCTGATCGCCAAACATTCGGTGGATTGCTGGCTCGTCAACACCGGCTGGACCGGCGGCAAGGAAGGCGTGGGACGCCGCATGCCGATCCGCGTGACGCGCCGCCTGCTCACGGCCGCGCTCGACGGCTCGCTGAACAAGGCGACCTTCCGCACCGATCCCTATTTCGGCCTCGCCGTGCCGACCTCGGTGCCCGGCGTCGAGCCGCATATTCTTGAGCCGGTGAAGACCTGGACGTCCAAGTCCGAATTCGCCGCCACCGCGAAACATCTCGTCGAAATGTTCCGCAAGAACTTCGTCGAGTTCGAAAAGCATGTGGACGAGAAGGTGCGCGACGCCGCGCCCGTCATGCGCATCGCCGCCGAATAAGAGACGCGGTCCGCAATCACGCGGCCCCCAAAGCAAAAGGCCCCGGGGACGGGGCCTTTTTTCATGTTCGACGCGGCTTCGCGCTTACGCCATGAAGCGGCGCGCGTGATCCACCACCTGGCCCGCCATGATCTCGATCTGCTTGGCGATGGCGGGCTCCGAACAGCCCCCGTCCTGGAATTTCACCACGGCGGCGTTGATGGCCACCGCCAGCGGCACGTTCCAGCCGCGCAGCGCATGGCCGATCTGGCGCAATTGCGACACGACCATGCCGGGGCCCTGATAGCCGTAGCCGCAGCCGATGGCGCCGATGGCGCGCCCGTCGAAATAGACCCGGGCGTCGGCGCGCATCTCCTCCGTGTAATCGATGGCGTTCTTCACGAGGCCCGAGACGCCGCCGTGATAGCAGGGCGAGGAGAGGATCACGCCGTCGGCGCGGCGCAGGTCCTCGATGAGCTGGCGCGCGTCCTGCGTGAGCGTGCTGGGATCGGGATCGTACATGGGCAGGAGCAGATCCTTGCCGGCGTAGATTTTCGTCTCCGCGCCAAGCGTCCGGCATGCGGCCAGCGCCATGGAGAGCGCCTGTTCCGAGGACGAACCCTGCCGGGTCGTCCCGCCCATGCCGACGATGAAAGGTTTGCGGCTCATCTGCTTCCTCGACCTGTCTGTTGGTTTTCGTTGCGACCGCGGCACCTTAACGGCGGGCGGCGCCGGCTGCAATCAGCGCGGCTGGCTCCGCCAGCCCCTCGCGCACGAGCCGCGCATGATCTTCCGGCCGGTCCACGTCCCAGATCACGCGTCCTTCCGCGAAGACGAGGCCGCGCGCCCGCAGCCGCGCGCGCGTGCGCTCCATCACGGACTCGTCGCCCCAGGTCATGTCGAGGAAGATTTCCGGAATCGGCGCGCGCGCGCCCACCAGCCCATAGCCGCCGTCCTCCGCCGGCAGGAAGACCGCGTCCGCGCCCGCGCGCAGCGCCTGCGCGCACCAGCGCAAGTCCTGCGGCGTCACGCTGGGACAATCGGCCCCCATCAGCAGCAGCGGCGCGCGGGCCGCGAAAGCCGCGAGCATGCGCGCGCCAAGATCCGCGCCGTCCTGCGTGGCGAGGGCTGCGCCCCTACGCGCCGAGGTCGCCGAGGTCGCCAAGGTCTCGAAGAACGGATGGTCCGCATGTTCGGGCGCGCGCCACAAGGTCACCGGGCCCACGTCTGCGGCCAGAGCGGTCGCGAGCGCGCGCTCGACGAGCCGCGCATGAAGGCGCGCGGCGCCGTCTGCGCCGAGGAGGGGAATGAGCCGCGTCTTGGCGGCGCCGGGCACGGGGGCGCGCGCGAAGACGGCGAGGGCGATCTCGCGCTCCTTGTCGGGCGCGCCGCGCACAGGCGCGCATATGGGGCTGCGGGCCGCGGGGCGCGGCGCATAGCCGTAGCGGCGCGCGAGGTCCTGTGGATCCGCGCCGAGGAAATAGGCGAGCCGCAGGCGCCACATCAGCAGGATCGTGCGCAGCGCGCCGCCGGCGTCCCAGCGCCGCCCGCTCGTGCGCGCCTTCTCGCGCAAGCGCAGCGGCGGGCCGAGCCGCTTGAGCGCCCGCGAGGCGGCGACGTCCTCCATCAGCGCGATGTCGGGAAAGCCGCCGATCGCCTCGAAGGCGGCGCGCGTCATGAAGATCGCCTGGTCGCCGGTCGCGATTCCCGTCAGCGCGGAGCGCAGGTTCATGCAGGCGCCGACGATGGGCAGCCAGCGCGAGCGTCCCTCGATGGTCACGTCGAACCGGCCCCAGACGCGCCCGCTCGCCGCAAGGCCCGCGCACAGGCGCGCCGCCGCGCCCTCCGGCAGGCGCGTGTCGGCGTGGAGGAAAAGCAGGACGTCGCCGCGCGCGATCCGCGCGCCGGCGTTCATCTGGCTCGCGCGTCCGCGCGGCGCGCAGACGAGCGCGTCGCAGAGCGGGCGGGCGAGGCGCATGGTCGCGTCCGCGCCGCCGCCGTCGGCGACGACGATCTCCACGCCCTGCGCGCGCAGGCTTTGCAGGGCTGCGAGACATTCGCCGATCCGGCTCGCCTCGTTGAGCGTCGGCATGACGATGGTGAGCGCCGGGCTTTTCATGCGCGCCTGCGCCCGGCGCCGCCCGCGCGCCTTGCCAGCGCCCCGTCGGCCATGCGATTCAGGATGGGTTCTGCGGGCGTGAGGCGGGTCGCATGCGTTTTCTCATCACCGGCGCCGCCGGCTTCATCGGGTATCATCTGAGCCGGCGCCTGCTCGACGACGGACATTCCGTGACGGGCGTCGACGGCATGACGCCTTATTACGACGTGTCGCTGAAACGGGCGCGGCTGGCGCAATTGACCCGCACCAACGCTTTCGCCTTCCATGAGTTCATGCTGGAGGACGCGCCCGCCGTCATGGCCTGCGCGCAGGAGGCGCGGCCCGACGTCGTCATCCATCTCGCCGCGCAGGCGGGCGTGCGCTACAGCATCGAAAACCCGCGCGCTTACGTGGACGCCAATCTGCTGGGCATGTTCAACGTGATGGAGGCCGTACGCGCCTGCGCGCCGAAACATTTTCTCTTCGCGTCCACCAGCTCGGTCTATGGCGCGAACGCCGCCATGCCCTTCCGCGAGACGGACCGCGCCGACCATCCGCTCACGCTTTATGCGGCCACGAAGAAGGCCGGCGAGGCCATGGCCCATTCCTACGCGCATTTGTGGAAGATTCCGACCACGGGCTTTCGCTTCTTCACCGTCTACGGCCCATGGGGCCGGCCCGACATGGCTTTGTTCAAATTCGTGAGCGCCAGTCTGGCAGGCGAACCCATCGACGTCTATGGCCACGGCGAGATGAAACGCGACTTCACTTATGTCGCCGATCTCGTGGAGGCGGTGACGCGGCTCGTCGAGTGCGCGCCCGTGGAGGGCGCTTCCGCAGGGCCGATGGATTCGCTGTCGCCGGCGGCGCCCTATCGCGTGGTCAATGTCGGCGGGGGAAACCCGGTGGGATTGCTCGACTTCATCGACGAGGTGGAGCGCGCGCTGGGCGTTCCCGTGCTGCGCGACATGCAGCCCGGCGACGTGCCGCAGACCTATGCGAGCGCCGACCTTCTGGAGGCGCTCACCGGCTATCGGCCCGCCACGCCGCTGGCGGAGGGCGTGCGCGCCTTCGTGGACTGGCGGCGCGCCTACGGCGGGTGAAACGAAAACGGCGGGCCAGGGCCCGCCGTTTCCGCAAAGGCGCATCCGGCGCCGGCTCATTCCTGGAAGGCGACCTCGCGGGTGCGCCGGAAGGAGGGCAGAACGATCATCAGCACAAGCGCCGCCGACATCAGCAGCAGCACGAGCGAGATGGGGCGTTCGAAGAAGATCATCGGGCTGCCGAAGGAGAGCACCATGGAGCGGCGCAGGTTCTCCTCCATCAGCGGGCCGAGCACGAAGCCCAGAAGGAAGGGCGCGCCCTCGCATCCCAGCTTGCCGAACGTATAGCCCAGCACCGCGAAGCCGGCCATCATCATCACGAGGAACGGGCTGGAGCTGATGGCGTAGGCGCCCACGCAGCACAGGATGACGATGCAGGGGAAGAGCATGCGATAGGGCACGCGCAACAGGCTCACCCACAGGCCGATCAGCGGCAGGTTGATGACCACGAGCATCAGATTGCCGATCCACATCGAGGCGATCATGCCCCAGAACAAGGTGGGCCGTTCGGTGATGAGCGCGGTGCCCGGCGCGATGCCTTGAATCATCATGGCGCCCACCATGATCGCCATGACCGGAGTCGAGGGGATGCCGAGCGTGAGCAAGGGAATGAACGAGGTCTGCGCGCCGGCGTTATTGGCCGCTTCCGGGCCCGCCACGCCTTCCACCGCGCCTTTGCCGAACATCGCCCGCGAGCGGGAGACTTTCTTTTCCAGCGTGTAGGAGGAGAAGGAGGCGAGCACGGCGCCGCCGCCCGGCAGAATGCCCAGCAGCGAACCCAGAATGGTGCCGCGCAGGGCCGCCGGCACGGCGAGCTTCACTTCCTCGCGCGTCGGCCAGAGGCTGCCGATCTTTTGCGTCTGGCTGCGGTCCTCGAACTTGCGGTCGAGATTGGTCATCATCTCGGCGATGCCGAACAGGCCCATGGCGAGCGGCACGAAGTCGATGCCGTCGTAAAGCTCGGAGACGCCGAAGGTGAAGCGCGTGACGCCCGCCTGCGTGTCCGTGCCCACCAGCCCCACCAGCAGGCCCAGCAGCACCATGGCGACGGCCTTGATGACCGAGCCATGGGCGAGCACGACGGCGGCGACGAGGCCGAAGAGCATCAGCGAGAAATATTCCGGCGAGCGGAATTTTTCGGCGAAGCCCGCGAGCACCGGCGCGAACATGGCGATCGCGATCGTGCCCACGCAGCCGGCGAAGAAGGAGCCCAGCGCGGCGATGGTGAGCGCCGCGCCGGCGCGCCCGCGCTTGGCCATCTGATAGCCGTCGAGGCAGGTGATGACCGAGGAGGTCTCGCCGGGCAGGTTCACCAGAATGGCCGTGGTGGAGCCGCCGTATTGCGCGCCGTAATAGATGCCCGCGAGCATGATGAGCGCGGCCAGCGGATCGAGGCCGAAGGTCACCGGCAGAAGCATCGCGATGGTCGCGATGGGTCCTATGCCCGGTAAGACGCCGATCAGCGTGCCGAGAAGGCAGCCGATCAGGCAGAAGGCGAGGTTCTGGAAGCTGACCGCGACGGAGAAGCCGGTGGCGAGATTGCTGAAGAAGTCCATGTCAGAAACTCCACGTCCACGGCAGCATCGTCTGTCCGAGCAGTTTGATGAACAGCAGCACGCAGAGCGCCGCCATGAAGAGCGTGAGCGGGATCGTTTCGCGCCAGCGCATTTCCGACGTCGCCAGCGAGGCGATCACGCCCACCGCGACCACCGTGGGCGCAAGGCCCACCCGCTCGATGAGAAGGGCGAAGACCACGATGGCGATGACGATCATCAGCTGGGGGCGAACCGCGCTGGGGGAGATGGGCTGGCCGCGCAGCAGGAAAGAGCGCGCCACCAGAAACGCGCCGATGCCGACAAGGCCCCAGGCCAGCACGGTTGGCAGGAAGCCCGGGCCCATGCGCGTCATGGCCCCGAACGCATAGTTGCGTCCAAGCCAGAGCGCCAGGACGCCGACGACGGCGAACAAAATGCCGGACCAGAAGTCCTGCGGGTGCTTGACCTGACTCATGTCTGCTCCTTGCCCTCGGCGCCGCAAGCGCCGCCGCGCCCTCTGGTCGGGGCGCTCTCCCCCAAAAGCCTTACAGCGGAAACGCGCGTCCGGGAACGGCCATTTCCTTCGCCCGCGCGCGATCTCGCGCAGGGGATTTTCACGACTTTTCCTTCGCGCTCGGGATCGCCCCGCCGCCCGCGCGCAATTCCTCCACCGGCGCATGGGCGGCCGGCTGGGTCGTCACGCGCAATTGCCGCAGCAGCGCGCGCAAATGCCCGCGCATGGCGGCGAGCTGGTCGTCGGGCAGAAGCGCGAGCGCTTCGTCCTCCACGGAATCGGCGATCTCCTCGCAGCGCGCCAGAAGCGCGCGGCCCTCGTCCGTGAGCGTCATTTCGAGAATGCGCTTGTTCGCCCCGCTCGCCGCGCGCGTGAGCAGCCCGCGCTGGGTCATGCCGGCGACGATCTGGTTCATGGTCTGCGGGGTCACGAAGAAGCGGCGCGAGAGATCGGCGGAGGACAGGCCCGCATGGCGCTCCACAAGGGCGAGGATCGTGTATTGGATGCCGGTCACGCCCAGGCTGCGCAGCGCGTGTTCGAGACGCGAGCGCAGCGCCTGGCTCGTCTGGTGGAGCAGATAGATCGTGCTCGGCCGCACGCGTCCCAACGCGCCCTCCCCCGATTGAGCTCGCCTTGACGCGTCGCAGCGCGCCTGATCTAAGGCTCCCTTATATTCAAAGCCGCCGGGAGGTTCAAGTGAGCGAAGCCAAGGCCGTCGTCGTGCGCATGGAGGATGGGATCGCCTGGGTGTCCCTCAACCGTCCTGAGAAGCGCAACGCCATCAATCCCGCCGTCGTGTTCGAAATGAACGAGGCGCTCGACCGCCTCGAAATGGACGAGTCCTGCCGCGTCGTCGTGATGACGGGCGCAGGCGACGCCTTTTCCGCCGGGCAGGACCTGAAGGAATATTTCCGCGAGCCCGACGCCGGCCATCCGGTGCTGCGCGAGCGCCTGCACAAGGCCAATTCCGCCTGGCAATGGCGCCGGCTGATGCATTTCTCCAAGCCGACCATCGCGATGGTCAACGGCTGGTGTTTCGGCGGGGCTTTCCAGTTCCTGCTCGCCTGCGATCTGGCCATCGCCGACGAGAAGGCGATCTTCGGCCTTTCCGAGATCAATTGGGGCATCATTCCCGCCGGCATCGTCACGAAATCGGTGGCGATGGCGGTGCTGCAGCGTCAGGCGCTCTATTACATCATGACGGGCGAGACCTTCGACGGCAAACGCGCCGAAGAGATCGGCATCGTCAATTTCGCCGTGCCGAAGGATCAGCTTGAGCAGCGCGTGCGCCAGCTCGCCCAGACGCTGATGAAGAAGAACCCGCATGTGCTGCGCGCCTGCAAGCAGGGCTATCATTACGTGCGCGACATGCCGTGGGACGTCGCGGCGGAATATCTGGCGGCGAAATCCGACCAGACGAAACATCGCGATCCCGAACAGGGCGACCAGAAGGGCATGAAGCAATTTCTGGACGACAAATCCTATCGTCCGGGCCTTGGCGCCTACGACCGGGACAAGTGAGCGCGCGGATTCGCGCGTCTCTTTTGCGGGTCTCTTTGCGCGTCGCTATGACGCGCCTCGCCTCGCCTCATTCCGCCGCGCGGGCTCCCGCGCGGCGCTCCAGCTCCCGCACGATGGCGTCGGCTTTCATCACGTCGGCGTATTTGTGATGCAGGTCGAACAGGTTCACCTTGTGCGACAGCTCGCTGCGGTCGAAGCAGCATTCCTCCGCCATGACCATGTGATAGCCGTAGGAATAGCCGTCCACGGTCGAGGCGCGCACGCAGCCTGATGTGCTCTCCCCGAACACGATCACCGTATCGATGTTGAGTTGCGTCAGATGGGCGACGAGCGGCGTGCCGAAAAAGGCGCTGGCACGCTGCTTGAAGATCACCACGTCGCCGTCCTGCGGCGCGAATTCGGGGCGGATGTCGAAGGCGTTGGCCGCGACATGCGCCTTGCGCCGGTTGGTCGCCGTGACGGCGCCCGGCTTGGCGGCCCGTCGCGTCTCCCCCGTGGAATAGAAGATCGGCAGGCCGGCGGCGCGGGCTGCGGCGAACACGCGCGTCGTCGGCGCGATGGCGTTCCACGCATTCACGCCGCAGGAGGAGGGGAAGTCGCGCGCCACCTCCTCCACCGGGCGCGGCCCGCCCTCATAGGCCAGCTCATAGAGATCGATGCACAGGATCGCCGCGCGCGGCCCGATGAAGAGGTCGCGCTTGTAATGCTTGTACAGGTCCAGCACATGGGCGGGCACGACGTCGCGCCAGCAATGGTCCTCGAAATCGTCGATCATTCGCGCAGCTCCCCATCCGCGGCCCTGCTCGAGCCGTCGCGTTCTCGACAACGTTCGCCCATCTCTTAAGATAAGTCCATCAGCGGCGGGCCGGCGCGCGCGGGCTGAATCGAAAGGCGAGGGCATGAGCGAGGCGCTTGACGTGAGGCCGGGCGAAGAGACCGTCGAAATTCCGCAGGCGGGCGACGCCGCGCTTCATTTCATCGGCGCGATCCGCACGCCCTGGCGGACGCGCCGCGACTGTCCGCGCCGCGGCGACATGATCGAGGGCCCGGTGTGCCGCGTGGAGATCGCGCCGCTCTGGCGGCCCGCGCTCAAGGGGCTTGCCGGCCGCAGCCATGCGCAGATCCTCTATTGGATGCACGAGGCGCGGCGCGACCTCGTGGTGCAGACGCCCAATCATACGGGGCGCAGCGCCGGCACGTTCTCGCTGCGCTCCCCGAACCGGCCCAATCCGATCGCCTCCTCCATCGTCGCGCTGGTGGAGGTCCTGCCCGATGCGCTGCTCGTGCGCGGGCTCGATTGCCTCGACGGCACGCCGCTCATCGACGTGAAGCCGGAGACCTGCCCTTTCGATCAGGCGCGCCCCCCGCAAGGCGGGCCATGACGCGCGTCACCATCCGTCTCGATTTCGACGACGTCCGGCATCTGGGCCATGGCAAGATTCGCCTGCTGGAGCTGATCGCGGCGCATGGCTCCATCTCCTCGGCCGCGCGCGCGATGGGCATGTCCTATCGGCGCGCCTGGCTGCTCGCCGACGAGACGAACCGCATGTTCCGCGCGCCCGTCTTCGCCACGCGGCTTGGCGGCAAGGGCGGCGGGCAGGCCCAGCTCACGTCCTTCGGGCGCGACCTGATCGATCTCTACCGCCGGATGGAGGCGCAGGCCGCGCAACGGTTCGGCGCGGAGATCGGCGCGCTGGAGGCCGCGCTCGCCGCGCAGGCCGGCGAGTCCGCCCAAACCGACGCGTCCCGCGATTCCGCCTGAGCGGGCGCTTGCGCGCATGCCGGTTGTTGGCCGCGCCCGCAGCCTTTATGTGTCACGCGTCGCGCAGGCGTCGCGACCGAAAGGATTCCCTTGCAGCCCCCCGCGCAGATCGACGAAAGCTCCGGCGCCTTTCCGGCCGATACGCGCCGCGTGTTCCTGCGCGTCTTTCCCTCGATCATGCTGCCCATGTTCATGGCCATGGGCGACCAGACCATCGTCGCCAGCGCGCTGCCCGCCATCGCGGCCTCGCTTGGCGAGGTCGAGCGCATTTCATGGATCGTGGTCGCCTATCTTCTGGCGGGCACGATCGCCGCGCCCATTTACGGCTATCTGGGCGATTCCTTCGGCCGGCGCCGGCTGATGTTCATCGCCCTCGCCGTCTATCTTCTGGGCTCGGTGCTCAACGCGCTCGCGCCCTCCGTCACGCTCATCGCCTGCGCGCGTTTCGTGCAGGGTCTGGGCGGGGGAGGCATGATGAGCCTGGCGCAGGCGCTCATCGGCGAAGTCGTGCCCCCGCGCCAGCGCGGCCAATATCAGGGCTATCTCGCCACGACGGCGGTGATGGCGGCGGCCTTCGGTCCGGTCGCCGGCGCTTTCCTGTCGGAATCCTTCGGCTGGCGCGCCGTCTTTCTCGTGAACGTGCCCACCGCGCTCGTCGCCTTTCTCCTGCTGCTGCGCCTGCCGGCGCGGCCGGGGTCGCGCCGCGCGGGCTGGAGCTTCGATACGCCGGGCCTTGTGTATTTCGTCGGATTCATCGCGCCCCTGCTTCTGTCGCTGGAGCAGCTGCGCCGCTTCGATCAGGCGAACCTGCCGCTCGCCGGCGGCCTGTGCGCGTTCGGGCTCGTGAGCCTCGTCCTGCTGATCCGCCGCGAAAACCGCACGCCCACGCCGCTTCTGCCCGTGAGCCTCATGCGCCAGCGCGCGATCTGGACCGCGCAGGCCATGGCGTTGTGCCATGGGGCCGCGCTCGTCGCCATGGTCGCCTTCACGCCGCTCTATCTGCGCGTGATGGGGCTCGGCGGCGCGGCGGAAGTGGGCTATGCGCTTCTCGCCGTCAGCGCGGCGGTGGGTCTGGGTTCGATGGCGACAGGCCGCGTCATCACGCGCACCGGCCTCACCATGGTCCTGCCGTCGATCGCCTCCGTGGCGACGACCGGCATGTTCGTCTATATGGCGCAGCGCGCGGCGCGGATGGATTACGTCGAATTCCAGATCTGCCTCGCGATCACCGCCTTCACCATGGGCAGCGTGATGAGCGTGGTGCAGGTGACGGTGCAGACCGTCTCGGGCCGTCGCATGCTGGGGGCCGCCGCCGGCTCGGTGCAATTGTCGCGCAGCGTCGGCGCGTCGTTCGGCGCGGCCCTGTTCGGCGCCATTCTCTTCGCGACGATCTCCGCGACCGATCCCGCCGCCGCGCGCGCCTTCGTCAGCATCCTGCAAGGGGGAACGGGCCTTGCGGGCATGGACGAGGCGCGCAAGGCGATCCTGCTGGGCGAAATCGCCGGCGGGTTCGGCGCCGCTTTTCTTCTGCTCGCGTTTTTCTCGCTCTGCGGCGCCGCGCTGGCCTGGATCAATCCCGCGCGGCGCGTGTGAGCCTCAGTTCGCCATCAGGACGGGCGTCTCCGAGCGCGCCAGAATATGCGCCGTCGCGCCGCCGAAGATCATCTGCCGCAGGCGGCTTTGCGTGTAGGCGCCCTTGATGAGCAGGTCGCATCCCAGTTTCGCGGCATGGTCGAGCACGGCCTCGCCCGGCGTGCGCGCATTGGGCTTCGTGACCGCCTCGACATTGATTCCATGGCGCGCGAGCGCGACGGCGAGCTGGTCGCCGGAGGGCCCCTCCACCGAAAAATTCTCGACGGTGAGCACATAGACTTTCTTCGCCTGCAGCAGCAGCGGCATGGCGAAGGCCACCGCGCGCGCGGTCTCAGTGCTCTGGTTCCACGAGATCACGATGGTCTCGCCCATGGCCTCCGGGGGACGCGGCGGCGCGAGCAGGACGGGACGGCCGCTTTCGAAAATCGCCGCCTCCGCCGTCGCCATGCGCGGATCGCCGCGGTCAGGGCCGGGCCGGCCCATCACCGACACGTCGAACACGCGCGCATGGCTGGCCACCTGACTGTCGCCGAAGGACTGGTCGCCCGCCCAGGAATGCGTCGGC
>Ga0315899_10007735_pt1 | contig 11555 bp, 7 predicted proteins | sample LakEriMetagenome_2_FD_203518 | JGI IMG/M metagenome (GOLD analysis project Ga0315899, IMG submission 203518) | Freshwater fungal communities from buoy surface, Lake Erie, Ohio, United States - Buoy 4 MA112 | ecosystem: Environmental > Aquatic > Freshwater > Lake | place: USA: Lake Erie, Ohio... | reverse complement strand
GGCGAGAAATCGTTTCGGACGCTGAAGATTCTTTGGAAACATATCAACGCTTCATCTGCGTGAAGACGGTGTGGTTCTCTCGCATCGCCGCTGGTATGTCGCTCGGAGTCGCTCCGTCTTCGAGTAAACACCAACCGGTAAACCCTTTCGCCTCGCAAACACGAAGTCGCTCAAAAAGCTTATCCCACGGATAATTGACCTTACCTGGTCTCAAGTCGTGAATGTGAACTGTCCCCATCCATGGCGACAACGCATCGTAGTTAGCCTCAAAGCCTGCACCTTGAAGATCCGTAGGATTGCAATTCCAACACACAACTACCGAAGGATGATTCGCTACTTCCATGATCTTGCGCATGTTGGGAATCTCTTGCGTTCCCGCTCCGTGAACCTCGACCCGTATTTGTTGTCCAAGCATTGCTGCGTAGTCACCGAGCCCATGCAGAGCCTCTCCGATTTGCTCCAATGTCTTCTCGACCGGAACCTCCTTCGGCAACCCGTTCGGTCGAACCTTCACCCCACTTCCCCCAAGCTCTGCCGAAAGATCCAGAAACGCTTTCGTCTCTTCAATGTTCTTCTTGACCACCCCTTGGTCGACTGCATGGTATTCGCAAGCGCTACCGAGTCCGACCAAAGCAACTTTACTGTCTGCAAAAAGCTTCTTAGCCTCTCTGCGAGCCTCGGCACTCATCGATGGTTCAACACCATGCCGATGCGTACTTCGCAACTCCACTCCTTCAAATTGGGTCTGTTCGCATGTGGCGATCAGGTCCTTTAAGGCCATGTCCTTGCCCCACTGATACGTCACCAACCCTAACTTCAACGCAACAGGTGCACGCGAAGCCAGTGTCTTGGGCTGCGCGTAAACCGCTCTCCCTAGAACATTCGATGCATGAACCGCACCAGCTACGACCAAAGAATTGGCAATAAAAGTACGACGATGCGACTTGCTCGACGCGTTTGCAGATTTAGGTGCAGACATAGGAGGGAGGATCCCAAATCTAAAAGTGATCCGTTTTGCATGGATTAGAAAGCCAGTAAAAAAGCAAAACCGACGAACTGAATAGTATACATCTTCCGAACTGGAATTTCGTCCTTTTATCCTTGAACCAACCAAGGACAAAAAGGGGGATTTTCGTTATCCTCTACGATGTACTCGCGGAACTGCTCGCACTTCTCGACCAGCACGCGAAATCCCCCCTGCTTTCTCCTTGAATTCGCAATTGGAACTTCCGAATGAATGCATTGGATTTCGAGTCCATTCTCGGACCAGGCGGAAGCATTTCAAGGCGGATTGCAAACTACGAGCATCGCCGCGAACAATTGCAAATGGCGCAAGCCGTAACCCAAGCCCTCGACGCGAAAAAACATTTGATCGTCGAAGCCGGAACTGGGGTTGGAAAAAGCTTCGGGTACCTCGTCCCGGCGATCCTTTACGCCACCGCCGATGAAGGCCGCTTGGACGATCAAGAAAACCCATCAGATCAATCCGCTAAATCTTCAGACAACGACGAAGACGACAAGATCCGGCGAGTGGTCATCAGCACACACACGATCAGCTTGCAAGAACAATTAATTGGGAAAGACTTGCCGCTCCTCAACGCAGTGATCCCTCGCGAATTCAGCTCCGTACTGGTCAAAGGTCGCAGCAATTACCTTTCTCGACGACGATTACAAGTCGCCAGCTCCCGCCTCACGAGCTTGTTGTCCGAAGACCGAGACTACGATCAATTCGAAGAGATCAAACGCTGGGTCGATAACACTTCCGACGGCAGTTTATCGAGTCTCGGGTTTCGACCAAGCGGCGTGTTGTGGGATGAGATATCCAGCGATTCGGGGAACTGCTTGGGACGCAAATGCGGAACGTACGACAAGTGCTTTTATTACGCTGCCAGACGACGGATCGCCAACGCCAGAATTCTCGTAGTCAACCACGCGCTGTTCTTCAGCGATCTTGCCGTACGGGCCCAAGGAGGTAGCTTCCTGCCGAACTACCAAGCAGTGATCTTCGACGAATGCCACACCATGGAATCTGTCGCAGGAGAACACCTTGGTCTGTCCATCAGCAATTCGCAAATCGACTACACCCTCCGAAAACTCTACAACCCGCGTAATGACAAAGGGGTCCTCGTCTCGCTCAACCTTCGCCAAGTGATGCAACTGTCCTACCGCTGCATGGAAGCTCTCGATGACTTCTCCAACGATGTACTGACTTGGACCGAATCTAATGCACCACCGAACGGACGGATTCTCGAACCGATTCCCGTGAAAACAACGCTAGTCGATCGATTGCGTGAACTTGTCGTCGAACTCGAACGATACGGCAAAGACCTCAAAGATGCCAACGCGAAACTCGACATGATCTCGGCTGCGAATCGCTTAAACGCCCTTGCTGTCGGCCTTGATACTTGGCTGCTACAAAAAGAAACCAGCGCAGTCTATTGGTACGAGAAACGAGAATCACGCGGGGTCGGACGCGTCTTCGCCCGACTCACCCTGCGCAGTAGCCCCCTCGATGTCGGTGTCTACCTCCGAGAACACCTGTTCCAAAAAGTCCCTAGCGTCATCATGACCAGCGCGACTCTAGCGACGAAACAATCGAATACGCAAGTTACCGACCCAACCCTCGCCCCAATCGCAGACGAATTCAAAGGATCTGCAGGAATCAAGAAACCAAACAAAGACGACGCCGCTTTTCACTTCTTCCAACGCCGAGTTGGAGCTCTAGGACTACCTAGCCTGCAAGTCGGCAGCCCATTCGACTACCCAAGACTTGCTGAACTGCATCTCTTAACCGACCTGCCCGACCCTTCTATCGCCAAAAATGACTACGAACGCGCAATCCTCCCAGCACTCAAACACTACCTCGACCGCTTCGATGGTCATGCATTCCTCCTATTTACATCCTACGACTCCCTCCGAAAATGCAGCCAAGGTCTAGGCCCGTGGCTTAACTCAAAGGGACTCGCTACATACTCCCAAGCCGATGGCATGCCACGCACTGAGTTGCTCCAAGCTTTCAAAGAACAACCGCGAGGTGTCCTCTTCGGAGCAGAAAGCTTCTGGCAAGGTGTCGATGTTCCCGGCGACGCTCTGCAACTGGTCGTGATCACCAAACTCCCATTTAGTGTCCCTGACCACCCCCTCCTCGAAGCCCGACTTGAAGCCATCCGCTCCGCCGGTGGAAACCCCTTCAGAGATTTCCAACTCCCCGAAGCGGTGATCAAGTTTCGCCAAGGCTTCGGACGCTTGATCCGCACGGCAACCGACCGTGGGATTATCCTAGTAACTGACCCGAGAATGACAACCAAACCCTACGGCAAGACGTTTCTTGAATCTCTGCCCGACTGCCCAAAACGTGTTATCTCAGCTCAGAGATTCAACAACACAAATCCATAATCCACTACGCTTCGCGCGAGACACATCCCCTAATTAAGTAACGGGGTGCCTAGGACTACCACACGACTTGTTGCGAAGCGAATACCGGCCCTTCCATGCACGTCCTGCGGTAATCCCACGACCCATCTTCTTGCTGGATCTTAGCGACGCAAGTAAAGCAAATACCGATCCCGCAAGCCATCGGCGTTTCCAGCGATACCTCGCAAGGCACGTCATAGTTCGACGCAACCTTACCCACCGCTTGCATCATCGGCTCCGGACCACAGCAAGCGATACGCACAGAACCGGTGCGGGAGCGAAGCAATCGCTCAAGTGGTTCTGTTACGCGACCACGCGTTCCGAGCGATCCATCCTCGGTCGCAATCTCTAAGTGAACTCCCCGGTCGCTGAAGACATCGAGTCCGGCAAGGTACTCTTTCGTCCTGGCCCCATAACACAATGTCACCCGCTCGGCAAAAGAAACGTTGTTGGAAACCCCTTCGACAGAACCGTTGTTCGTACCGTAGCTTTCAAGACCCAGAGCACTTGTTGCCAAGGTCAGCATCGGTGTGATACCAACGCCTCCGGCGACAAGAATCAAATGGTCGACGGCTTCCGTAGAAAAAGTATTGCCGAGTGGCCCCCACAATTCAACGCTCTGGCCTGCGACACGACGCGATAGTGCCCGAGTAAACTTCCCTTTGACGACATAAACCACCGACACCGAATCAGGTTTCCCAGCCGCGTCGAACCCTCGATCATAGAAAGCCAAGGCGCGGCCGATCAACGGATCGTTGCAATCTGCGATACGCACCATATAGAACTGCCCAGGCTGAGTAACTTGTGCCAAATGAGGAGCAGCTACCGTCATCTTCCAAGTGTCTTTAGCAATCGGACGATGCTCGAGTATCTCCGTGCGGAGAAACTCGAAATTAGATTTGGTGGGTGATGTGGCTGCGCACTCGGTCATACGGATTTACTTAACTTCTGCGACTTCGATACGAAATAAACGAATCCACCTATAAGAATAATCAGAAGCTGACTTGCAAAGAAGTAACCCATGTTCCTCAGCGATTCACCTGTCTCACCCCCGTAGGCATGCAATCCAATTCCAAGAATGTTGGTACCGAACATAGACCAAGCGGTGATGATGTTTCCACCGATGGCAAGCATGGCGAATCCGAGCGGACCGACGAGTTTGTCCCACTTCGCGTGCAACAACAACGCGTTCCACAACACAATCATCAGCGCGCCGTTTTCCTTCGGATCCCATCCCCAGAATCGTCCCCAACTATCATCGCCCCATAGGCCACCGAGAACTGTGCCTACGAAACTGAAGAAAATCCCAAAGCAGACCACTCCGTAACAAACACGATAAAGTGTGTCGATCAACTTCTTTCGGGATTCTTCACCAATCCACGACGGACATGTCAGCCCAAAGAATGCGATCACGACGATGCCAATACCGAGGAATCCGGCAAGGAATGTCGCAGAGTAACCTAACGACACGCTGATCACGTGAGTCGATAGCCAGAACTGCGTATCAAGTACGGCTTGCAGGACAGGCATCGAATCGCCGATATCAAGTCCATCTGCCAAAAGCAGCGAAAGATATCCTGCTGTTGAAGCAACCAACAGTGAAATCGAAATGGGAAAGAGCATCTCGGCTACGACACCCGCCAAAACAATCGCCCATCCGATAAACACAGATGCAGAGTACAAGCTCACCACTGGCGGTCGCTCTGATATGTAAATCCGAGATATGATCGCTACGGTGTGAATCGTAAGAGTGATCACGCAAATCCAAAACGCTACCTGCCTAATCCACTCTTTCGCCAAAACTCCCTTGGGATTCGACGAGAAAACGGAACAGATAAGCCCCAGAAAGGCGGTCAATCCAGCGACAATGTACAACACATACGAAATGCTAATCGGATTGAAATACCCGTACCACGCCTCGAAACGCGCTTTCTTGGAACGAGACAATTCCGGGTACTTGTCTTCAAGCATCTTAGCGTAGTTGCTCACCTCCGCATTGATCTGCTTGCTGTTGCCCGACCCACCTCGCATGACTTGTGCAAGCGTTCGGAATTGCGAAGTAGGGTTATCGAGATTCTTCGCATCAAAATTCTTGATCACCTCATAGAACGCTGGCGCATAAGCATTCCACTGAGGCGGAGGTAGGGTCGGATCAAGCTTCTCTGGGACGTTCGTCGGCGGAATAATCGCCGGCGGTCCCTTCATTTTGATAGATTCCATCACAGGCCCCAGCCCATCGATAACTTGCGATAACTTTTCCGGATCATTCGCAATTCGCTTGAGCAAATCATCGACTGGTTCGTACGCGTTCCAAATCGAATAAAAGATCCCCATTCGAGTCTGCAATCGCATGAAGTTCCTGTCATCGACCGACCAAGTCGACTCTTCGGCGCGAGCTAACTCCTGGAACTTCCTCTGCAACGTATCGGACTCCTCACTATTGAGCTTCTCGTCGATCTGTTCGATGCTGTAACGATGGCTCTTGTGCCGCTCCAGCCCCAGCTCATCAAGGAGCGCGATCGAATCGATTCGAACCAACGGTGCCTTGCGAACCCATGGCTCGTGAACCATCACTCCCATCAGCCACTCCGCTGCCGATATCTGCTTGCCTGTCGCCTGAGCACCCTCGTAGCTATGTCCTTCATTCGACAAAGCAAACGGCTTGTCCGAAAGAGCCTTGAGCACCTGAGCACCCACTCCCGACAACGGCTTGATCCGCCCTTCATGCTGCACCGGCAATGTCCCGATGGCATACCAATCGATCTTATCTTCCTTGACCGTCGGTGTCTTCGCTCGCACATAAAGCCAACCACCGAGCAAGAGAATCGGCAACAACGCAGCAGTGTAATACCACGGTGAGCGCTCCGTTAAGGCAATGGCTTTGCGATCGTAACGGGATGCAAATCGCGTAAGGGTGATACTAAAGTGAGCTAACATCCCAAGGCCGACGAGGACGCAGGAAACGTAGGGGATAAGCCATCCCGCGTTAGTGACGACTTGGAGGACCGTCTGCTCGACCCCCATCGGACTCTGTGCAGCTGGCGAATACGAGGATTGGTAATAGGTCTCCCCTCGAAACCGCATCGGACTATTCATCCAAATCCGACCTTCTTGAAGCGTCGAACCTGAATCGTCAACGATGCGCACATACGAAGAGTAATCTTTTGGAATCGCTGTCCCAGTGTACTGCTTTAATTCAACATCCTTGAGCTCGAAAGAAAAAGGTTTGAGATTGCGGCGAAATCGAAGCGCCAAATCGAATTGACGACCATCGGACTCAATCGATGTTAAAAAATTCTTAGGCCTAATCGTGGTATCATTGAGCAACTGACTCACCGCGAAACGACCAAGCTCCTTCGAGGTCTTCTTCTCGCGTATCGAAAGATAAGCACTAGCAATGTTCATCTCGCTCTTCGCTCCACCCGACTTAAGCGCGTCGACCAAAGCAAGCTCCGGTGGCAAACCAGCTACACCGTCCGCCTCCTTCTCCAACGCCGGATCGCTTCGACGCGACTTCAAGTCCGAATTCGGCATCCACTTCTCCACTCGTATCTCGAATGGCAAAGATTTGTCGGTAAGCAACGTCTTGTCAGCCGCCGCTTTGGAAATCAGTGGATCATCAAAGGCCACCACGGTGTCCTTGTCCGGTTGCGTCTTATCAATCACCGCAAGTTCAACAATGTCCGTCTGAACCGCAGCACGTGTTCGCTGACCTTCATACAAGCTGATGCGCTCTTCGCGTTGACGATCTCCAAAGGCGAATTGACCGATCATCAGCAAACCGATCCCGAGGTGAATCAATACGTTTCCACCTCGAGCCCCAAACAAAATGGTTAACCCTACAAGTAAAACGATGCTCACAATCAAGCTTTTTGCCAACTGCCAAACGATACGCAGACCCGGATCGGGAATCCTCAAAGAATCCCCTGCAACGGCAAGGATGATGCCTGCTGTAAGGAACAGCGAAAAGACAATCCATAAAGCGATGCGCAAGATGCTATGACGAGGAGGGGAATTGATCGCCCAAGCCCCCAAACCGATGATCGATAACCAAAGGGATGCAACGCAACCCGACCAAATCGTGTCATAAGTGAACGGTGGCTCTCCCTGCAAACCATCTCCTAAATGGGCACCGAAAACAATCATTGCAATCAATGCGAATCCAATGAGGGTTACCGCTAAACCAATTGCAAAACGGGTCCCTCGGGCCGTCATGTGGAACCTCGTCATCTTCGCGGCAATCAAATTGATCAACATGATCAAACCAATGGTCGCTCCACCCGGAATGATAAAACTTCCAGGTTTCTTAACCTCGTGTCGCCAAATCGTCTGAGGGACGAAAACGTCAAAGTCGACTTTCGCTACCCAACTGTTGAAATAGTCGCGTTTGACATCGACGATCGTCTCTTCGTCTTGGGCGAGCGTACCGACTAGCAAAATGAGAACACCCAAAGCGAACATTGCGCAAGTGATCTTCAAAGACCCTGCATAACGCAGCGCTGTCCAAATCGCTTGCTCTATACCGCTCGTGTTCGGTACCGAGCGAGGCACTAAACCATCTTGAAGGGGTGCAGTAGCCATGAGTTTGATATCTATTTTAAAGTGATGGATTGAACGAATTCGATCAGCTTTTGTTTTTGCGACTCACCGAGACGATTGTCTCCAATGAGCTTTACGAACAAATGCAATTCTGGGTTTTCTGTCGGAATCGATGCGACGATCAACATCGGCGCATCGGGTTGTTGCGACGAACGAACTGTGTACAGCTTCGCTTGCCCCGCACCGACTTCTAGTGTCTCTACGCTTTCGAGCGACTTTTGAACTACAGGGTCCACCTGGGATGGATCTGATCCCTTGAGCACCTGCTGCGCCCACATCGCTGTGTTCGCTTGCGGATTGTCCGTCGCCATGCTGACGGTTACCTCTCCATTGCCCTCCGCCGACTCAATCTTCAACGTCGCTAATCGAAACGCTGAACCTTGACCAACACTCCACCCCTCAGGCAAACGGTACTTCAAATCCGGACGCTTGACCTCTTCTTGGCCAGAGGTAGCATCCCCAACCGTTGCCGGCGTTGCTGTAGTTTTCTCAGTTGAAGCAGGGCCAGTAGCAGGGCCAGTAGAAGGGCTGTTCGATGAGCTTACGGGGGATGGAACAGCCGATCGAGGAACCGAAGGAACACCGGGTACATTGGGCGCACCGGGCGCCATCCCACCAGAACCTGTTCCCGCAGCATCGAAAATGTACGAAGGCAACTTGCCATCACCCCTCGGGACAGCAATCAGTGAATCATTCAACGTTTCTAAACTGACCGGATCAATCTTTAACTGCCCCCGCCATCGGTTGACGTTGCTCAGCAAGTATTCAGGCCAATCCTTCTCGCCAGGCATCGCCAATGCAGTAACGGTAAATTTCACACCACCAGTCGACTCCGGTGATACGAACTCCGCCAACGCGATATCGTTCCTCGGATTCATCTTCCATCCACTCGGCAACGCATTCGAAGGCCGACCCGTTTGCTCATCGATCGCAAACCCCTGAACAATCGACAGAAAACCTTCCATCAACGGTTCGAGTCGCTCGGGCGAATCGGTAGCTTTCAAAAAGTAACAGCCAGAATCCAATGGGAGAATCGCACCGAGAATCCGACGCGGACCACCGGTCGCACTCTGCCCCGCAGGTTGTACACCGCCAGCTTGCGAAGTCGCCCCAGCCGATACCCCGCCGAGCGACATCGGCGCATTGCTCGTACCAGCCAGCGGCCCGGAAACAAACTCTGTATCCGATTTCGGAGCGTCGTAGACGCGCACCACCGATGGTGGCTCGCAACCGACTTGAAGTGGCAAAACAAGCAATGCCAACCCAATCGGTCCGGCAATCATGAAACGACGGGCTGAGAAGGTGATGGAAGTCAAGGGAGTCGCGTAGTGTCGTGGGGGGAGGGAGGTGCGGTCATAGGACTCTACCGCAGCGATCAAACCAAAATGCTGCGAAACTGGAATACCGGGAAACTTTTCGCCGGCAAACCGCCCTAAAAGGATTCATGCACAGCTTGAAACCCGAAAACCAACTGGGCTTCTTCACTTGCGCAAGAACCTTTAGACCGTCAAAAGTACTCAGTATTATATGCTCCACCGAGCCATTCGACAGTTCAAACTTCCCCAGGAACTCGCTTCGACCCTCTCAAATATCCCGTATTTCCCGCTCGAAACGAAAAAAACACCTTCATTACCCGCCCCCGTGCCCAATACCGTCAACCGCTTGGGCGGATTAAGGGGCGGGGGGATGAAGGAGGGAAGAGCACTGGACGACGCTTGGAACTGCTTGTTGCGATTCAACGATCAGTAGGGTGTGGTGAAGCGGTCGGCCGATGATTTCCTCAACCACTTCGACATTACAAATACCACCCCTTGCATCCGCGCGGTTAACCACCGACCGCGAAACCCACCGTTCCGCGCCTGACAACATCACGCACGTTGAACTTAAGCGATTGACGGGCCGCAAACGGTGAGGGTTGACCCACCTCAATCCCCCGGACGCTTCTCCTCCCCTACGACGAAAACGGAAGTAAAGAACAAAGTGAGCTCTGCTCCGAGCATCACACAACCGGGCTTTGGTTTTCCTTGCGTCTTTGTTTCTTTGCGTGAGTCATTCGCACCCATCGCCTGAGCCTGAGAATTCGTGTCGCGCCGCTGAACGCGAACCCAAAAAAGAAGCTCGCCAAGCCAAACGGCTCGCGAGCTTCGATTCTGTTTCATCTGTTCCGCAGAATACTGCGTTACTCAACCGACTTCCAAGACTAGCCAGCAATCTTGCTTACGGATTCAACCATCGGGCCGATAACTGGCTCAATGATTTCCTTGACTCCTGGAATCGCATATAGCTTCTCAAGAATCCCACCGACTGACTTGAGGTAAGGAGCAAAGAACGATCCAAGTACACCCTTCGCTGCATCAGGAACGCCAGTCATCGTCTCGGTGTAACCCTTGGCTGCTTCTTCAAGCTTGCCAATTGCACCCTTAGCTGTGTCGACATCGGTGATGCCTTCAAGAGCCGAAACAACACCGCCGAAGGAGCCATCAAGCTTCTTCTTCAGGTCGTCCATGCTGATTCCACCAGGTAGCTCGAACAGTTCCTTCACAGAAGGGACTGGAGCATCGGCTGGTGGTACTGTTTGCTGCGATGCACCGGCTGCGACTTCGTTCTTTACTTCAGCCTTCGGCGACATCAAGTTCCAAACCAAAAAGCCTGCTGCTGCCAATCCAAGAAGTGGAAGGATCCAACCAAGCGGGCTTGATGCTGGCTTAACAGCTTCTTGTGCTGTGCGAGCTGCGCTCGAAGCTGCATTCGATGCCGCGTTCGATACTTGCTTGCCAAGATCAGCCAATCCCATCACACCCTTGAGCTCGCTTGGCAATGCACTGCTGAGCAAGTTGCTTTGGCTTCCAAGCAGGTTCGTCAAAACACTCGGATCAAATCCGCCAGCCGACTTCGCTTGCTTGCCAACAACACCCATAACAATCGGTGCGAGTGAGCCAAGAAGCCCAATGACCGACTTGTCGCCCAATCCAAGAAGCTTCATCAAGACCGAGACGATGCTCGATTGCGATGAACCCAAGAGCATTGGCAACAACGAAGCGCCCATGCCGAGCAACTTCGAATTCGCTCCACCCGAAAGAAGACCTCCCAAGTTGTCCAAAACAGATGGCTCTTTATCTTGTTGCTTGAAAATATCACCAAGCTCCGATAGGCCGGAAGGACTCGATGCCTTCTTGACCAAGCCACCGAGCAACACGGGAATCGCTGCTTCAATTGCCGAGCCTGTCTTGCTCTTATCCAAGCCGACAGCCGAACCGATTTGATCTGCTACACCACTGCTTATCGCAGTTTTGACCATGTCCATCAAATTAATTGCCATACTCAAAACTTTCTTTTCATTGAGAGGTCTCGAAACTTTCCCACGCTCGGTGGCTACGGTGCATAATATCACTAATTTCTTTAATTTATGCAGGACTTTATGTTGAGAAAGTCAATAATTCTTCCCGTATTTTCTAAAGCCCAAGGACTCTCTGTATTTCTACCTACTGCCAACAAACCCGGGACGGTTTTTGAAACAAAGAGACTTTGAAACACAGAGACAC
>Ga0315899_10007734_pt1 | contig 11555 bp, 11 predicted proteins | sample LakEriMetagenome_2_FD_203518 | JGI IMG/M metagenome (GOLD analysis project Ga0315899, IMG submission 203518) | Freshwater fungal communities from buoy surface, Lake Erie, Ohio, United States - Buoy 4 MA112 | ecosystem: Environmental > Aquatic > Freshwater > Lake | place: USA: Lake Erie, Ohio... | reverse complement strand
AGTGCCGTTATATCTCCAGTAGGAAAAAAATCATTGGGCCCCGACGGATTTTACTTTGAGGCAGGCCCCGAACATTGTGCATTCTATGCAGGATTTTATATGCCTGATAAAGAGCAACTTCTGCAAATTCGCCGACACATTGCAAAGCACCCGGAAATCTGGGAAAAAACCGTACAAGAGAAGGAATTTAAAGCCACTTTTGGCAGTGTTATGGGTGAAAAACAAAAAAGAATCCCCGCTGAATTCACTGCGTTTAAAAAGGTTCCTTCTGAGGTGTACAACACCCAATTTTATATACAACACCTTTTAGAACCCGAAGTTTTTATTGAACAAAACCCTGTGGAAGCGTTGATGAAACTCTGGAAAAAAGCCCAAAAACTGACAAAATTTCTTTCTGACGCAACCCATGTTCAGGATTGAGAGATATTAACGAACTTTGCAATGTCGATGAACGAAACACCATCCAAAAGACCCATTCGGGTGCTGGTTGCCAAGGTTGGCCTGGATGGCCACGACCGCGGGGCCAAAGTCATTGCGGCAGCGCTGCGCGATGCCGGAATGGAGGTTATCTACACAGGCCTTAGGCAAACCCCAGAAATGGTGGTACAGGCCGCATTACAGGAAGATGTAGACGCAATTGGCATCAGTATTTTATCCGGTGCGCACAACACGGTTTTCCCAAAAGTGCTGGGCCTGATGAAGCAGGCAGGCATGAACGACGTGTTGTTGACCGGCGGAGGAATCATACCCGATAGAGACGCTGAAGAACTTAACAAACTGGGCGTGGCAAAACTATTTCCCCCGGGAACAGAGATGGCCACCATTGTTGATTATATCGCACAGTGGGTGAAACAAAACAGACCTTTTTAAAACTTTCATGGAAACCATCTCCACATACGAGAACATCCTTACCAACATTCAAGAGGGCGTTCTTACCATTACCCTAAACCGGGAATCTAAACTCAATGCACTCACACTGAAAACCTTGCAGGAAATCCGCGCAGCGGTGGTAGAGGCCCAGACCAATGAAATCATTAAGGGAATTATCCTTACCGGGTCAGGTACCAAAGCGTTTGCTGCAGGAGCTGATATTAGCGAGTTTGCTCATTTTACCGAAGACCAGGCCACACGCATGAGTGCAGATGGCCACGACGTGATGAACACCATTGAAAACAGTGAAAAGCCGATTATTGCAGCGGTGAATGGATTTGCATTGGGGGGTGGTTGTGAGCTGGCCATGTGTTGCCACATGCGCATCGCTTCGGAAAATGCCAAGTTTGGCCAGCCGGAAGTAAACCTCGGCGTGCCTCCTGGTTATGGCGGGACACAACGCATGATTCAGCTGGTGGGCAAAGGAAAGGCGGTAGAGCTGTTGCTTACCGGCGACAGTATTGACGCCCAAACAGCGCTTCAGCTTGGGCTTGTGAACCATGTGGTTTCCCTGGAGGATTTACTGCCCAAGTGCAGAGAAATTCTTGCAAAAATCAGCACCAAAAGCCCTGTTGCTGTTGGTAAAGTAATTAAATGTGTAAACGACTTTTTCCGCCCCAATGTAAATGGCATGCAGCGTGAGATTTACGAATTTGGCGAAGCATTTGTAACAGAAGATTTCAAGGAAGGCACCGATGCCTTTCTCAATAAAAGAAAGCCCAATTTTCCCGGAAAATAATTGGGGGCAATAGACATCAAAATGGTATTATAAAAGTCAAAACAAGAATATGAAAAACATCACCAAACTATTTTTTATGGGTGCTATGGCACTCACAATGACCACCTCCTGCAAAAAGGAAGAAGACAAAAACACAACACCAACCCCTTCAGCCAATGCGGGTATCACCAGCTGCAGTGTTAATGGCAAAGCATGGACCAGTGGAAAGACAGGAACGTACACCGGTCTTGACAGTTTTCCTGGTTGCGAAGCCTATATGGCCGGCGACACTATGACTTTTGTTTCCACCAACTTTTCAGATACATCGGTTGTGCTTGCACAAATCACACTAACCCCTGGCAGGGTAGGAACCTACACCGGAACAACATCGACCGAAGGCGGCATGTTTTATCTGCCTAAACTGGACGAAACCAGCTTGTTTCAGGCATTTTTGATGTACACCACCAGCTATACATTTACGATTTCCAAGTGGGATAATACAACCAAGAAGTTTTCAGGATCCTTTAACTTCAATATGGTATCCAATACAGGCGGTTCCGGGTTTAACATAACCAATGGAAAGTTTGAAGACGTGAATTACATGATTGATTAAAATAAAAAATCATCCATAAAAAAACCCGCATAATTGCGGGTTTTTTTATGCCATGTAAGGCCATTCCTGAAGGGAGTCTTTTAGCAATTGAGTGTGTAATGAGCGCACTTGTTCAATCAGGCTGTGGGTTTCGTCGTTGTGTATGGTATAATGGCACAATGTTTCAATTTTTTCCTGTGGCCATTGTTTTTTTATGCGTTTTAAAACATCTTCCCGTGTGCTTTGATCGCGGTTTATAACCCGCTGAATCCTCAATTCCTCTGGGGCAAGAACACCAATAGCCTTGTGAACGCGCTTGTAGCTGCCGCTTTCAAATAGGATGGCCGCTTCTTTGAGTGTATAGGCCCGGTCTTTGTGTTCCAAACACCATTTTTCATAGTGTTCAAACACAAATGGATGTACCAGGTTGTTGAGTTTTTCTGCCTCTTCAGCGCTACCAAAAGCAACCGACCGCAGAAAAGCCTTATTGATGGCACCATTATTCATTACTTGTGGGCCATATGTGTCCAATAGGAGATTTTTCAGCGCAATGTTTTCTGTGTACAGGCGTTTTGCTTCTGCATCGGCGTAATACACCGGCACACCCAGGGTTTCAAAAATCCGGCACACAGTGGTTTTTCCACTGCCGATACCGCCGGTAATGCCAACGCGCATCACAACATCAGGCCTTGGGCTTGGGGTAGGCCGCCATGGTCATTTCCATGCTTATTGCCGCTTTTTCAGCCTTTATTTTACCTTCTTCCAGTTCAAGGATAAAATGCGTATCGGTGATTTGGGAAATTTTCGCATGGAAACCGCCGGTGGTTACCACATGGTCTCCTTTTTTAAGCTCTGCCAGATAGGCCTTGGCTTTTTTCTGCTTGCGCATTTGGGGCCAGATCATAAAAAAGAAAAAAACCACCATGATCAACATCAGGGGCAGCAACTGACTCATTCCGCCGGGCTGTCCGGCGGGAGCGGCTTGTAATAGGGTAAACAACATATATATCAATGATTATTTTGTTCGTATTCTTCGTCTTCTTCCGGCGTGGAAAACACGGTGGCCTTAAACTTTAGCAGCACCGATTCTATTGTAGAATTTTCAAATTCCACTGTAATAGACTTTTCATTTTCTAAGCCATCTTTTGCTCCGCGGCCCGTGGAGTTAAAAGTAGCGTCCACGTATCCCTCTTCGCCGGGCTTGATAACATCTTTGGTCCATCCGGGGGTAGTACATCCGCAGGCAGCCTGGCAATTGCGAATGAGCAAATCACCCTTGCCCACATTCTTAAATTTATAGCGATGTTTGAGCTGCATCCCCGAAGTGACCTTGTTAAAATTAAACACGGTGTCCGTGAAAACAGGCGTTCCTTTTGGACCATTGTTTTTTGGGTTTGGGTTTTCGGCAGTGGCTTCATTTTCAATTTTTTCGGTAGAAAGGGCCGAACCGCCATTTCCGCAGGCAGCCATAAATCCCGCGGCCAGAAGAGAGAATAAAATCGGGAGTCTGTGATGCATAATGCAAATATACTACGATTATTTATCCCGCAAACCCCTGCCGGATTTGACGATTATTCCGCTGTCTGCCAGCGAAACCCGCAATTTGTCGAGCACACCGTTCAGAAAACGCCCACTGTTGGGGGTGCTGTATTCTCTTACAATATCGAGGTACTCATTGATGGTAACTTTGAGAGGAATGTGTGGGAACGAAGTAAACTCGGCCAGCGCCAGTTTCAAACATAATAAGTCAATGATAGCAATCCTACCGGGGTCCCAGTTTTCGGTCACGCTTTTCACATAATCTTCATATTTTTCGCTGTTGGCCACAACCAGATCAAAAAGCAACATGGCCATTTTTACCTCGTCATCATCTTTGGAATAGGCCAATCCGGGTGCAATGTTTTCCGGCTGAGAGGCAAGGGTTTTCTCCAGCTCGCGCTCCAGGGTGTTTTCATCATCATCCCAAGCCCCGTATACTTCCTGCATCGTTAGGTAAAAAGGTTCGCATTCGCCCAGCAGGTAGCGGTAAAACTCTTGTAAGAAGGTGAGCTGTTGTTCTGGTTCAGGGGCATCAAACACGCAGTAATCCGTGGTAAATTCCTGCTGAAAAAGCCAATCTGTAATCGCGGGAAAAGACTCGCCAAAATCGGACCAGTTTGCCGTAAAATAGCGGCGCTTGTGTTTTAGGGTTTTGTCATAAACCGTTTTAGCCAGCGTGTTGTTGTTCAGAAGGCCAAGTCGACGGATTTTTTCTTTGTCCGGGTAAAACTTTTTGCGTTCTATTTCCTGCTCACTGAGCAAATATTCATTTAAATAATGAGGCAGTTCCAGCAAAAAAACATAGACATCATATGTTGCCAGAAGGGAGGATTGTAAACCTTGTCTGCACTGTGCCTTGGCGGAATCGCCACTTTGTTGCGCCGCATACAAAGACTGCAGCGCTTTTATTCTTAACAACCTCCGTGAAATCATAGAACGTTGCTGCAAAGATACAACAAATCAGGCGGATAGCCTAAAAAACAGGCGTGTTTGCCGGTTAGTCTGGATCGTAACCAAACTGTTTCAGCATGTTTTTGCTGTTTCGCCAATCTTCCCGCACTTTCACAAACAACTCTACAAATATGTGTTTGCCAAAAAACGCTTCCAGGTCTTTTCTGGCGTTGGTTCCCAGGCGCTTAATGGCTTCGCCCTTGTTGCCAATGATGATGCGTTTTTGGCTGTCACGTTCTACCACCAGCTCACAGGAAAGACGGATAATTTTTTCTTCTTCTTTAAAAAACAACGTGGTTACTTCCAGGCTGTAGGGAACCTCATCCTGGTAGAGTTTTAGTGCATGGTTACGGATAATTTCATTTACAAAAAACCGCTCAGAACGGTCCGTTATCTGGTCTTCAGGGAAATAGGCAGGGTGCTCGGGCAGGTAGGAAACAACTTCAGCCTCCAGTTTGTCGAGTTGAAAATTATTGAGCGCCGAAACCAGCATAAAAGCATCCGCTTTATAGGTTTCCGCAACCTTCACCATCACCGCCTCCAGTTGATCCTGTTTTACAGAGTCTATCTTGTTGATGGCGACAATTTTTTTGGCAGAAGATTTATCAAAACGGCGCAAAAGCTCTTCCGGAATTTCGGTGGCACGCACGTCAAGCAGCAGAATCAGCACATCGCTGTCGTCCATGGATTCGTGCACGGCCGCCATCATTTTTTCGTGCATTTTATAGCTTGCCTTGCGCAAAATGCCCGGGGTGTCGGAATAAATCACCTGTGCGTTTTCGCCGGTTTTAATCCCCAAAATTCGGTGTCGCGTGGTTTGGGCTTTGGGGTTCACAATCGCCAGTTTATCCCCCATCAGCGCATTGTAAAGTGTGCTCTTGCCCGCGTTGGGCATTCCGATGATGCTGACAAATCCTGCTTTGAACGCCATATTCTTTTGAGTTCAAAGGTAACCCAATAAACCGCACTTTGGGGCTATCTTTGTAAAAGCATGCGTCCTGCCTTCCTTTTACTTTGCGTTTTTGTGCTTTCTAAATCGCCTCTATGGGGACAAAACCCGCTGGACAGCACCCGCAATGGATATGCTAGGGGCAAGGCGGGATTGATGCTGAAGCGGGGCTGGGATTTATCCAACACACCCGGAAGTGGGCATTACCGGCAGGCGGATAAAAACACACAAAACCTTCGGCTGCCGGAGGAAGCACGTGATTTTGTGCCTGTTTTTTCAGATGAATTTGATTCACTCAACACAAACATCTGGCAAATTGGACAGCCCTGGGGACGCTACCACGGTCAGCAACCGCACCAGTATTATGGTGACAGCGAAGTGTTTGTGAAAAACGGAATGTTGATTTTGCAAAACCGACATGCGCCTAAAAAATTTCCGTCGGGCGACACCGGCATCATAATTCCGTATGGTACAGGTCTCGTCAATACCGCCAATTCCCGCACTTTTCAGTACGGCTTTTTTGCCATTCGCAGCAAAAACCCAGCAGGGCCCGCCACCTGGCCGGCATTTTGGCTAACAGGCAAAAACAACTGGCCACCGGAAATTGATATTTACGAGATGTATGGCGAAAAAACCGGTAAAACCATCCACCGGCAAACCATGACCCTGCACTTTGGCAAAATCGAAACCCGCACCAAAACCCACCTGATGAAGGCTGTGAACCTAAGCAAAGACACAGACTCTGCCTTTCATATTTATGCCTGCCTTTGGATACCCGACAAGGTGGTGTTTTACACCGATGGTGTTGCTGTGCGCAGCATACGCATGAACAAATGGATGCGTCAGTTTTATCAGGAACCCATGTACCTGGTGGTGAACAATGCCGTTGACCATCGCTATCTGCAGTATATCGATAACAGCCGCATGCCCGTTTCGCTTGAAGTGGATTGGATTCGGGTTTTTGCTGCGCCACAACCTTAAAAAGATTGGCGTCGAGGCCTTTTCTTCACTATCTTTACCCTTCCAATTTTAATGGCTGAAAAGAAACTCTTTCTCCTGGACGGCATGGCCCTAGTTTACCGGGCTTTTTTTGCCTTTAACCAAAACCCGCGCATCACCAGCACAGGGCTAAATGCCAGCGCAATGTTTGGCTTTACCAATACCCTGCTGGATGTGCTGAACAAGCAAAAACCCACACACATAGCGGTGGTTTTTGACACCGACAAACCCACCGACCGGCACATTGAGTATGAAAAATACAAGGCGCACCGCGAAGAAATGCCTGAAGACCTTAGGCGCAGCCTGCCCTACATACAGCGTATTATCGAAGGCTTTAACATACCGCTGGTAACCCACGACGGATACGAAGCAGACGACATCATTGGCACGTTTGCCTTGCAGGCAGCCGAACTGGATTTTGATGTGTATATGATGACCCCTGACAAAGATTTCGGACAACTGGTGCGAGACCATGTGTTTATCTACAAACCCGGTCGCATGGGCAATCCCGACGAAGTGCTGGGAGTGCCCGAAGTACTGAAAAAATGGGAAGTAGAAAAGGTTGATCAGGTAATTGATATTCTCGGGCTTTGGGGCGATGCGGTTGACAATATTCCCGGAGTGCCCGGTGTGGGGGAAAAAACAGCCAAAAAGCTCATTCAGGAGTTTGGCAGCATTGAAAACATCCTGGCCAACACCGACAAGCTGAAGGGGGCGATGAAGGAAAAGTTTGAAAACAACCGGGAGCAGGCCCTGATGAGCAAACGGCTGGCCACCATTAACACAGCGGTACCTGTGGACCTGCACCCGGACGAACTGATTTTAAAAAGCCCGGATGAAGAAAAACTCAAAGAGGTTTTCAACGAACTGGAGTTCCGTACCATGATGAAAAGGGTGTTTGGCGATAACAACGCACCCGCTGCAGCCGCCCCTGCCGGTAACAATCGCATGCAGGCCAGCCTGTTTGATTTGCCGGAAGTATCCGCCCCTGAGCCGGTAAGGGAATACAAAACCCTGCAGGATGTGAAACACAGCTATGTGCTTTGCCATACCGAAGAACTGATACAGGAGGCCATACAACAAATGCAGTCTGCCCAAGAGTTTTGTTTTGATACAGAAACCACAGGACTCGTTGCATTTGATGCGGACATTGTGGGTCTGGCACTGAGCTGTAAGCCGCATGAGGGATATTACATTCCGTTTCCGCGAGAATTTGAAGCAGCTAAGACATTATTTGCGCGTTTTCGAGATTTGTTTAACGGCAATAACCGCAAGGTGGCACAGAATTTAAAGTATGATGTATCTGTATTGAAGCGCTATGGCATAGACGTTTCAGGGCCGTGTTTCGATACCATGCTGGCACACTACCTCATAGAACCCGATATGCGCCACAATATGGATCTGCTGGCTGAAAGCTACCTGCACTATAAACCCATCAGTATTGAAACCCTGATTGGCAAAAAAGGAGCGGCGCAGCTGAGCATGGCGGTGGTGGATGTGGAGAAGGTGAAAGAATATGCGGTGGAAGATGCTGATATCACGCTTCAACTTAAACAAAAGCTTGAGCCTGAGCTTCATAACAGAAATGTATATAGTGTTTTCGAAAAACTGGAAATGCCGCTGGTTTCGGTGCTTAGCGACATAGAACAGGAGGGGGTTCGGGTAGACACTGAATTTCTCAAAGACTACAGCAAAGAGCTGAACAGGCAAAGCCTGGACATACAAACCCGCATTTTTGAACTGGCCGGTGAAGCGTTCAACATATCCTCGCCCATGCAGGTGGGAAAAATATTGTTTGAAAGGCTGAAACTGCTGGATAAACCCAAAACCACCAAAACAGGGCAGTACCAGACCGATGAAGAGACGTTGCTTTCTCTTTCCGGAGAGCATGAAATTGTGCAGCGCATCCTCGATTTCAGGCAGCTGCAAAAATTAAAAGGCACCTATGTGGATGCGTTGCCCTTGCTGGTAAACCACCGTACCGGGCGGGTGCATACATCTTTCAACCAGGCGGTGGCCGCCACGGGCCGTTTGAGCAGCCAGAATCCCAACCTGCAAAACATTCCCATCCGCACAGAACTTGGCAAGGAGGTGCGCCGTGCGTTTGTGGCCAGGGATGAAAACCATGTGTTGCTGAGTGCGGACTATTCACAGATAGAATTGCGTGTGATAGCCCATGTGAGCGGCGATGAAGGCATGATGGACGCATTTAGGCAAGGAATAGACATTCACACAGCTACCGCTGCCAGGGTATGGGGTGTGCCGCTGGATGCGGTTGACAAAGACATGCGCCGCAAGGCTAAAACGGTCAATTTTGGTATTATTTACGGCATTTCTGCTTTTGGATTGAGCCAGCGCGTGGGCATACCACGCAAGGAAGCCAAAGAGATCATTGACAACTACTTCGAGAAGTTTCCGGGCATCAAAAACTACATGGATAATACCATAGCTTTTGCGCAGCAACACGGCTATGTGGAAACCATTTTGGGCCGCAGGCGATACATCCGCGACATTAACAGCAGAAACGCCACTGTGCGCGGTTTTGCTGAGAGAAACGCCATCAATGCCCCCATACAGGGTAGCGCCGCCGATATGATCAAAATGGCGATGATAAACATTCATGCCTGGCTGAAGGAAAACCATCCGCAAACCCGCATGATTCTGCAGGTGCACGATGAATTACTGTTTGACGTTCCTAAAAACGAAGTCGAGATAATCGCACCGCATATCAAACATATCATGCAAACAGCCATGGCGCTAAATGTGCCTGTGGAAGTGGAATATGGAACCGGTGACAACTGGCTGCAGGCACATTGATTTCAACAAAACACAAACTAACAGCGTTATTTATGTATACAGGGCTGAAAATGAAAAGCATGCTGTTTTTTTTAAGCGTATTGTCTGTGGCTGTTTTAACAGCACAACCTGGCAATGAAGCGCTTGCTCGACAATACATGGAAAACCGCGAGTATGAAAAAGCGGCAGATTTGTATGAGGAACTGAGCAATAAAAACACGTCGGATTTCAACCTCTACGACGCGTATCTGACCGCACTGCTTATGAGCAAGCAAAACGACAAAGCAGAGAAGCTTGTAAGCAAACGCAAAAAGAAGTTTCCTCAAAACATGCAGTATCGCGTGGATGAGGCCTATATCATGGAAAAACAAGGGCAGGTGCCCGAAGCGGAGAAACAGTATAAAAAAGTAGCGGATATGCCCGATTTGTCTATGCAGCAGTATTATGAGGCTGCCGATGCTTTCCGCCGCAGGGCAAAATACAACTGGGCCATTTATGTGTATGAAAAGGCAGAAGAGAACTTTGGTTCTGCAGGCGATTTTTCAACCCGGCTGGCGCAGATGTACATGGAAACCGGCAACAAAACCAAAGGCCTGGAAAAATATGTGCAGATGGTTTTAACATCGGGTTTTGCCTATGAGCAAAGCAAACAGCTTTTTGAGATGAATGTGACCGACAGCGCAGATTTTGCCATTCTGCGCGGTATTCTGCTAAGGCAGCTGCAAAAAGCTCCTGACAACTATGAGCTTAACGATTTGCTGAAATGGACCTTCATTAAAACCAAGGATTGGGATGCCGCCTATTTGCAGACCAAAGCCCTGGACAAGCGACTCAAGGAAAAAGGGGTGCGCCTCATAGAACTGGGGGATCTGTGTGTGAGCAATGAAGCGTGGTCTGCCGCCACGCGTTGTTATGAGTACGTAAAGTCGCTGGGAACAGCCGGCGAATACTACTATGCGGCGGTGTCGGGTTTGTTGGAAACACGGTTTCAGCAACTGAAAACCGAGGTAAAACCGGCTGCCGAAACGCTGCTGGCACTGGAAGCAGAAATGTTGCAGTTTCTTTCAGAAAACGGATACAACGATGGCTCCTGGCGCATAGCCTCACGTTTATCCGACGTTTACACCCAATACAAACACACCCCCGAAAAATCCATTGGGTTGCTGGAGAAGTTTTACCAAACCCCGGGCCTGTCTGCACAAAACACTGCCGAAGCCAAATTAGCCCTGGGCGAAGCCTACGTGGCCAGCAGCGACGTATGGAGCAGCGAATTGCTTTTTGCGCAGGTAGAAAAAGACTTTCCCGAGGATCCGCTGGGGCAGGAGGCCAAATACCGCCGTGCCCGGCTTAGCTACTACCGTGGCGATTACGACTGGGCCATGCTGCAGCTGGATGTGCTCAAAGGCGCCACCACACAGCTGATTTCCAATAATGCCATACGGCTGGCGCTTACCATTACCGAAAACCTCGGCATTGACAGCAATTATGACGCGCTGGAGCGCTTTAGCAAAGCAGAATTGCTACTGGCACAAAACCGCCTGGAAGAGGCAGAGCGGGAATTGGATAGTATTCCGAAGCTTTATCCTGGCCATTCCCTTTCGGACGATATTTTGCTGCAAAAAGCCATTATCAGGGAGAAACAATACCGTTTTGAAGAAGCCGCAGAGCTGTATAATACTTTGGTAGTGGCCTTTGGCCACGATATTCTGGCTGACAACGGCTGGTTTAGGTTGGGTTTGTTGTATGAATACAAGTTAAAAAATCCTGAAAAAGCGCGGCAGGCTTATGAAAAGATTGTGCTGGATTTTCCGGGCAGTTTCTTTATGCCCGATGCGCGGGCACGTTTCAGGAAGCTAAGGGGCGATAAACTGGGGTCGTAGTGCTAATAAATACAAATTTTTGGGTGAATAGTCTATTCGCTTGCTATAATTTTCGAAACTTCATCATATAATGAATCAAGGTCGTTCTCAATAATCTGCCAGACTATCGTGTAATCTACACCCATATAATCGTGAACAATCCTGTTTCTAAAACCCCGTATTCTAAACCAATTAACCTGTTGGTGTTTATCCCTAACCTCT
>Ga0315899_10007729_pt1 | contig 11557 bp, 12 predicted proteins | sample LakEriMetagenome_2_FD_203518 | JGI IMG/M metagenome (GOLD analysis project Ga0315899, IMG submission 203518) | Freshwater fungal communities from buoy surface, Lake Erie, Ohio, United States - Buoy 4 MA112 | ecosystem: Environmental > Aquatic > Freshwater > Lake | place: USA: Lake Erie, Ohio... | reverse complement strand
ATTTGGATACATCGGTCAGGCTAACGCATTGAACCAAGCCCTTGGTCAGATAGGTTCTTACGCTGGGCAATTACCCATGCAGAACGCTATGATGGATTATTACCGCGGTAATACGTTTGACAGCGGAGCAGCAAAAGGCCCCGGCTTCGGTTCCGCCACACGCTTTAACTTAACAGGACGCCCCTGATATGGCAAACCAGATGATAGCACTTCAGGCGCGCAACCCGCAGCTTCCTGACCCCGCGCGCGCTACAACGCAGATGGCGAACATGTTGAACATGGCATCGCAACAGCGCGCAGCGCAGCTTCAAGGTGAACGTATACGTCAGGAGATGGAATACGCACAGGCGGGCGAAGCGCGCGCGGCAGAAACGCAAAGATTGAATGTACGTAAAGAAGACCAAGCCTATCGCGTTGCAGGAATGAAAGAACTTCGCAACCGCGGGTTAGGGGTTCTGCAATCTGGGTCTGAGGAAGCCTATCAGCTTTGGCTTAGGCAAGCAGACGCTATTGACCCTGACTCGGCGGCAGTCATGCGTCAAATCGCGCCCACGTTTAATAAAGACGCGATGACATTTGCTATTACGGAAGCCGACAAGTTCATTGAAAATAACACCCCGAAGCGCAAGACAGAGATAATATACGATAAAAATGGTATCCCCATATTAGTGGAAAGCGGTGGCAATGCGGAATTTGAGGCGACGCCTATAGTTGCGACAAAGATACGCGATGTAAATCAGCCGCCTCGCGCAACGCCAACAGCACCGCCAGCATCAGCTATGGAGCGCGCGCCGTCGGCTGCATCCGGTGCAGAGATGACCTTTGGGCCTGACGAAACACGCCCGTTAAACGCGTATCAACAAGAAGATTTGCGTAGGCTAGAGGCCGAACTAGCTATGCAAGACACACCCGCATCCTTTACGCGCGGCGGTATGGGGGCGGCAGCCGCAGCCCAGATGACACCTGAAAGAGCGCAGCAGATTGTTGACTCCGCGGTCCGGACGCGCGTCATGGCGCAGGAAGACTTCGATCAGCTTATGGCGCTGGCGCCGGAGCAGAACAAGCAGCCGTTCATGGAAATGATCCGCGCCAATAACATTACGCTGCAACCCGGCGGAATGGGTCAACAGCCGCAGTTTGCCGTTGACCAAGGGCAAAGGCCGCAGGCAGACTTCGCGGTCAATCGCAATCAGCCGATGGAGCGGACGCTGGCGCAGTATAGGGTCGGCGACCCAATTCAGGGGCGTAACCCAAGCGTGTCGCCGTTCCCCGGATCGGCACAGGTTCCTTTGGGGCGCCTCGGCGCGGAAAAACAGGTGGAAGCGCAGGCTACCAAGGATGTAGAATTGCGAATGGCGCCGGAGATTGCAAAGGCGACTAAGGCAGCAGAGCGCGCTATCGAACTAAAGTCAACAGCGACAAGAGCAAAATACGCTACGGAAGGGATACTCAACGAGGTAGTTGATCGCATCAACACCATAGACGAGTTGTTGCGTAACCCCAACCGTTTCTCCATTGTCGGTCCGATTGAAGGTAATTTGCCTCGGCTTTTGCAGACCGGTGCGCGCGCTGACGCACAGGCTGCTTTTGATAAGATTAAAAATACTGCTACGCTTACGTCGTTGATTGATATGCGTAAGTCTACCGAAACTGGCGCATCGCCGGTCGGCGCTAACCCGACCGATAAGGACGCCAAGATCGTAGAGCAAGCGGCCAGCAAACTAATTCAGACAGGCGAACCAGCTACGTTTGATGCTGAGTTAATAGATATGCGCCGTAAACTGTACCGCACATACCAGAGCGCCCAGCGCGAATATGACGGCGTGTACGGCGAGGTGCTAAAGGAAAACCCGAAGCTGCGGTTAGTAGCGCCGAAGGTTTCAGACCGCTACATCAGTTCTAAAGACCTAGCTAAACCGCGCACGTCAACTAAGGTGGACCGCAATAACCCGCTTCTAAGGGATTAATAGTATGTCTAGCGCGCTGGATATTTTAAAAGACCCGAACTACGTAAACGCTAATCCGGCTACAAAGCAGGCTATCTTTGATCGCCGTGTGGCTACGCTGCCAGAGTACCGCAGTGCAAGTCCTGCTACGCAGGCTGAAATTCGGCGCCGGTTTAATGTCGAGACATCTAAAGAGCGTTACACACGGCAGCAAGCGAAACAGCGTGCAGACGAGAAGAGCGCGCTTCGCGCCACTGGCAGTAAGATTGCGTCTGCTGTATCTGGATTTGAGCGGGGGCTGAAACCGATTGCTGAAAAGCTATCTTACCTTAACCCTTTAGAATATATTCCAGTAGGTGCGTCCGACAAAACCAAGAAGCGATTAGCGCAATTTGCTGCTGAACGGCAACAGGCGAACCCCGTCACCTTTGCTGGCGGCAAACTCGGCGGTGAAATTGCCGGGGCACTTCCACTCACGATGGGCGGCGGCGCTGTCACGCAGCTTGGCGGTAGGGCACTTACCAAAGTTGCGCCGCGGTTAGGCGGCGTAATAGAAAAAACTGGCCGCGCTATAACGTCTGGCGGCACGCGAGTAGCTAAACCAACTAAGGCGGCAGTAAAAGAAGGCAAGATTATAGCCGGATCACGCAAAGCGCGTGTCGGTCTTCGTGCTGCTGGCGGCGCTATTTCAAGCCTTATAGCTGCTGCCGCTACCGATCAAGATTTGACAGATGCAGCGTTGGCTGGCGCTACTGTGCCTGTCCTCGGCCACATGCTCAAGTTTGGCGCAGGCAAAACATATGATGTCCTAGCTGGCCGCGCTGGCCCAGTGGAAGCAGCCAGAATCCTGCGCGAAGTGATAAGCGACAACGCAACCAAAATTGAAAAGGCGTTACGAAATGCGCCGAAAAACATCAAAGCCAACACGGCTGAGTTTCTGGCGTCGCGTGGGTTGCTCACGCCTGAACTGGCTGCGGCTACCCGCATTGGCAGCGCCAGCAAACAAGGCGGTCCGCTTCTCACTGTCGCGCAACAACGAGCAGCAGGGCAGAACCGTATGCGCCAAGTCATCAGCGGCGGCGGGACTCAAACAGAAGCTGTAGGTAACATAGCGGAAACTAAGCGGGCGTTGCAGGATGTAACAGGTCCGATGCGCGAAGCAAACCTTCAAGCAGCAAATGCGGGCCTGCCGCCTTTGGACGTCGCACCAATCGTAGCCAACTTGCGTAGGGAAGCAGACAAAGCACAATTTGTTAGCCCTGATCGGTTTAAGATACTGTCGCAATTTGCGGACAATCTAGAACTCCGCGCAGATAAAATGGGCGGCGTCATTGACGCAGAAGGGCTTTACCTAGCGCGCCGCGAAATGGGCAGTTTTGTAAGCAGCATCCTAGGCACTTCAGACCCTAAAGCGTTGCGGCAAGGCACGTCGCAACTTGTTGCCGCTGCACAAAAACCTATTGATGATGCTATTGAGGCCGCCGGCGGCGCTGGATGGAAAGCGTATTTAGATGAGTTTTCCAAAGGAATGAAGGCGATTGAGCGTCAACAGTTTCAGCGGGAACTGGCAAAGTTGCCTGAAGCAAGGTTTGCTAAAGTCATGGCTGGCGAAGACCCAGACTTTGTGGAAAACATTTTTGGTCCGGGGCGTTACGACATTAACGTAGAATTGCAGGGCGCGGATTTAGCTACTGCTAACAAGCTAGGCCGCGATATTGAAGCGCAACGCGCCGTAGCGCAGACAGGTCTTGAAGACTTGTCTCAGTCGCAGAAGTTAAACTTCCCTCAAGGCGTTGGCGCTAAGGTTGGGGAAATGTTTGAGTCGCCCGCAGCAAATGCTTTTACCGCCGGCGCGCGCTTGGTAGGCAGCATACCCAAGATTGGCGGCGGCGGCGTGGCCGCACAACAGTTTGGGGTGCGTCAAGCAGAGAAAGCATCCGAAAGAACGTTGGGTGCGCTAGTCCCTGCGTTGGCGTCGCCGCGCGAAGCGGGCGCGTTGCTTAAAGTACGCCCGGCTGAAGATTACATAAACAAAATGCTGTATGGATCGCAGGCGGCGCCTGCCAGACAACAAGCCGTGGTGCAGACAGGTGTGGCAGGTACCACGCCGCCGACGCTGGGCGAAGAATTTAACTTCCCAGACTTCGACCCTGAAACCGGCGAACCGCTGGTAGATGTTGACTTTTCTGAAGGCTACCCCGTACCGATATACGGCAGGATACCTAAAGATAAACGGTTTCAAAACCTTAACTCCATGAGGCGCTAACAATGGCTACTATCGACGAAACACAAGCGCAACTCAACACGCACGAACAGGTCTGCGCGTTCCGGTACGAAAGTATCTGCGCGCGGTTGAAGCGTCTTGAAACCATCGGCATGACTGTAGCTGGCACAATCATTATGCTGTTGGTCGGCATAATATTAAGAGGCGCTGCATGACCATCATACTAGGTCAACGCAGCCTGTCGCGGCTTGAGGGCGTCCACCCTGACCTAGTACGCGTTGTCAAGAAAGCCGCAGCCGTGTCCGACCTTGACTTCACAGTGCTGGAAGGCTTGCGTACCACCGACCGCCAAGTGCAGTTGGTCAGGCAGGGCGCATCAAGGACAATGAACTCGCGTCACCTCACCGGACACGCCGTCGATCTGGCACCGATGATTGACGGAAAAGTATCATGGGATTGGCCGCTGTATCATAGGCTGGCTAAAATCGTGAAAGCCGCCGCTGCGAACGAAAAAGTCCCGCTCGTATGGGGCGGCGATTGGCGCGCTTTCAAGGACGGCCCGCATTGGGAACTGCCTTGGAAGTTCTACCCTAAGGAGAAGTAATATGAACTTTGTATCTTGGTTACTAAACCGTTTGAAAGAGCCTAGCACATACGCAGGCTTTGCTGGTCTTGCGCTGGCATTTGGTTTGACTGACGCTGAATGGACTGCCATCTCAGCAGCCGTAGCTGGTCTGGCTGGCATAGCCGCCGTGTTCTTGGCAGAGAAGCCAGCCGAATAATGAAGTTTCTGACGCTCTTGCTGGGTGTTCTGGACAAGCTGTTGGGTGCTTGGGCAGAGCATCGTTGGAAGCAGCGAGGGCGTCAGGAAATCATTAAGGAAACAAACGATGCCATCAACGAGCAAATCCAACTTGGCGAAGCTGCCATTGCCATTCCTAATCCTGAGCGCACTGAGCGGCTGCGCGACCGTTTCGACCGTTCCCGTCAATAGCTATTGTGCTATCGCAAAACCAATTAGTTACGATGCAACAAAAGATTCATCAGAAACTGTCACAGAAATAGAGGCGCATAACAGCGCCTTTGTTTGTATCTGCGAAGCGGATTGCCCGAAAGGCAAATAAATGCCATCGACTATATCAATAGACGAAAATCTGTACAGATATTGTACGCCTCGTCAGCGTGAAATCTTAGAAGCCATAGAACGTCTTGGTAGTGCTAGGGCCGCGTCCGTTGAACTAGGCATGAACGTCGGCGGCGCAAGCGAAACCTATCTGGCTGTCAAACGCAAGGCCGCAAAGTTCGGCTATGCGCCTGAGCATGACTTCACTCGGCCAGTGCCAGAAGGCTTTGTCGCCAAGGGCGTCTCCACCTACTACAACTCCGAAGGCAAACCATCGGGTCAATGGGTAAAGGCGTCCCTTAGCCACGAGGCGCTCATGGACGCCATGCGCGAGACAATCAAAGGCTTCAAGGATGAGATACCGCCCGCGGTATCAACTGTTGCTCCAGTGGCTTCTGAAGAGCAGCTATGCAACCTGTACACATTTACCGACTACCACCTTGGTATGCTGGCATGGCATCAAGAGGGCGGCAGCGATTGGAACGTATCACTGGCAGAGAAAACCATCATCGCTGCGCTGGTACAGATGGTCAATCAAAGCCCAAATGCACACACAGGGGTACTCAACATCCAAGGCGATTTCTTGCACACCGACGGCAAGACGCCTGTGACGCCGACAGCTAAACATGTTCTGGACGCTGACAGCCGCTTCCCCAAGATACGCCGCGCAGCGATCCGCATCATCCGCTCACTGGTGGCAATCTGTCTGCAACGCCATCAAGAAGTCTATCTGATTATCGCCGAAGGCAATCACGATGAGGAAAGCGCCGGCTGGCTGGCCGACCTGTTCGCGGTGCATTACGAAGAAGAATCCCGCGTCACTGTCAACGACAGCATCCTGCCATTCTACGTGTTCGAGTGGGGCAACACTATGCTGGGCGTCCACCACGGCCACAAAGTCAGGAACGAAAGCCTGCCGCTGCTGTTCGCCGCGCAGTTCCCGCAAGAGTGGGGCCGCACTACGCGCCGCGAGATACATTGCGGCCACCGCCATCACCGCGACGAGAAAGAATATAATGGTGTGACTATTGTGCAGCACCCGACGCTGGCAGCGCGTGATGCTTACGCTGCGCGCGGCGGCTGGATCGCAGACCGGGCAGCTTGGGCTATCACATACCATAAAAAGTACGGCGCCGTGGGCCGCGTGATGGTCACAACTGAGATGATGGAAGACGCGTAGCTACTTCGTGGTGCTGTCGTACCAACGCTCCAGATACCAGATAGCCTTGCGTATCTCCTGCCCGACAGCGTCCTTGCGTCCAGCGCGACTGATGTACTTCAGCGCATTGCCGCGGCAGTAACCGGCGAACTCTTCTGGCGATAGCTTCGCCTGAATGTAGTCGATGGCTTCTATGCCGCCAGCCTTGTAATGGTCAGGCTCGACAGCGGCTTTGAACCGCATAGCATCTGCCCATGATCCTGCGTCGCTCTTGTCGTCAATCATTTCTTCAGTCCTTTCATAATCTCGCCGCGTTCGCGCGCCGTCCGCATGGCAGAGTAACGCTGATGCAACCGCCGGGCGATGGCTGGGCGCTTGTGCATTTTCAATTCAACGTCCAACGCCTGCTTTAGCTGGTCTTCCGTAAGGTCAGACAGCACGGCAATCATCGACCGCCAGTTCAGTTTACTCATTTTTCAATTCCTCTAAGGCTATGTCGGACACCGCACGCTTGTCGTGCAGCGCCGCCCATATGCGTTCGTCAATACTTTTCTCGGTCAGCATCACATAAACCCACACGTCCTTTGTCTGGCCGCTGCGGTGCAGGCGTCCGACCGTCTGTTCGTACAACTCCAGCGACCACGGCAGTGACAGGAACACCATGTGGCAACCGCCATGCTGTAGGTTCAAGCCGTGTCCTGCCGACTTAGGGTGGACCAACAGCAACTCGACTTGCCCTGCGTTCCAGTGTTCGATGACGTTCGGGTCATCCATCGTCTTTGCGTGCGGGAAGCGGCGCTTCAGTTCTGCCAACTCTTCCTGATAAGTGTAGGCAACGATGGTGTTGGCCCGCTGGTTCTCCGCCAGCAACTCTTCCAGCCGGTCGAACTTGTGGCTGCTGAACCATATCGAACCCGGTCCAGCGTCGCGGTTGTAGACAAAGCCTGATGCCATCTGTTGCAGCTTGGTTGTCACCGACGCTGCGTTCTGCGCTACGATCTGGTCGTTGCCGAAGCGCACGACATAATCACGCTTCATTCTTTCGTATGGCTTGCGGTCGTCCAGCGCGACGCGCAACTCTGTGACGTGGCACGGCGGCAGCTTGTCCTTATACTCGCCCGGCTCCAGCACGAACGTCGCTGGTTTGATCCGCGCCATCACCTGTTCAAGAGCGCCGGCTGCGGGTATCCACTGGCCGAACTCACGGTTGGTGCAGATAAAATACTGTTGCAGGAACGCACCCTTGGCGCGGCCCAACAGCCCTTGGTCAATGATCTTGCACTGACCGAAAACATCCTCAAGGCCGTTCGATGTAAACGAACCTGTCAACCCCCAACGTATCCTCATCGTAGACATAATTTTCTCCAAAGCCTTAAAGCGTTTGCCGCTGGGGTTTTTCAACCGCGTCAGTTCGTCAAACACTACTCCATCAAAACTCGATAAATTCTCTAGCTTATCTAAATTATCATAGTTAATGACGACCACACTGGCGTCACTCCGTAACGCATCCACCCTTTGCGCTGGCGTGCCGACCGCCAACGCCGGAGTGATGCCAGACCATTTCGGTGCTTCGACCGGCCACACGTCAGTGCAGACGCGCTTCGGCGCTACCACCAACCAGCGGTTGACAATGCCATCGCGCAGCATCTCGTCCATCGCCGTCAAAGTAATGGCAGTCTTGCCCGCGCCGACAGGCGCAAGGATCATGGCGCGGTCGTTCTCATACAGGAACGTCGCCGCCTGCTGCTGATACGGTCTTAGCTGAAGCGTTTGAGCCATTCATCCACATCCTCTTTTGACCATAAGCAAGCGTAGTGCTGCTTGGTGTGCGTCATCTCATCGCAAAAGATACGCTGCAACGCAGACAGGCGTCCGTTAGGCTGCTTCAGTTCCACGAACCAAGCCTCACCGTTAGGCATACAGGCTATGCGGTCGGCGACGCCGACTTGCGTAATGCTGCGGAATTTGTACGCGAAACCGCCGACCGCGCGCACGCGTTTGCAGAAGTACCGCTCTATTTCTTTCTCAGTCATGACAAAACGCTACTCCAAAATTTTTTGCATTTCAAGCCTTGCATCAAATTTTGTTGTCTGTATGATGGCGGTTCAAACAGTAGAGTGAGGTATGATATGCAACATAGTAAGATAGTCGGCGGTTCGACCGCCAAACGCGTCATCGCCTGCCCCGGCAGTGTGGCGCTGGTGGACACAGTACCGCCGAAGCCCAGCAGCAGCTACGCCGACGAAGGCACGCTCCTGCATGACACTATAGCCACCATATTAGAGCGTGACCTTGATCCGTACAGCATGGTCGGCACGACTTATGAGAAGACCGTGCTGACTGAGGCGCTGGTCGATGACAAGCTGATACCGGCGCTGCGCGCGCTGGACGAGATAGACCCCAAGGGGGAGATGGAATATGCTGTTGAGAGCAGGGTTGGTTTTGGTGATTTTCTGCCTGACGTTTTTGGTTCTACCGATCTTCTTGGTCGCCTTGGTGATCGAGCGGTCGTTTTGGATTGGAAGTTTGGCGATGGCGTGGCTGTCGAAGTCGAAGAGAACAGCCAGCTACTCTTCTACGCTGCGGCGGCTAAACGCACGGCGGAAACGGCGTGGGCCTTTGAAGGCGCCAAAGAAGTCGAACTAATCATTGTACAGCCACCGTTTGTCAAGCGGTGGGTGACAGACCTTGCACGCGTTGACGCGTTCGAGAAAGAACTTGCCGCTGCCGTCAAGATTGCTGCGCGGCCAGACGCGCCGTTGGCGTCAGGCGACCATTGCAAGTGGTGCGCGGCCAAGCCCATCTGTCCTGTCATGACAGGCGCTGTAGACCGCGCGCTGAAAGCCAAGATGGATGCGCTGCCGATTGACCAGATTGCACACTATCTGGAACAGGCGCCGCTAATCGAAGCGTTCATCAAGGATTTGCAGCAGATGGCGCACGGGCTTCTGGAAGAAGGCCGCAAAGTCCCCGGCTGGAAGCTGGTCAACAAACGCGCCACAAGACAGTGGACAAATGAAGATAAGGCTGTAGCATTTATGACCCAAGCGGGTATAGAGGCATGGGGCGAACCCAAGCCGCTGTCACCAGCCCAAGCGGAAAAGGCTTTGAAGAAAGCCAAGATAGAATTGCCGGCGGACTTAGTTGCCGCCGTCTCAACAGGCTCTACCCTTGCGCCGGAGAATGATCCTCGGCCAGCGGTTTTGCAAATCGGACAGACGCTCACAAAAGCTATGTCTAAAATCCAGTAAAAGAAAAGGTACAATACAATGTCGAATATCACTACTTTTGGCGGCGCTAACTTGCCGTCCGTTCAGTCCCTCTCTGGCGCTTTGCGTTCCATCCAATCGGAAGTTGCGCCGGGCGGCACAGTCATCCTAAAGATGGACAAGACAGGCCATTGGGTTTTCGGTGCAGACCAGACCGAAGTTGAAGACGGCAGCCTGTGGGCCGCTAATCCGTTTTCGTTCGTGCATGGCTACATCGCATGGGGTAACGGCGAAGTGCTGGCTGAAAAGCTGGTGCCGGTGTCAGAGCCGCTGCCAGAGTTGGAACCAGCGCCATCAGGTGCAACGCGCGGTTGGGAAATGCAAGTCGGCATGATGCTGGTCTGCACCAACGGCGAAGACAAGGACATGCAGGCGCGCTTCACGGCTACATCAGTCGGCGGCAAACGCGCTGTGCAGGCATTGGCTGTTGCCATCGCCGATCAGGTGGACAAGGACCAGACTAAGCCTGTGCCGTTGCTCTCGCTGTCGTCAGAGCATTACCAGCACAAGACCTACGGTCGCATCTACACACCTATCTTTGATATTACCGATTGGGTGTCAATGGATACCAATTCGGTTGAGAAATCAGATGATGCAGAGTTGGAAGTCGCTGCTGAACCTGAAGCCGCTGAAGGTGCGCGTCGTCGTCGTCGCGTAGTTTAAGGGGCGTGAAAGCCGGGGTGATCCACCACCCCGGCGAGTAGCGGAAGAGTGAGAACTTCTATGTCTAAATTATGGGTTGACTTTGAGACGCGGAGCCGTTGCGACCTTCGCAGCCGCGGCGTCTACAACTACGCGCAGGACGCCAGCACCGACGTGCTGTGTATGTCCTACGCATTTGATGACGAGGACGTGCGGACGTGGCTACCAAGTGAGCCTTTCCCGCAGCCCGTCAAAGACCACAAGGGGCTGGTATACGCGCACAACGCAGCGTTCGAGCGCCTGATATTCTGGTATGTTCTTCAGGTCGAGTTCAAGTTGGAGCAGTTCTACTGCACCGCAGCGCAAGCCCGCGCCAACTGCGCGCCGGGCAGCCTTGAGGATGTGGGCCGCTTCGCTGGCGCGACCATGAAGAAAGACCATCGCGGCGGACAACTGATCCGCTTGCTATCCATCCCGCAATCAGACGGCACGTTCCGCGAGGACGCAGGGTTGATGCAAGAAATGGTTGACTATTGCGAACAGGACGTGCGGGCCATGCGCGCTATCGCGCAGGCGCAGCGTCCGCTGTCCGCCGAAGAGTTGGCCGACTATCACACCAACGAGCGCATCAACGACCGCGGCGTCCTGCTCGACAGGCCACTGGCGCTGGCCGCTGTGCGTTACGCCCAAGAAGAGTTGGTCGAGATACAGGACATCGTCGCAGAGGTGACGAAGGGCGAGATTAAATCCGTCCGCAGCCCCAAGATGAAGGCGTGGGTGCTGGACAGGGTAGGGCCGCAGGCGCTTGAACTGGCGACTATTTACAAAGACGGTGAAGCCAAGCTATCTATTGACAAGAACGTGCGCGCTAACTTGCTCACGCTGGCAGAGGAAAATCCAGATGAAGTACCGGCGGAAGTTGCGGAAGTCATCCAGTGCGCGGACGATCTCTGGGCATCGTCCGTGGCAAAATTCCAGCGGGCCGCGGCGCTTGCTGATGAGGAAGATTTTCGAGTTAGAGGAGCATTTGTATTTGCAGGAGGCAGTGCTACTGGCCGCGCTTCATCGTTTGGGCTTCAGGTCCACAACTTCCCAAGAAAGTGCGCCGCCGACCCGGCATTAGTGCGGCAGGCTATGGTGCGCGGTCACCAGATTGTCCCCGCGCATGGTCGCCGCGTCACTGACGTGCTGAAG
>Ga0315899_10007725_pt1 | contig 11562 bp, 12 predicted proteins | sample LakEriMetagenome_2_FD_203518 | JGI IMG/M metagenome (GOLD analysis project Ga0315899, IMG submission 203518) | Freshwater fungal communities from buoy surface, Lake Erie, Ohio, United States - Buoy 4 MA112 | ecosystem: Environmental > Aquatic > Freshwater > Lake | place: USA: Lake Erie, Ohio... | reverse complement strand
CGCGCCGCCTATACCCAGCTTGCCAGCCAGCGCGGCGTGACGGTGCAGGATGTCGCGGCGGCAACCGCCTGCCAGACGCTCGGTCGCCTCAAACAGGGGCAGGCTTACCGTATCGGCGGCGGCGCGTGGCAGACGAAGGGCGCAGGGCCGATCGCGCTACCCGCCTATTGCGCCACCGCGGGCTGATCGCGCCAGGATATATAGCGGACTTTCACACGCCCTTCGTTCGCGCCGGATGGTCCTTCTCTTAGCAGGTTGACTATCCGCCATCCCCTTTCTAAACGGGCCGCGCCTTGACGGGTGCAGCCGCAAGCGCCATGCCGCCGCGATGACAGGTCGCGGAGGATCATCATGGCTGCGGATACACCCGGACAGGACCCGGCAGGGGAGGACGCGCGGATCAGTTCGCTTGAAGAGCGGATCGCACGGGCCGAACATGTCGAAAAGGTCAGGCAGGGGGCGACGGAGCAGCAGGCGGACGATGGGTCCCGCCTCGGCAACCGGGTGCTCGCTGAACTGATCGGCGGTCTTGTCGGCGGTGCGTTGATCGGCTGGGTCCTGGACAAGCTGTTCGACACATCCCCATGGCTCCTGCTCGTTTTCCTCGGTCTCGGGATCGTGGCGGCGTTCAGGAACATCATCAGATTGACGACGACGAAGCGTCCCGACCAATAGGGACGCTTTTGTCATAGTCCGAAGGCTTAGGCGTTACAGGGGTCAACGTGGCAGAATCCGGCAAGATCGATCCGATGCACCAATTCGCTATCGAACCGCTGTTCGGTACGGATCATTGGTCGGTTGGCGGCTATAATCTCGCCTTCACCAACAGCGCGCTCTACATGGTGTTGGCCGCCGTGGTGCTTTGGATCTTCGTGATCGGCGGCATGAAGCGCGAACTGGTGCCGGGCCGCTGGCAGATGGCGGTCGAATATATGACCGGCTTCATCAAGAACCTGCTGATCGCCAATATCGGCGACAAGGGCCGGAAGTATATCCCCTACGTCTTCTCGCTGTTCATGTTCATCCTGCTGGCGAACCTTCTGGGTCTGCTGCCGCTCGGCCTGTTCGGGCTGCACCCCTTTACCTTTACCAGCCACTTCACCGCCACCGGCGTGCTGGCGATCATGAGTTTCTCGATCGTCCTGATCGTGGGCTTCTACAAGCACGGCCTGCATTTCTTCTCGCTGTTCGTGCCGCACGGCACTCCGGCGCTGATGGTCGTGCCGCTCTTCTTCATTGAACTCGTGTCCTTCATGGTCCGCCCCTTCAGCCTTGGCCTGCGACTGTTCGTCGCCATGACGGCCGGCCACGTGCTGCTGAAGGTGCTGGCGGGCTTCGTCATCAACAGCGCCAACGCCTCTCCGGCGCTGGGCCTGACCGTCGGCACCGCCAGCTTCGTCTTGATGATCGGCATCAGCGCGCTGGAGATGCTGGTCGCGGTCATCCAGGCCTATGTGTTCGCGCTGCTGACCTCGGTCTATCTCAACGACGCCGAGAACCTGCACTGAGTTTCGCAATTTCATCAACGTTTTTGAATATTTAACAAGGGAGTTTACGACATGGACGCAGAAGCCGCAAAGCTGCTCGGTGCTGGCCTGGCCGCGATTGGCGCGGGCATCGCTGCCCTCGGTGTGGGCAACGTGTTCAGCAGCTTCCTGGAAGGCGCGCTGCGCAATCCGGGCGCTGCCGACGGTCAGCAGGGCCGCCTGTTCATCGGTTTCGCCGCGGCGGAACTTCTGGGTCTGCTGGCGTTCGTCATCGCCATGATCCTGGTGTTCGTGGCCTGACACGAAACTGGACGTGGGCGGGGCGGCGTGACGAGCGCCGGGTCCGCCCGCTCCGCCGAATATTGACCGCCCTCCCACCGGACGGACCCGTAACATGCCTCAAATCGCGCAAATCGCCGATACATATGCCAGTCAGATCTTCTGGTTGCTGGTGACGTTCGGCTTCGTCTTCTTCGTCATTGGCCTTGGCATGGTGCCAAAGGTTCAGGGCACGGCGGATGCGCGCGACGCGAAGATCAGCGGCGATCTGGACGCGGCAAAGGCGGCTTTCGCCCGCGCTGACGAGGCGGAAGCGGATTATCGCACCCGCGACGCCGAAAACCGCGTTGCCGCCCAGGCAGTCGTCGCAAAGGCGAAGGCGGATGCGGCCAAGGCGTCGGAAGCGCAGCTTGCGGCCGCCGATGCCGAAGTCGCGACGAAGATCGCCGCGGCGGAAGCGCGCATCCGGGCTGCGAGCGACGCAGCGCTGGCGCAGATCGAAACCGTTGCCGCCGACGCGGCGCGTGACATGGTGGTGCGCATTTCCGGCGTCGAAGCGTCGGAAGAAGCGGCCCGCAACGCAGTAAAGGCGGCACTGGCCCATGGCTGAGGCAGCAGCACAGCATCAGGGCGAAGCGCCCAATCTTGAACAGGCCATCCACGCCGAAGGGCTGGAGCCGGTCGGCACCGTCGCCCATGAAGGCGTGGCGCCGCATAGCGATCCCAAGGCGGTCGGCATGGACGCGACCGCGTGGGTCAGTCTTGCCATGGCGGTGTTCATCCTGATCCTTCTGGTCAAGAAAGTGCCCGCTGTCATCGGCAAGGCGCTGGACGGCCGTATCGCGCAGATCAGGGAGCAGCTGGCAGAAGCATCGAAGCTGCGCGCCGAAGCCGAGACGCTCAAGGCGGAATATGAAGCCAAGCTCGCCGCCGCGACCGGCGAAGCCGAAGCGATGCGCAAGGCGGCCGAGCATGAAGCCGAAGGGCTGATCGCTGACGCCCGCGCGAATGCGGAGGCGCTGGTCGTTCGCCGCCAGAAGATGGCGGAGGACAAGATCGGCGCAGCCGAACGGGCCGCCATCGCCGGCATCCGCGCCAAGGCAGTGAGCGCGGCTACCTCCGCCGCTGCGACTCTCATCGCGCAGGGCCACGACGCCAATGCCGACAAGGCGCTGGTGGATCGGGCGATCAACGGGCTCGGCACCGTCAACTGACAGGCCTGACCGACGGCATGACAGGGCCGGTGCGCACCGTCGCACCGGCCCTTTTGCTATGCGCCGATCCACTGTCCTACAGGGTGGCTTGATCGCTACATCATGAAGAGGCGGACGGGCAGGCCGCGCAATATTCGAATGCGAGACGGAAATTAAACGCTGATTTCTACGGGAAATATGCGAAGTTAAGCGAGCGGTCTCCTATTCCGACCGCAGACGTCATTCAGCGCCCGAGCGCTTCCACCAGCGCCTTGACCTTCTTCTGCCGCCATTGGGGCAGGGGCGCTATCAGCCAATAGGCGAGCAGGGCGGGGCTGGCGTCGCCCACCTGTCGTACTCGTCCGGAGTCCAGATCCGCCTGCGCCAGCAGCAGCGGCACGCTTGCCCGGCCGAAGCCGTTGGCCGCCGCCTCGATGGCCAGTCCTCCATCCGCCACGCGAATGATCGCCGGCTTGTCGCCGGCGGGGCAGCCCGGCCAGTCGATGCGGTGATCGGGGCCGCCTGTCGCCCTTTCCACGGTCACATAGGCGGCCTCGCCGATCTTCACCCCTTCATGCTCGCCCGGCCCGTCGCTCAGGCGCAGCGCGATGTCCAGATTGGCCTCGGTGAAGTCTAACGCCTCATCTGCGGCGATGAGCTGGAAGGTCAGGTCGGATTGTCCCGCCGCATAGGCGGCAAGGCGCGGCTGCAGCCATTTGGCGCTGATGTCGCGCGGTGCGGCGATGGTGAGAGCGTTGCTGGATTGCCCGGCCTGCATCGCTCGCACCGCTTCCTCGAATTCCAGGAAACCGGCGCGCAGCGCATCCAGCCCCGCTTCCGTCTCCGGCGTCAGTTCCAGCCCCTTGGGTGTACGGCGGAACAGCACCACGCCCAGCATATCCTCAAGTGCGCGGATCTGTTGGCCCACGGCCGCAGGCGTTACCGCCAGCTCGTCCGCCGCGCGGGTGAAGGACAGGTGCCGCGCCGCCGCATCCAGCACGCGCAGCCCGTTCAGCGGCAAATGAGTCCGCTTCATTCGGCCACCGCCGGCGCGATCAGGGCGAAATGGGGAATGGCGACACTGAATGTCTCGCCGCCGGCACCGATCATGCGATAACTGCCTTTCATGGAACCGGTCGGCGTATTGAGCGGACAACCCGACACATAGTCATAGCTTTTACCGGGCTGGACGACGGGCTGTTCGCCGACCACCCCGTCGCCTTCAACGCTATGCTGTCTACCGCGCCCATCGGTGATGATCCAGTGGCGGGTCAGCAGTTGCACCGGTTCGTCGCCGATATTTTCGATCCGGATATGATAGGCCCAGAACCAGCGCCCCCGGTCCGGCTCCGACTGTTCGGGCAGGAAAGTGACGGCGACGTGCACGGTGATGTCCCGCGTCGTCGCGTGAAAGGGGAAAAGCGCGTTCACCGCCATGAAATGCGCTCCAATCCCCTCGTCCGTCAACGCCCTATCGCGCGCAGGGCCTGATCGAAGTCGGCAATCACGTCGTCGGGGTCTTCCAGCCCGACATTGAGCCGCAGCATATCCTCCGTAATGCCGACTTCCAGCCGCGCTGCTTCCGCCATGCCATAATGGGTCGTGGAGGCCGGGTGCGTCATCAGCGATCGCGAATCGCCGATGTTGTTGCTGATGTCCACCAGTTCCAGCGCGTTGAGCAGGCCATGCGCCTCCGCCCGGCCGCCGCCGACATAGAGCGAGAAGATCGGCCCAGCCATCGCCATCTGCCGCATCGCCAGGTCATGCGCCGGATGGCTCTCCAGCGCCGGATACAGCACCTTGGGCAGGCGGCCTTCCAGGAAGCGCGCAACCTTCAGCGCATTCTCGCTCTGCCGGCGGATGCGCAGGTCCAGCGTCTCCAGCCCCTTCAGAACCACCCAGGCGTTGAAGGGGGAGAGCGTCGGCCCGGTGTTTCGGTGAAAGGGTAGCAGCACATTGTCGATCCAGTCGCGCGTGCCGCACACGGCCCCGGCGAGCACCCGGCCCTGGCCGTCCATCATCTTGGTCGCGCTGTAGGCGACGACATCCGCGCCCAATTCCATCGGTCGCTGGAGCGCCGGGGTGGCGAAGGCATTGTCGACGACCGTGGTGATCCCTCGCGCCTTGGCGATGGCGCACACCGCCGCGATGTCCACCACGTCCATGGTCGGGTTGGCGGGCGTCTCGAAGAAGAAGACCTTGGTATTGGGCTTTGCCGCCGCTTCCCACGCGCTGCTGTCGTGACCGTCGATGGTGGTGGTTTCGATTCCGAATTTGGGCAGCAACGTATCGACCAGCCAGCGGCACGAACCGAACGCGGCCTTCGCCGCGACCACATGGTCGCCCGCCGACAGCTGGCAGAGCAGAGCCGCCGTCATCGCCGCCATTCCGGTCGCGGTGGCGCGACAGGCTTCCGCGCCTTCCAGAAGGGCGATGCGTTGCTCCAGCATCTCGACCGTGGGGTTCTGGAGCCGGCTATAGGTCATGCCGACCTGCTCGCCGGCAAATCGCGCGGCGGCGTCCTCGGCCCGGTCGTAGCAATAGCCGCTGGTCAGGAACAGGGCTTCGGACGTCTCGCCAAATTCGCTGCGCGCCGTTCCGCCCCGGACCGCCAGCGTCGCCGGCTTCCAGTTGCGCGTCACGTCCGGGTTCTGGCCGCTCTTCCGCTTCATATCGCCTTCCGCATATCCTGATGCACACGCGGCGTTGCGCCGCCCAATATCTCTGCCATCTGGCTCCTGTCGCCATTACCGCCAGACAGAATAACCGCAACCCGCTTCCCTGCCATCGTCTGCTTTTCTTGGATGAGTGCGGCCAGCGCCACTGCGCCCGCGCCTTCGGCCAGATTATGGGTGTCTTCCCAATAAACGCGGATGGCGTGGGCGACTTCATCGTCGGTGACGGCGACGAAGCGGTCGGCGCGCGGCCCGAAATAATCGAGCGCGGCTTGCACCGGCGTGCAGACTGCCACGCCGTCGGCAAAGGTGTGGGCGGTGGGGCTGGCGATCAGCCGGCCTTCCTCGAAGCTGCGCTTGGCGGCGTCCACATGGGCGGATACCACGCCGACGACCTTGGTCTTGAGGCCAAGCGCGTCGCGCGCGGCGATCGTTCCGCAAAGGCCCGATCCGCAACCCACCGGCACATAGACGGTGTCGATGTCCGCCACCGCGTCGAACAGTTCCAGGCCATAGCTGGCGACGCCGCGCACCAGTTCCTCATGATAGGGCGGCACCATGTACAGCCCCTGTTCCTGCGACAGGCGCATGGCTTCCGCCTTGGCGCTGTCGAAGTCGTGACCATGCTCGATCAGGGTCGCGCCGAATGCGCGCATCGCGGCGTTCTTTTCCTGCGCATTGCCGTGCGGCACCAGGATGGTGATGCCAAGGCCCGCCGCAGTCGCAGCGCGCGCCTGCGCCTGCCCATGATTGCCGCGCGTGGCGGTGATGATACCCGAAACCTGCGGATGGGTGCGGCGCAGCCAGTCGATATAGGTGACGGCGCCGCGCGCCTTGAACGCGCCGGTCGGCAGGTGGTTCTCATGCTTCACCCAAAGGTCGCACCCCGTTCGGGCGGCCAGCAGCGGCCAGGCATATTGCGGTGTCGGCGGCATCCGCGCATGGACCATGGCGGCGGCGGCGCGGAGCGAGGCGAGCGAGAAGTCGGTCATCCTCCGCCCTTAGCGATCCCGCTGCGTGACGGACAGGACCGGTGCCGCGGGATTGGACCGACGCGTTCAGGACGGCTTTCGCTGCTTTGTGTTGAGCAGGGGGTGAAGATGGGATTCTTCCCATGCCATCCGTTCACGCAGTTCGTCCTGAAGCGCCAGCACCGCCAGGCGATAGGTGGACCAGTCCGCCGCAATTTGCGCCGGGTTCCAGTGCTTCACATGGTCGCTGTAGCGCAGGAATAGCGCCACGACGCCGCGACTGTGGGTGCGGACCACCTGCTCTTGCTCCGGCGGGAGGGTGGCGCGGGGCAGGGAGCGGGTCAGCGCGTCCTCCCGCGCCATATGGTCGCGGAATAGCTGGGAAAAGGCGATGCGTTTCTGCGCCAGCCTCGGCATGTTTTCCGGGCCTGCATCGTCCATTTCGCGCGCGAAATCGAGCATCAGCGTGCGCAGCTCGGCATGGCCCTGCGTCAGTTCGGTTATCATAGATTAAGCGATCCCTGTTTTCTACCTAGATCGGCCCGGGAACGTTAACCTTTAGCCCCTCCACCAAATAAAGCGGATTGAGGCGCTTCAAAGCGCCGCGAGTACCGCGTCGGCCATTTCCACGGTGGTCATGGCGCCGCCCAGATCCGCCGAGCGCGCGCCGCTCCGCAGCGCGCCTGCCACGGCCGCTTCGATACGGTCGGCGGGCTCAGGCAGGTTCAGCGAATAGCGCAACATCATCGCCGCCGACAGGATGGTCGCCAGCGGATTGGCCTTGCCGGTGCCGGCGATGTCCGGCGCGGAACCGTGGATCGGCTCGTACAGGCCCTGATTGCCCTGGTTCAGCGTGGCCGAGGCCAGCATGCCGATGGACCCGACGCACATGCTCGCCTGATCGGAGAGGATGTCGCCGAACAGGTTGCCCGTGACGATGACGTCGAACTGGCCAGGGTTGCGGACCAGCTGCATCGCGGCATTGTCGACATACATGTGGGACAGGGCGACGTCGGGATAGTCCTTCGCCACTTCGATCACCGTGTCGCGCCACAGCTGGCTCGTTTCCAGCACATTGGCCTTGTCCACCGAGCAGAGCTTGCCGCGCCGGGCGCGCGCCGCCTGGAAACCGGCATGCGCGATGCGCCGCACTTCGGCTTCGTTATAGGACATGACGTCATAACCTTCGCGCAGGCCATCGGCGGTGGTGCGAAAGCCCTTTTCGCCGAAATAGACGTCGCCATTGGTTTCCCGCACGATCAGCAGGTCGATCGCGGCCGCGACCTCCGGCTTCAGCGCGGATTCGCCGGCCAGTTCCGGAAAGACCTTCGCCGGGCGCAGGTTGGAGAAGAGGCCCAGTTTCTTGCGCAGGCCAAGGATCGCCTGTTCCGGGCGCAGGTGCCGCTCAAGCGCGTCGCAATCCGGATCGCCCACCGCCCCGAACAGGATGGCGTCGGCGCGTTTCGCCAGGTCCAGCGTTTCGGGCGGAAGCGGATGACCGACCGCCTTGTAGGCCGCGCCGCCGACCAGACCCTCTTCATAGGTCAGGCCCGGTATCGCCAACGCATCCAGCACGCGCTTCGCCTGGGCGACGATTTCGGGGCCGATGCCGTCTCCGGCGAACAGGGCGATGAGCATGCAACTATTCCTTACCAATCGTGCGGATGCCTTTTCGCGAAAGAAAAGGACCGGTCGTGCGCGCAGGCCTTTGCAGAACGAACCGGCTTTAGGCAACCGCTCTTTTCAGTCGTTCCACCAGCCGTTCGCGGGCGGCGAGCACATCGCTGCGCCTTTCGGTGAGGACCGAGCGTTCAAGGAAGAAGCCGGTCAGCCGCAGCCCGTCGAGGATCTGCGCCCAGTCGCCCGCGCCGCCCGCCAGCAGGAACGGCGGCAGGGGCAGCAGCCGGTCCTCATAGCCGCTGGCGCCCGCGCGACTTACCGCCGCCGCGCTGCGCGGACTGACGAAGGCGAGGTCGTCCGCGCCGCCCAGCGCCGCGCATCGCGTGAGGTCCAGGCCAAAGCCCAGTTCGGCAAGCAGCAGCAATTCGTATCGCACCAGCGCCGCCGCCCATCCCCGCGCCGCCGGGGCGGCCTCCACCGCATCGAGCAGGCCGGAAAAGGCCTGATGCAGGGCAGGATAGGGCGTCCCTTCGGGCAGGGCGGCCGCGGTCAGGGCACAGCTCCAGTCAATCGCGGCGGCGGGCAGGGGTTCGGCGTGGAGCGGCGCGCGGCTGTGCGCCAGTTCGACGGTCAGTCCGGCAAGCTGCTCGTCCGTCCGCGCGCGGAAGTCCGCCTTTACCACATTGCCGGGCATCAGCACCGGACGCATCGCCCGCGACCGGCCGCCGCGTACATAGCCCGGCAACAGGCCATGATCAGGCGTCAGCAGCCGCGCGATCGCGCCATGTTCGCCATGATGGCGCACGGCGCAAACGATCGCGGAGGTCGTGAGGGACGGCATCGAGTCGCCTTTTAGATGCGGTGGGCGCCGGGGTCACGCATGGGTCACGGCGCCGAAGTTCACACCGTCACTGTTCATGCAAATCCACCGATTATCGCGCGGTGCGCGTCCCCGACGCACCCTGACGCGGCAGCAACGCGCCTGTAGCGCGTCCGTGACGCGCCGCCCGGGTCACGCCGACGCGACGGTAACGCGCCAAGTTGGTCACAACTGCGCGTCATGATGGCGGGGGTAAGGGGCTGGTCCGGCGAACGGAGGAGGGTGTGGGAACGGCGCATCCGACAGGATAGACCAGAGATTATCCTACATTGATAGTGGTTTTGGAGGCAGGGGGGCAGGCGGTAGGGGGCCGAACACGCGGCGGGCGCGGGCGGCACGTCGCGTCTGCAACGCGGGCGTCCTCCTGCAAATCCGGACCGTGGTGAGGAGCCGATAGTTCGTCAGGGTGCCAGGGTTTCGGCATGGGCTGGCTTGACCTTGCCCAGCATGACCAAAGCTATCGTGGCGACCTCCGCGGCCCAAGCCGATGACGATCCCGGTGCCGGCTCCCCTGATGGACGTCGGGAAGGATTGGGCGATGATAGGGTGGAATTTCCTGCCGCGGGCCTGATCCACAGCGGCCGCGATTGGCGCACGCCATCATCCGTGGAAATAATCATAGACCTGTTGCGCGACGGCTTTTGACACGCCGGGGGCGCGTTGCAGGTCTTCCAGCGCCGCGTCGCGGACGGCGCGGGCAGTGCCGAAATGCATCAGCAGCGCCTTCTTGCGGGCGGGGCCGATGCCGGGGACTTCGTCCAGCGAACTCACCGTAATCGCCTTGCTGCGCTTGGCCCGATGCGCGCCGATGGCGAAGCGGTGCGCCTCGTCGCGCAGGCGCTGAAGGTAGAAGAGGACGGGGTGGTTCAGGGGGAAGGTGATTTCGCGCCCGTCCAGCAGGTGGAATATTTCGCGACCTTCGCGTCCGTGATGCGGCCCCTTGGCGACGCCGATCATGGTCACGTCCTCGATCCCCATTTCCTCCAGCATCGCGCGCGCGGCGGACAACTGCCCCTTGCCGCCGTCGATCAGGACGAGGTCGGGCCATTCGCCGCTCTCGCGATCGGGGTCTTCCTTCTGCGCGCGGCCGAAGCGGCGCTCGAACATCTCGCGCATCATCGCGAAATCGTCGTTCGACGTTTCGGGGTTCTTCATGTTGAACTTGCGGTAGGCGTTCTTGCGGAAACCCTCCGGCCCGGCGACCACCATCGCGCCCAGTGCATGGGCACCCTGGATATGGCTGTTGTCGTAGATTTCGATGCGGTCGGGCACGCCCTCCAGCCCGAAGGTCTCGACCATCTCGTCCATGATCCGGCCCTGGCTGGTGGTTTCCGCCAGCCGCCGGTCGAGCGCCTCCACCGCGTTGCGCTGCGCCTGTTTGATGAGGCGGGTGCGATCGCCGCGCTGGGGCACTTCGATACGCACGCGGCTGCCGAGGCGCTCGGTCAGCGCCTCGGCCATCAGCGCGCATTCGGCCGGCTCCCGGTCGGCCAGGATCAGTTTGGGCGGCGGCACTTCCTCGTAAAATTGCGCCATGAAGCTTTCGAGCACCTCCTCCGTCGCCACATCGGCGGTGTGGACCGGGAAGAAGCTGCGATGGCCCCAATTCTGGCCGCCGCGGATGAAAAAGGCCTGGATGCACATCGCGCCGCCTTTCTCCGCCAGCGCGAAGATGTCGGCGTCGCCCAGTCCCTCCGCATTGATCGCCTGCGACCCCTGGATGAAGGTCAGGGCCTTGAGGCGATCGCGGATGACCGCCGCCTGCTCGAAATCCATCGCGTCCGACGCCGACTGCATCGCGGCGCCCAGCTTCTTCTGCACGGCGGTCGATTTGCCGCCCAGGAAATCCTGCGCGTCGCGGACGAGTTCGGCATAACCCGCTTCGTCGATGCGGCCGACGCAAGGGGCGGAGCAGCGCTTGATCTGGAACAGCAGGCAGGGGCGCGAACGATTGGCAAAGAAGCTGTCGGTGCAGCTTCGCAGCAGGAACAGTTTCTGCAGCGCGTTGATCGTGCGCGTCACCGATCCCGCGCTGGCGAAGGGGCCGTAATAACGCCCCTTGGCCTTGCGCGCGCCGCGATGCTTCTGGACGCGGGGGAAGGCGTGATCCTCCCGCAGCAGGATGAAGGGGAAGCTTTTGTCGTCGCGCAGCAGGACATTATAGGGTGGCCGGTAGCGCTTGATGAGTTGCGCCTCCAGCAGCAGCGCTTCGGCTTCGCTGTTGGTGGTGACGATGGTCATGCTGCGGGTCTGCGCGACCATGCGCTGCAGCCGTTTGGGCAAGCGGTCGACCTGCGTGTAGTTGGCGACGCGGTTCTTCAGCGCCCGCGCTTTCCCGACATAGAGCACGTCGCCGCGCGCGTCGTGCATCCGATAGACGCCGGGGCGGATCGGAAGCGTCCTGAGCACGGTGCGGATCGCCGCCACGCCGGCATCGATGTCCGGCTGGCTGCCGGT
>Ga0315899_10007724_pt1 | contig 11562 bp, 10 predicted proteins | sample LakEriMetagenome_2_FD_203518 | JGI IMG/M metagenome (GOLD analysis project Ga0315899, IMG submission 203518) | Freshwater fungal communities from buoy surface, Lake Erie, Ohio, United States - Buoy 4 MA112 | ecosystem: Environmental > Aquatic > Freshwater > Lake | place: USA: Lake Erie, Ohio... | reverse complement strand
CCGGCTCAAGCGGTCCGACCGTCGCTTCGACCGCGCCGTCGCGGAAGTGCAGCATGACAGCCCCGGCTGCCTGTGCCTCCGCCACCGATTTCACCAGATGCCCCTGCGCCGTGATGCGGGCATAGCCGCGCTGCAACGGCAGATCAGGGTCCAGCGATGCGAAATGGCGCGACACCCGGTCGAGCGCCACGCTGCGTTCCGACAGCGCGCGCGCCAGATAGTCCGGGCGCAGCCGCAGCCGGTCCAGCCGCTCCTCCGCCCGCGTCAGATGCTGTTTGAGCAGGGGCGGGCGCAGTGCCGCGCCCGCTTCGCTCAGATGCGCGCGCGCATCGGCCAGGCGGTGCCGCAAGCCATGTTGCAGCCGCATCGATGCGTCGTCCAGCCGCTGCCGTTGCGGGCTGAGCAGCGTGTCCGGCGTCGGCATCAACCGCGCCTGCATATCCAGCCGCTCGCGGGCCCGCGCCGCGCCGCGCCGCACCGCCCGCCCGGCGCGCAGGCTCATTTCGCTGAGGCTCGCGATCAGTTCCGCCCGCACTGGCACCGCCATCTCCGCCGCCGCGGTAGGCGTCGGCGCGCGCCGGTCGGCGGCATGATCGCACAGCGTCGTGTCGGTCTCATGCCCCACGGCCGAGATGATGGGGATGGTGCAGTCGGCGACCGCGCGAACCACGATCTCCTCGTTGAAGCTCCAGAGATCCTCGATTGACCCGCCGCCGCGCGCCACGATCACCAGGTCGGGGCGGGGCACCGGGCCGCCGCCGGCCATCTCGCTGAACCCGCGCACTGCCCGCGCCACTTGTTCCGCCGCGCCCTGTCCCTGCACCAGCACCGGCCAGACCAGTACGTCCGTGGGACAGCGATCCGACAGGCGGTGCAGGATGTCGCGGATCACCGCCCCCGTGGGCGACGTCACCACGCCGATGGTACGCGGCAGGAAGGGCAGCGGCTTCTTGCGTTCCGGCGCGAACAGCCCTTCCGCCGCCAGCTTGGCCTTCAACTTTTCCAGCAGCGCCATCAGCGCGCCTTCGCCCGCCAGTTCCATCCGGTCGATGACGATCTGATATTTGGACCGGCCGGGGTAGGTGGTCAGCTTGCCGGTGGCGATCACCTCCACCCCGTCCTGCGCGGCGAAGGCCAGGCGCTGCGCCCCGCCCTTCCACATCACCCCGTCGATGACGGCATTGTCGTCCTTGAGGCACAGATAGAGATGCCCCGACGCCGCGCGCTTGAACCCCGATATTTCGCCGCGCAGCCGGACATGGCCGAACCGGTCCTCGACCGTTCGCTTCAAGGAAGCCGACAATTCGCTGACGGTCAGCGGCGGCGCGTTGTCGCCGGCGCGCTCCTCCGCTAACAGGCGGCCCGAACTGTCATAGGCATCATAATCCGGGGACATGGGCGAAATGAACATCCTTCTGCTTGGCGGTGGCGGCCGGGAACATGCGCTGGCATGGAAGCTGGCGCAATCGCCCCGGCTTTCGACCCTCTATGCCGCGCCGGGCAATCCCGGCATAGCCCAGCATGCGCAACTGGTCGACCTTGATGCCACGGATCATCGCGGCGTGCTGGATTTCTGCGTTCGCCATTCCATAGGGTTGGTCGTCATCGGTCCGGAAGCGCCGCTGGTCGACGGGCTGGCCGACAATCTGCGCACCATGGGCGTCCCGGTCTTCGGTCCCAATAAGAAGGCGGCGCAGCTCGAAGGGTCGAAGGGCTTCACCAAGGATCTGTGCCGGCGCGCGAACATCCCCACCGCCGCCTATGTCCGCGTCACCAGCAAGGACGGCGCGATCGCGGCGCTCGATGACTTTTCCCTGCCCGTCGTGATCAAGGCGGACGGGCTGGCCGCGGGCAAGGGCGTCATCATCGCGCAAACGCGCGAAGAGGCGCTGGATGCCCTCGACACCATGTTCTCCGGCGCGTTCGGCGCGGCGGGCGAGGAAGTGGTGCTGGAGGAGTTCATGACCGGCGAGGAAGCGAGCTTCTTCGCGCTGACCGATGGCAGCGCAATTCTGCCTTTCGGTTCTGCCCAGGATCACAAGCGCGTGGGCGACGGCGACACGGGGCCCAATACCGGCGGCATGGGCGCCTATAGCCCCGCACGCGTTTTGACGCCCGAACTGGAGCGCCAGGTGATCGACACCATCGTCCGTCCCACGGTCGAAACGCTCGCGGCGGAAGGCATGCCCTATTCGGGGATACTGTATGCCGGACTGATGCTGACGGACGAAGGACCGAAGCTGATCGAATATAATGCCCGGTTCGGCGACCCGGAATGCCAGGTGCTCATGACCCGCTTCGACGGCGATCTGGTGGATCTGTTGCTCGCCGTGGCGCAAGGGCGGCTCGCAGAGCAGGGCCCGGTGACCTTGGCGGACCGTGCGGCGCTCACCATCGTCATGGCGGCGAAAGGCTATCCCGGAACGCCGGAAAAGGGCGGCAGCATCGACGGCATTGTCGCGGCGGAGGCTTCGGGCGCGAAGGTTTTTCACGCCGGCACCGCCGATCGGGACGGTGCGCTCGTCGCCAATGGCGGGCGCGTGTTGAACGTCACGGCGACCGGCGACACGGTTCGCGCGGCGCAGGCCGCCGCCTATGCCGCGGTCGACGCGATCGACTTTCCGACCGGCTTCTGCCGCCGCGACATCGGCTGGCGGGAAGTCGCCCGCGAAGCAGGTTGAAGCGGGCGGGCGGCGGGAAGTCGCGAGCGGTGTGATCGACCCACTTGCGGCGCGCCGTCCCTCGCCCCTACATAACCGCATCAATCATCCTTGAAGGGGAGGCGGCGGCTGATGCAGGAATTCTTCATGGACTATGGGCTGTGGCTGTTGATCGCCCTGCTCGTGGTGATCGTTCTGATGTTCCTGTTCTCGGGCCGTAGCAAGGCCGCCGGGGATTCGCCGGCCGAGCCGGTGGTTTCATCCCCCCCGTCGCCCAAGGCAGAAGAACCGCTCGCCGTGTCGCAGCCCGCGCCCGCTGCGCCAGCGCCAACTCCCGCCCCGGTCGAGCCGGTCGCGCTTGCGCCTGCGGACCCCGTGGTCGAACCGGTCGCGCCCGATCCAGCGCCTGCGCCTGTTTCCCCCGCCGCGACCAGCCTGCCGGACGAGCCGGACGAGCTGCTGCGGCTCAAGGGCGTCGGCCCAAAGCTCAAGGCGCTGCTGATCGATCTTGGCGTTACCCGCTATGCGCAGATCGCCGCCTGGACGGACAGCGACATCGCCGCGATCGACGCGCGGCTCGGCACGTTCAAGGGTCGCCCGGTCCGCGACCAGTGGGTGGATCAGGCGAAATATCTCGCCGCCGGGGACATCGCCGGTTTCGAGGCCAAATATGGGAAGCTCTGATCGGGCTGGGTGACGCAGCGGTTCATTGGCGCCCAGATGGGGTCATGCGGATCGGCCCGCCTCTCAGTGTCGCGCCGGCACCGCGTCGGACTGCCGGCGGATCAGCTGATAATCCAGCTTCACCTTGCCGATAATGTCTTCCCCGCCTTCCTCCTGGCTGCGGAACCGCATGGCGAGCAGGCCGATCGCCTCGCGGCTCATGTCGCGGATGGGCTGGCGGATGGTGGTCAGCGCGGGCCATATGGCGCTGGCGAGCGGGGTATCGTCGAAGCCGCATATGCTGACGTCGGCCGGCACGTTGATCCGCCGCTGATGCGCGACGGTGATCGCGGCGGCGGCCATGTCGTCGTTGCAGGCGAAGATGGCGGTGGGCCGCACCGGCAGGGACATCAGCCGCTCGGCCGCATCCAGCCCCGACCGATAGCTGAAGTCGCCCGGCACGATCAGCGCCTCGTCCAGCTCGATGCCATGGTGGATCAGCGCATCGCGAAAGCCCTGCACCCGGCGCGAATTGGCGCGGTGGCGGGGATTCCCCTCAATGAAGCCGATGCGCCGGTGGCCCAGTTCGATAAGGTGCCGGGTCAGGTCGTAGGCGGCATGACGATCGTCCGTGCCCACCGACAGCATATCCGGCCCATCCTGGTCTGGGGCGACCGCCACCACCGCGATATCCCGCGCGCGCAGTCCGTCCACCAGATCGGTCCAGTCGCACAGCGGCGGGGGCAGGATCACGCCGGCGACATGCGCCTGCGCCACCTGATCGACGATCTCCTCGGCAAAGGCGCCCGGCGCGCACTGTTCGACCACCAGATGCAGGTGGCGCTGCGGCGCTTCGCCCAACGCCCCCAGCAGCAATTCGCCCAGATAGGCGGAGGTGGTTGAATGGCTGTGCAGCAGCGCGACGCGCCGGTCGACATTCCCCGCCAGCGCCCGGGCGGAGGCATTGGGGACATAGCCGAGTTCCTTGACCGCGCGCTCGACCGCCTGCTGCGCCTTCGCACTGACCAGCGCCTTGCCGTTCACGGCGCGCGATGCGGTCATGACCGACACGCCGGCGCGGGCGGCGACTTCCTTGATGGTCGGGGCTTTTTTGGCCGGCGGCTTGTCCATCGGGCGCTTCTAGCGGCTTTTCGGGGCGTGTAAAATCTTGAGGGGGGTCAATGCGATCAGCGTAACAGCCTCAGGTCCACGGCCGCGGCCATGACCGCGAAACCCGCGTCGTTGGGATGCAGCGCATCGCCCGAATCATAGGCTTTGGCCATGCGCGCCGGATCGGCCGGGTCGGCGACCGCTTTTGCCAGGTCGACAAAGCCGTCGGCTTCCCGATTGGCGCGAATCCAGCGGTTCACCGCCTCGCGTGTCGCTTCCCCTTCGGCGCTCCAATAGCCCGCACCCTTGTACGGCAAAATGGTCGCCAGGATCAGCTTCACGCCGTGGTCATGCGCCCGCGCGATCATCTGGCGATAGGCGCCGATCAGCGCCTCCGGCTTCAGCATCGGCTGTCCGTCGCGCCCGGCATTGCCCAGGTCGTTGACGCCTTCCAGCAGGATGACATGGCTGACGCCCGGCACCGCGAGCACGTCGCTGTCGAACCGCGCCAGCACATTATAGCCTTCACCCTCGCTCAGCAGCCGGTTGGCGCTGATCCCCGCATTGGCGACGCCCACATTGGCGCGCCCGGCCTTCTGCAGCCGCTCGGCCAGCAGGTCGGGCCAGCGCCGGTTGCTGTCCGGCGTCGCGCGCACGCCGTCGGTGATCGAATCCCCCAGCGTGACGACGGTCGTTCCCGCCGCGCGGCTTTCGACCTCCACCGCCGAAAGGATGACCCGCGGCCCCAGCGTGGCGCTGTCGGTCAGGCTCACCGCATGGGTCTGATTCCCCGGCGCGGTCCAGCCGGTTGCGGCGGAGTAGCTGTGCACCGTCGCGTCCGGCGCGCCCTTGGGCAGGTGGATGCTCACGGTGATGCGGGTCAGTGGCCTGACCGGCAGATCGATGGGGTCGCTGAGCAGCGGCGCACGGGCCGGGATGGTCGCGCCCTGCACGCCGTTGAACGTCACGACCCGGTCGGTGCCCGGCTCCGTCCGCCCCCCTTCGCCCGCCAGCGCGACATGCACCGCGCCCAGCAACAGCGGCTGCACCGACATTTCGTTGGACAGGCGAAGCCGGATGCGCGCGCCGCCGCTGCTGATCCGCACGACCTGACGCACCGTGCGGTCGGTAAGGTCGGGGCGCTTTTCCGGCGGCGTCTTGGAAAGCTGCGGCGCGGCCATCCAGCTGCGCGACCAATGCTGCGCCTCAGCCGGTATCGTCGCCGTCGCTCCGATCAGCAGCGTCGCGACCAGCCCCCAAATCCGCATCATCCTTTTCCCTCTGCCTGTTGCATTCAACGCCGCTGTCTTGCCCGAGCGAAGGCGACCGCGCCAGAGCCATGGCGCTCCTGCCCGCTCGCCTACATCTTCGTCAGCTGCAATAAGGACAATGGCGAAAGGTCGGCTTCGCAATCATGTTTCAGGAGACGGATATTTTATGACGAATTCTACGGGAAATATGCGAAATTAAGCCGCGCAAATCCTATTTGCGGCACGGCGCTCGGACAGGAAAAAGCCCGCCGGCGCTGTGCCGACGGGCTTTGCCGAAACGCTATCGCGCTCTTCAATACTGTATGGTCACCGTCACCGCGCGGCGGTTCTGGGCCCAGGCCGCCTCGTCCGATCCCAGCGCGGCGGGCCGTTCCTTGCCGTAGCTGACGGTGGTGATGCGGCTTGGCGCGATGCCGAGCGAGGCCAGATAATTTTTCGCGGCATTGGCGCGCCGTTCGCCCAGCGCGATATTATAGTCGCGCGTTCCGCGCTCGTCGGCATGACCTTCTATGGTGACGCGGACGGTCGGGTTCTGCTGCAACCAGGCCGCCTGGCTCTGGAGCGTCGCCTGATCCTCCGCATCGATGTCATATTGGTCGAGCCCGAAGAAGACGCGATCCGAAGCGACGGACGCGACGAAATCCTCCTGGCTGCCCTTGCGCGGACCGGTGGGCATGCCGGTGCCGGCCGATGCGCCGCTTTCCGCGCCGGTGCCGCCGGGCGCGGGCGGCAACTGGGCCGGGGGCTTCTTGGAGCAGGCGGCCAGCGCGATCACGGTGCTCGCCATCAGCAAGGTCCGGGATAATTTCATTGGAATCTCCTCATTTCGTCCGTGCCGCCCCACGGTTGAAGCCATGGTTGGCGAAGGTCGTTACGCTGTCAAGACAAGCCGCATCGCCCGTATGTTTCTGCCGTCCACGACAACGCGGCTGACGAACTTTTATATCCGCAGGCTGAACCTCAGATTACGGCAGCAACGGCCCCCAGGCTGGATCCGATCCGCTGAGCGGCGTCGGAATACGCCGTTCGTTGACGCCGGTCAGGTCCACCTGCCACACTTGGCTGGTGCCGTCGCGACCCGGCGTGGTGCGGAAGAATTGCAGCACGCGGCCATTGGGCGACCAGCTGGGCTGCTCGTCCTGCCAGCCATTGGTCAGGATGCGTTCATTGTCGCCATTGGGGCTCATCACCGCGATCTTGAAGTCGCCGGACATTTTGGTGAAGGCGATAAGGTCGCCGCGCGGGCTCCATTCGGGCGTGGCATAGCGGCCGCCGCCATGGCTGATCCGTCGCTGGTTGGAACCGTCCGCATTCATGACATAGAGCTGCTGTCCGCCCGACCGGTCGCTTTCGAACACGATCTGGCTGCCGTCCGGGGAATAGCTGCCACCCACGTCGATGCCGGGCGAAGTGGTCAGGCGCACGGGCGTCCCGCCGTTCGCCGGCACGCGATAGATGTCGGTGTTGCCCGCCACCGCCATGGAAAACAGGATGCTGCGCCCGTCAGGCGACCAGCGCGGTGCGAAGGTCGGGTTGTTGCTTTCCGTCACCAGCTTCTGCTGGCCCGCGCCGATGTCATAGACATAGATGCGCACCCGGCTGCCCAGATAGCTGACATAGACGATCGACTTGTAGTCGGGCGAAAAACGCGGCGTCAGAGCCATCGACTGGCCGTTGGTGATGAAGCGGTGATTGGCCCCGTCCGAATCCATGATCGCCAGCCGCTTGGTGCGATTCCCCTTGGGGCCGCTTTCGGCGATATAGGCGATGCGGCTGTCGAAGAACGGGCTTTCGCCTGACAGGCGCGCATAGATGGCGTCCGCGCATTTGTGCGCCGCCCGCCGCCAGTCGCGCGGGGCGACGACATAGCCCTGCCGCGTCAGCTCCTGTTTGAGCGCGACATCGTAGAGATAGCAGCCCACGGTAATGTCCGCCTCGCCGCCGCTGGTGCGCACGAAGCCCTGCGCCAGCGCCTGATAGGCGCCCCATTTGTCATAGACGGGGTTGGTGACTTCGGGAAAGGCGACCGCGGGCAGGCCGCCGGGACCGGACGGATCGAACAGGCCCGATCCCTTGAGGTCCGCCGCGATCACCTCGGCGATCTTGCGACCCAGCTCGCCGGCCGGGCCGGCGGGCGTGTCCACTTCCTGCTGCGCGGGAAGGGGGGGCACGGCGATCTTCAGATTGCTGTCGATCTCGCCGGTCACGTCCACCGACAGCTGCGCCATGGCGGGCGCGGCCAGCATCGCAGCCAAGGCGCTCGCGACGAACGCCACGTGGCGCAGGATAGGGAATTTCATCGGTTCAGCCTCGCGTCAAAGCGGAGTGGCCGCAGCCATTTCCATTGGTCGTAAAATTCACCGGGCAGGTTGCGGAACGGCGACGCCAGCTTCACCGCCTGGACGGCGCGTTCGGCATGCAGCTTCGCCTGGGGCCGGTTGCTGGCGGTGACGCCCTGCTGGTCTATCACCTCCGGCGTGCCAATGACATTGCCATTCTGGTCCAGCCGCACTTCCAGCAACGTTACCAACTTGTCCGCATCCGCGCCGGATGGCGGCCGCCAGTGCGGTTTCAGCTGCCGGCGGATCTCGGCGTCCAGGGCCGCCTTCTGCTGCGGCCCCATGGCGACGGCGGGGGGCGGCGCGGGCTTGCGCGGCGCATCGTCGCTGGTGTCGATGCCCTTCAGGAAATCCTTGCCCAATAAGGAGCCGCGCGGCTTGTCCGCCTTGCCCTGACCGGAGGCCTTGGCTGGTGCGTTGGTCTTGCCGTCACTCTTCGCGGTCTTGACCGGCGCGGACTTGGCGGCGGCCGTCTTAGTAGGAGCCGGCTTGCTGGGCGCTGGCGCGGCCTTTTGTTTGGCCGGGGCGGGGGTTGGCTTGGCTGCGGGCTTTTCGGGCGCGGGCTTCGCCTTCGCCACCTCTGTTTTCGCCGGCGCGGGCTTGGCCTTCGGCTTGGGCGGCTCTTCCTTCACCACCTTCTTGGGCAGCGGGGGAGCGGGAGCCGGCTTGGGCTCCGGCCGGGGCGGCGGTGCAGGCTCGGGCGCTGGCGCGGGTTCGGGGGCCGGCGTCGCATCCTCCGTCGGTCCCTGTTCCGGCGCGACGCTGGGCGGAGGCGGCTGTGTCGAAACCCGCGGCGCGGTCGACTGCAGCGCCACCTCGTCCACCAGGCTGACGTCCATCGGCGGCGAATTGAGCTTCAGCGGATTGGGCGTCGCCAGGAAACCGGCAGACAGCAGCCCGAACAGCAGGACATGCCCCGCCGTCGCGACGCCCAGGCCGATCTTTTCCGAACGCTCCATAGGACCGACCTAAGGCTCCTGCCCTGAACCGCCGCTGACGTCGACCTGCGCCGCATCGTCATGGCCGCCTGTGCTCACCAGCGCCACCTTGTTGAGGCCGGCGCGGTTGAGTTCGCCCATGACGCGCATCACCCGCCCATAATCCAGCGCGGTGTCGGCGCGCAGGAAGATTTGCGGCGGCTCCGCCTTGCCGGCATTGGCCGACATGATCTCGGCCAGGCGATCGGGCAGGTCGGCATCGCTGATCTGCGCATCGTCAATGAACAGACCGCCGTCCCGGTCGATCGACACCACCGTCGGTTTGACGTCTGCGTCCAGCCCCTTGGCGCGCGTTTCCGGCAGGTTCACGGGCACGCCAGTCACCAGTAACGGCGCCGTCACCATGAAGATGATCAGCAGCACCAGCATGACATCGACCAGCGGCGTCACGTTGATATCGGCCATCGGCGCGCGCCCGCGCCCCCGCCGGCCCGAAGGAGGCCCGGACATCGCCATTATCGCGTCGCTCCCGTCACGGCTGCCCCAACGCTCATCGCTGCGCCTCCAACTCGCGGCTCAGCGTCGCGTAGAAACCGTCGGCGAAGCGGGTCAGCGTGGATTCCAGCCTGTTGATGCCATGGCTGAAACGGTTGTAGGCGATGACCGCCGGGATCGCCGCGAAAAGCCCGATCGCGGTCGCGAACAGCGCTTCGGCAATGCCGGGCGCGACCACCGCAAGGCTGCTATTCTGCTCCGCCGCGATGGAGGTAAAGGCCCGCATGATGCCCCAGACGGTGCCGAACAGGCCGACGAAGGGCGCGACCGATCCGATCGTGGCCAGGATGTTGAGCCGGTCGGACAGGCGATCCACCTCTCCGCCGATCGCGCTCGACATGGCGGTGGACAGGCGGTCGCGCGTGCCGTCGCGATCGATCACGCGCTGCGCGGTAGACCGCCGCCATTCGGTGACCCCCGCCGCCATCACCTTGGCTGCCGGAAACGCCGCTTTGCCGCGCGTTTCGTAGAAGCGATCGATATCCTCGGCCTTCCAGAAATCGGCTTCGAACGATCGGCTTTCCTTGCTTGCCTTGCGCAGCATCACGGAAAAGCCGATGATGATCGCCCAGGTCCAGATGCTGGCCAGCAGCAGTCCGATCATCACGCCTTTTACGACGATGTCGGCCTGGAGGAACAGCGCGAGCGGAGACAGGGTCGCGGCGTCGGCCATCGCGCCGGCGGGCAGGTTGAGGGTCATGGGTGGATGTCTTCCCCTTGGCAAAGGCGATTGAATATGTCGGTCCACGCCTTGGGCTGGCGCTGCGGGCGGCCCTGCGGCGTCAGCCAGGCCACGCTGATGTCGGCGTGGGTCAGTTCTTCGTCGCCGCGCATGACTGACTGCTGAATGGAACAGCGCGTCGGGCGGACGTCGGTCACGCGGCTGACCACCATCAGGTCATCGTCCAGCCGAGCGGGGCGCCGGTATCGAATGTTGAGTTCCGTCACCGCATAGACGCCGCTGCCGCCCTCATGCTCGCTGCGCTGGTCGATCCCGGCGATACGCAGCATGTCGGATCGCGCCCGCTCCATATAGCGCAGATAATTGGCGTGATAGACCAGGCCGGACAGGTCCGTATCCTCGAAATAGATGCGCAGCGGGAAATGATGCACGGCGGCGACGAAGCGTCCGCTGGCTGGCGCTGGCATCGGTTCGGGCAGGAACATGGCCGGCTTTTAACCATGGCTGTGTCCTTGCGCAAAGCGGGAAATGGCTTTTGCCCACCGTCTGTCGGCGCAGGACTCTCGGCTGGCCGCGCCGGCCTTGTCGCGCTACGGGGGGCAGCAGGATGACTCGCAGGAAGAGGAACGAGCGGATATGACCGATATCAGGACGGTGGGCGTGATCGGCGCCGGTCAAATGGGCGCGGGCATCGCGCAGGTGGCGGCGCAGGCCGGCTATGATGTGATCCTCTCCGACATCGACCTTCCCCGCGCGGAAAAGGGCAAGGCCGGCATCGCAAAGCTGCTGGCGCGCGCGGTCGAAAAGGAAAAGATGACGCAGGCCGATGCCGACGCGGCGCTGGGCCGGATCGAGGCGGTGGGCGACATCGCGCCGCTGGCGCGCGCGCAGCTGGTGATCGAGGCCGCGACCGAGCGCGAGGACATCAAGCGCACCATCTTCGGCAATGTCGGGCCGCTGCTGGCGAAAGACGCCATCCTCGCCAGCAACACATCCTCCATCCCGATCACCCGCCTGGCGCAGGCCGCGCCGGACGCGGCGCGCTTCGTTGGCGTTCATTTCTTCAACCCGGTGCCAGTCATGGGCCTGATCGAGGTCATTCGCGGCCTCGGCACCAGCCCGGAAACCGTCGCGACGATCGAAGCCTTCGCGCAGCGTCTGGGCAAGGTGGTGGTCCACGCCTTCGACGCGCCCGGCTTTATCGTGAACCGCGTGCTGATGCCGATGCTCAACGAAGCGATCTTTGCCTTGGGCGAAGGCGTCGCGGGCGTGGTGGACATCGACACGGGCATCAGGCTCGGCCTCAACCATCCGATGGGCCCGCTGACCCTCGCGGATTTCGTC
>Ga0315899_10007723_pt1 | contig 11562 bp, 5 predicted proteins | sample LakEriMetagenome_2_FD_203518 | JGI IMG/M metagenome (GOLD analysis project Ga0315899, IMG submission 203518) | Freshwater fungal communities from buoy surface, Lake Erie, Ohio, United States - Buoy 4 MA112 | ecosystem: Environmental > Aquatic > Freshwater > Lake | place: USA: Lake Erie, Ohio... | reverse complement strand
GCCCCCATCTTCTCCAAATCGACACAAGATCGTCCCATCGATGAACCCGTCTCCACTTACCTGCACCCGGGACCCGCCCACAAGGGGTCCCGACGACGGGCTCAGCCTCAGAAGACGAACATGGTCTTCGCATGCTATTTGGAGCGCTCCAGATCCGACTGCCTCGCTTGAAGCACTGCTTCCACTGCGCAAGTGCACAAAAGTGGCCCCGGAGTCTGTTTCGCACACCGGGAGTACACAGGTCGCCACTTTATCGTTTTCAATTTGGGCGGTGGCCGTGGTGGAAACTCCAAACTCTCCAAATACGCATGTCAACTCACGATAAAAAGAAAAACCAGACCCAGAAATGGTGAGTGTCAATCCACCTTGTCTAGGACTGATGGAGGGAGATATTGATCCAATCTCGAAGTTGCTGACAAAATTGAACTGCAGTGGGCATTCTACGAAGTCCACTCCATTTGAAGAGACAGAAACTGTGGCGTTGCCAGACATTGAAGATGGAGTCCTACAAATGATGATGGTTGAGGAATACCGCGAAGCGGGAACAAGAGACTTTGCACGCGAACCGAATTTGCAAAGAAGATCACCAGAGCCTGGGATGTTTGATCCAGTGACAGTGACAAGGACACCTCCGCTATCCTTACCGCTCCGAGGCATAATGTCCACTATCCGCATATCATCATCGAAATAAAATTGGGTTCCACTGAGCGAAAAATCTACGCCATTACTGGTCACTTCAACGGAGTATTCGCCACCCCTCACCATTGGAGAAGTTGTGCACTGGAGGAGAGTTGAGGAGACGATTTTCGTGTGCAAAAGCAGGTCGTTGGAAAAGGAAACACGCATGCCAGAAGGCAAAAAATTGAGACCAGAAACTTGCAACAAGGAGCCTCCCCGCACTGGGCCCCTCGTTGGTGAGACACCAAGAAGCTGGACTTCTTCAGTGAAGACAAAGCGCAATTCTCTCTTGAGGCTCGACTCCAACAAAGAGTTTACCAGTTGCACGGAGACCTCCCCAGCAGCATTCGCTGGTGTCGTGCAAGTAACCTTAGATGATGAAGCCACATGAGCAACGACGAACAAGTGACCGAATTTGCATCGCATCTGCATGCTTGCGTCAAAATCAGACCCGGTGAGAACAACCTTGGTCCCCCCGTTCAAGCCTCCGAGCGACGGCCAAAGTCGATCTGCATTCCATCCGTCGTCAACATGCAAGCGAATAACATCCGTAAAGACTAAGCCATCGCTGCTGAAGCCTACTGAGAGCCTCCCTGCACCCATTCTTGGAGTCATGCATACCACGCTCCTCGAGTCAATCCAATGCGCAACAGTTTGCAATTTTGCTCCAAACTCGCATACCGAACGAGGATCGTCTACAAAGTTCTCGCCAATCAGTGTAATAGGTTCACCCCCCCTATCACTGACACGTGTTGGTGAAACCGAGTGAACTTGAGCAGTTTGATGGTACGTGTAGCTCAAATCTGTTGAAAAAAAGGCAAGACTGGTAGCGATCGAAAAAGAAACTATGCCCGGTGCGCCTTTCGGGGCACGGCATACCAAAAACTTCGGAGACTGCCGCGTTGCAGGAGCCGTTTGACTTCCAAATCTGCAATAAATCGGATCTGTGGGGAAACCGTAACCAACAATACCCACCAAGGTACCGCCCTCAACGGGCCCAGTGCTTGGCACGAGGCTGCTGATCACCGGGCTGTCAGAAAATGAAAAAGGCAAGAACGAATCTGACAGGTGGACCCCATTTGTCGACATGTACATGCGAACGAGATTCTGCGTTTGGCTTGGAGCCCAGCAAGATGCCGACGTCCTTGAGATGTACTTGGCTGGTACCGTGAGATCTCCAAATACACACGAAAGCATGGCCGTGTCGACAAAGTTACTCCCCGTGACTGTAAGCAGGGCGCCACCGTAAGCCGGACTTGACGACGGAGCGACGCGATTGAGCACCGGCATGGGCTGACACACAAAATCTGGACCATCTACAAAATGTACGCCATTGTTGCTGACGCTGATGCGCACCTTCCCGACGTGCAAGGCCGGGATATGACATTGAACACTTTTTGCAGACACAAATGAAGCAAAAGCAACCGCGTCCCCGACTTTGCACACCAAAAACGGGCTTTTTACAAAGTTCTCTCCGCTAACAACGACACTGTAGCCCCCAGTCTCGAAGCCCGATGAAGGATACACGAAATGGACTTTCATGGTCTCGTGCACGAGATACTGAGTACTGGCTAAAAAGTCGACACCGTTCAGGGACAGCGAGATTGGGACAGACCCAGCCTCCATCGCCGGCAACATGCAAAGCACAATGGATGAGCTTTGGACTGTTGCCTTCTGGTCATGAATTCCTACCTTGCAGACGACATCTTTACCGTAAAATCCATGTCCGACCACCTTGACGGTACCCGCCAGGTTTGTCGAGATTATAGGAGGCAGAAGTGAAAGGATGTGAGCCGCCGATGAAAATTCAAACGGGATATCTCCGAAAATCTGCCCACAATCATCGTTTTTGACCGAGAGCATTGCAAATCCTTCGTCATGTTGCGGAGACACACACGTAATCACGCTTGTGCTGACCCTGGTGGCCTCTCTGGGAGTGTCGTCAAACAGACACACCATTGTGCTGCCAAAGTTTGATCCGAAGATTGAAACACGTGTCCCACCATACAGAGACCCGGTGCTGGGCTTGATCTCCAGGACTGTGACCGAGGGCACAAATTGAAAGGTGGTTGCCGAATCAACAACGTCTTGGCCGTTTGATGACACGGATATTGTCACATTTGCGGGTGCGTGCCTTGGAGTAGTGCAAACCACCGACGATGACGAAACAAACACCAAGGTTGCTGGGACGAGTCCAAATCGGCATGATGCCCCACCATGTTTCGAGAAGTTCTCTCCTACGACAGTTATGCTACTTCCGCCAGTCTCGGTCCCCTGCACTGGTGCAAAGGAAATGATGCTCGAAGCATCAAGGAATTGAAAAGCCACTCGCTGCAGAGTAGACTCAGCCAAACTTGGTGCAATGCTGAGCATCACCAATGCCGCTTCGGCTACCACCGGCGATCGACAAGTCATCTCAAAAGGCGAAACAACGTCGCCCGCCACGAGCTGCGCCGTACCAAATGCACAGAATACATGGCCTGCCTCAAAATTAGATCCGAGTACAGTAACAAGCGTCCCTCCTGACACTGGGCCAACGCTCGGGACGACATTGACGAGTCCCGGGTCAGCAATGTAGCGGAATGTCATAGGGTTGCTGGCTCGCAGAGAGTTGACGCTTTCCACGCGGACATCCACGAACGAGACTATGCCGGGCGGACTTTTGCAGTTAAGCTGCGAAGAACTTTCGCGACCTGCAGGCACCTCGCTCCTACCGAACCTGCAACGCAATTCTCCCTCCATAAAATTTTCACCTATCAGGGTTACTGGTGTGCCACCAAGAACCAGGCCCACCGAAGGAATGAGATTGACAAGGGCCAGCGGCTCGTAAAACGCAAAATCAACTCCGGACGTCGAGAGTTCGATCCCATTGTTTGACAATCTCAACGAAACGATCCCTGGATCGCGCGCTGGAGTAACGCAGAGAGAATAGGTCGAAGACCTGACGTCTGAGACAATCATCTCGCCGCCAAAGTTGCACCGCATGTCAGCTTCGAAGTTCATACCTTCGACCCTGATCTCAGTCCCTCCTGCTGCGCTTCCGATTGACGGCGAAGCACTGAAAATTTCGACGGGGGGGGTGTACCGAAAGTTGACCCGGTCCGCAGAAAAATTGATCCCGTTATTTGAAACTTCCAGCTCAACAACTCCTTCTTTGTTCTGGGGAGTGACGCAAGTGACCAGCGAGCTGGATATGACAGTTCCAATCGACGATATCGCATCCCCAAACTTGCAGCTGACACCAGAACGCTGGCTCGTGCCCAGATTCACAAAGTTCCAGCCGACAACGGACAGCACCAAACCCCCTCCAACATCACCCATGCTAGGAGCAACTGCACTGACATGCTCGCGAGCATAGAAAACAAACACTGACGCCTCTCCCAGAATGGTCGACGAGGCGCTCAAACTCACCCATACTTTGCCCGCAGCCTGTGCTGGTGAATTGCAGGTGATGCGTGTGCCTTCGAACTTGGAAGGGGTGATTTGGACGTCGCCAAATCTGCAAACCACACCATCTTCTGCCTGGATGGATTGACTGAGCACAAATGTAATAGTTGTTCCTCCAGAATCCGGGCCCAGCGTCGGTGTGAGAGAGACCACGCGAGGAGCATCAAAGAAGAGGAATCGAAACCCTGACTTCAAGAAAGTGCGCCCATCGAAACTGTACTCCATGGGATAGGAACCCATCTCAATATTCGCAGGAGTTTCACATCTTGCCTCGAAGGGACTCATAGTCTTGAGCGCTGCAGTTGCCTCTCCCAACCTGCAAAGGGCGCGTCCACTAGCAGGAAATCCGCTGCCAATAAGCGTCACTGCAGTTCCGCCAGCCAGGGGTCCAAAAGACGGGTACATCTCCTTGACCGAGGGCAGCCCCGTGAATTGGAAAGGCACAAAATTGCTAGTGTAGTCAACGCCATTCACGGAGATCTCCAGGAACACACTGCCCTCGGTGCTAGGAGGTGTAGGGCAATGCATAAAGGTCGACGACACAAAGCTGCCGTCTGTCACCGCATCACCGAATTTGCACTTCAAGGTCGGATTGAAGGGCTCCCAATTGACCAAATGGAACCCAGTCACGTTGATAACCGAAGAGCCCACCATCGGACCAGTGCTAGGAGAAAGTTCGAATACCTTGGGCGGCGGCGTGAACAAATAATGCACACCGCTTGTCGAAATCTCCTGCCCATTGTTGGTTACATCCAATTGCATGTCTGCGGGCGACGCGATCGGCGAGATACATTCAATCTGCGTGTCGGACACGAACTTGGCAGTCACTCTCGCAGATCCAAACATGCACGATAAGTCAGAGTTTTCCATGAAGTGCTTACCCTGCACTTGAACAATGGAACCACCATCCGCTCCCCCCACTGTAGGATGAATGCTGGTTACAATCGGCGGCGAGGATGAGAGGAAAATAACTTTGCTCAAAGTGTAATCGACAGCATTCGCCGAAATCGCGACGGCACTCTCGCCCGATTCTGAGCCTGCATGTCCAGGAAACTTGCACACCACTAGTGTGCTTGAAAGCCATCGTGCAGCCGATGTGACAGAGCCAACGCGATGTGTAAATCTGCAGCGCAAGTTAGCGGAATTCATGAAATTCTCACCAAAGACTGTCACTTGCGTGCCGCCAAATCGGGTCCCGATCGACGGCGTGACACCAGTGACGGCCATGGGTGGATCGTAGCGAAAGACCTGAGCAGTATCACTGAAATCGCCACTGGTCATGGCCAGCTGCACGGACACCGTACGAGATCCGGACATGCGCGGCGTGGGGCACCGCACGTGCGTGGTCGAGACAAATGTGACCCCGTCCACGACGGTGTCCCCAAATTTGCACCTGATGTCTGAGCTGGGCCCATAGAAGTTGCTGCCGTACACGTCCACCTGTGTCCTGCCCTCCTCCGGGCCATTGAGGGGTGATATTGACGTGATGATCACGAGCTCCTTGAACTGCACCTGCACCCCGCTCGTCGTGAAATCGATGTGATTGTTACTGACATCAAACTTGACCGTCCCGGAGGGGTGGTATGGCGTGATGCACGTGAGAAACGTGGAAGTGTAGTATCGAGCTGCGCTATCCTTGGAGCCGAACCGGCAAAACAGCGAGTGGGACCGAGTGAAAGCTGTCCCGATGATTGAAATCACAGTGCCTCCCGTAATCGGCGAGATCGTGGGCTTGACGTCTGTAATAGACTCCCGCGCCGTCATCAAAAAGACGCCGTACGTCGTCGAGAAGTCAAAACCATTATTGGCCACCCTGACGGACACCTCCAGCCCCGCATTTTTGGGCGGGGCCGTGCATTCAACAGCGTCCGAGGAAAACCACCTTGCCGAGACCTTTGTGACGCCAAACATGCAAGACAGAGACGCAAAGTTTTGGAAGCCGCTTCCACTGACACGGACCATGGTGCTGCCCTGGTCGGGTCCCTTTGACGGCGAGATGCTGGTGACCACTTCGAGCCCCGAGTAGAGATACGCAACGTGATTTTGCGAATACGTGCGCCCTCCATCCGTTGTCACCTCTACGGGCACGCGCGAAGCGGCTTTTGCCGGGGTGTCGCAGATCATTTGCGTATTAGAAAGCGTAATAGGCGCCACGAGAAGGTTCGATCCGAACTTGCAGAAGACGTCCTGTCCCACGAGGTTGTTTCCGGTGACCGTGAGCATGGTCCCGCCCTTTGACGGCCCGGACGTGGGCTGTAGTTCGTAGACAACAGGAGACGCTGCCGCTGAAAATCGCACGCAAAGAAGCATAATTGCCAGCAAGGAGGCCCCCGCATGACTGCATCGATAGGCGGGGGCGCTCGCGCGCAATGCACCCCTGACTGGGCTGAGCGTGGGAAGCAGTGAGGGGAAGCAGGTGAAGGAGAGCTTAGAGGACGCTTGCCATGCGGAGGCATAGTCGCCGTGACCCAATGCGCGCACGGGCCGGGCGGAGAGGCTGAAGGCAGGAGGAGGGAAGAGTGTTGCGCCATACGCTGCTGCCAGCGCGAGAGACGTGCAGAGGAGAGCGCAGGTGACGACGGCGAGATCGAGAGTCGAGAGAGCCGAAGACAGCACGTCTGGGCCTGACTCGTAGTGCGCGTGCTGCGCTTGAAATAATGTGACTAGTGATGCAGTGAAGGAGGCCGCGCGGTTGTCGCCCGAACCGGCCTCGGCGCCCGCAACCACGAAGAGGCCGACGGGACGCAGAGCGCCCTGGATCCGCGCGAGGTTGACGGATGCTAGCAGCAGCATCCCAAGCAGATGCGCCCCACGCCTGACCAAAGCTGCTGGCCTCGACAACGCTTGGCCGCCCGGACGCGCGCGCGCTGGTCGACGCGGAGCCTGCTCGCACCCGTGAGCGCGTCCGCGCTCGACGGGCTGGCCACGTGCGCGGCAAACTCTGGGATGCTCTCCGGCAGGTGCATCACGAAATGCTGATCCCCCGTTCTGCCCCATGCTACTGGCCTCGACGGCGCTCGTCGCGAGTCTCGAATAGCGAGCGCACGGCGGTGATTGAGCCGCCGATGGCGCCAATCAAAGCCGCCCTATGGCGATAATGGAATAAACTGATCACGTCGGTTGGTGTTCGCATGCACGGTTGATAACGGTTGATCGATCAACCGTTCTGTGCCGCGGCCCTGTTTGTCGACGGGTTCGAAGCCAGTGACATCATTCAGGGCGCGCTCGGCGACTGCTGATTCCTCTCGGCGCTCTGCACCGTGGCGTCGCGCAAGGACCTGCTGCGCAATCTCTTTGCATCCACCGAGTATGCGGCGCAGGGCATCTACACCATCCGATTCTTCAAAAACGGGCGGTGGAAGTACGTGAATATCGACGACCGCATGCGGGCATCATAATCCCGCCCTGTATCCCTTAGGGATACAGGGCGGAGTTATGATGCCCGCCCAGCGATGGTGGTGGAGGCCGCGCCGCGTGCTGGGCGCACTCCTCCTGGCCGCAGGGGCCGCAGTCGGGGCGTCATTCGCATGCCGCAGCCGGGTCATGCGACTGATCGGGGGCGCGCCGGCTGAGGAGGGGCCGAAGAACGGGAGGCTTTGGCGCGAGTCACGCGCCCTGGGATTCAGGTTTCCGGCGCGCCGCGAGGCCTTTCGGGAGCTGTTCGGGGCCTTTGGCGCGCGGTGGGCACGTCAGAACCGCAACTTGGGACGCTCGGCCGCCGCACAGGGCGCGGCGCTGATTGCATCGCTCAACTGCACGTGGTCGTGCTCCCGGGTAGAGCGGGGCGCGGCGGTCCTCGAGGCGCACATTGTGGCTGCAGGCAGTGCGCGGCACGGCATGCCCGCGGCCGCAAATGCGACTGCGACCGTGCTTCGCTTCCGAGTCAAGCAGCGTTCGGGCCTCTTCGAGTTTGCGGTGTGCGCGGGGCGCTACGCGCCGGCCGCGCCGCCCGGCGACGACTGGGTGCCTCTCATTGGGTTTGAGGGCACCTCGCCAAAAGACGGCTGTGGGTACAAGAAGGTGAGGACCGACCGCGAGAGCCTGACTCGGCTTTGTGCAGCGCATGCCCCTGCGCTCTCCTTCATCGACCTCGCTGAAATGCTTGCAAGCGTCCCCGTCGTGCCCACCGCCTGGATCGACTGCGTTCGCGCGCACGTACTGGAAGATGCTGCCTCTGAGGCTGCCTGGGCGGAGGGTTCGTCTGAGTCGCAGCTCGCCTCCACGTCGTCCCTGGCGTCGGACAGCGCCCGCGACAGCCAGGCTGGCGAGGAATGAGAGCTCTTCACCTTACTTTTATTTGTTCCCTTTAAAATCCTAATAATTGTACACGGCCCGAAGCCCGGGGCGACACTTAACACCTACCACGTGATGCAAACGTGGTGCAAATGCTCGCCTCGAGGCATGGCTCTACACGCCGAGGAACGACGGTCGAACGTCCCTCTCGTCCTCCTTTTCCTCGTCGCCGTAGGCATCCTCTGCCTGCAGCACGAGAACGCACTTGGTCAAATTCTGTCCCTCACACGCACACGCACACGCCACCACTCTTGTCTTTCGCGCCACTGGTCCACTGCCCGTGACAGCAGCGCTACAGCAGTGTGGAACACTGCGCACCCAACTCTCCCAACCAAGAAAGCGAAAGACAAAGGCGGACAGGAACGGAGGTACCTCATCGGACGCCTTGGTCTTTTCGGCATCGTCACCATTCGCAGTGCTTTTGTCGTCCTTTTTGGATGGCGAGCCCACTGCCGCAGGTTTACTGCGCGTCCTGATCACCAGTCCTGCCAGCAGTAATTCACAATGGTCAGAGAGCGCGCGCGCCCATGGAAGCGAGCGAATCCGCAGAGACTCAACGAGGGGAAGGAGAGTGCACGGAAGCTTACCCGGCGCCTTTGACACTTCTTTGGGCTCCCATCCCACCTGTCTTGCCTTTTTGTGAATTGCTTCATCTACCTCTTCCCTGTGCGCAAAATGGGAACAACAGCAGGGAGATCCACAGGCAGCTGGGGGCATCAGCGGGCTGCGGAGTGGAAATGATCATAGCGGACTTGCAGCGGATTGTCCCTGCGCGAAGCATCTGCAATCGCGCTCGCGCAAGAGCGGGCACGAGCGCGAGTCCGCACATGTGCAGCTGCCCTGGGAAAGAAAGGGGGGGGGGCGGCAACCAGGCAACCCCTTTGCAGGAAATGACAGTGCTGGCCCACTCCACGACATCGTTCACGCGGCTGTCTCCTTCGTGTGGGATGAGCATGCCCAGCTTGATCTTGTTCAGCTTGTGCGACCACTTTTCGTACGACAGCTTGTAGTTGAGGATCAGGTCTGAGAGCGTGTCAAAGCCCCACGCCTTGAACATGAGGTCTGAGCGCCGGCTCAGCCCGATCGCGCCGAGCTTGCCGCTGTACCGGACCGCGAGCACAATGTGGCCGTACCGGTGCCCGCTGATTTCAGAGTTGAAGATGATCGGCAGCCGCTCAATGTCGGGCATCGACTGGGTGCAGTAGATGCCGAGGTACACCGCCTCGACGCACTTGATCGGCAGCGACTCGCGGATGACGCGCTTGGCCACGTCCAACACGCGGAACAGCGACTGGTTCTGCCGCACGCCCTTCACGTTGAAAAAGTTTTCCCCTGTGAAGTTGTATTCGTATGCTTCGATGTAGGCCTGGATGGCCAGGTGCCGCGACACGGGTGACGCGGCGAGCGAGAGGCGCGGCGGCTCGTTACGGCTCGGGCACGGCAGGTCCGTCCTCGCCCTGACCGCCGCTAGCACCTCTGCCAGCTTCTCCTCCGAGAGCGGGAACGAGAGGCCCTTGAGCTCAACCATGCTTTTGACAGCGTCCGCCATGGCACGCCTCGACGCCATTGCGCCCGCGGCCAAGAAAAGCGGTGTCCTCCTCCCGACGCCCGTTGCCTATCTTATCACCCCTCTCTCCTCATTCCCTCCTCTTCCCTTCCTCCCTCCCTCCCTTCATGCACAACCGCATCGTCTGTCGTTAAAGACTGAGCACGGGCCTGGTATTTTTAAAATAAAAAAAATCGGACGTGTCACCATTTCTCCGGAACCTTTTGCCATGCAGAAAGTGCGAGAGGGTAGTATGAGGGCGCTGAGCGCGGGGGCTCGGGCGCACGGTCCCCTGAGGAGCGCCGAATGGCCGCTCCGATCGCCGCATCTGCAACGCGCGGGCCTCTGGCTCCGCAGATCCTTTGCGCCGGGCGCGCCTGCGCGCCGCTCCCTCCCGCTGCTGCAGGGGGCGTCGAAAACGACGGGGGCAGGGCCTAGGACGGGGCCGAGAGCGTCCATGCAGCACGGGGCGCGATCAGCATATTCGGGTGCTGAGTGGAGTGACCAGGCGGATCTTAGCGCGGTGAGAGTGGGCGGGCGCTGCGCGTGTGCGCTCGTGCTTGCCCCCCGCGCGCGCGCGCGCGCGCGTCAAGGGCAGGCATGCGGCCCCCGTACCTCGCCCTCATCGTCCCTCGGTTCAGGCCCGCGCCTCCGCTGCATGCGCACGTTGTGCTGACGCAATCGTGTGTCTGCTTGCCCGCGGTGTGGCTATGTGCGCTCGCGGCAGTCTTTCGGGTCCATTATCAAGGTGTACACGGTGGCGGCGAGCCCGAATTGGTTCATGCCGTGGCAGACAAAACAGCAGCGCGAGAGTACCGGATCGGGCTTCATCGTGGAGGGGAAACGCATCATTACGAATGCGCACTGCGTCGCCGACCAAGCGCACGTCATGGTGCGCAAACACGGCGACCCCAGAAAGTACTCGGCAAAGGTCGTGGCCGTGGGCCACGAGTGCGACCTCGCCGTGCTCACCACGGACTCGGAGGAATTCTGGGAGGTGTGCCGCCTGTGTGAACTTGCCTGTATGCGCATGCTCACAGACGTGCTGATGCATTCGTAGGTGACCACGTGCGGCGCAGATGCGCGTGCACACGCACGTGTATTCCCCATCGAGGGAGCCCCGCGCACGCATTCGCGTTCGCGCACACATTCGCAATCGCGCACACAACGGACACACACACAACGGACTCACGCACACACAACGCACACACACACAACGGACACACACACACAAACACACACACACAACGGACACACAAACACACAACGGACACACACACACACACACACATAGGGCACGGTACCTCTGCGTCTGGGCGGGATCCCAAACTTGCAAGATCCTGTGGCGGTAGTGGGCTATCCCACTGGTGGAGATAACATGTCCGTCTCCGTCGGTGTGGTCTCTCGCGTGGAGCCCCAGCAGTATGTGCACGGAGCAACATCGCTGCTTGCCATTCAAATAGACGCAGCCATCAATCCGGGCAACTCCGGTGGCCCTGCAATCATGAACAATGAGGTCGTTGGAGTGGCGTTTCAATCGCTAGATGGCGCCGAAAATATAGGCTTTATCATCCCGGTGCCAATAATCACTCACTTTC
>Ga0315899_10007722_pt1 | contig 11563 bp, 8 predicted proteins | sample LakEriMetagenome_2_FD_203518 | JGI IMG/M metagenome (GOLD analysis project Ga0315899, IMG submission 203518) | Freshwater fungal communities from buoy surface, Lake Erie, Ohio, United States - Buoy 4 MA112 | ecosystem: Environmental > Aquatic > Freshwater > Lake | place: USA: Lake Erie, Ohio... | reverse complement strand
AAATAAAACCTACCAGCTTACCGAAGACCTTACTTGAGTAAGCACTCTTGGATACATCAGTTTATAAATTTCAACCAGCACCTGTTCTTTGTTAGGAGCACTCAATTGTGCGTTGGTGAGCATGTTGAGGTCGCTTTGGCTCAATGCCCTGCGGTCGCCGTTGAAGGTGGCCGTTTCCTGCGACCATTTGTATTCCTGATTGTATGTTTTGGCTATAATGATACTGTTGTTGTCTGTATCGGTAATGGTCATTTCGAGATCGGCGGAAGAGGTCATTTCTGAGCGGGTGACGAATATGGTGGCAAAGACATTGTTGTATATGGGGGCGCCACTCGAGTCGGTGCCAATTTTGATAGGCGCGCTCACTTTTCTTTCTGAGTATGCATTTACCGGAGGTGCAACATTCAAACTCCGGGCTCTAAAGCTGATGATCCAATCGGGATCAATTTGGTTTCCGCCCATAGTTTTACTGTTGAAAAATCTTGCCGCATAGCGTTCATTGCCGGATAAGTCGCTTAAAAGATTTTGCTGAAAATATTCGCTGCTGATGTCTCTGCCAAGGATGCCAATGCCTTGTTGCACCTGCCTTTCATCCACCGGCATGATCATGACGTTGACCATCGCCTTTTGGTAAGCGTCATCCATTTTTTCATTCACTTCTTTGTAATCGGCATCATACGATTTTACGCGCTGAAAATTGTTGTATGCTTTTTTTGCATTTTCACGACCCGGCTGTTGCAGATAAGAAAGCCCAGTCTGGTAATAAACGCCTGCTGCAGAGTCTCTGCATTGCAATAAATTGGTGCTGTAACTTTCGGGGGTCACCAATTTGTAGGCAGCTGTAGAATTCATGATCAAATCATAAGCACGTTGCAGATCCTGGTATTCGTTGATCATGTTGTCCCATTTCGACAATTGTGTGGTTGCAGCATAGGCTTTGATCTGGTCGAGGTGTTTTTGTTGGATGAGCTTGTAAAGTTGCGGGATTGCTGTCCTTGCCTCTTCATCATCAGGATTCTTTTTTATTTTTTTTACTGCGTCTTGCAAAGAACGGTCGGCGTCGTTGCGGTCGAGGTAACCTTTGCGAGAACCGCAGGAGGTGAGAACAACAATAGCAAACAGCAGAAGATAAAAAGGCTTCATATCAGAAAAATTAAATAAAAAAACCGGGTTTTGAATCCCGGTAAAATTAAAGAATCAGGTGCACAAAAGATGATTAATACAAGCTTTTGCTTCAATTAATTGGCCAAACAATCCTGTGCCATTTGCATCATGTCTTCTGTATTCAATTTCAGCGCATCGATTGCAGATGGATATTTAACTTCTATTTTTTCAAGCACACAGGAACAATAAGCCTCAGCTTTGGATGCACCCATGCTCGCTTTTGCGCCGGAAACGCAACTTTCCATAAAAGCATCTTCATCTTTTGAGCCCCAGCCGGCACTCATAGCATCCGAATCGTTATCGGCTTCCATAGCACTTCCATTGTCTTCATAATCCTCATCCAGCTCCCGGTTTTCGGCAGAAGATTTCTTTCCACGCATTTCAGATTTGCTTTTTTCTTTTTCGTCTTTCGTATCTGATTTACTGTCTTTTGATTGGCAAGAAAATAAAATGGCCAGTGCCAAAACAGGAAGCAATGTCTTTTTCATTGACGTTTGTTTTTGATGAGCGATCAAGATACAAAATTTCCGGATGACAATTATCCTTTATTGAAAACACGACGTTTAATAATTAGTGCGTCGACAGTACTGACATCGGCGTTTTCATTTACCTTTGCCACTCAAAATTTTCTTCATGAAGAATACTCCATTCACTGCTATGCATCTTGCGCTGGGCGCGAAGATGGCTGAGTTTGCCGGCTTTAATATGCCTATATCTTATTCAGGCATCAACGAAGAACATGCTACGGTAAGAAAAAATGCCGGCGTTTTTGATGTCAGCCATATGGGAGAATTCGTGTTGAAAGGCTCCGATGCCTTGGACCTCATCCAACGCCTCACCACCAACGATGCCTCCAAACTCACCGCCGGAAAAGCACAATACAGCTGCATGCCCAACGACAATGGTGGTATCGTAGACGACCTGCTGGTCTATTGCCTGGAAGAAAACAAAGCGTACATGCTGGTGGTGAATGCAGGAAACATCGATAAAGACTGGAGCTGGATAACTAAACACAATCACAAGCACGTAGAGATGCACAACATTTCTGCTAAAACAGCCTTGCTCGCGGTTCAGGGACCTCAGGCCACGCGCATTCTTCAGCCATTAACAGACATGGACCTGCTCAATCTTTCTTATTATACTTTTGTAAAAGGCACATTTGCAGGAATCGACAATGTGCTCATCAGCGCAACGGGTTATACAGGCGCAGGTGGCGTAGAGATTTATTTCGAAGACAAAGACAATGATGCACAAATCATATGGGAGGCCATCTTCCAAGCTGGAGCGGCACAGGGTATCAAACCCATCGGCCTCGGCGCAAGAGATACCCTCCGACTAGAAATGGGTTTTTGTCTCTATGGCAACGACATCGATGACACCACCTCTCCGATTGAAGCCGGCCTCGGCTGGATTACCAAGTTTACCAAAGACTTTACATCACGTACGGTGTTCGAACAACAAAAAAACGAGGGCCCTGCCAAAAAACTGGTCGGCTTTGAAATGGTCGATAAGGGCATCGCACGACACGGTTATGAAATCGTTGATGATGCGGGAGCTGTCATCGGAGTGGTGACCTCAGGAACGCAATCGCCCTCGTTACAAAAAGCCATCGGAATGGGCTATGTACGCACAGACCTTGCCAAACTAGGCAACACCATCAATATCCTCGTCAGAAACAACAAGATCAAGGCGAAAGTGGTGAAGATTCCATTTGTTTAATCTGTCCAAATTAAAGATGAACGCGAAACAAGAAAAGCCTCAATTATATACTTGCCCCTCTCCGGCATTGTTGCATATTTACGACATCAGCCAAAGTGTTGTGGTAGTCATAGACGTATTACGCGCCACCTCTACCATAGCCACCGCAATTCACAATGGTGCCAAAGAAGTGATTCCCGTCGACAGCGTGAATCAATGCATCAGCATCGGTAAAAATATCGGCGCCATTACCGCAGGCGAAAGAGACGGCAAGGTTGCAGAAGGCTTGCAATATGGTAATTCTCCTTTTGAATATCCGGAATCATTCATCTCCGGAAAAACACTGGTGTTGACCACTACCAACGGGACGAAACTCCTGCACATGGCGCTCGCCAGGGGTGCACAGGAAATCATCACTGGCGCGTTTGCCAATATTGATGCCGTGTGTCAACACCTTGTTTCGCAGCAAAAAAACGTCCTGCTTGCCTGTGCTGCATGGAAAGACCGCGTGAATATTGAAGACACGCTTTTTGCAGGCGCGGTTATTGACAAAATCGGTCAGCATTTTTCTATCAATTGCGACACTTCTGCAATCGCTCAAAATCTTTACCGGCAGGCCGCGCCGGATTTATATGAATTCATGAAAGCAAGCGGCGCTTCTCACTACAAAAGGCTATCTGGATTCGGACTTGAAAAAGACATCAGACATTGTTTAGCGCCCAACACCGCCAATGTCAATGTAATTTACAGGGATGGTAAATTGTTAAAAGGCTGATGTAACGACTTACTTCTCCACAATAATGAAGTAACTGAACATTTCCTCGTCTATTTTCCTTTACTTTTGCAAATTGCCCTTTTCTGAAACAGGCAGTTCTTTTTTCATTTTCAATACACACAAGCATTGGCACTTCCGCACATCATCAAACATATTTACAACAACGGTACAGAAGAAGTCATTCGTCGGGGTAAGAAAATTCATCTGTCAGGTTTTGTAGAATTGGTGGAGCACGACGAATTTATGGGATCTGTGGTATTTCGCGTAAAAGATGACAGCTACAATACTTTTTACAAGGTTTACATTAAAAAGTATGCCGACCCCAAACTCATGTCGCTGCGGTGTAATTGTCCATACAATATGGGCGACATCTGCAGGCACGAAACTGCGGCGCTCTTTCGCCTTCAGGATATGGGCGACAAAAATATGCTGGGTAGCAGCGTGATGGAATATGACCAGCAACACACCATCATCAAGATGAAGCAGATTGAGCTCAAGATGATCAAAATGCTCACCTCTCCTGCGATTTACGATGAGGCAGAAAAAATATCAAGAACCATCAAAGCCAGTATTCTCCGAGCTGCAGACGAGCGCGTCGAAGCCGAACTTCATTATAACGGCACCACATACCCGCTTGTTATCCAAAAAAATGAAGAGCGTAATTTCGACACTTCCTGTACCTGCGCAGAAACCATACATCCTCTTTGCGAACACAAGACTTCGCTTTTTTTACAGCTGCTCAACGCGTATGGCTCCAATTATTTCGATAGCATCCGCAATTGGGATAAAGAGAAAAACAAACTGCTGCAGATCTATGGTTACAGCTTGAATGATGATCTTTCCGGCAAATTCGAATTCACCTATAAAGAAGGAAAGCCTTTTCTGAAGTTGCTGGATCCCACAATTAAAAGGGTGGCACAAATTGTTTCAACACCCACAAGCGCCGCAGCTCCCGAGGCGAAGACTCCGGAAAAGCCCTTGGAGAAAGATCTTGTTGCAACAAAAAATCCCAATCAGAAAAAGCTGGGTATTGTTTTCAACTTCAATCATAAAATCTATCCGGGATTTTCTGTAGATCTTGTGCAGGGTGAAGCCAATGAAGAGCAGGATAAATTTCTCGGAAAAGTTGAAGTGCTCGACCTTACTAAGTTTATTGATACAGAAGTGTTTGATGAGCACGACAAATATTTGCTTCAGCAAGTCAGAAAACTGCAACGCAGCGAAATCAACAAATACCTTAACAGAAATTCACCTTTTAGCGGAATATGGGAAAACATCATTCACGATGAGAATGAAGATTTGCCCGAAGAAACAAAAACCTTGATTGCCGAATACCTGCACCCTAAGATCAAAAAAATACTCGACGAAAACTGCCATAGCCATTTTGTATTCATTTTAGACAGGAAGAAAAAATTCGTTACTGCCAACCTTGGTGAATTACAACTGAGCAACCAGTTTATAGCACCTGTTTTCAAGGTTCAGCCCATAAATGGTGGAATCGAGTTGCGGTGTATGGTTAATATTGGCAACGAAAGTGTTGCTTTTGATGTAAATGGTGCAGAGAGTAAGCTTATCTTTTTGCATGAAGGGGCGCTCCATACGTGGCAAAAAACAGAAGATGCGCAACAGATAGAGAAGTTTCTTAGTCATGGCAACATCAAATTCAACAAATCGGATTGGGCGCAGAAAATGCAAGAAGTGATCGTGCCACTCACACAGCAATATGTGGTGGATTTCGACAAAAGCATGATGAAGCCCGTCAAAGACGTATCGCCCGAAATCAGACTGCAACTAACTGAAAGAGGCGACTACCTGCTGTTTCAGCCGGTTTTCAGCTATCATGGCATCGAGATCAAAGCCACTTCACGGAAAACCATCACGGTGCCCGATGGCGATAAGGTGCTGGTCATTCAGCGAAATGCTGATGCGGAGGAGGCGTTCATCAGCAAACTTGAGGCTTTACATTCCATGTTCGTCAGACAAGATGACAAACAAACGTTGGTGCTGCGCGGCACAGATGTCCTGAAAAACAATTGGTTCTTTCTTTTCGTCGATGCGATGAAGGAAATGAAAATACAGGTTTATGGTTTTGAGGCGCTTCGCAATTTCAGATTCAATACCGCCAGACCAAGCACACACATCCATGTGAGCAGCGGCATGGATTGGTTTGATGCCAAAGTAGAAGTAGAATTTGGAGATCAAAGGGTGGGAATTGGAGAAATTAAAAAAGCACTGGCAGGCAAACAATCATTTGTGCAACTAGGCGACGGCACATTGGGAATACTTCCCGAAGAATGGTTGAAAAGATATTCGCTGTTGTTTAAAATTGGTGAAGGCAAATCTGATAAGTTGCGCTTATCGAGATATCACATGAGCGTGATTGATGAATTGTATGAAAACCGTGACGAGAAGGAAATTAGTTTTGCGCTGGACGAGAAGTTTGAAAAAATCAGGGCGTTTAAGAATATAGCCGAAATTGCGCCGCCATCCGGACTTGCCAATGTGCTTCGCCCGTATCAGCAATCCGGATTCCAGTGGCTCAATTACCTCAACGAAGTTGGCTGGGGTGGCATCCTGGCAGATGACATGGGTTTGGGTAAAACACTGCAAGCACTCACGATGCTGCTGCACTACAAACAAACCAATGACTCACTCAAAGCGATTGTTGTTTGTCCGACAACACTTATTTACAATTGGCAGAATGAAGTAAAAAAATTCACGCCCGAGCTCACGCATCACGTTCATCACGGCAACGCAAGAACGAGAAAAATAGATGACCTCTTGCAACACCACATCATCATCACCACCTATGGCACATTGCGGAGCGATATTACGGTCTTCAATAGCATCCTTTTTGATTATGTGATTCTGGATGAAAGCCAGGCCATAAAAAACCCTTCTTCCAAAATTGCGAAAGCTACCAGTCTGCTCACTGCAAAAAATCGACTGTGCATGAGTGGTACGCCGCTGCAAAACAATACGTTTGATATTTTCGCTCAAATGAACTTTCTCAATCCCGGTTTGTTGGGCAGCATTGAATTTTTTAGAAATGATTTTGCCACACCCATAGACAAATTTGGAGAGCAGGAACACAAAGAACATTTGCGCAAGCTCTTGTATCCCTTCATGTTGAGAAGAACGAAAGAACAGGTGGCGAAGGACTTACCCGAAAAAACCGAAACTATTCTCTACTGTGAAATGGAATCGGAACAACGCATGATTTATGAAATGTACAGAAATATTTTCCGTGAGAAAATTCTTGGCAGCATCGACCAGGTGGGCATTGACAAATCACAACTAACGATTTTACAGGGATTGATGAAACTCCGGCAGATCTGTGATTCGCCTGCGATTCTCAATGAAGAGGAAAAACATCCAAATCATTCCATCAAGCTCGACGAGCTGACGCGTGAAATCACCGAAAACATCGGCGAACATAAAGTGCTCATTTTTTCTCAGTTTCTGGGAATGCTGGCGCTGATCAGAGAGAAATTAAAGGAAAACACCATCAATTACGAATACTTTGATGGTAGCACCTCTGCCCCAGACAGAGAGAAGGCCATTCAGAATTTTCAAAATAACAGCGACTGCAGGGTGTTCTTGATTTCTTTGAAAGCCGGTGGCGTTGGTTTGAATCTCACCGCTGCCGATTATGTGTATATCGTTGATCCCTGGTGGAATCCTGCAGTGGAACAACAGGCCATCGACAGAACGCACCGTATCGGACAAACGAAAAACATTTTCGCGTACAGAATGATTTGCATGGATACCATCGAAGATAAAATCTTGCAACTGCAGGAAAAGAAACGCGCACTTGCCAAAGAAATCATATCGGACGAAAGCAGCTTTGTGAAAACACTCACCAAAGCCGATGTCGAATACCTCTTCAGCTAAAAAAACCCGGAGCTAAGTCCGGGTTTGATTTCTTGTGGTTCAGATTTTCAATTATGCAGCCAGAAAATGCTTCAGTTTTTCGAACTCTCTGGTGTCATTGAAAAATAAATTGTGCAATCCTCTGCCGACGGCATTAAAAGCATTTGAAATCAGGTTCAGGGGGTTCAGGTTTTTTTTCATAAAATTGGATTTTGTTAGGTTGATGATTCAAAATTATTTTGATTTTCGTTTATGGTCAACAGTAACTTTGCTCAATTTCTCGATCCGTATTTTCCATAACGCACATCGTAATTTTACAATCTCCCTACAGGAGTTTTCCTTGTGTTGCGTGATTTTCTATAGTAAATCACCGGATAAATGTTGTTTTGAAACCGAATTTTGTTCAAAACATAAACGATTAGCTGCTTCATCATGTATCTTAATGGGTTGGCTTCTAAAACGACCGAACTCTAGATTGTATTGTACGTGTATCTGTGTCTTTGTTATAAGCCATTGAAATTCAGTCCCAAAGAAAATGTTAATGTGTTGGAAGGGGCCGAAGTGTACAAGGCGTTGAAGAGGGACAGCTCAATTTGTAATTGGTGATTATGGTTTAATTGGTTGGGTGAATTCAGTACGTTCTATAAGTTGGGCGTGTTTGGCAGGTTAACAACAAACAATAAAACATGTTTGGCGTTAGCAGTTCAAAATGTTCAATAAGTTGAATACAATCGACTCGTTTGACTGAAATTTGAAACAACCTATTTAACCTCTTGAACGAATTGAAACCCAGTTAAAAATCTTCAATCATTAATCACCGATTATCATCCAACAATCAATAAAGTTTTGTTCCTTTGGTTCTCGCAAATTTTTTTACGGAAAATCAATGATTATGCAATTGAAAACGCTTTGTCTGCTTTTGACAAGTACATGCTTTCAACAACTCTGGGCTCAACAAAATCCCATGGTTTTTAAAGGGGCACGAATCCACACCATTGCAGGTAAGACCTATGAAAATGGTGTTCTCGTCATTCAACAAGGAAAAATACTGCGCGTTGGAGACTCCACAACAAGCTATCCGAAAGACGCAACTGTTGCTGATGTGCGAGGCAAGGTGATCATGCCTGGCCTGATAGACACGCACTCACACCTGGGCGGTCCCGAAGGCGGCGATGGTTCTTCGCCCATACAACCGGAAACGAGGGCGCTGGACGCTATCAACCCCACAAGCGATGGATTCAAAAAGGCATTAGCCGGAGGCATTACCACCGTCAACGTCATGCCCGGCTCAGGTTTGCTAATCAGTGGACAAACCGTTTACTTGAAAATGAGGGCGGGTAAAAAAATAGAAGATCTATTAATCACTAACGAGAAGGGAGTTTTCGGCGGATTAAAAATGGCTAATGGTACCAATCCCATGCGTAACGGCAATGGATACCCGGGAACAAGAGCAAAAAGCGCCTCTATTGTAAGAGAACTTCTCCTCAAAGCAACGACATATAAAAAGAAAATCGACGCCGCAGGAAAAGATAGTACAAAAATGCCCGATCGCGATCTTGCGCTCGAACCACTAGTGGAAGTGCTGAATGGGAAGAGAACCGTTCATTTTCATTCTCATAAATCCAACGACATACTTACTGTGATCAGACTATCTAAAGAATTTGGCTTCAAGCCTGTGTTACATCACATATCCGAGGGCGCAATGGTGGCCGATGAAATCGCAAAAGCAGGGTTGTATTGTTCCATAATCAATATCGAATCGCCGGGAGGAAAAATGGAAGCGATGAATCTTACATTGGCAACGGGCGGTGTTTTGGAAAAAGCCGGAGTGCCTGTGGTCTTTCATACAGACGACGGCATCACCGATTCTAGAATGTTTTTGCGCTCGGCCGCATTCAGTGTGCGTTATGGCATGAGTAAAGAAAAAGCGATGGAAGGCCTAACCATTATCGGTGCAAAAATTCTTGATTTATCTACCCGCATCGGTTCACTTGAAAAAGGCAAAGACGCCGACTTCATTATTCTCAACGGTGAGCCATTCAGTGTTTATACGCATGTAGAACAAACCTGGGTGGAAGGCGTCAAGCGATGGGATATAGACAACCCTGCTGATAAAGCATTTCGTACAGGAGGCAACGGCGTGTACTCCTCCGACAGAGGCGAATTCCATCATCATGAAAAAGAAGAAACAAACTGATGGATCTTAATTGAAATTTCACCACTCAAAACAACACTCATGCAACGCACGATATTATTCCTCACCACTTTATGTTTCAGCTTCACCTCAAACGCTCAAACCGCAATTCAAGCCGACAGCATTTTTACTGTTGCCGGTCCGATGATCAGCCATGGCGTTATTTTAATCAAGAATGGAAAAATTGAATCGGTTGGAAGTGCCGATAAAATTAAAATCCCCGCCGGATATAAAACTTACAAAGCAAAAGTGGTCACGCCTGGATTGATAGATGCACGTACCGTTGTGGGACTTTCTGGCGCGATGAACATTCCTGCCGATCAGGATCAACTTGAAAAATCCTCTCCCGTTCAGCCGGAACTTCGCGCCATCGATGCATATAATTCCAATGATGTCCTGGTAAAACGACAAAGAGAATTAGGCACAACAACCATGCATACGGGCCATGGCATTGGTGCTTTGATGAGCGGACAAACCATGATTGCCAAAACAAAAATCGGAACGGCCGACCAGGTTGCCATAAAGCCGCTTTCTATGATCGCCATGACCATCGGCCCCTCGGTGTCTGAAAGATTTTCTTCGCCAGGTACCAAGGCCAAACAAATTGCGATGGTGAGAAACGAGCTGCTGAAAGCGCAGGCTTACAACAAAAAACTTGCCGACAAAGACAGTACCAAACGACCGGATGTTGACTTGAAATTGGATGTTTTGGGAAAACTGTTGCGCGGAGAAATCAAAGCATTGATCACTGCGAATAAATCTTCAGACATCATGAATGCAATACGATTGTCAAAAGAATTCAAATTCAAATTGGTCATAGATGGTGCAGCAGAAGCCTATTTATTGATTGATGAGATCAAAGCTTCAGGCGCTGAGATTATTTTACATGCCACCATGGACCGCAATGAAGATGAGATGCTCAACATGAACCGCGAAAGTGCGAGCATTCTTACAAAGGCCGGCATTCCGGTTTCCATTGAAAGCGGTTATGAAGGCTATGTGCCCAAAACGAGAATTGTGCTTTTAGAGGCTGGCGCCGCGGTAGCCTATGGATTTCCTTTTGAAGAAGCATTGCGTTCCATTACATTGAATCCTGCAAAGTTGCTTGGAATAGAAGACCGTGTTGGCAGTATAGAGATTGGCAAAGATGCAGACCTGGTGCTATACAATGGCGATCCTTTTGAATTCACTTCAAATGTATGTATGGTTATGATAGATGGGGAGGTGGTGAGCGATGTATGTAATTGAGATATCATCAACATTATATTAATTGATAAAAAACAATGTTGAATAAAATGAATTCAATAAAAAAGAACTGCAATTTAAGGCACTCTTTATCTCTTGTTGACACTATCATTTTATGAATCTAGCAGGCGGATAAAAAATTCCTATTGCAGTTGATTTTCTTTTTTCGCCGCGCGCTTATATTTTTATAATCCTCACAAAGCTGCCACCCATCACTCGATAAGTAATCTTATTGATTGTGATTTCCTGTCCTTCAATCATGCGGGCAATGGCTGTAATATCCTGTTCTATGGTGTGTATGCTTCCTCCTGTTTTCAATGCAATATTGAGATAATCTTCGTCGATCCAGTCTGTGACGCCGCACACGATGATATGAACAGGAGTTTTGAATTGACTTAGCAATTCGATGTCCCATACGGGAGAGCGATTGTCTGCAATCATCACCAGCTCTTTGAAGGGCTTGGCCATTTGTGTTCCTTTGATCAGCGCTTCCATATTGCTTTCCGCCAGTTCTCCTCCGGATCCGCGGGAACATACATTGAACATAAACTTAAACAAATCGGGTATTTCTTTTGCTTTTGAGTAATAGATGCCTCCCGCATTGCCAACTTTTC
>Ga0315899_10007718_pt1 | contig 11564 bp, 11 predicted proteins | sample LakEriMetagenome_2_FD_203518 | JGI IMG/M metagenome (GOLD analysis project Ga0315899, IMG submission 203518) | Freshwater fungal communities from buoy surface, Lake Erie, Ohio, United States - Buoy 4 MA112 | ecosystem: Environmental > Aquatic > Freshwater > Lake | place: USA: Lake Erie, Ohio... | reverse complement strand
TTCCCATATCTTCAGTAATCCAAACATCTCTGTTTGCATTATAATTCCAAAAATGTTGATGTGAATCAATCATCAAGAATAAGCAACTAAATTTTGTTTTTGTTCACCTAGTCCATCCATTCCTAATGTAACACAATCGCCAGGTTGCAGAAAAACGGGTGGTTTTAAACCAAGTCCAACACCATGTGGAGTACCTGTGCTTATGACATCACCTGGTAGTAAAGTCATGAATTGTGAAATATAAGAAACTACTTGGGGTACATTAAATATCAATTGATTGGTATTACTTACTTGAAATCTCTTGCCATTAACATCAAGCCACATATTCAAATTATGAACATCTTTAATTTCATCTTTAGTAGCCAAGAATGGTCCTAAGGGGGCAAACGTATCACAACCTTTGCCTTTTGACCAATTCCCACCTCTTTCTAACTGAAATTCTCTTTCTGAGTAATCATTATGTAAACAGTATCCTGCAACATAATCATAGGCTTCTTTTTCAGATACATATTGAGCTTTTTTGCCGATTACAATGGCCAATTCAACCTCCCAATCTGTCTTATTAGAATTTTTAGGAATTATAACGTCATCAAATGGTCCATTTAACGCAGTTGTACTTTTAAAAAACAAAATAGGTTCTTTCGGTATTTCAGCTCCTGTTTCCTTTGCATGATCTATATAATTTAAACCAACACATATAATCTTTGATGGCCGAGCTACGCAAGATCCTATCCTTTCAGGATTATGTATTTCTTCTAAATTATTATTTGATACAATATTTTCTAAACTTCGGATGCCATCATTTTCAAAAAATGATTCATTAAAGTCATGTATATAATCTGAAACATCAAAGTATTTATCATGGATTAATACTGCAGGTTTTTCATTATTAAGCTTTCCTATTCTTACTAATTTCATTTTTATTATTTTAGGTCTTTTAAAACGTCCCACATAACTTCAGCTAAGAAAACATTTCCCGCTTCATTTAAGTGAACTCTATCTGATGTTAATATGCCCGAAGCTTTATTCTCGGTATTAAATTTTGTTTCATAATCTAAAAATGCTTTTCGCAAATCAATCAATTTACAATGTTCATCTAAAGCTATTTTTCTTATAACCGTTGAAAAATAATTCAGATCCCCATCATTCTCATTAGTGGCGTCATACTTCTCGCCTATTAAAGTTGGAGTGCAAATAACTACTTGACTACCAGATCGTTGAATCCTTTGTATTAAAGCATGATAAAACTTTTCAAATTTATCATAATCAGTTCCAGTTCTGGAGGATGTCTTATGCCATACATCATTGATTCCGATATAAATTACAACGATATTAGGTTTCTTAGCGATAACATCTTCTTCATGACGCAAGTATAAATCATAAATTTTGTTGCCTCCAATTCCAGCTCCGATTAGTTCATATTTTCCTGATAGGCCTTTCGAAGAAAGCATTTCAGCCATTTTAGTTATATAGCCGGTTTTTCCGATACCTGCTTGTGTAATAGAATCACCAAAAAATAAAATTTTAATTGGATTATCAGCTTTAAATGAAAACAAAGTTGATACGAACAATAGGGCCAAAATTAGTTTTACTTTCATCGTATTTAATTATTTAAGTGTAAAAATCCACCATCCAAAGGATAGTCGCAACCTGTGGCAAAAGATGCTTCGTCCGAGCATAAATACAAGGCCAAATGAGCTATCTCGATTGGTTTAGCCATCCTTCCAATGGGTTGAGATGCTGATAGCTTTTTAAACATCTCATCTTGATTATTTGGATAATTCTTCGCAATAAATCCATCCACAAACGGCGTATGAACTCTTGCAGGAGAAATACAATTGCATCTAATCCCTTTGGAAATATAATCTTTGGCGATGGACTGGGTCATGGATTTAATAGCTCCTTTAGTCATCGAATATCCAAATCGGTCAGGAATCCCAACAGATGAAGCTACAGATGCCATATTTAATATAACGCCGGACTTGTGAGAAACCATATTGGGGATAACAGCTTTGATACAATTGAATGCCCCTTTTACATTGACATCAAAGATTTTCTGAAAGTCCTCTGAACTTGTATTTTCTACGTTTCCAATTTGGGCTATCCCTGCATTATTAATTAAAATATCAATTTTTTCTAGTGAGTTTATTTCATCTAATACCAAAGTTTCATTGGTAATATCCACCGGATGAAAATTAGAACTTTTATTGAATTGTTTTACTTCGGATATAGTTTCATCACTTAAAGGACTTTGTAGATCAAAAATATGAACCTCCGCGCCTTGCTGGGCAAATAATATCGAAATAGCTCTTCCGATACCAGAACTACCCCCTGTGATAATAACCACTTTGTTTTTTAATGAAAAAATCATACAATTATATTATAATTTAACGCCTCTTCTCCAAAACATAAAATCATCTTGACCTAAGTCCATTGCCTTAGTATTAATCTCTCCTGAAGCTAATTTAATGATGTAATTTAAAACCTCTTCCCCTATTTCTTCTACGGATTTATCACCTGAAATGATAGGTCCACAATCTATATCAATTATTTCAGGCAACTTTTCTGCCAACCTTGTATTGGTTGATAGTTTGACCATTGGGCAAATAGGATTACCTGTAGGCGTACCTAAACCTGTGGTAAATAATTGAATAGTAGCACCAGCACCAGCCATACCTGTAGTTGCTAAAACATCATTTCCAGGAGTACAAACTAAATTCAAACCACTTTTTGTTACATACTTTCCATAACCAAGAGAATCTACAATAGGTGAAGATCCAGCTTTTTTTGCTGCGCCAGCAGACTTTATGGCATCCGTAATTAATCCATCTTTAATATTACCAGGGGATGGATTCATATCAAAACCAGCACCTACCGCTGCAGCTCTTTTCGCATATTCACGCATCATTAGACCAAAATCATCTGCTACTTGGCTATTAATGGATCTATTTTGAAGTTCTTGTTCCACTCCACATAGTTCAGGGAATTCAGCAATCATAACAGTTCCTCCCAACGATACAATTAAATCAGCGGTATGTCCGATAGCAGGATTAGCAGAAATACCTGAAAATCCATCTGAGCCCCCACATTTTACTCCTACCCGTAGTTTTGATAATGGCGCAGGTGCTCTTTGGCATTTATTTATTTCGATTAATCCTTCAAACGTTTTATGAATTACCTCACTTAACATTTGTTCTACCCCACTTCCTTCATCTTGTTGCTGTTCGAAAATGTATAATGGCTTAGAAAAATTAGGATCCTTTTCGTTTAATTTTTGTTGAAACAAGCTAATTTGAGAATTCTGACAACCTAAACTTAATATGGTTATCCCTCCTACATTGGGGTTCAAGCAATAACCTGCCAACAAAGAACATAAATTATCAGATTCGTCTTTATTTTCTCCGCAGCCACTTTCATGAGTTAAAAATTTTATTCCATCTATATTTTTAAACAAATCACTTTTGTGGACTAATGTCGTTTTTTTAGACTTGTCAAATTCAGGTAGTTTTAATTCTTCCCCATTTTGAATTTGGTTTTTCAATATAACTACCTGCTCTGTAAAAGGGTCATTTTTTTGAAAACCTAATCCATTGATAAATGCATTTTTTAACAATTCAATATTTCTGTTTTCACAAAAAACTAATGGTATCACCAGCCAAAAATTTTGAGTTCCTACTTGGCCATCAGCTCTATGAAACCCATTAAATGTCAATTGCTTCCATTTATCTACATTGGGTGGAGACCAATGATAATCTTTGATTTTACCTTTAAACTCTTGAGAAGCATGATGCAAATTAAATGTATGTACTAAACCTCCTTTAGGTATTGCCTGTTTGGCTATGCCAACCAAAACACCATACATAATAGCTTCTCCATTCATTGGAATAGCTTCAGTAGTAAATTTATGTTTGGCATCAATATCATCTTGTAAAATAATACGGTTACCATTATGAATAATTTCAGTTCCTTTTTTCAAATTCTGTAACGCTACTAACAAATTGTCATCGTCATTAATTTGCAAAAAAGTCTTTCTTTTCGTAATCATCATTTATAATTTAAAAATATTCTCGGCCAAAACCCACTTTACATTATCAGGTGATCCTGGAATGTTTTTCTGATAAGTAGACATAAGTTTCTCCCAAGCTAAGACTTGAGAATTATTACTATCTAATTCATTTTTATTTTCAAAACTGAAATCTTCATTCGCCTTAATTTCCATAACCATGCGGTCATGAAACCTATAAATTTCCATTGATATAATCCCAGCATCCAAAATACTGTTTTTGATGGCTATGGGGATATCTTTATGGTAATCTATATACTCTGAAATCAATTTTTCGTCATTTACTAAATCTAAAAATAAAATATATTTTTTCATTATATTTTTTTGATTGGCAACTTATATCCAATGTAAGAATAATATACAATGAATATAAAACACAGCAAAGGGATTATAAGAGCTACAGGCGTACTAACTTTAAATAATGCCGCTGTAATTGGTGGAATAATTGCCCCCCCTACGATTGACATAATAATTAAAGAAGAAGCTAATTTAGAACCTTCTCCTAAGTCTTTACATGCTAGTGCAAATATAGTTGGAAACATAATTGATTGAAAGAAATAAACCATCATTAATGCAACTAATGAATAAACTCCTCCCCCAAAAATTGAAATAAGAATCGAAATTACAGCTCCAATGGAGTAAATTCCCAGTATTTTATTCGAATCATTTTTACTCATAAAGTAGGTGCCAATGAATCTCCCAAACATAAAAAGTACAAAGGCAAAAGATGCATGAAAACTAGCAATTTGAGTAGGTGACATCTCACTTGTAGTTTGATATATTTTTTGTACAATCCATAAATTTGTATCACTGGCTAAATCAATTTTCAAATCGACAAAATTTCCCCACAATGATACTTGTGCGCCCACATTACAAAATTGAGCAATAATCCCCAAGGTTAAATGCCTGTTTTTCAACAAGCTTGAAATTGATATTTTTGTTTGACTCACAACTTTATTAGTCGTTTCTGTCACTTCAGGCATTTTAGTTATGGCAAATAATACAGCTACTATTGCTACAACTGCACCTATGATTAAATAGGGCAACTGAACCGAATTAGCTTGTGATATGCGTATGGCTTCTGCCTCGGCTACCGGAAGACTATTTAATAATTCTCTGCTATATTCCTTATCAGAAAATATAAAAAATCCGCCTATAACTGGTCCTAAAATAATACTAATTCCATTAAAAGATTGAGCAAAATTTAATCTAAAATCTCCTGATTTAGGATCACCTAGCACAGTTACATATAAATTTGCTGCAGTTTCTAAAAATGCGATTCCGCTGGCGATTAAAAATAAAGCAGCCAAAAAGAAAGAGTATAATCTGACTTCTGCAGCAGGGTAAAACAAAAATGCGCCTGCAGCATATAATACTAATCCGATTAGTATACCCATTTTGTAGCCTAACTTTTTCATTACATATCCAGCCGGAAGTGCCATGATAAAATATCCTAAATAGAATGCAGTTTCGACAATGTTAGCTTGCCAGCGTTGCAAATCAAGTGCAGTTTGAAATTGCTTAACTAAAGTGCCATTTAAACTATTGGCTAAACCCCATAGAAAGAATAAACTAGTAACTAAACTAAATGGAATCAGGTAGTTTACTTTTGTTGATTGAGATTCAATTATATTTTCATTTTCATAGGTAGGTAAAGCCATTGGATTATTTTTTTTATTAAAAAGGATAAAACTCTTTCAATATACCTTCTTTTTTTTAATTTTAAATTTGTACATGATTAATTTTATCCAATATATTTCAAAATCGTCCTTATTGAATCCAATTCCTATTTTATTCAAATGAAAAAAATAATTTTTATTTCAGCATTATCATTATTGAATTGGGTAGCTTTTGCTCAAAACATACCTGTAATTAATCCAATACCAAGTAAAAAACAAGTTGATTGGCAGGCATTAGAATATTATGGTTTTATTCATTTTAACATGAATACTTTCACCAATTTAGAATGGGGCGAAGGACAAGAAAATCCTATCAACTTTAATCCAACGGACTTAGATTGCAATCAATGGGCTAGAATTGCCAAAAATGCGGGTATGAAAGGTTTGATTTTAACTGTCAAACATCATGATGGATTTGCTTTATACCCTTCAAAATTCACAAAACATACTGTAGCAAAATCAAACTGGAAGAATGGCAAAGGGGATGTTGTTAAAGAGTTATCTGACGCATGTAAGAAATATGGTCTAAAATTGGGGATTTATCTATCACCTTGGGATCGGAATCATCCAGATTATGGAACCGATAAATACAATTTAATTTATGTTGAAATGCAGAAAGAGTTATTGACCAATTATGGCCCTATTTTTGAATTTTGGTATGATGGTGCAAATGGTGAAGGTCCAAATGGAAAAAAACAAATTTACAATTGGCCTTTATTTAACAATACGGTTTTAAAATATCAGCCTAATGCTGTTCAATTTTCAGATTCAGGCCCAGACATTCGTTGGGTTGGGAATGAGCGTGGCTTTGCTTACGACAAAACATGGAGCCCAATAAACCGCGATGAGATTTATCCAGGGTTTCTAAAATTTGATCTTTACCGGAATGGGCAAGAAAATGGAACTCATTGGGTTTCGCCTGAGGTGGATGTATCAATAAGACCAGGTTGGTATTACCATGCTGACCAAGATTTAAAAGTCAAAACTCCGGATTCATTAATGAAGATTTATGTGGCTTCAGTAGGAAGAAATTCTAATTTATTACTAAATATTCCTGTCGACAGAAGAGGCCTTATTCATCCTAACGACTCGACATCAATGATTGGTTTTAAACAATTAAGAGATAAGGGACTTGTTAATTTATTATCTAAAAATGATCAAATAAGTACATCTTCGAATCATAGTGGTAAATCCAATGCAGACTTAATCGATAAAAATAATAAAACCTTTTGGGCAGCTAACAAGGCTGATCAATTACCTTTAATTAATATTGAGTTGAAGACTCCTAAATTAATTAATGCCATAATGATACAAGAACCTATTTTTATGGGCCAAAGAATAATTCAATTTAAAGTGAAGTTGACCGAGGAAAATGGGGCAAAAGAAGAAATAATTTGTCAGACAATTGGGAATAAACGTATCGTACCGTTTAAGCAGAGAAAAATTAAAAATATTGAAATTGAATTTTTGAAATCCAGAGGACAAGTTCTTATTTCTAATGTAGAAGTTTTAAACCTTATTTCAACACGTAACGAACCGCTTTACCAGTAAATGTATATCCAGTCGTTGTACTTGTACTGAAAACTTGATATTTAACATCAATTAAAGCGCCTGCGCCCAATGCTAATGCAGATTCAATCATTTTATTGAGGAGATTTTGTTTTTCAGTTTGATGAATTCCACGATAAAGCATTTTACCATTTTGAGTTTGTTTATCCTCTAGTGGAATTTCTTGTGTAATACTTAAAGGCTCAATAATTTCAAATTTTTGTTTTGGAGTTTCATTGAAATAAACAACATCTATTTCATATTTGCGGGGAATTTCAAAACCTAAGCCATCGTGTCTTTCCGTTGAACCATCTTTGAAATTTGGACTATAATAAGTACTTTGCTTTAATTGATTCTTACATGATGAGGCCATGCCAATCATTAACAATACAGCAATAAACTTTAAAAAATTAAATGGTTTCAGAATCATAAATAATTACTTTTTCCCAAAGATGTGCACAATTTTTAATGAATTCTAAATGTTCTGGAGCTACTTGATAAAAATCATGTCCAGCTTCATCGTTAAATGTAGTTAATAAACAATAACTATAAGATCGATCTATAACTGGTCGATCTGTCCGCGCAGGTGCACCGACGTTAAAATGAACAATTGTTTTTATCCTAGCCAATAAACTGACTTCTTTTTCAAAAAAGTTTATTTCATCCTTGTTTAAAGAATTTTTCAACCAAAAATTTACTACATGAACAAACATATCTATATTAATTTTTCTTGTTTACAACGATTAACCAAATTGATTTTCAATTCGTTAGATCCAGAAGCTAATGGCCTTCTTACTTGAGATTCCATTAAACCCAAATGTTCTAAAATTAATTTAACCCCTACAGGATTACCTTCTTCATATAAATAAGAATCTATAGCTAAAAAATGACCTAATATTTTTTGAGCTGAAACAAAATCCCCTTTTAAAGCATGATGAATCATTTCAGAAAATTTATTGGGTAGTGCATTAGCAATTACCGACATAACCCCTACTCCACCAATCGAAATGATAGGAACGGCTTGAACATCGTCTCCAGATATTAAAAGAAAATCATTTGGCTTATGAAAAGCAATTTCTATACACTGTTCAATAATGCAGGAAGCTTCTTTAATCCCTATAATATTGGTATGTTCTGCTAAGGCTAATACCGTTTCGGGTGATACATTGATTCCAGTTCTTCCAGGTATATTGTATAAAATTACCGGAACAGGGCAAGCGTCAGCTATCGCATAAAAATGTTCTTTAACCCCCCTTGAACTAGGTTTGTTATAATAAGGGGCCACTGACAGGATAGCGTCAATGCCATCAAAAGATGTGTTTTTGATTTGTGTTAGTAAAGATTCTGTATCATTTCCACCGATTCCATATACGATTGGCAACTGATATGCATTGGATTCTTTTATGGTCTCAATTATTTTTTTCTTCTCATCAGATGTGGTTGTTGCAGATTCACCAGTAGTTCCTTGAACGACTAGATAATCTACTCCACCTTGACTAACATGGTTAATTAAAGAACTGAGAGCTTTCCAATCAATACTTCTATCTTGAAACATAGGCGTCACCAAAGCTGGAGCCACTCCATGAAATTTAGGTAATTTGGTCACTTGCATATGATTATAGAAGGTTTAAAAACTCTTCTTCTGTTATAATTTTAATAGCTAATTGATTTGCCTTTTCTAATTTTGATGGTCCCATATTATCACCAGCAATTAAATAATCTAATTTTGATGAAATACTTGAAACAACTTTACCTCCATTCAAAATAATCTTATCCCTTAAACCATCTCGATCAAAATTCTGAAAAACACCTGAAATTACGAAACTTTTACCTTCTAAACTTGTACTTTCTTTTGCTAGTTCTAAAATATCTTCACTCAACTGCACATTAGATTGTTCTAAACGGTTAATTAAATCAATATTATTAAGTTGGCTAAAAAATGAAATGATACTTAACGCAATTCTATCTCCTATTTCAGGCACGGCTATTAATTCTTCATAATTAGCATTCCTTAAATTTTTTATAGACTTAAATTCTATGACCAATTTTTCTGCTATGGTTGCTCCTACATGCCTAATTCCAAGTCCAAATAAAACTTTTCTAAAGGGAACCGTTTTTGATTTTTCAATTGAGCCTAAAATATTTTGAATCGATTTAGATTGGAATCCATCTAATCCTAAAAAATCAAAGGGCGTTAGTTTATATAAATCTCCGACATCTTTAATAATTGATTTTTCAAATAATAAATCGATGGTTTCCACACCAATATTTTCAATATTTAATGCTTTGCGTTGAATAAAGTGTTCAATTTTGCCTTTAATTTGGGTAGGACAAAATGAATCATTCATGCAATAATGATTAGCTTCCCCTTCCACCCTAACTAGTTCACTATGGCAATCTGGGCAATTTGTAGGAAATGTAAAAATTGGCTTTTCTGGATTTCTAAGAGACATTTCCACTCCTGTTATCTTGGGAATGATTTCGCCCCCTTTTTCTACAAAAACAGTATCACCTTCATGCAAATCTAAACGAGACATTTCATTCGCATTGTGAATAGAAGCTCGTTTTATCATGGTTCCGGCTAAATAAACAGGCGATAAATTAGCCACAGGAGTAATGTTCCCGGTACGCCCTACTTGATAGCTGATGCTTAACAATTCAGTTTTAGCTATCTCAGACGGGTATTTAAATGATATGGCCCACCTTGGTGATTTGGCGGTAAAACCAAGTCTTTCTTGTTGGCCATAATCATTAATTTTAATGACAATTCCATCCGTATTCAGGGGCAAATCGTTTCGTTTTGTAGCCCATTTTTCAATATAGGCTAAAACAGAATCAATATTTGAACATTTCTCCCATGTTTGGCTTATTGGAAAACCTAAATCAAAAAGCTTGGTTAAACTTTCTTCATGGGTTTGAAATGGATTGTCAAATCCTAAATATGCATATATATAGCAATCCAAATTTCGCTGGGCAACAATGGATGAATCTTGCATTTTGAAGGTACCTGATGCGGAATTCCTTGGATTTGCTAACAACTGCTCTCCTGTTAATGACCGCTCGCGATTAATTTGTTCAAAAATATGATTGGGCATGAAACCTTCTCCCCTTAATTCAAATTCCGAGGGAAGATTCTGATCTTCTATCGTTTGAGGAATCGATTTGATCGTTTTAACATTATTGGTAATATCATCACCTCTAATTCCATCTCCACGGGTAACTCCTTTGATTAATTTTCCATTTTGGTACCAAAATGATAGGGCCACTCCATCAAATTTTAATTCACAGATATATTCATACTTCTCGTCGCCTAATGCTTTTTTTATTCGAGCATCAAATTCCTTTAAGTCACTTTCATTGTATGTATTTCCCAATGATAACATTGGAAAACGATGAGTTACACTTTTAAACTGTTTTGTGATCGTACCTCCTACTTTTTGTGTCGGGCTATCTGATAATGCAAAAAGTGGATTTTCATTTTCCAGTTTTTGTAATTCTTGTAAAAGTTGATCAAAGGCCAAATCAGATATGAGGCTTTCGTTATTTTGATAGTAAGCTTCATTGTACTTATTAATTAGATTAATAAGCTCATCCATTCGTTTTCTAATATCCATATTAAAAAATTATTTCATAAAGTTAATTGGAATACCGTTAGAAATATACCTTAGCAAATTATTTTCATACCTTTGTAATATGGAAAAACTGATCATAGCCCCTTCTGTATTATCTGCTGATTTTGCAAATTTAGGTTCTGAAATACATATGTTAAATGAATCTGTTGCAAAATGGATTCACATCGATATTATGGACGGAATGTTTGTACCCAACATTTCATTCGGCTTTCCCGTGTTAGAAGCAATTAACAAAATATCAACTAAGTTTTTAGATGTTCATTTAATGATCGAAAAACCTGAAAGGTATTTGACCCAATTTAAACATGCAGGAGCAAATTTAATTACGGTTCATTATGAAGCTTGCACTCACATTCATCGTACCATTCAAGAAATAAAATCATTAGGCTGTCAAGTAGGTGTAGCTATAAATCCTGGGACTCCTATAACGGTTTTAAATGAGATTATTCAATTAGTTGATTTAGTATTAATTATGTCAGTTAATCCGGGATTTGGCGGTCAAACATTTATACCAAATAGTATTCAGAAGACGAAGGATGTCAAAGAACTAGCTAATAAATGTGGAAATATGAATTTGAAAATAGAGATTGACGGAGGTGTGTCTATTACAAACGCTAAAAATTTAATTGCTGCTGGAGCAAA